>Ga0187770_10000593_pt1 | contig 17713 bp, 20 predicted proteins | sample 0116_SJ02_MP02_2_FD_133154 | JGI IMG/M metagenome (GOLD analysis project Ga0187770, IMG submission 133154) | Tropical peat soil microbial communities from peatlands in Department of Meta, Colombia - 0116_SJ02_MP02_20_MG | ecosystem: Environmental > Terrestrial > Soil > Wetlands > Peat | place...
AAGTCGCCCGTGGCCATGAAATCGGGGGACACAGGCAGGGCAAAAGCTGCCGCCTTCGGCATGAATGTAGGAGGGACATTGCCCTGCATTGCCTTCGCGTACAAAGTCGTATCCCGCGGCGCCAATGCGTCCGGGTTGCCGCGTAAGAGAGCGATTGCCCCACCGCCCGCGGTGCTGTAGCCGATGACTAGGTCGATGGCGCCGTCTTCGTCGAAGTCGGCCGTCGCCATGGCCGTGGGAGTGCCGGAACGAATAGCGCTAGCCATGCCGCTGGCTCCGGTGTACCTGACATTCAAGGCTTGGGGAGCCTTCAGGCTTACAAGCGCCTTGCCGGCGCTAGGCAGAACAGTGGCACCAACATTGGCAGCTCGAATCCGGGCCAGGGGAAGATAGGAAAAAGCAAGCAGGCTACCAACGGCCAGAAAGGAAAGAGACACGCGGCGGTGCAAACGAGGGCGCTTCAAACACCGCGCCATGGACCACGCTCTGCGACTTTTCATGACTTTCCTCCCCTGAAAGCGCTGTTGGGCCGGGACCCTTTCTACCCTGCGTTGACAAAGTTTGCCCCGGAGAACGTGGGGCCGAAGGCAGAGGAAGAAGACTGGGAATGGGGGACGGCTGCGGATGCTATCTCCACCCACCCACAGTGTCAAGAAAAACTATGCAAAATTGTAGACTAGACGCGGGGGAAGACCAGCTTCCGACGGGCATCTTCAAGCGATGGCGAACCCCGATGCCGAGATTAACCCCTGCGGAGGAACGGCAGGATTCTTGTTTTCATGAATGAGAATGTAGCCAAATTGTAAGGATCGTTGGCGATAAATCGGCTTCACGTAAGTGACCTGTTCTTGGTGCAATTTCGCATAGTGGAGCCCAAGAAAGCGCCCGCCACGGGGGCATTTCAAGGGTGCCAAACAGACGTTCTCACATTCATGTTGGCACTCTTGGCATCCTTGCCAAGTATGCCTATAAGTTATTGATAAATAAATAAGGATACCATCGATCCTATCTAAGGGTGCCAACAGTGCCAAGGGTGCCAACGTGAGCGCGAATGGCATCCTTGATTGGCACCCTTAAAGGATTTCGCCCGGTTCGGGGGGCGTTGGCTCGTACTTGTCCACGCTTTACAGGTCGAACAGCCCGGCCGCCTTGCGGTTCCCGAGCTTGCGGCTCAGTTCGGTCTGCGAGAAGTAGACGTGGGCGCAGCCCTTGCCCGCCGAGCGCACGACCAAGGTGTCGGGGAATTTGTGCCTGGTCTCCTGCTCGATGCGGCGCATCAGCCCCTTAACGTCGCAATCGAGGACCACGATGCCCTCGGGCTTTGCGGCGCACCCGACGTCGTAATTCGGGTTCTCCGCGTTCCACCCGGCGATCTGCTCGGCGCTGGTGGTGGCGCGGCGCTGCCAGTCGGGCAGCAGGCAGCGTTTCTCGCAGGGCTCGACCGGGATGACCGGGATGCCGCGCTCGGCGAACGGGATGGCGATCTCAAGGAAAGTTGGATTTATTGCGGAAGGCTGGTTCTCGACCATGGTGACTCCGTGTTTTTGAACTCTGACCCGTTGCCGGCGAAGGTCTTGGGGACGGGAAACGGAGTCAGCGAACCCGCCCCCACCTTGTGAACGATTCCGTCGAATCGCCGCCTATTGAAGGGATCTCGTAGTCAGGAAATCCTGCCGGCCGCGGGTGACAAGGCCCGCATCCGGCGCTCTGGTGGTTAATACCGCGGTGGTGGGAACTGACAGCGACGGCCCCCGCTAGACCTCCGGCACTCGGTACCGGAAGTCGTGACAGGGAGCCCGCGGTTCTCACGGAAACAATGGCAAATTCGAAGTGAACGGCGTCTCAGCCGAGGCGCGGCACCACCTTGTCCAAGGTTGGACAAGGTCGGTCCTGTCCGCATCCTGATGCCTCAGGGTGGCCTACAGGGTGTACCCGCGTGCCACCTCTGTTTTCGAAAATTCCGGTGTCCGGAATCAACATGTTGCGGAGCAGCCGGAATGCCCCCTTCTTGACCAAAGTCCAGAAACGTCAGATGGCGGTTCGGCCCGGTCAAGTCAAATGCCGAGTCATGGGAACTGCATTGGGAACTTTACCCAGTAAGCTGGCGCTGGCGGCGGGGTCAGGCTGCCGCTCAGGAGTTTGGGAACCACGCAGGTGCTCAATTTGGTTTCGGGCCAAGCTATGACCTGCTGGACCTCTCCGTCATTGGCGATCTTGAGAAATAGATCGAAGCTGCCGCCCAGTTCGTGACCGAGCGGTTGTGCGCAGTCGCGAAAATTCGCGGCGTTCTTCTGCTTAAACTCCATGACGATCTGTTGAAAGTACCGGCTGCCCTCAGGAGTGTCCATGTTGGTTTGGCTCGCGGACCGTGCTGTCACGATATCTCCCGGCGACTGGGCACGCCGCTTGGACGATTCGAAATACGCTTTCGACTGCCACGTATGCGGGTCCCACCTGTCGCCGACCCGCGCAAATAGCTGCTGGGCCAGAGCCATATCCTCGGCGTGGACCGCGAGACAGGCGTACTGGTTCAGCTTGACCAACGAGCCACCATAGAGTTCCTCAAGCGCCGCATAACCCTGTTTGACTTTGTCCCAAGACAGCTTTGGTGGCGGCAATTTGTTTGTGCCGGGCGTGCAGGCAAGGGCTGCGGCGACCTCGAAGTAAGCGACCGCACCCTGCTTGCCTCCGATACGGGCGGAGATTTGATCAGCGAACTTTTCCGGGGCTCCTTCCTCCCCATGCCAGAGAGGGTGCAGGAACAGCGCGTGCAGGCGATAGCTCGGGTAGTAGCTCGGCTCCAGCGACACCGCTTTGTCTAGCAACTCCTGATCGCCTCCCTTGGTCATTTCCTGCTGCACAAAATACAAGTGCGGGCATTTGGTATCGAGTTCGGACGCCTGCTTCAAGGCGATTTGCGCGATGTACAGGCTGGTGTTAATCACCTCCCACGGGTCCTCCGTGCTGGAGATGCCCTTATCGGAATCGGCATCCGCCCGGAGCTTCTGGGTGTAGTTGAGGAAAGCTTCAGCCAGCGCAATTCGCGCAGTCACGGAATCGGGATGCGACACTGCCCACGAGTGCAGCGTCAGGAGATGGGATTGCCAGACGGCGTCTCCCGCTGTGGGCCCGCCGGCGGGCTGCTTGAGCGCCTCATAGAGGACATACAGCTTCCATGTGCCCCCGGCGAAGCGGGTCTTTTGGGAGCGTGCAGTGGCCGCAATTTGCTCCAACTGCTCAAATTTTCGTTCCTTCAGCAGTTCCCGTATCGCCTGCCCATACTTCTCGGTTGCGTGCACGTCGTTGCGGGTATCGGCACTCAACCCGGCGGTGATCGCCGAAGCCGGAGCCACTCGGTTGCTTACCGCTTGGGGCTTGGCCGTTTGGCTAAGAACAGCAACGGAGCAGCAGGGGATGCCCAGCAGAATTGGAACGACGACGCATAGAAAATGAGGACGACGAGTTTGTGGCGTTCTGTTTTTCACTTGTTCTCCCGCCTACTCACCCGCATCCGGAAGACCCGTTTGGAAGGAGAGTACGGGTAGCTCTCCTGCCTGCAACTCGATCCACTGAGGAGCCTGAGGTGGTGCAGCAAAATGTTCTTGTGCAAGCTTCGGCAGGACACACGTGCTGGCGTTGGTTGGAGGCCAAGCTTTCAACTCTTGGACACTGCCATCCTTCGCAAGCTTTATGATGACGTAGAAAACCGTCGTGTCTTTTGCCGCCTGAGCGCACTGCTTCACGTCGGCAGCGTGTCGCTTTTGGAACTCGCTATCGACCTGCCGATAATACCTGTCGCCAGCAGGCGTCCTTAGATTGGCAGCCAGCTTCGAAATCTCCTCGATTTCGGGCGGTGCCACAAAGGCCCACCCTTTGCTGGATTCGAAATAAGACCGCTTCTTCCAAGTGTCCACATCCCAATTGTCACCGATGCGGACAAACAGCTTCAGCGCGACCGGGCGGTCGTCGGCGCGTATGGCGAGATGGGCAAATTCATTCAGTTTGTGGATCGACGTTCCGTAGAGTTCCTCCGTCGCCGCGTACCCCTGCTGAATCTTCGGCCACGACATTCTTGCGAACTGGGACTTGCCTTCGCTACAGCCGGTACAGTTGAGGGTTGTGGCGATCTCGAAGTAGATGCTGGCACCTTGCATGCCGCCGATCCGAGCAGAGATGTAATCCGCGAACCGCTCCGCATCGCCCACCTGTCCGTACCATCTCGGCTGCAAGGTGAATGCGTGCTCGCGGTAGTAATAGTAGTAAAGCGGCTCGAATGAGAAAGCCCGCTCCATCAGCGCGGTCAGTTCCTCCAGAGTCCATCCCTGAGCCCGACCGACCCGTTGCATCACCACATACCAGTGCGGGCATTTTTGTTCGAGAGCGGATGCGTCGTCCAAGGTGTCTTTAGCCAACTGAATCCGCTCAGTGAATGGCTTCCAAGCGTCGCTCGAAACGGCACCGCCGTAATCGTCACCGCGGACCTGCCATGCGTAGCCGACATAGGCGTCGGCCAAGGCTATGCGGGCAGTGATCGACTGCGGATTCAGTGATACCCATCGTTTCAGCTTTTGGAGATGGGCCTGCCAATCGACCTCGCTGGCTTTGCCGCAATTCGAAAACGTCGGTCCCTGCAAACCGGAATAGAAGGCGTATAGGGTCCAGCCTCCCCCCGAAAACCTAGCCTTGGTGACTCGTGCTGAAGCGGCTACCCGTTCAAGTTCGCTGAATTTCTCTTCGTCGAGCAATTTTCGGACGGCCTTCTCGTATTTCTCGGCAGCATGGAGGTCGTTTTTGAGATCGGGGTCGAGGTCGGAAATCGATACGTTCGGCAGGAAAGGGCTGGTTTCGGGCAACCCGACACGGGGACACGACGCCACCGCAACGCAACATCCTCCCACTGCCAGTATCGCAATGGCCGCGACCTGCCGGATTATGAAGCGCGAGCTATGAGAAGAGTTCATCTGTTTCATGGCGAGTCTTCTGATCAACTTTATGGCGGGGTCGTCGGGACTGTCGATGTTACGTTGGTGCCGGTGTTGTCCGCACCGACAACTACAGGCTTGTGGCTACGATGAGAAGCTCTCCCTAGTCCGCCCCTGTAGCTTTACGATATGCTGATAGCTATCGATCTCCACTGTGATCTCCATCACATCTTCCCAGTTACTCATCGGTAAGACTTACGTAATTGGCTTCAGATTGCAGCAAGCTGTGAAAATTGGTCTCACGAGACGGCACCGGCGTGTTGACTGCGAGATATCGGCGGACAGCCAGTTGGACTCTGAGGGAATGTGAATAACTCGGTTCTCAAGGTCGCGATCCTCCTGACGGGCGTGCTTCTCACCGCGGTGCATTACAAACTCAAGCCTACCCCCACCGAGAAGGAAATCCAGAGGCAAAGCTGGGGCATGAGCGGTGGTGTTGATTGGCGTGACCATACGGCCCCGGACTTCGAAATCACGACTACTCGCGGCGAACAGTTCCGGCTGTCCGACAACATCGGCAAGAAGACCATTGTCCTGAATTTCTTCGCCACGTGGTGCGGCCCCTGTCGTGCCGAGATGCCGGAACTCAATCGCTACTTCGACGAGCACAAGTCCCAGCCCTTTATCTTACTGGGCATCGACGCCGAGGAGAGGGATCAACGCGTGGATGCCTTCCTTAAGGACCTCAAGGTTGATTTTCCCGCAGGCGTAGATGATGGGCCAATTCGCCAAAAATATGGCGTCCAGTCGTTCCCGACCACACTCGTTATCGGCGTCGATGGCAAAGTGCAGCTTTATGAGACGGGCGCACTTGCCAACGCGAATGTCGCCTTCGATAGCCTGCTGCAAAAGAACCAAAAGCTCTTGCAAGCGGGACAGGCCATTTCGCCAGAAGCCTATCGTGTGGCCGCCCAGAATCAACCGAAGTTACCGCTGCGGCACCCGGAAGCGAACTTCGAACCGCCGGAAGAAGTCCGGCTGGACGAACGAGGCAAGAGGATCGTTGCGCATATGGATTGTCCTTGCGGCTGCGATGACACGGTTCAGGCCTGTTCCTGCAAAACATCGAAGAAGATCAAGAAAGCCCTCGCCTCGGAGGACTTCAAGGACAAATCAGACGAGGAAATTATCAAGGCCTTGAATAAACGATTCTGTTCGGGGTCAATGTGATCATCGCTGAAGATGTCCACATGCATTTTCGGACGCGGTTTTTGCGGCGCAAAGTGCGGGCGCTCAACGGTCTCACACTTGAGGTGCGGGATGGCGATTTTTTCGCCCTCGTCGGTCAGAATGGTGCGGGTAAATCGACCGCGATGTACTGCTTCCTCGGCTTGCTGAGACCTACATCGGGCAAGGTCGAGGTCAGGGGGCAAGTTCCCGAGCTTGGATGCCGTCTCTACAAGGACATCGCCTATCTGCCTGAGGAGCCCCACTACCATCTTTACCTCACCGTCGAGGAAGCCACTCGGTATTACAGTTCGCTGTCTGGCAAGCGCGTTTCGAACAAAGCGATCAATGAAAGCCTAGAACGCCTTGGACTGGCGCAGTTCAAGACACTTCCGCTTGCCAAATGCTCCAAAGGGATGAAGCAGAAGGTTGGCATTGCCCAGTGTCTCATTCATGAACCGAAGGTGCTGTTTCTGGATGAGCCGACCCGAGGACTTGATCCGCTCATCGTTCGCGAGTTTCGTGAAACATTGCGCGAGATTCACAAGCGGGGCGCAACCATTGTCATGAACTCGCACGTGCTCTCAGAAATCGAGATGCTCGCCAATCGGGTAGCCATCATCGAGGGCGGCAAGGTCGTGGTTCAGGACGAATTGCAGAACTTGCTGACCCTGAATCAGGAACTCTATAGCGTCGTTTTTGATGGAAACGGAAATGGCGTCGTCCCAGAATATCTGACGGCTGTAGCCCGCACAGGAAATCTAGTGCGGGCGCTCCTTCCCAAGGCGAGGCTCTCTGATTTCATGGAGGTTGTGGGAACGTCGGGGTTGTTGTTGCACGAGTGCTCACTCAAAAAGACATCTCTGGAAGAGTCCTTTTTCAAAATTATCAAGGGTGATGCCACGCCCGCGGAGGCGACCGGCGGCAACCGCGGGGCAATCGTTTCGTAGGTCAAAGATTATGGCGGAATTGTTTAAAGCGAACATTCTGGTCGATCTAACGTACTACAGGCGCAGCAGGCTGTTGCTTGCGTTCATGCTCGTTTTTCTCCTGATAACCGGTTTGCAATCGCTGCCTCCGCTGTTCATGAACTCCGGCGTTCAGAATTTCAATTCATTGCAACAGATTGTCACAACCCTGAATTTCTTCATCCTCATTCTTTCTGCCGGAATGGGACTCCTCATCATCTCCTCGCATCTGCGCAATCGCAGTTTGAAGATGGTATTCACCAAGCCTTGCCCTCCGGACGTTTGGCTGCTTTCCGCGTTCTTGTCGGCCGCAGCTATGTCGCTATTGCTTAACGTTGTGGTCTTGGGGAGCGGAGTGCTGCTGTCGGTTTTGTGGCATCTCCCGGTTCGAATGGGCTTGGTCTTTGTCTCCGCGGAGACGTTCGTTGCCTCACTTGGATTGATCGCGTACCTGATGCTGCTGACGATGCTCATGCACCCAGCGCTGGCAGCCATCGTCGCCATCATCTTCAATGCCGACCTGTTTTTTCAGTTCGACCTGTGGACGAAGGCTGCCATCCGATCTGGAAATTCGAGTCTGGCGCTCCGGATGGTCGAGCGAGCATTCCACTCGTTGTACATTCTCCTGCCGATTGTGTATCCCTTCGATAAGCAGGTCGAGAACATCCACACTAGCCTTCGCGTGTTGAGCAGCGAGTGGAAATACCCGATCTTCTCTTTTGGGTACGCACTGGCGTTGTCTGCCTTTTGCTACTGCGCATCTCTATTTGCATTGAAAAAGAGGAACCACATTTGAGCCCCGATTCACGCCTTCGCCGTTCCTCATTGCGTACAACGCCGGTCTCGATCCGGAATTTGTCTTTTAGTTGCATAGCCGTATTTGTGCTGCCACTCGTATTGGCGACAGGAGCACTTGGACGACTATGAAACGCCATACACTCGCGATTGCGGTTTTAGTGCTTTCGACGCTAGGTGCAGCACAGTCACCGCCGAGGGTTACGGAAATCTCGCTGCCCGGACAGAGACTCGTGCTGGACATAGCTCTCGGCGACCTGAAAATCGATCGCGCGCAAACGGCAGCGCGGGCCGATGGCAGTGGAGCGAAGATCGCCGCTGCCAACAAATCGGGCCTCGTGCTGTCGGCATTCCTGCAAAAAGAGCCCGGGAAGACCACTGCGGCTGAGTGCCGCGACGACTGGTTCGGCAAGATGCGTGCCGCCACGCCTTTTGTCCTCTCAGACGTGAAGCTCTCCGAACGCGGGCGGATGGCAGTGGCCGAATATATCATCCACTCAGCCGCGGGACGGGAAGTTGAGCAAAAGCATGTTCATGCCTACCTTGGCAGCCGCGACATATGTGCCGAAGTGCACATCTCCAAGGTTTCGTTTCGCGGGGGCGATGAAAAGTTGATCGACGCACTGCTTGATACCGTTCGCCTCCAGTACAAGCTCGATGAGGACAAATCTGTCACAGTGGACTTCGGCTCGCCGTCTGCCTCGAACGCGACTGTAGCTCCCTCCGGCGACGCCCTAGATCGCTCTGGTGACGCCTTGGACTTGTTCCGGAGGGGCAGCGTCTTCTACATGCAGGGAAACTACCGCAAAGCGATTGAGTACTATCAACCCGCACTGGATTTGGAAAAACGCCATCCGCAGCTTGGAAAGACTTATTGGACGGTCCTGGTGGACAACTTGGGCATGGCATATGGGATCAGCGGCGATTTGGACCGCGCCAAGCAAGTATTCCAATACGGACTGAGCAAGGCCCCCACATACCCGATGTTCCACTACAACATGGCATGCGCGTCCGCCGAAGGCGGCGACATGGAGTCTACGATCAAGTACCTTAAGACTGCATACCAGTACCGCGGCAATGCGCTTCCCGGAGAGGGTATGCCTGACCCGCGGACGGATTCGTCGTTCCAACGCTTCATGCAGAACCCGCGATTCCTCCGGACGCTCGCGGACTTGGGCTACAAATGATTCTGGGAGCCCAGTGATCGTTGGCTACCGTCCCGGCTTACCAACAAACACCCACGCGTCAACCCAAGCCCCCGTTTCGGAGCGGCTGATCCTCCCGTGCAGGTCGATCCCGATCTTGTGATCTGCCGCATACTGCTGGTTGGCGAGCCGACGATATTCGTCATCCCTCAATTGCATGCCGCCGCCCTTGACGGGCACCCGCGCCCGACCGGCTCCGGGCTTCTGCTTCGCTTTCACCGCATTCGACGGCCGAGCGGGAGCCGTCGCTTCCACTGCCGCTTCCTCCGCCGCGTCTCCCAGCCAGCCCCACCCGTGGATCGGTTTGGGTTCGTTTCGTCTCCGCATGGAGCACCTCTGTTTAGGAGGGCGGTAGCGGATTGCTGATCTGGCGAATGCGCAAAACGAACGATGGCGATCCGAGGATGCTCACATGGAATGGTGAGCGAAATCACGGAAGTTCTGGCCAGCGTGTGAGTCAATTTAAGAGCGATTCGCCCCGTTTCCCGCGTTCTTAGCACCTCGCGCCTGTACAGGATCTCCGGTCTTGTTGTCGAAATCGGCGAGCACAATGGTGTCTTTTTCGGTCAATGCCGGTGCCCGCCGTGCGTGGATAAACCAGCCCACTGCCAACCCGATTGCCACAACCACTGCCGGTATGTACACATTGCGCCAACAAAACTTCCCGCGAACCACCGGAGCGGCAGAAGGGGCTTGTGCGATTGCTGCTGGACTCGAACCGGTGTCCCGCTTTAACCGCTGCAGGTCTGATCTGACGTCAGAGGCATGCTGGTATCGCAGGTCGCGGTCCTTCTCCAGCGCCTTGCGGATGACCGCCTCCAGTCCCGGAGAAACCTGCGGGTTGACCTGTGAAGGCAACGGGGGCTCCTGGTGCAGGATGGCGCCGCAAATCTCTCCCGCACTGGAGCCGTCGAACGGCAGCCTGCCGGTCGCCATTTCGTAGAGCACGGCACCAAACGAGAACAGGTCGGTACGTGCATCCAAGTCCTTGGCCCGTACCTGCTCCGGCGACATGTAGCCGACCGTGCCCAGCATCGCCCCCGGGCTGGTCAGGTACAGTTCGTCAGAAGTTGCCGTCATGGTTGCGGTTTCGCCGCTGCCGGAGGCGGCCTTGGCAGTCATCTTCGCTAGCCCGAAGTCCAGAATCTTGGCGTGTCCGCGCTTGGTTACGAAGATGTTGGCGGGCTTGATGTCTCGATGGACGATGCCTGCGGCGTGGGCGGCATCGAGCGCGTCGGCAACCTCAATCGCAACCGAGAGCAGGGTCTCCATGTCCAGCGGACGGTTCGTAATCATGTGCTTGAGCGTCACGCCGTTCAGAAACTCCATGGCGATGAAAGCTCGCCCATTAACCTCATCGATTTCGTGGATGGTGCAGATGTTCGGGTGATTGAGAGCCGAGGCAGCTTTGGCCTCGCGCTGGAAGCGGCTGAGCGCCTGAGGGTCTTGTGCCACATCGTCGGGCAAGAACTTGAGGGCGACGAAGCGACCGAGCTTCACGTCCTCCGCCTTGTAGACGACCCCCATCCCGCCGCCGCCGAGCCTCTCGACGACGCGGTAGTGCGAGATGGTTTGGCCGATGAATTGGGAGCCTGTCGCCATTGGCGGGAAATGGTAGGAGTGCTCAGGGCCAAAGTCAAAGAAAGTCAACCGTTCGCTTATGTCACCCTCGCTGCCCGCTTTTTCCGGCGTGCAGCCCATTTCGCCAGCGCCGCCTTCCTCGCCACCTCCGACCGCTCCGCTGGCGTCTTCTTCTGCATCCGAGCGGCGGCGCTCGCCTTCCCGCCACGCCGTGAGGCTGACCGCAGCCGGGTCTTTCCTGTGTTTCGCCTGCGACCGAACCAGACGAGAGCATTGCCGACTGACCGGGGCGAGCGTAGTATCTTCGCGCCGGTCGCGAGGTTCAATCCGTAATTCCGGCCGGAAGCGACGATAGGGAGGCAACCATGGGATTTCTCGCTTGGATTGTGGTGGGACTCATCGCAGGGTGGCTTGCTGGTCAGGTAATGAAGGGTGGCGGCTACGGAGTTCTCGTCGACATCATTCTCGGGATTCTCGGTGGTTTTGTGGGCGGTTGGATTTTCGGGCTTTTGGGGATTTGGCACGGTGGCGGGCTGGCAGGTTCCATCATTGTGGCATTTGTGGGCGCGGTCATTTTGGTGTGGATTAGCCGCTTGCTGAAGAAAGCTTAAACAGGATTTCGTGGAGGAACGGGGCTGCATGTTCGACACACACGCCCCATCCCCTAACAATCCCGGCAGCGGAGGCATTACGCAAACCATCAACGGCAGGAGGAAGGCATGAAAGTACGATTGGCTTTTGTGATGGCTATACCTTTGGTGGTGGCGGCGTCAGGTTGGGGACAACGTGCCGGCGAGCAGGAGAGGCCTGCGCAACCGCAACGCAGTGAGATGCAGCGCCCTGGCGAACCGCAGCAACATCCCGCGGAGGCGGGACAGCACCCGGTGCGTGCCAACCAGGGACGCATCCCTGAGCCCCCCGTGCAGCGCGCCCCTAACGCCAAGTCGCAACCGGAGCGTTACGGGGGCGGCCGTATCAACAACACCCCGCACGTCAACAATAATCAGTGGTATGGACACGACCGACCTAACGATAAGCGCTATCACCTGGACCATCCCTTTGAACACGGGCGCTTCGACCATTTTGGTCCGTCGTACCGCTACAATGTTGTTCGGATCGATCCCAACCTGCACCGTTTCTGGCTGCTCGGCGGCTACTACTTTGATATCGCTGCGTGGGATTGGGCTCTGGCTTCGGGCTGGTGCTGGACCTGCGCGAACGACTTTGTGATTTACGAGGATCCGGACCATCCCGGCTGGTACCTGCTCTACAACCTGATGACCGGGGCATTCGTCCACGTGATGTACATGGGAATGTAGAGAGAATCGGGGTGCGAATTTCCTGGGTCACTTGCGCCCGTAGATCGAACAGCAAAATCAGGGGTAGCGACGAGGGTGGGCGGAATGTTCGCCCACCCTCATTTGCGCAAATGTTTCCCGTGGATCAGGGACGAGCGGTCGATTCGCGAGTGGTGGGCTTAGAGGTTTCTGGTAATGATCTCTCCCAGTCTTCTCGCCTTACTGCATAGAGCCGAGCGTGGCGGATCTGGATGCTGCCCTGCTTCCCCGCGCATCCGCTTGGATCAAGTTCGCGTTAAATTCAGCGCCCACGAGAATCGAAAATGCCGTCCAATACAGCCACAGCATCAGAGCGATACCTGCGGCCAGAGTCCCATATGTCTTGTTCAGCCGGGTGAAGCTCCGGAGGTACAATCCGAGCGCACTGGACAGAACGAGCCATGTAACTATCGCGATGCACGCCCCAGGCAAGCTTGAGCGTAGCGAATGGCGCGTGCTCGGACCCCAGGCATATATCAGCTCGATCGACAATACCGCGCATGCCACGCAGATTGCCCACCTCAGATAGGGCCACACCGTCACGAACACATTCCCCACTCCGGCCTTTCTGGCTAACCAGATGCCGAAGCCTGGGCCGACAACCATGATGGTCAAAGCAAGGATCATCAATGTTCCGACACCGAATGCGAGCCCGATGGCAAGCAGACGACGGTGCAGGAAGCTACGTTTGTCCGCAAGGTCGTAAGCTACATTCAGTGCCTCGACCAGCGCCGCGAAACCGCCTGATGCCGCCCAGATCGTTAGAGCTATACCTACGGACAGAAAACTTCCGCGATGGGAAGAGATTGCGCCTCTCAGAACCGCGCGAACGACTCCCATGCTGTCAGAGGGCACGAATCTGGCCATGAGCCCAAGGATCTGGTCGAAGAGATTGGGGATTGGCAGCAAGGCAACCGCGGCGGCAAACGCTATCAGGAACGGAAAAAGCGACAGAACAAAATAGTACGACAGTCCTGCTGCCAACTGGCTCGTATGTTTTCGCCGCACGCTTGCGCACGTGGCCTGAACGGCCTGTTTGATAGTAGCGAGGCGGAACATGTCCGTTTTCAGTGTTTGGCCCCAGTAGGCCACTCCGCGGTGCGGAAACGAAAACGCTTATGGTAGGGGCAATACTTAACTTGAGTCAATGAGCAGAAAGGGGCAAGCTGCAGGCGAAGTGGATTGTTGACTTGAAAATCGCTTTCACGTAAGCGACTCGTTATTGGTGCAATTTTCCGGGCTGGAAGGAGTGTCCACGAGGGAAGCGACGTCAACGATTGCAAATCAAGCGGTGGCCACAAAGGGGTGATTCCGCGTGGCTCGCAAGATGCTGATTCTGGAGGCCCGATTTCTGGGCGAGAGGGCTGGTGCAGGGGTATACCCTAGAACCAATGCCATGACGAAACCTTCTGCCGAGGCCGCATTAGGGCACGCGTCTTCAAGTTCTCTCATCTAATGCGCAAACGCTGCTCTTGGCTGACGTCTTTGTCCGAAGCGGGTGTTCTCTTCAGGAGCGCCCGCACAATCAGAAAACTGCACATAAAGCTAGCCGCGGCAACAATTCCTAGCCAGCGCGGCGGCAATAGGTGGTTCACAACAGCGAGCGCCAGAACGCTGATAAACAAGTACTGCAAGAGAAGAAAACGCAAGAAAACACGCAGTCTCTTCTTGCCAGCCTCAGTCGGTGGCCGAACGGACCGCTTCACCAGCACGATACTTCCAAACCCCGCCAGAGCCATCAAGGGAATGAATGCTAAGGCCATGTCAGACCGGCGCTCGGACCGAGCCGCTTCTTGTCGATACTTATCGTAGTTCTTGAGATATTCCGGCACGCTGTCGGCAACCTGCACGTCGCGTTTCGTATCGTCGGGCGATGTGACCGCAACCTTGTCGGGAAAATAAATATTCGGAGCCCAGTCATAGCTGTACGAGTAGACGGCTCCGTTGCCGAATTGCTGGCGGATCACGTGCCCCGAGTCAAACCAATTGTGCAGCAGGACACTACCGTTCTCGTCCTTGATTTCAGTCATCAGGGTGCCTTGGTACTCGTAATGCCGTTCCCGGCCCGAGGAGAGCACACTGTGGATCAGCATGCCTTTTGAGTTGTACTCGTACCGTGCCCAGTGTCCGGTGTCGTCCTCCGCATGCGTGATGCGGGACAGGGCGTCATAGTTAAACTTGATCCAGTGCCCGTGCGGGGTCCTGATTTCTTCGAGGTTCCGCTGCCCGTCGCGGTTCAGTTCCAGACGGTTGCCCTCGGCGTCCCGAAACTCTGTAGGTGCGCCCTGCGCCATATTCTTGGCATTGTAGGACTCGGGAAAAATGATTTCCGATCCGTCTGCGAGTCTCATCGTCCAGCCCTTGCCATTCCAACTTTGGGTGGCCTTGTAGAACCTCGTAGATGTCTCTGTGTGCTGATACACGGCGTCCGCATACCCGGTGCCCTTCGAGATTCTGTCAAAATGGACAAATTCGCCATCCTCAAGAATCAGCAATTGGAACGTGTACGGATTCCGCGTGCCAACTGGAGCGATGTCGTAAGGGTGGTTAGTGTTGCGACCAAAGGCATGCACCGGGTTGGAATGCATCCAATCGTTCGAAGTGTACGAGCGCGTCAGGGGAACTTCGAAAACATCGTTCAGGTACAGGTCGGACTGACGCATGATGAAGGTGCCGGAGCGGAAATCGACTTCGAACCGTTCTGCCGCTCCAACATGCGAGGTTGGCATGGCGCACTTCCCAAACTGGGGAAGTACGCTCGTGCCCTCGACCGACGCAAAGACACAGGGAAACTCTCCGTCGAAGCGCGGAGCCGCGGCGGCCAGATGTGCGTACTCCGGCTTGACCGCCGCTTGGGTGTGGATATCGACGTAGGTGTCAGGGTCGTATTCGACAATCCTGCCAGACACAAGGTCCAACTTCTTGTGCTGTTTTTCAACGATGACCTCAAAAGTCGTGAACACCCATTCGCCAGCCCCTTTTCCGCCGACTAGATGCACCATTGCTTCGCCATTTGGACCGCGCACCGGAATGGTGAGACGTGCTTCCTTCCATCCGGTTTCGTCCTGTCTAATTTCACCCCTGATGCCGGGCAGCACGGCAATCGGTTTGCCGAGCAACTGGACCACGTCAGAATTCTCTTCCATCCGCGCCGCCGCATTGTTCGCCACTGCTGCACGTTCGGTGTGCCGCAACTTGTAGATAGCAATTGCGAGACCTGCTCCGACCAGCAGGCACGCCAAGAGCAGCCCGAAGAGCACCGTCTTGCGGTGCGAGTACGGCACCTGCTTGGAATGACCGCAGAGCGGGCAGACGCCACCTTTCTTTACGGCGTCCTTAAGAGACGCCTCCAAAATTTCGTCAACGGCAACATCAACCTGTTCCCGTGTGGGATCGAGTTCGACACCACAGCCACAACAGTTCATGGTATGTCTCCCGCGACCGAGACCTACGTATGAGGACGGCGCTCTATCGGATTAGTATGTTGCTGACCCGAAAGGACCTGAATGCCACGTAGGTGCTGTGACTGGCACCTTCGTGGCGTGCGCAACGAGTTGGCCGAGGAAAACTAAGGCAGTTAAGCGGCTGAATCTCCTAACGCTCGCACTCGTGCCATCACGACTTCCTCTGGAATAGCAGAGTCTCCCCACTGAAACTTGATGTTTGCGCGTCACTCTTGAAAAAGGCCGATCTCTCGTGTTTCGGGCTGAGGGTGTCCCCAGCGCCGTAGCTGGCGACGGTCGACTGCCTGCTTGGGCCCGCGTCCGGTACTCCAAGCGTAAATTGAACGGCCTTTATGGTTTTCGTCCCTGAGTTGTAGTAACGAACGACCAAGTTATTACCTGTGCCATGCGCGGAGGCCTGTCGAAGCTGAATCGGACATTGGCCGACCGCGTTCACGGCGAGGCCACTAACAACGACCCCTAGAATGAGAGACCGCATAAGCACCTCTTTCAAGGTCTGCCTCCAGTGCAGCCGGAGATGGTATCGGCGGCTTGCGTTGCTGTCGGTGATAGGGATCACACTCTGGGTAGTGACTTGCGCAATGCCAGTTATTCCAAAATCTCCAAGCTGTAGCGCTTTCCTAGCTTCGTGCTGGCGGCGCTCAGGATGCTACGGATCGAACGGGCCGTGCGCCCTTGCCTCCCGATGATCTTTCCCAAGTCCTTGGACGAGACACTCAGTTGCAGAGTCGTCCCTTGCCGCCCGTCCAATGGGCGAACCACCACCTGTTCCGGCTCGTCCGCCAGCGCCCTGGCGATCCTCTCTATCAAAAGCTGCATATCCTCACCCTGCTCAGCGACCATGGCAGCGCCTCACTGTCGTCAGGTTCTTGCTGTATTTCGGTTTTCTACATCGATCTTTGGGCCAGCAGCAAAGAAACGGGCGCTTGTTCTGTTTTCAGAACAAGCCGGAAAACCGTGCGCGAAGGTGGTATTCAACCGAACGGCTGGCCCCAGTCTCCTTGCGACACTGCGTCGATGCACTCCCGCACCCGTCCGACCAGCAGGCGAGCTTCTTCCCGCAAGGCGGATTCGCCCGCACAATCTGCAATCCCCATGACCACTTCCAGTTCGGCCACGGCGTACTGCAAGCGACGTAGCACTGCGTCTCTAGTGTTGCTTTGCATGGCAGAGAGTCCGAGGGCGGTACCACTTGGTCCAAGATTTTCACGCTTGCTAGGGTGCGTCGATTCTCTCGTATGAGGGCAGAAAACATTGGTTTGTTGCATTTTCGGAACAAGCTGAGGACGCGCAGCCCTCGACCGGGCTACCCGATGGGAGTTGATCCTTCCGCAGAAAGACCGAGATCTCGTGAGCATCCTCTGCCTTTCAAACCCAAGCTGCGACGGTTTTGCGGGTTCTGCCTCGTGCGTGGAGTTAAGGTACGCGCTGAATACCAGATCAGGGGCGAAAGCGGCCCGCTATTGCGACGAGGTCACCGGCTCAGCAGCTTGTCCGAACTACCCGCCGCAGCACGGGCGATGGCGGTATCTAGCGACTAACAGAGAGTGATTTTGTGAGGCGGGCGCTACGACTGCCCCGCGGCTTTGGAGCAGCGCAAGGGCGAGCCGACGGTGACAGTCGTCACTGCCACCAGTGCGCGTCAGGCGCAAACTAAGATCGAGGACAAGGTGGTCCTCATAGAGGGGGGAATCCCATGGCAGACAAGCCGAAATCTCGGGAGCCTCTCCCACGGAAATCGAAGTCTGTGAGCGATGCCGAGGAGAAAATTCGCCTACGCGCCTACCAGTTGTACGAGGAGCGCGCGAAGGTTGAAGGCCACGCCTTGGACGACTGGCTCCAAGCGCAGGCAGAGATTCTCGGAGCGAAGAAGCACGGCTCCAAATCGAAACGAAGTCAGAGACGGACAGAATAGTGTGCTGACAGCGATCAAGCTCCTGCACACGGCAGTTTGGGCTTTATTGGCAGGGTGCCTATTGGCTTGAAACTGACCCCGGATCGACGCGTCGAGGTCCGGAGAAACGGCCGTGTTGCATCGCTTTGGCTGGACCGTGATCCTGACTGCGATCATCCTCGTCGAGTGCGGCATACTCGCACTGAATGGGGCCGATGTCCGTTGACCGACGTGGCAGCCCGACTCACCGGCGACCGGGCCGACAACTTCGACATCTACCTGTCGAACTGGCTGGCCGGCACAACAAGGCGATCTTTGGC
>Ga0187770_10000594_pt1 | contig 17701 bp, 17 predicted proteins | sample 0116_SJ02_MP02_2_FD_133154 | JGI IMG/M metagenome (GOLD analysis project Ga0187770, IMG submission 133154) | Tropical peat soil microbial communities from peatlands in Department of Meta, Colombia - 0116_SJ02_MP02_20_MG | ecosystem: Environmental > Terrestrial > Soil > Wetlands > Peat | place...
GACATACGGGAAATAAACGTTAGAGGTGCACCTGCTACCGGGGCCTATACCTCATCAGCAGAAGCGAATTGCTGACGACAGACACTGAACTCAGTGCCATGGCCGCGCCGGAAAAGAAGGGAAGAAACGAGTAAACCCCTGCGCCGTAGAACGGGATCAGAAGGCCTGCTGCAACGGGGACTAAGATGGCGTTGTACCCGAAGGCCCAGCCTAGGTTCTCCTTGATCTTCCGCATCGTGGCCCTCCCAATCCTTAGCGCGTCGACAGCGTCTGTCAGCCTGTCCCTGACGAGCACAATGCCCCCTGTCTCCTTCGCGACGTCGGTCCCACTACCGATGGCCAACCCCAGATCCGCCCTGGCCAGGGCAGGAGCGTCATTCACTCCGTCGCCCACCATGGCCACCACCCTACCACTTGCTTGCAGCCTCTCCACTTCCTTCTCCTTATCCGCTGGCAGGAGCCCCGCTCTGAACTCTGGTACTCCAACTCTTCCGGCTATGGCCCTTGCCTCTTGCTCGTCGTCACCGGTAAGCATCATCACTGAGAGTCCCATGGACTTCATCTCGCTAACCGCTTCCGCGGCTTCTGGCTTTACTGAATCCCCAACTGCAATGGCGCCATGATGGCCTCCAGAGGAGACGTAGACCACGCTGTTCCCCTCCGATCGGAACTTGTCCGCCTCAGCCTCACCTTCCCAATTCGCGGGGATACCTGCGAAGTCTCTCCTTCCCACCCTGACTTTCGTCCCATCGACCGTTCCCTCCACCCCCTTCCCTGGGGTGGAAACGAAGTCCCTTACTTCGGCCAGCTTCAGGCCCCCCGCCAGCGCATGCCTCACGATGGCCTGACCAATGGCATGTTCCGACGCCTTCTCTACGGAGGCGGCGGTCGCAAGAGTGTGTTCCCTTTCCTTCCCGACGATCCCGGTGACGGACTGCTTCCCTTCTGTTATTGTTCCCGTCTTGTCGAGAACAACCGTGTCTACGCGAGCCGCAGCCTCAACTGCTTCTCCTCCCTTCACCAGGATGCCTCTCTTCGCCGCGTTCCCCGTCCCTACAAGAAGGGCTGCAGGCGTGGCTATGCCCAGCGCGCAGGGACACGCGATGATCACCACCGACACGAAGATGAGCACTGATGTCGAGAAAGAGACGCCCCCTAGAAGCTTCCACCCCGTAGCAGCCGCGAGGGCGGCAATGATTATCGCGGGAACGAAGTACTCGGCGACCCTGTCCGCGAGCTTCTGAATCGGCGCCCTTCCGGCCCGGGCTTCTTCCACCAGCTTTGTTATCTGACCCAGGACGGTGTCCTGACCAACAGCAGTGCACCCCACGACGAGCACTCCCCCGTTGTTGATTGAACCCCCTATCACCTGGCTCCCGCGCTCCTTCCTGACCGGGGTGCTCTCACCTGTAAGAAGCGATTCGTCGGCCTCCGACGCCCCGTCCCTCACGATTCCGTCGGTCGGGATTCGTTCTCCCGGCTTCACCTCCACGACGTCCCCCACGACGAGATTCTCCACGGGCACGTCGGAGACCTCACCCCCCCTCAACAGGTGTGCGACTCTAGGCCTGAGCTCGAGCAGCTTCCTGACCGAATTGGAAGCCCTCTCTTTGGTGTAGTACTCCAGCAGCCGCCCAGAGAGCACCAGCGTTATGATCACCGCCGATGCGTCGTAGTATGCCCCCGATACTCCGAAGAACGAAGGCACAAGGGTGGCGAGCGCGCTGTAACCAAAGGCAGCAGTCGTCCCTACAGCGACCAGGACGTCCATGTTGGCCGCATGGGTCCTGATGGAGTGGTAGGCCCCGCGATAGAACCTGGAACCGACGTAGAACTGGACGGGGAGCGCCAGGAGGAGCAGAGCGTAGTCGTTCGTCCGGGGCGAAAAGAAGGGAGCGTAGGTCAGCGCCAGAATCGGGACGGCCAGAACAGCGCCCAGGGCGACCGTCCGCTTTAGCTTCCCCAACTCTCTCTGAGGCATGGTGAATTCCAGCCTGCAAGAGTCGCTGCAGAAGTAGTAGGTGGTCCCTCCGACATCCGCCTTCAGCGCTTCGGGATTCTCCGCGACGCTCATCCCACAGACGGGGTCCTTTGCCAACCTGTCAACGAGCCGACCCGTGTCGATGTTAAATCATTCTCTACATCCATCGCAAGTCGTACCAAGAACCTCTAAATCGGCGAGTTTCATTCATGAGGGGATGCAAAAGGACCCTGTGTGCGGCATGATGGTCGACGAGCGCAAGGCACAGAAGTCAGATCACGACGGCCGGACCTACTACTTCTGCTCCGCCGGGTGCAAGGCTGCGTTCGAAAAGGAGCCACACCGCTACGGCCACTAGGGGGGGCGACAACCCCCCCAGGAGACGCGTCTCAACCTCGAGAATCTCCCGTAGGCTTAAAACAGAATCGACCGACGCCCAATGAATAGGTTTGGTCCGTGGCCCCAGGGAGATAGGAGCGTCGGGAATGTGAGCAGGCACCAGACGGTGCTGAAGGGGCGCAGGAATGGTGTCGCTGAAGGCATAGGAAGGGCACAAATACGTCAACTGGGCCGCCCAGACCGATTGCCCGAGCCGAAGCAGGATTCGTCCAAGAAGGCTCTTGAGTACTCGAAGTTCTATGGCGGCAAGGTCGTGGTCGCCCCCAACGTGCCGGTCAGGTCGCTCGAAGACTTCTCGATCTGGTACACGCCGGGAGTCGCTGCGGTGTCTCGAGCCATAGAAGCTGATCCAGACCTCTCGTTCGAATACACCGGAAGATGGAACACGGTCGCCGTTGTTACAGATGGCAGCAGGGTCCTGGGGCTGGGCGACATCGGGCCCGAGGGCGCGCTCCCCGTGATGGAGGGGAAGGCACTCATCTACAACTACCTGGGCGGCGTCAACGCCCTTCCGCTCCCGATAAGAACCGAGACCGAAGAGGGGTTCATCTCTTTCGTGAAGGCCCTGGAGCCATCAATCGGAGGGGTCAACCTTGAAGACATCGAGTCCCCAAAATGCTTCGACATACTGGAAAGGCTCCGCTCCGAGATGAGCATCCCGGTCTGGCACGACGACCAGCAGGGGACCGCCGGCGTCACCCTCTCCGCCCTGTTCAATGCGCTCGAACTCACGGGACGTAAGCTCAAGGGCTCGAAGGTAGTCCTGTTCGGCGCGGGGGCAGCGAACATAGCCGCCGAGAGGCTCCTAGTCCAGGCAGGGGCAGACCCCAAGGACCTCATAGTCCTCGACTCCAAGGGCATACTCGAGCCTGAGAGGGAGGACATGGACAAGCTGATGCTGAGGAACAGGTGGAAGCACGACATAGCTCTACGCACCAACGGGGGAAGGGTCACGGGGGGGCTGAAGCAAGCCCTGGACGGGGCAGACGCCCTCGTCGCCGCCGCTGGCAACGGTCCCGAATTGATCAAACCAGACGAGATACGAATGATGAACAGGAGGGCCATCGCGTTTTTCCTAGCAAACCCAGTTCCCGAGATGCTCCCATCTGCGGCCCTCGCTGCAGGCGCAGAGATAGTTGCCACCGGGCGCTCTGATTACCCCAACCAGGTCAACAACAGTCTCCTCTTCCCGGCAATCTTCCGCGGCGCCCTGGACGTCAGAGCGAAGACCATCACCGACACCATGGTGATAGAGGCCGCGATGGAGTTGGCTGCCTTCGCAAGGGAGAAGGGGATCAGCAGGAAGTACATCATACCCACAATGGTTCAATGGGAGGTTTACCCCCGTGTCGCGGCGACCGTCGGACAGACGGCCGTGAAGGAAGGCGTCGCACGAAGGAAGCTCTCCAGGAAGGAATCCCTTGCCGCAGCGACAGAGACCATAGAGCACTCCAGGAAGGTAATGCACGCACTACGGAGGAACGGCATAATCCTTGACCCCCCAGAATAGGCGTAAATCGGGGGGCGGCGCACCCGGCTACTCGGCATTGCAGATCCGTCGCGCTAGAAAAGAGGACCTGGACGCGGTGGCAGAGCTCATCGTCAGGACAAAGCGACTGAACAATGAGTTTGATCCTCTCTTCGCGGTGGTCCCAGATGCAAAGGCGAGGGCAGAGAAACACATCGTCGGTTCGATCGAGTCGCCTGACAGGCTGCTGCTCGTCGCAGCAGAGGGATCGAAGGTCGTGGGGGTCCTCCGAGCGGAGATGAGGGAGCGAGTGTTCTACGAACCCCACATGGAGGGGTTCGTCACCGACTTCTACATACTCCCCGAATACAGAAGGAACGCACTCGGAAACGAAATGATACAGAAGGCGGCGGCCGAACTCAAGAGGATGGGTGCCCAAATCATAGTAGCAGACGTGCCCGCCCAGAACGAAATTGCCAATAGGTTCTACATGAAGCGCGGTTTCAGGTCCCTTTCAAACCTGGTCGGGAAGAGTCCCTAGTAGTCTAGTGCGAGCCGAACCGGGGCTCCGGCGAAGTTCCCTGAACCATCATGCTACTACGGCAGGTTATGATTTTCCCCGCCCTTGCACGAGAGTGAATTGCGATTTCACCAATACTCCTCCTCGGGGACGCTTTCAGAAGCGTCTTGCCAACTCCGAGCTATTGGATACTTGGCCATGGGCTAAACGCTTGCCCAGGTTCGTCGCTGCTGGCTAATACTTGGTGCTCACGTTTCCTACGAGCTTCCCGTTATCGTTGACTTCCATGGTAGTCTCAAAGGAGCGTGCGTCCTCCAGCGAGATCCCCCCCGTGGCCTGCCATTCCTTGAAGGAGGCGTCCTCCGCGACCAACGCCCGTAGCTTGTGGTTCGACGTCGTTGCGAACGTCTTCACCCGTCCCGTGCTATCCCTTCCGTCGACGACGACCTTCAGCAGTTCGGGGTTTTGGCTCGAGAACTCCACCTCACGCGTGTACTTCTTGTAGAGCCTCCCAAGTAAGTATCCGAAGAGCGGGGTCCATAGAAGCATCATGAGGACGGTCGCAACCCCTGACTCGGAGTCGAACACGTACCCCGAAAAGCCGAAGAAGACGAGGCTGAGTCCGATTACGGCCGCGAAGATCAGACCCTTGACTGTGCTTCCTCGGTTGGGGAGCGAATCGTAGTAGAGACCGAAGACTCCCGCGTAGATGAGCGCAATGAAGAAGGCGACGAACGCAATGAATGGCACGTCTACTGCGACCACCGACTGGAAGCAATCAGCGGCGCTCCCGTTCACGTTGGGGGTCAGGGGGCAGGACTGCGGATAGGCTTGGCTTATCGCATTGAGGGCCGAAGTCTGAAGCGCATAGAGCAGGGCCACGTTGAAGACGGCTATGCCCCCGACGTATAGGACCCCGCTAAGCGTCCCTGCCTTTATTCCGGCAAAGAAAGAACCCAACTTCAGGAGATCCTAGGCGTTCAGGGCTGCCAGAACGTCTGCCTCATGTCCCTGAGGGTTCACCTTCCTGAATATCTTCTTGATCTTGCCGTCCGCGTCGATTATGAACGTCGACCTCTCGGTCCCCATGTACTTCTTCCCGTACAGAACCTTCTGTTTCCACGTGTCGTATAGCTTGTGCGCGACACCGTCCCGGTCGCTGAGAAGGGTGAAGTTAAGCGAGTATTTGTTGATGAACCTGGCATGCGAATCAAGCGAGTCTTTGCTCACACCGAGGACCACTGCATCTATCCGGTCGAATTTCGGCATGTTGTCGCGGAAGCTGCACGCCTCGACCGTGCAGCCAGGGGTGTCGTCTCTGGGATAGAAGTAGAGCACCACCTGCTTCCCCCTAAGGGAGCTGAGCTTCACGCTCTCGCCAGTCGATGAAGGAAGGGCGAAGTCGGGCGCATTGTCGCCTTCCCGCAGCGCCCTCGCTACCGGGCTCACATTTGCCCTCGACAAAGCGCCCCCAAAAAAGGTTAATGATTGAGCCGGGCGCGCCCCGGAAACCTTGTCATTCGACGTCCACGTGCACCCATGGACGAGGGCGTTCATGAAGAAGAACGGCCCCATAATGAAAGCGTGCGGCTTCTTCAAGCTGGACATCTCAAAGCTTCCCGCCACCACGGACCAGCTCCTGGACGAGATGGCCGAGGCTGGCGTTGAGAGAGCGGTGATACTTGGACAGGACACCCATGCCACGCGGAACCCTGCGTTCAAGGGCTACACCCTACGCAACGACGAGGTGGCCCGGATAGCCGAAAGGTCCGGGGACAGGCTGGTTTCCTTCGCAGGCGTCGACCCCAATGCTGGAGAGGCTGCCGTTGCAGAGCTGAGGAGGGCGGTCAAGAAGCTCGGTATGCGCGGGTTGAAAGTCCACGGGAGCGCCAACTCGGTCTACATCAACGACAGGAGTCTGATGTACCCGATCTACGAATTCTGCCAGGAAGCCGGGGTTCCGGTGCTCATGCACACCGGGACCACGGGGCTTGGTGACTGCGAGATCAAATACAGCAAGACGGAGCTCGTCGACGAGGTCTGTCAGAACTTCCCGGACCTGAAAGTGATCATGGCGCACTTCGGTTGGCCCTGGCCCGACGTTGCCATGGCCATCGCGCTCAGGAACCCCAACGTTTTCATCGACGTTTCGGGATGGAAACCGAAGTACATACCCCAGAGCGTGCTCCAGTACCTCAACGGGATCCTTCAGGACCGATTCCTCTTCGGGACGGACTATCCCATGCTGAGACAGAGGGATTGGCTCGATGACTTCAGAACGAACCTTGCCCCCAAGCTCAAGACAGGCGTGGGTGACAAGCTCCTCTCTCGGAACGCAAAGAGGCTGTTTTCCGTCTAGGGCTGAATCAGCTGCATCCTCAGAGATTTCCGCCCATTATACCCCTCGTTCGGCTTGTGCCAGAAAGCCACTTCTGGCTCACCGTACCTCCAGCAGAGCATCACCTTCTCGCCGTACTTCTCGGCGGGGAAGTCCACGAGACCATAGTCCAGGTCCTTCACCTCCACACCCAGGTCCTCTAACTCTGAGACCTCCCTTTTCATGTCCTCGATGAGCGCGTCAAGCTGAGCCGCTTTTTCTGCTACGTCCGCCGTTCTGAATCCGAACAGGTTGTACTTCTCTATCTCGTTGTGAAGCTTGGCGACGACCTTCTTCTTTTCGATAAGCTCTTTCATCTTGGGCTTGATGTCAGGGAGGAGCTTCGAAGCCTCCTGTGGAGTGAACAGATGTACGTCATGGTCTTCGAAACTCGTTGTCCGATTCGCCCCCGCCATCCTTGTTTTTTCCCATAAGAAACTTCAGACTTTAATTTTGGTGACCAACGATGATTATCCGATTGACCCAAAACATTGCCATTGAACTGACTGAGGGCTCCCGGGCCACAACTGTTACCGTTAATAGTTCGCCGGCGCTGCCGGCGTGCGATGTACACGCGGCGGGGAGACAGAGGCGAAACTTCCCTTTACGGACCGAAGCGGGTGAGGAAGGACGTTCCGAGAGTCGAGGCATACGGGACGATTGATGAACTGAACAGCATCATCGGGGTCATAGTCGCGGGCTCGGATGATCCGGCGCTCGCCTCCCCACTCAAAGAGGTCCAGAGGATGTTGTTCGTCGCGGGGGGAGACGCGGCGACGGAAGCTGGGGGGAGGGAGAAAGTTCCACGCATCACCCGATCCGACACCAAGAGGTTGGAGAAGCTGACCGACGAGCTGCTGGCGAAACTCCCGCCCCTGAACAACTTCATCCTCCCGGGAGGCTCGCCGACCGGGGCCATGCTTCACGTGTCGAGGTCCGTCTGCCGCCGGGCGGAGAGGCGACTCGTAACCGCCTCAACATCAGCAGAAATGAACCCAGAGCTCCTGCCTTTTTTCAACAGGCTATCCTCGTACCTCTTCAACCTCTCCCGCTGGGTCAACATCAGGGCGGGGAAAAAAGAGGACGTCTGGAAAGCCTAGGCGGATCGTCTGCCACCGGTGCGATCGGAGTTTTCACTTCACAAGTTCGAAGGCTGTGGCTATCCCCTGGCCGACCCCGATGCACATTGTAGCCAAGCCGTAACGCGTCCCCGTCCTCCTCATCTGGTGGACCAGGGTCGTTGCCAGCCGGGCTCCACTGCACCCCAGGGGATGACCGAGTGCGATGGCACCGCCGTTGGGATTGATCTTCTTCAGGTCGAATTCGGGCATCTCCTGCACGCATGCCAGAACCTGGGCTGCGAACGCCTCGTTCAACTCTATGACCCCGAAGTCGTCCATTGTCATCGCCAGCCGCGAAAGCAGCTTTCGCGTGGCGTAGACCGGGCCTATTCCCATGTAGTTGGGGTGTACCCCGGCCGTGGCAGAACCGAGAATCCGGGCGATCGGCCTTATGCCTAGGCTCTCTGCCTTCTGCTTCCCCATCAGCAACACTGCTGCGGCTCCGTCGTTGATGCCCGACGAATTGCCAGGAGTGACTGTTCCGTCTTTCTTGAAGGACGGCTTAAGGGCAGCGAGCTTCTCGAGTGAGGTGTCAGGCCTGGGTCCTTCGTCGTCGGTCACACCGTTCGGATTTTCGCGTGTCTTGACCGGCACCATCTCGTCCTTGAACCTCCCGCTCCTCGCCGCGTCCACCGCCTTTTTGTGGGAGGACAGTGCGAATTCGTCCTGAGGGGCCCTGCTAATCTTGTACCTGTCTGCGAGGTTTTCAGCCGTTTCGCCCATGGCCAACGGCGGATATTCGGGAAGGAAAGCAGAGTTGGCAAAGCGCCATCCGATGGTCGTGTCCACAAGAGTGGCGCCTCCCCTCCCGAAGGCAACCTCCGGCTTGAGCATTACCAGCGGCGCTCGAGTCATGCTCTCCACACCTCCGCCGATGAGAATCTCACCCTCGCCGGCGACTATGACCCTTGCCGCCGAGTTGAGGGCCTCTAACCCAGACCCACAGAGCCTGTTCACCGTTGCTCCCGGCACCGAGTAGGGGATGCCAGCGAGGAGGAGGGACATCCGCGCAACGTTCCTGTTGTCCTCGCCTCCCTGATTCGCGCAACCGAAGTAGATGTCATCAATAGAAGCAGGGTCTACTCTCGACCTATCTAGCACAGCCTTGAGCACCAGCGCCCCTAGGTCGTCAGGGCGGACAGACCTCAGAACGCCGCCATACTTCCCTATGGGGGTCCTCACAGCGTCTACCACTACCGCCTCGTCCTTCATGGATGGCGCGCGACGGTCGGGTGCTTATCTCCTTTTGCCGGAGGCGAGCCGTCGGTCTCCGATCGGCCCGTCTTCGTCTGTCGTCTCCTATTGGCCGGTGAAGCTCGGCTCCCTCTTGTCGAAGAAGGCCCTGACTCCTTCTATGTGGTCATGGGTCCTCCCCGCGATGTCCTGAAGGTACATCTCATACTCGAGGGAAGAGTCGAGGTCCACCACCACCGCGCGGTTTAGCGCCCGCTTGGCCAAGCCCATGGCTTTCGTCGGGCCCTTTGCGAGTCGCTCCGCTATCTTGGTCGACTGGGCTCGGAGGCTCTCGTGCGGGAAAACCCAGTTGACCAGTCCCAGGCCCAGCGCCCTTCCGGCATCAATCGGCTCCCCAAGGAGTGCTACCTCCATCGCCTTCCCGAGGCCCAGAATCCGGGGGAGCCAGAAGCTTGTCCCTGAATCAAGTACCAGTCCAGCCTTCACGAAAGCCTCGTGAAACGTTGCCCTGTCCGAGGCCGCCCTGAGGTCGCACGCGAGCGCCAGCCCCAATCCCGCTCCCGCCGTGACGCCATTTACCGAAGCAAGGACGGGCTTCTCCGTTCTTCTGATGCTCTGCACTATTGGATTGTATCTCCTCTTCACCACCTCTCCTAGGCGCATAGGCTTGCCGCTTTCGTATGTCGACCTGTTCATGCTCAGATCTTCTCCCACAGAGAATGCCCTCCCTTCGCCGGTGAGAACGAGGCACCTCGCCTCTGCCGAGTTCGCCCCCTCCTTCAGCGCGTCAATGAGTTCGTCCCCCATCTGATCGTTGAAGGCATTCAGCCTGTCGGGCCTGTTCAGGGTTATCCACAGGACGCCGTTCGATTTCTCCGTCTTGATCGTCTCGTAGCCCATCTACTTCCCCTTGAATACCGGCTTCCGCTTCTCGATGAAGGCGTTCATCCCCTCCTTCTTGTCCTCGGAGGCGAACAGCAGGAAAAAGAGCTCCCTCTCGAAGTCTAGGCCGTCGCTCAGACCCGTCTGGAAAGATTTGTTGACCGCCAGCTTGGCCATCCTCACCGCCACTGGCGACTTTGCCGCTATGTCGTTCGCCACCTTCTTAGCCTCTTCGAGGTACACTTCCTTTGGAACCACTCTGCTCACCAGCCCCAGATACTTCGCCTCCTCGGCGCCTATCCTGTTCCCGGTGAGTATCATCTCCATCGCCTTGGACTTCCCCACCGCCCTCACCAGCCTCTGGGTCCCTCCACCTCCCGGCATGACTCCGATGTTTATCTCTGGCTGGCCGAACTGTGTGGTCTCCGAGGCTATGAGGACGTCAAGGCTCATTGCGAGTTCGAGGCCTCCCCCCAGGACATATCCGCTCAGCGCCCCGACAATCGGCTTGGGGTAGTTCCCCACCCTGTTCCAAAAGGGAGCGAAGTGTCCCGTCATCGCCATCTCCACGGCAGTCTTCTCAACCATGTCTTTGATGTCCGCCCCCGCCGAAAAGGCCTTCTCGCTACCTGTTATCACAACGCACCTTACCCCTTCGTCCTTTTCGAACTCGCCCAGCGCCGAGCTCACCTCCTCCACCAACTTTGGGTTCAGAGCATTCATTGCCTGCGGTCGATTCAAGGTGATTATCCCCAGCATCCCTTCCTTCGAAACAAGGATTGTCTCGTAATCCATGGGTCAAAGGCCGGGGCGCGATTGTATTAATGATAGCGTCCTCTTTATGCTATAGAAACAAAGAGCTTCGGGAGCAGCTACTTTGTCTTTGTCGCCCCCGGCGAGCTCCACTCGTAGAAACCTTTGCCGCTCTTCCTCCCCAGCATCCCCGCTCGCACCATTTCTCTGAGCAAGGGCGACGGACGGAACTTGGAGTCTTGGAATTCGTTCATGAAGACTTGGGTGATGTTTAATGTGGTATCCAGCCCCACATAATCGAGAAGCTGAAGGGGCCCCATGGGCCAATTGAGGCCGAGCTTGATGGCCTTGTCGATGTCTTCGGGGTCAGCCACGCCTTCATGGACGAGGAAGGTAGCTTCGTTCAGTGCGGGGACAAGGATCCTGTTTACAATGAAGCCGGGAGAATCCTTCTTGCACAGTACTGTTTCCTTCCCCAGCCTGCCCGATACTTCCTTGACGTGCCTTACCGTTTCGTCTGATGTCCTCTTTCCCCGGATTATTTCGACCAGGGACATGAGCTGAGGTGGGTTGAAGAAGTGCATCCCGCAGACGTTCTCGGGATTTTTGGTGGCGGACGCCAGCAGGGTAATGCTGATGGAAGAGGTGTTCGAGGCAACGATTGCGTCCTTTTCTACAAGCTCCGCCACCCTCCTGTAAAGGTCCATCTTGAGCTTCGGGTCTTCGGTAGCCGCCTCGATCACCAGCGAACTTCCTTTCAGCGCTTTGGCGAGGTCGAGAGTCGGGTGTATCCTCCCGATGGCCGACTCGCCCTGTTCGCTGGTGAGCTTTCCCTTCTCGACGAACTTCCCGACGCTGTCCCTGATCATCTTCATTCCCCCATCGAGGAACCTCTGTTCCACATCGAGCATCGAGACCTCGTATCCCCCCACCTGAGAAGCGACCTGGGCAATTCCGTGGCCCATGAGCCCTGCGCCCAGGACGGTGACCTTTTCGGAGCTGCTGTCCATGGGCGGCGACGCCTGCCTGCTCGTTTTAACCCTTGGCGGCCCTGCGCTCGAAAAGTACCATTGAGAAATTCCTGCTGTACCCTTCTTTTCTCAGCGCAGATATGACGGGGGACTTCTGTGGCACGAACACGAACCTCTCACTCGCATTCTTGTTTCTTCCGACAAGAGCCTTCACGAGTCCTGTCGAGTCAGAAACCGGTCCGCCAATGTAACAGACCTCCTCCCAGTGGCCCTCCCCTTCATCCCCGGACTTCGCTACTGCCACCGCATCTCCGAGGCGCCAGACTGCCCCCTCTGCCAGAAGTTCGGACACCACGCCCTCTGTCAGCGAAGCTGCCGTGAAGTAATGCCAGAACACGCCCCCTCCAAGCTGGAACTCCTTCGCCTTCCTTAGGAGGTCCATGACAATCAAGAGGTCACGGGGCGACATCCTGACGGCCGCTCCTCTCGGTCTGGTCTTACTGCCCTTCGGGGGCTCGTAGACGCTGAAGCGTGCCGTCTCCCTGAACTTGATCCTCGAGATCTGCCGGTGGGCCGCCCTATTGTGAGACCCGCTTGTCAACCTGAACACTCCCACTCCCCTGGCCGCCGCGAACCGCATCGAATTCTCACCGAGCATCGAAGCCAGTCCCCTTCCGCGAAAGGCGGGATGCACCCTGGCTCCCTCAAACCAGGCAGATCCGTCCTCCATGAACCTCACCCTGTTCATCCCGACCGGAATCCCATCCACTTCGACGACGAACATCTTCCCGTTCCTGTCGTGCAGCCACCTGCCCCACACGGATGGGATGTAATCGTGACCTCCCCAAACGTCTCTGATGAAGCTCATCAGAGGTCCCTTGTCCGCCGCCCTGGCCGGCCGAACCTTCGCCTCCATGAGCGCCTGGCGCCCATGCAACACGGAAAAACCGTTGCCTGACCCACGCCTTGGTTTGCGCTAAAAGATAAGAAGACAGTCCTTCGGAGTCGCGTTAGCGCCGGGGTGGCAGAGTGGTTAATGCGCGGGCCTTGAGTCCCCGCAGGACAGCCCGTGACCGTTATCGGTCGCGCGGGTTCGAATCCCTCCCCCGGCGCCTTCCTCCCCGTCCGCTTAGTTCTCGCGCCACTTCATCCTGAACGAAACGAGCAGGAGCATTATCACGGTCGCCGCCAGCAACACGGCGAACCCCGATGCCGGCTCTACGGAGTAGCCTAGCCCTATGGTCCCCTGGAACAGGGCTGATGCCTCCGTAGTAGGGACGATTTCTGCAAGCGGCACAAGGAACTTCGGAAGTACGTTGACGGAGTAGTAAACGGGTGGAAGGACCGAGAGGATTGTCGTTATGAAGCCATTGATGATGAACGCGTTCTGTGTGTTCGGGGCGTACGCCGAGAAGAAGAACCCGAGGCTTGTGGTTGTGACCCAGAGGAGCACTACGACCCCGAGGCACCCCGCGAGGGCGATGGCCGACGCGCCCTGTCCTGCTATGAGCACGAACAGGATTATGAGGGCCGGGGCCCCGAAAATGAGCTCCGACAGTGCCACCCCGAACATGTACACGAGGGGGGTCACGGGTGAAGCGACCACGATGTCTTGGAACCTGTTCTGCAGCTTGTACGACGCTAGGTCTGTCCCGACGAAAAGGCCCAGTTCCGTTGTCACCATGGTGAGCGCGCCAGCGAGGCCGTAGGGGAGGGCGGTACCATTGCTCGCCACGAACAGAATGAAGAGGAGGGTGAACGGGGTCGAGAAGACGAAGGCGATGAAGAGGGGATTCCTCAGCATGGGGGTGAACCCAAGATAGTACATTATCGCCCAGAGCGACCTGGCCCGCTCCCTAAGCCTCACTTTCTTCCCCCTTCTCCGCTTCGCCTACGATGTCCACGAACACGTCGTCGAGAGTCACCGGGCTCATCGAAATGCTGGCGCCTCTTACCACGGCCTCTTCTCCCAGGCTCCTCGCCCCCTCCTCGTCGGTCAGCACCCTGAACCTCCCAGCGATTGAAGAGACCCTGCCATAGCGGCCCAGCTCTGACTGCGCGAACCTATCGTAGACGTCAACTCTCGTGCTCCGGAGAGTGACGGCCTCCTTCACGCTCCTGGGAGTCCCGGATGCGACCACCTTCCCCCTGTTGATGATTACGAGGTCGTCTGACAGCGCTTCGGCTTCGTCCATGTAGTGAGTGGTGAGGACGATTGTCCTGCCGCTCTTCTTCAGTCTCGTCAGTTGCTCCCACACTTTTCTCCTGTTGAGGGGGTCGAGTCCGATGGTGGGCTCGTCCAAGAATATGAGCTCGGCATCAGTCTGGATGGCCATGGCCACGATCACCCTCTGCTTCATGCCCCCAGAGAGCCAGTCCGAGTTCACGTCCGCAACTTCGCTCAGCTCGAGCTCGTCCAGCGCCTCCTGCGCCCTTTTCCTCGCCTCCTCTTTTGGAATGCCACGCATCCTGAGGTTGAGCATGACGTGATCACGAGGGGTGAGCGGATAGATGGTTTCAGCCTCCTGGGGCGTGATTGCGATACGCTCCCGTAGCTGCCTGGCGTCCCTCACTACGTCCAGTCCGAGGACGCTCACACTTCCTGATGTTGGCATCAGCTGTGTACTAGCGATTCTCAGGAAGGTTGTCTTGCCCGCCCCATTCCTTCCTAGCATCGTGAATATCTGCCCCGCTTCGATTTTCAAGTCGATGGAATCTAGGGCAGGTTGCTTCGACTTCTTGTAGATCTTTGTCAGCTCGTTTGACCTCAGCGCTTCCATGATCTAGATCGACCCGGTAGCCGGTCAGAAGCCCCCCAGTTATTGATGTCTCCATATTGCAGAGATGCCGGCGCGTGGAATCGCCAAATCTGTGGTTCCTGCCGGGCCTGAAGTTGGATTCCAAGGGAGGAAGCTCACACTGGAATTCGAGGGTCAGAGGTCCAAGGAGGTCCGTAGGGGGCTGGGGTTCTGGATTCCTCAGGGATGCGCTCACAAGGCCAGCTGCAAGAGAACGGCCACTCTCTTCATTGTTGATTGACTGAACGATGGGTTCCCCTCCGGGGGTAGGTTCCCACTCGTAAGAATCGGCTTCTCGATTATATACGCTCGAACCCCGGGCGGCTTGGGTGCTTGGATTTGACCAGAAACGCCATCATAATGGGTGCTGCCGGGAGAGACTTTCACGACTTCAACGTGTATTTTCGGAACAACCCTGAGTACAACGTTGTTGCCTTCACTGCGACTCAGATTCCGTACATTGCCGACAGGACCTATCCTCCGTCCGTCGCGGGAAGACTCTACCCTCAAGGTATTCCGATCTTCCCGCAGGAGAAGTTGGCTGAGCTCATAGAGAAGTTCGACGTGACGGACGTCTATTTCGCCTATAGCGACGTCCCCGGGACGTACGTAATGGACCTGGCGTCGCTAGCCCAGTCGAAGGGGGCAAGCTTCCACCTGCTGGGCCCCAAGGACACAATGCTCAGGTCCTCCAAGCCGGTCGTCGCCGTAGTGGCCGATAGGACGGGAGCAGGGAAGAGCACGATCAGCCGGATGGTCGTCGACATACTGTTGAAGATGGGGCTAAAACCCGTCGTAGTGAGGCACCCCATGCCCTACGGGGACCTCTCCATTGCCGTCCAGAGGTTTCAGACCCACGAAGACCTGGACAGGTACCACGCCACAGTCGAGGAAAGGGAAGAGTATGAGGGGCACATTGACAAAGGGATAGTCGTCTACGCCGGGGTGGACTACGGCGCCATACTGGAGCAGGCGGAGAAGGAAGGGGACGTGGTCATTTGGGACGGAGGGAACAACGACTTCAGCTTCTACCTCCCGGACCTTACCATAACGGTCGTCGATCCCATGAGGCCGGGGGACCAGTCGAGGTACTACCCCGGAGAAACGAACGTCAGGCTGGCCGACGCCATAGTGGTCAACAAGGTGAACATCGCGGCCAGGAAGGCGGTTGAGCAGGTTATCGACTCCTGCCGCCAGCTCGACCCGAAAGCGCTAATCATCAAGACCAACTCGATCGCTACCCTCGACAAGCCAGAGCTCGTGCGGGGGAAGCGGGTCCTGGTCGTGGAGGACGGCCCCTCTGTGACCCATGGGGGTCTCCCCGAAGGAGCGGGAGCCGTGGCCGCCAGAAGCGTAAGGGGAATCCTCGTCGACCCAAGGCCGAAGGCAGTCGGCTCGATTCGGAAGACGTACGCCCGCTTTCCGAAGCTGGGGAAAGTCCTCCCTGCCCTGGGATATAGCTCGGAGCAGCTTAAGGAGCTCGAGAAGAGCATCAATGGCGTCTCCTGCGATGCGGTCGTACTCGGGACGCCGTCGGACCTCACCCGAATGATCCACATCCGAAGGCCAGTCGCAAGGGTCCAGTTCGAGGCCACTGAAGTGGGGGGACACAGGCTCGCGGCGCTCATCAGGGGCAACAGGCGCCTCGGAAACGCCGCCCCCCACTAATCCGTCAGTTCCACTGTACCCAGTCCACGCGAGGCGCCCTTGGCTTGTTGGCCATGGCGAAGGCCTCCACCACGTCCCTCGCCGTAACTATCCCAACACCCTCTCCTTCCAGCGCCAGCGGGAGCCGCTTGAACCCATGAGCTGCCATTATTCCTGCCACCTCTCTTCCGAAGATCCCGGGCTCGGCGGTGATGACAGGTCTCGTCGCGAAGTCCGTAACGGGCATGTCGAGCCCTTTACGAGGCGCAAGGACCCGTTTCAGGAGGTCGCGCTCAGTGAAGATTCCTGTCCACTGCCCGTATTCGCTTACAAGCACGCTACCAGTCTTTCGCTCGTCCATTAGCTTGACCACGGTCACCACGCTGGTCTCGGGTGCCACAGTGACGAGACGTGTAGATATCACCTTCAGTATCGAGAAGTCTGTTCCGACCCCCCTTAGAACTCTGACAAGGTCTGTGGGGGTGACCATCCCCACCAGGTCTGCCCCATCGAACACCATGAGCCTGCTCTTCTTTTCGACCATAGCCTTAGCGGTCTCCTCCAAAGTCATTGAGGAGGTGATGGAAGGGAACTTTGGCGAAGCCACGTCCATTATGGCCGTAGATTCGGAGTCCTTCCCCTTCGCTAGGACCCTGCTCAGTAGGTCTCGTTCGGTGAACACCCCGCAGGGCCCGAGGCTGTCCAGCACCACGACGCTCCCGATGTTGTGCCCATCCATCGCCTTTATGGCGCCGTCCACCTTCGACTCCTGGGAGATCGTGACGACTCCCTTCCCCATGAAGTCCCGCGCTAATGGTCCTACGTGACGCTGCATCTTCTTCTGAGAAAACATCCTGTTCGTCATAATAAATCGAGGGCACAATTCCCAACTCTGAGACCGTCAGCGATAGCCTGTGGGTCTCCCTGCCTCAGGAGGTCAAGGAGGTCAGGGCTTGCCGCTGGAGCTCTGGGAACGTGCAGATTGGTGGCGTTCCTTCTCGACCTTTTCGTGAATCCGCCCCTCTACCCATTCTTCGTAGATGTCCGGCGCGGGCACCCTGTGGGTTTTGCCTGTGTTTACCGTTGTCTGCGCGCTCAGCCAGTACTCGTACGTCGACCCTGGGAGGTGCTTCTTTTCGAGGTCTTTCCTCTCTCGCATCAGTACAATGATTATCTTCTCAGATTTAAGGTTCCGGGACTCTTCTCATTATTGAGAAATAGGTGGGATTGGGCCGGGTGAGAAGTCTCGCCCTCCCCAGCCTCCATCCTGCGGTTAGTTTCAACTCTGGGAATGGTGCCCCCAATTTATGAGGACGGATGAGACACTTGGTTCTGAAGGGCATGGGAGAGCTTCTTCCTCCGGCGCACGTGAACAAGAGGTCAGAATTCGCCCGGTTGATAGATCACACTATCCTCAAAGCCACCGCAACATCCGCAGACATCGATGTTCTCTGCACCGACGCAGTGAAGTACAACTTCTGGGCGGTCTGCGTCAACCCAGTCCACGTCAGGCAGGCTGCTCAGAGGCTCGCGGGGAGCACCACCTTGGTCTGCTCTGTGGTAGGCTTTCCACTCGGAGCTGCCACCTCC
>Ga0187770_10000595_pt1 | contig 17691 bp, 10 predicted proteins | sample 0116_SJ02_MP02_2_FD_133154 | JGI IMG/M metagenome (GOLD analysis project Ga0187770, IMG submission 133154) | Tropical peat soil microbial communities from peatlands in Department of Meta, Colombia - 0116_SJ02_MP02_20_MG | ecosystem: Environmental > Terrestrial > Soil > Wetlands > Peat | place...
CGCTATTTCAGGAAAAGGCTATTGTGAGGGATTTGAGTCTGCAAGGAGCCTACCTTTGTCTGAAAAGCCGTCCCAGGCTGCAGTCGGAGATGCGCGTTGTGATCGAAGCAGCAGGCGACAAGGATCGGGCCAGCATGCTGTCGTTGCGCGGCACAGTGATTCACTGCGATCCCGGACGCGAAAAGAACGACAACGGCGTGGGAGTAGTTTTCATTGAAGAGGGGGATCCCACAATTCTCGGAGGCTAATCTTCAGCGCCGCATGGCTTCAAAGGGCAACCTGGTCGGCGGACGAACGAGTTGTTTGTCGAGGGGCCGGGTCAATCGTTGGCCGCGAGCTTCGCGAGTTGCGCGTCGAGGTCAGCCAGCGCGCGGCTCAACTGGTCTTTGTAACGCGGGTTCTGGCTCGACTCGAGCTGGCATTCTACGCGCTTGCGTGAAAGCAGCAGCACTTCGCGGCGGCGGTTGGCATCGATTTCCGCGGGGCTGGATGGAGCTTTCTTTCCTCGATTGGTTTGGGTTTGAGATTGCTGAACTTGGTCTTCAACTGCTTTGCTTTCCCATCCTCTGGCCATACACAGATTTTACGTTACACGATGATTGGAGCTGAGCGAAAGTTCGCTCGACAGTTCCAAGGCATGGCGAATACGGCAGCCAATTGTTGTGTCTTGACTCGCAGGAGCGCAGCCGCGGGACAGGAGAATCCAGACGGAAGCCCGTATCTGCAGTCGCGGGCTTCGCTGTAAGATATTGGCATCAACCGGGGCCCGTAGCTCAGCTGGTTAGAGCAGCGGACTCATAATCCGTTGGTCCAAGGTTCGAATCCTTGCGGGCCCACCATTTGTTCTGAAAGATTTGGCATTCGCCCGACCCGGCGGGTCCGTCACTGTGCCCGATTTTGTGCCCTGTCCCAGTCGAAAGCCGCAAACCCTGATACCGAGATCCGTGCGATTGGTTGATAACTCGTTTTTGCTGCAACGAGACGCAACTTAAGCTTTAGAACGGCGCAGCACTCTTCCGTATTTTTTGCGCGGTTGAATTGTCGGGGTATTGATACGCTTCTCGCCCGTGAAACAAAAATGCTCGATTCTCGACAACGTTTTCGAGCGGAAGGCCGAACCACCCGCCAAACAAGGTCTGCCCTAATTTAGAAACCGAGCCTCAGTCACCCTTTAGGGCATATCCCGCGTCGAACGGCAGCAGGTCGTCGACGCGTATCACTTTCACCGAGCTATCGATGGCGTAGACATCAACGATTCCGACGGCGCCGGGAGTGGCGCTCACGGCGCGCAGCACATCTTCATCATGATCGACGATTTTTATGAACGGCCTCGAACCGTTGAGTTTGGCCACCAGCGGTTTTATTTCTGTTGAGGAGACACCGAATAGTTTTCGAACAGGGCCGCGCATTTCTGGTGCTCCTGGGTCCAGCATAAACAGAGTAAAATTCTGGCCATCAGGCCACGACTGTTTCTCGCCTTTACAGAGCTTTGCAATTTCCGTAAGCGACACTTCTTGCAGCTTGCTGCCTCCGGGAACGATCACCGCCCATTTTTTCGCTGAGGCCAGGAGAGGAAACACAAAAATCAACAGCAATGCCGCCCACAGAAAAAACCCGGTCGGTCCCCTCGTGAGTCGCACCTTCATGACCTGAATTCCTTTCAGATCGGCTGCGAATAGTATGGAAAACGAGCGGGAATCGACACAAGCGCCTAATAGGACAGATGTGCTCAACTCGACTAGAGAATCAGCGTTCGCGGTGAAATCGGTAGTTTCAAAACCATGCACACCTGTACTTCCGTCCAGTATCAGTAGGAATCAGGGTCGGCTATGTTCAACCGAACTTGCGTCCGTCGCCGGTTTGGGAGTCTGCCATGGGGCACAGCAGGTCATGCATGGCTCTGAAGATGATGGACAAACTCTCTCTTTGAGGACGAGTCCTCTCACTGGCAATTGAGGCAGAAAAATGAAAATGACGCTCCTGCGTTTTCCCGTTTGGTTACTTCTGGCGGCCTGCTCGGTAACGGGAGCATTTGCGCGGTCGGGCTATGCAACGAAGGACGGCAGTGCCGCAAAGCTGCCGGTTACAACTGCCTCCCAAGAGGCTGCTCGCTACTTCGAAAGTGGCATGGTTCATTACGAGAATCACCGTTGGAATCTCGCCCTCGACGATTGGAACGAGGCCGTTAAACTCGACCCGAACTTTGCCCAAGCTTACGTTTGGATCTGTTTCACCACTGCTGATCCTGCGGAAGAAGCCCGTGACCGCGCAAAAGCTGAGGCTCTGATTGATCGGGTCAGTCCGGGAGAGCAGCTATTGATCCGCTGGATGGCGGGCTCTCGCGGGAATCACTACATCGAAGGCATTGCGGCCATGAACGACATGCTGGCCATGTTCCCCAACGACAAGCGACTGAACTTCTTGGTCGGCTATTGGCTGTTCAGGCAGGACCAGTACGAGTTCTCCAAAAAGTTGACAATGCGCGCCCTGGCCCAAGACCCTAATTACGCCACCTGCTACAACCAGATGGGCTACATCTACTCACGCCTCGGCGATATCGACAAGGCTCTCGAATTCACCGCAAAATATGTCGAGCTCCTCCCCCAAGAGCCTAATCCGCACGATTCTTACGGCGAAATGCTGCGATTCGCCGGCCGGTATGACGAGGCCCTGCAGCAATACCGTCTGGCCCTGAAGGTCGATCCGACTTTTTACATATCGCAGAAGGAGTTGGGCGAAACGTACTCGTTGATGGGCGACGAAGAGCAAGCCCGCAGGGAATACGACAAAGCGATTCAGCAGGCCCCCAGCTATGGAATCCAGGCCGAGTACTTGCAGAAGCTGGCCCTGACGTACGTGCGCGAGAAGAAGTATGCCGAAGCGGATCGTGCCTATCTGGATGCTGCGGCAAAGGCACATGCTATGAAGCAGTGGGTCTGGGAGGCGCGGGCGCACCGTGTGATGGCCATGTATGAGACCGATCCATCGGCTGCCACAAAGAACTTGGATGAAGCATCGGCCTTGCTTGCTGCGGCAAAAGGAAAAGTCGCCCAGCTTGATCTCGATGAAGAAAACGCTCACATCTTGCGCGTGCGAGCAGAAAGAAAGCTGGCGTTAGGTGACCTCAAAGCGGTGCAAGAACTGGTGGGCGAGCTCGAGAGAATGGCGTCATCCGGCTCGAGCGTTAATACGCAAAGGATTTATCATGGGGCGGCTGGAACGCTTCTCGTTGAACAGAAGCAATACGCAAATGCTATCCCCCATTTGGAGGAAGACATCGCGAATCCTCTTTCGATGAAAGTCCTCATCACCGCGTATCGTCAGACCGGTGCTTCGGGCGAGGCCGACAGCCTGGTTCAGAAGCTGGATAAGTGGAAAGTACCCAGTATCGAAGAGGCTTTGGCGTCCGATTCATCCGCGTCCGCTGCCGCGCAGGCCACCCGCAACTAAAACTCGGTGCAATCCAATTAATCCTGTGTAAACCCTCTGGCCATGCGCAAACAAACAGAGTCAATAGTGACTCTCCGCCCGCGTGACCTTAGTCCCAGTTGTCGGAGCCGATCGGGTCGCCATCAGGAGGAGTCGCTGGCGCATTCAAATGAATTTCCGCAGGCGCCTTTTGGAAATGCTCGATTTCGTTCGCCGCAAAGAAAAACTGTGCTCTTACGGATTCGTCTTTTTGAGCGGGCGACTGCGCGGCAATCCATTTCCTTAATTCATCGAGTTTGAGCGACGCCAGTGCGCGAACCGCCGCTGACGCATGTTCGTCTATGGCCAGCATAATCAAGTGATCCAAAACGACTGAGTTGACGCTGCGCTGAATAGCGCCCTCATATCCGGGTGAAGGCTCGGCCTTCCATGTGCTAGCCAGAATGGCATCCACAAGCTCGCTGAAATCCGGATTGTGCGTATCGAGTGCGTGGTATTCGATCATCCTCTGGGCGCGGTCCGCTTGAAGGAGCAAGCTCGACACGATTTCGGCGGCCGCTTCTGCTGGCGCCAGAGCGTCAAACGCAGGAGACGTACGGCGCGTGAAGTTTTCGCGGCCGCTGGGATATTGTGGAGGACGCGGCGGAATGATCTTCAGCAGCGGTTCAGGCAGTGCAAGCACTCGCGGGGAAAGAGTTGCCAGAACGGCTTGAATTGCTTTTCTCTGTTGGCTAGCGGCGACTATTGACGGCGCTGCATCCTTGCTTCCTCGAAGGTTGAAGGCGTAATCAAGTCCGCCGATTGATTTTGCCACAGCCGCAACTTGATAACGGTGGTAGAGATACATCGGAACGAGAACATCCTCCATCGTCGCCATCGGCGCATGTTCCGGAATGGCGCTCTCCGACAAATTTTTGAGAGCTGCTGCACGCACCGCCATCACTTGCGTTAAACCGTCGAGATCATTCCTGCCCGTGTCCCAGAGATGGGCGACAGAGCTGGATGAGCCGAGTGGACGCGCATCTTGGTCGGTGAGAAAGAGGAGCCCGCTCGCGAACGCGTCGCCGAGAACCTTGTCGAGCGCGGCGGTTTCGTTCGGTTCTTGGGAAAGGTCGCTGTAGCCGTAAGTGATTGACACTTTGTCCCAAGCTCCAATCCCAACGGCGTACGCGTCTGAAACATCGATGTTGCCGTCAGCTCCGACGGTGACCGTGGGCGGCGGATAGTCCATTACAGAACTGCGATTCACGATGCTGGCCGCGTAATTATGCTCCAGTCCGAGCGTGTGACCGGTCTCGTGCGCTGCCAACTGCCGGATTCGCGCCAGCGCCATCTCATTGGCCTTCTTCAGTGCCTCGGGGTCCTTGCCGAAAGGGTCCAGGAGGCCTTGCGCGATCAGAAAATCCTGGCGTATTCGGAGCGCATCGAGATTCACGTGCCCGTTGATGATTTCGCCGGTTCTCGGATCGGCGATCGCACTCCCGTAGGCCCATCCTCTTGTGGCGCGCGGAACCCACTCGATTACGTTGTAGCGGACATCCATCGCGTCCACACCTTCGGGCAAGAGTTTCACCTGGAACGCATCTTTGTAGCCTGCGGCTGTAAATGCCTGATTCCACCAGCTAGCTCCCTCCACAACAGCAGACCGAATAGGTTCTGGAATCGCGCGATCGACGTAATAGACGATGGGCTGGACTGGTTCGCTCACCGCGGCCCTTGGGTCTTTTTTCGCCAGGCGATGATGCGCAATGTATCGCTTCACAATCGGCTGATCGACCGGCGTTGCAAAATCCATGTAGCTGATCCCGAAGAAGCTCGATCGCGGATCGTAAGCGCGCTTGTGAAAGCCTGCCGGCGGCGCCTGAATGAAGGAGAAATGTTCGTGGACCGTAATCGCCCGCGGGTCGGGCGTAACCTGCTCAACCCACTGACCTGGATTATCGCCGACGAAAGTTAACGTCGACTCAACCTCCGTGTTTTCGGGGAAGTTCTTAGTTCTCGGCAGATAAATCGCAGAGCGCGAAGGATCAACATGGTAGTTCCCCTGTTTCAATGCTGCGAGCTTCGGGGCCACTTCATGAACGTCGCTGAGAAAGAAGGGAGTGGCGTCAACGAGAACAGCATCGCCGTCCATCGCTGCTGCTTCAAATCCCCAAAGGACCGATTGAGCGAAAGCTTCCTGAACTGCTCTTTGTTGCTCTAGGTCGTCCGTAACCGCGCGATACCGTTCGTTTTCTTCGACGAGCAGAATTCGCGGGCCGCTGCGCTCGAAGTGAACGACGCGAGTTGTCCCAGGCTGGCCACGATCGAGCCCAACGTCATTTGATCCGACCCCGTTCGGCAGTGATTCATAATAAAGGAACTGAGTGTTCCATTTGTCGATCTGCAGCCAGATCTTTCCTTCGGCGTCGTCCCAGTAATAAGTGAAGAATCCCGGCGATTTCTGCATGCTTGCCGTTTTCTGCTCGATCGTGGGCAACGTCTTGGCGTGGACTTCTTGCGAGGAATTTTGCGCGACTGCGACAGCCGCCAGAATCAAAGACAGTGCGAACAGAATGAAAGCGCGTTTCATCAAGCTCCTCCAAAATCGCACGAGGTTATATCAGAACTGGCGGTTCAGCAGGAACACTCGGCCCGAAACCTGTGCAGGACGTGGGAGCGGGCGCGACGACCAGCGGGTACTGGTTTCCGAGTAGTACTCCCGTGTGCCTTCGCTACGGGCAAAGAAAAATCTAATCGATACAACGTCAAATTCAGAAATAGGCGTAAGTGTTTGTTGTCAAAAGACATCCCAAATTCTAATCGATACAAAACCGCTGTTTCTGCTTCGCCGCACTTTCGCCTCACCGCCTTCGCGGAATCCTGCTTCTCACGCAGTCTCTGAAATCGGCCAAATCAAATAGGAGACTCGCGTTTTATCGATGGAGCTGTGCCACGTCGGATTTGACGGCAGAAAACAAGCCTTTTGCGCAAAAATGGCAACCGCAGCGATCCGGCGGGTCCCGTCATCGCCCCAGGTTTGTCCGTCGACGTGCCAAGTAATACGCACCGCGCCGGTTCCAAGGTAGTAGAGCGTCGTCTGCCCCTGCATGGAATCGTCGTCACGCCCTGCAAATCGCAACTGGTGCCCCCGCCTCTCCCGGCTTCGGCCCCAGCGGTTTCAACTTGGGCGCGCCGCCCTGCGCTGGGTTCTGGGGCCTCAGAGAGACGGTTGTAGTACCTGCAAGGTAGTGGAGGTGTCTCACCGCGTCAACGCAAGGAAATACAGTGGTTGCCCATCTTCTAACGGGCGGAGCGGCGCCTTCGTCAGGAAGTTGGCGACCCCGGAGGGGAGACTCGCCCCTAGGTCTGAGAATCGAGGTACTTTACGAAAACGACTTCGTTTTGGGCTTCGTTGTAAAGAAGTTCGTCCACGTTGGCCTTGACGAGAAGGAGACCGAACCCACCGGGGCGCAACCCCTTTTGCTGGCGAACAGCGTCGTGCTCGGTCGGCAGACTCTCATCGTAAGAAATCGCCGCGTGACTCAGATCAGCCAGTTTGAATCCAGGCCCGGGATCGGCAATACGATACAGCACCATTCGCTTAGCTCGAAGATAAGAGATACGAACTTTGCGGTGGGCGTCGAGTTTGCCGCCCCATTCGACGGCGTTCAGGAGCAGTTCGTGGAACGCCTGACCTACCGCGGCGCTGGCTTCCTCAGACAACCCCGTCTTCAGATGCGCCATGAATCCTTCGATTCTCTCCGCCGTTTCGAGTGAACAGGGCAAGAGGAGTTCAATCCATTCGGGGCGAGCAGACACCACCTCGATCGGAAGTGACTTCGACTTCTTCTCGACCGATTCCTTTACAATGCCGATCAGCGCTTCTGGATCAATTGGCTTCCCAATGTACTTGTAAGCTTGCTCCCGAATCGCGCTCAGCAGGGTTTCCGGCGCGTCATCCGAGGTCATCACAATCACTTTTGGCGATCGCTTTGCCTTTCGCAGCGCCGCCAGCACCTCGATCCCGTTCTTCTTTGGCATCCTTATGTCCAGAAGAGCCAGATCGAACCGATTCTCCTTTAGCTTCTTCAACGCTTCGGCGCCATCAGAAGCGGTGACAACCGTGAAGTTCTGTCCGCGCAACAATTCCGAAACGAGCGTCCGCGTTGTTCGATCATCGTCCGCGACAAGAATCCGCGTCATCGGTGTCTCCGTGAGGGCCGGGGCGCCCGCGAGTTTCCCCTCTGGCCCCGAACCTTTTGGCCTACGCGTTCCAGCTCCGGCAGCAGACTTGCAACATCGTCTTCCAGCTCCGCGTAGAGCTCCAGCAAGCCGTCGAGTGTATCTTGTCTTGCCGTTTTCTCTATCTCTTTTGCAGTTTCGAACGCGGCGTTGGGCCCGAAGTTCCCCACAGCCCCCTTAAATGCGTGGGCAGCGTCCGCTAACTTGGATGTGTCATGGGCATCCAGGGCTTTCCGAATCCTCGACATCATCTTTGGGCAATCCGTTGCAAACGTTCGGATAAGCGACTTGAGAAGTTTGCGATTGCCGTTGAACCGTCTGAGCAGCCTTTGACCATCAAATGCGCCCGAAACTGTCTTTGCCTCTTTCTCCTCGACTTGCCCAAGCGTCTCGCCGCGTGCGATTGCTTCAACAGTCTCAACGAAAGTCTGTGGGTTAAGCGGCTTCGAAACATATCCATCCATGCCGGCCGCGAGGCACTTCTCCCGGTCGCCGCGCATCGCATGAGCCGTCATAGCGATGATCGGCGTCCGCGTCTCGGTCGATTTTTCCTTCTCCCGAATCGTTCGCGTAGCCTCGATGCCGCCCATTTCCGGCATCTGCAAATCCATTAGAACCACGTCAAATTTCTGGCCAACCATACTCTCAAGTGCCTTGATGCCGTTCTCGGCGACGGTCACATTATGACCGCCCTTTTCGAGAAGGTGCACGGCCAGTTCTTGGTTTACAACATTGTCCTCCGCGACGAGCACCCTAAGTTGCCGGTGAGCTGGATGCTCGATATGCGGTCGTAACGAAGTTGCGTTCTCGCGCAGAGAAGGCAGGCGCAGGATCTCCGCAATCGCATCCCAGAGCTCAGTCTGTTTCACGGGTTTCACGACCGTTGCCGTGATGCCAACGCTTTTCGCGCGCGCCAACTCGTCGCGCTCGCCGGCAGATGTAAGGAGAATTAAATCCGTGCCCTGAGAACGCGGATCCTCTTTGAGGCGCGAGGCCACTTCGAACCCGTCCATCTTCGGCATATGGGAATCGAGCAGAACGATGCGAAAACGTCTTCCGTCTTTGTCAGCGGCAGCCACCGCTTCTAGCGCCGCGCGGCCGGTTCCTGCCGTCACCGGCTTCATTCGCCAGCTCGCTACCATTTCTTCCAGAATCCGTCGGTTGGTCGAATTGTCATCCACGACGAGCACTGGAAGACCACTTAAACTCGTTAGGTTCAACTTGGGCGCTTTCCGTTCTGTCCCTCGTTGAAGGTCGAACTTCGCCGTGAAGAAAAAAGTGCTGCCCTTCCCGGGTTCACTCTCCACCCAGATTCGTCCGCCCATCAGTTCCACTAGCTGAGCGCAAATAGCCAGCCCGAGTCCTGTGCCACCGTACTTTCGAGTCGTCGAGCTGTCCGCCTGAGCAAACGCCTCGAACACATGGTGCTGTTTATCTTTCGGAATTCCTATGCCTGTATCGCTGACGCCGATTTGCAGTACCGCGCTTTCCTCGTTTATCGACTCGAGCGCCGCATTTAGCACCACTTCACCGCGGTCTGTAAACTTCACCGCGTTCCCCACAAGATTGATGATGATGCGCTGCAAACGCATCGGATCACCTACGAGGGCATCAGGAAGGTCCAGCGGAATGTGGCAGACGAGCTCGAGATGCTTCCGTTGCGCCTGGAGCGCCAGCACGCGAATCCCGTCTTCCACTGTGTCTCGCAACGCGAATGGCACATGGTCCAGCTCGAGCTTTCGCGCTTCCACCTTTGAAAAATCAAGTATGTCGTCGATTACGCCAATCAGCGACGTAGCCGAACTCTTCACCGTGCGGAGATACTCGCGCTGCTCCTGGCTAAGCCTGGTTTGGAGTGCGAGCTCGGTCATGCCGATGATCGCGTTCATAGGAGTGCGGATTTCGTGACTCATATTGGCCAGGAACTCGCTTTTCGCCCGCGTAGCCTCCTCCGCGCGCTGCTTTTCCACTTCGAGCTCCTTCACAAGCTGCTCCAGTTTTCGCGCATCCTCCTCCTGTGCGTGCCGTGCCGTCTCCAGATAGTCGGTGTAAAGCCGCAAGTCGCCTTCGGCCCGACGCCGTTCGATGAACTGCCCGATTTGGCTCCCGATCGAATTGAACATAGCCAGCAAGTCCGGATCCGGTTCCCGCGGCTCTGTGCTGAAGAACTCAACCACTCCCATGAACTTTGCCGCGCCCCGAATCGGAAATGCGAATGCCGAATGCAAGCCTTCTTCGAGCGCGATCCGCGCCCGCGGAAATGGTGCGTTCTGGGGAATGTCCGCAATCCATGCGGGCTCGCCCGTTTCCCATACACGACCCGGCAGTCCGACGCCTTTTGTCAGAGCCAGCTCTCGCGTCGCATTCTCAAATTGCGGTGACGCGCCATTGGGACTGTGCCAAATTCGAATCGACCGAAGCGTTTGCGTCGCTTCGTCCAGCCGCCAGATGGCGCCGACCTCCCAATCGAGGTTTTCGCAAATCGCACTGAGAATTTGTGGGGTTGCCATTTCCAGTGACTCAGCTTCTGCGAGTACGCTCGTCACGGCGTATCCGGCCGCCGTTCGTCTCTCGGCTCTTTTCCGCTGGGTCACGTCGCGCGCCACCGCGAAAATAAGCTTCTCGTTGCTGCTTGGCGTAGCGTTCCATAAGAGCCAGATGTAGCGTCCATCGCCGCGCCGGTAGCGGTTTTCGAAAGAAATTGTTTCGCCGCCCTGAACCAGCTTGGCGCCCTCGGCAAGTGTCGCCTCTCGGTCATCGGGATGAACGAACTCCACGTAAGGACGGGCCAGCAACTCGGCAGGTGGAATGCCCAGAAGCTTTTCCCACGCCGGATTCACGCGCTTGAAGTAGCCGTCAAAACCCGCGATGCACAGCATGTCCAGCGACAAATTGAAGAGCTGATCGATTTCCTTTTCCGCGCGCCGCCGTTCGCGAATCGCATAGGAAAGGTCCGAAACACTCCGTCGAAGCTCCAGCTCCGCCACGGCCAATCTGCTGAGCGATTTCAGAGCCTCGCGTTGTGCCCCGTTCAGGTCGCGCGGCACTCTGTCCAGTACGCAGATCGTGCCCAGCGCGTGCCCATCTTGCGCCAGCAGCGGAGCGCCTGCATAGAACCGGATTTTCGGCTCGCCGGTTACAAGCGGATTCAGCCGAAATCGTTCGTCTTCCAGCGCATCCGGGATCACAAGCAGGTCCGGTTTTAGGATGGCATGTCCGCAGAACGACACATCGCGTGGCGTCTCCGGAAGGTCCAAGCCCACTCGTGCCTTGAACCATTGCCGGTTGGCATCGACAAAACTCACGAGCGCGATGGGAGTTCCGCACACGAGCGCTGCCAGTCGCGCCAAATCATCGAATTCCTGCTCGGGAAACGTGTCTAGGATTGCGTAGCGACGTAGCGCTTCCAATCGAGCGGCTTCATTCTCCGGCAGCGGCGGCTTCATGGCTGGTGAATTGCGTCATGTTATGACTGGCGTAGTGAGGGAGTCAACGAACCGGACACTGTGGACGGAGGCAAGTTTTTGCCGGATGGCAGGCCCTGGCTCCAGTCGCCTAGAGTCAGCGCTTCGATGTAGTTCCGAACGCCAGCGTGAGCAACGTCTTTTGTTCCAATTCGTGCGCCTTGTGCGAGCCGGTTGCCGGACTCGCGCTCGCCGAGCGCTTGACGCTCAGCACCGCGCGCCCTCGCGCCAGCCGCTCCAGACGGGGTATCAGGAACGCCAGCGCCCCCATATTCGCAGGCTCTTCTTGAACCCACACGAATTCGTGGGCATTTGTGTACCGGTCCATTTCGGCGGAGAGCTCCGCCTCTGGCAGGGGGTAAAGCTGCTCAAGAAAGACGATTCCTGTGGAGGTATCTTTGCGGCGCTTTCTTTCGGCTTCCAACTCGTGGCCAATTTTCCCGGTGCAGAGCAGAACTCTTCGTGCCGAGCCATCACCTCGATCAGGAATCACCGTCCGGAAGCGCGGCACCCTGAAATCAGCGAGGGTCGATGATGCAGCCGGGTGACGTAGCATGCTCTTTGGCGTGAAGACCACCAGTGGCTTCCGCCACGCACGCAATGCTTGCCTTCGCAAGAGATGGAAATATTGTGCCGCAGTCGATGGCTGGCAAATCTGGATATTGTCGCGCGCCACGAGCTGCAAGAACCGTTCAATGCGCGCACTCGAGTGCTCGGGTCCCTGCCCCTCGTAACCATGCGGCAACAGCAAGACAACGCCGGAAAGCAAGTTCCACTTGTCCTCGCTTGCTGACACGAACTGGTCGATGATAATCTGCGCTCCGTTGGCGAAATCCCCGAACTGTGCTTCCCACAGGACCAGCGCTTCGGGAAAGTCGCGACTGAAGCCGTACTCGAAACCGAGCACCGAAGCTTCGGACAGCGTTGAGTTGTAAACTTCGAACCACGCCGGCGCGGCCGCCAGCTTCTCCAGCGGTACCACTTCTTCCTCAGTCTCAATGTCAATCAGCGCAGCGTGGCGCTGGTTGAACGTTCCACGACGGCTGTCTTGGCCGCTTAAGCGAACCGGCACGCCCTGTTTCAGCAGCGACCCAAACGCCAACGCCTCTGCCATCCCGAAATCAATGGGCCGCTTCCCGCGAGCCATTTCCAGCCGCTGTTCCAGCAGCTTCTTGACTTTCGGATGGATGTGAAATCCGCTCGGATATCGAACGAGTGCTTCGCCTACTGCCGTGAGCTCAGCCTGGCCCATTCCCGTATCGACTTCGAAAGACGCACTGTATTTGCCGCCGCGAAACTTATTCCAGTAAGCAGGCAGCGTTCGCATGGGAGGACTCTTTTCGAGTTCGATGGCTCGCTTTTGCGCCGCATGGAGTTCGTCTTGAACCTTCTCGACGATTGGCTGCGGATTGACGCCGATCCTTTCGGCGTACCGCTGGTACGTGGGCGGGTACGCCTCAATCTTGCGATAGCGCAGTGGCTGCGTGATCGTTGGATCGTCCACTTCGCTGTGACCGTGCTTGCGGTATCCGATCAGATCGATGATCACGGGTGTGCCGAACGTGTATCTGTATTCGACCGCGATTTTCCCCACGCGAACCACCGCCTCTGGATCTTGCGAGTTCACGTGGAAAATCGGAATCGCCAACCGCTTTCCCAAATCCGACGAGAATCGCGAGGAATGTTCGTCTCGCGGAATTGTCGTAAATCCGATTAGATTGTTGACGATGATGTTGATCGACCCTCCCACCGTGAACCCTTCCACTCCGGCCATGTTCAGCGTCTCTGCCCAGATTCCCTGACCGGCAAACGCTGCATCGCCATGCATGAAGACCGAAATTACGGCGTGACGTCCCCTCGCTTCTAGCCGCTTCTGCTTTGCGCGGGCGCGGCCCATCGCCACCGGATCTACAGCCTCCAAGTGGCTTGGGTTCGAAACCAAATGGACCGCGATTTTGTGGCCATTGGAAGCTAGAAAATCGCCTGTCGCCCCCATGTGATATTTCACGTCGCCCCCGCCCAGCACGCTCCGGGGATCCACATCTTCGAACCGAGCGAAAACCTCGGCAGGATCGCGCCCCACTGTATGCACCATCACGTTTAGCCGCCCTCGATGGCTCATCGCCAGAACGGATTGCTCAGCGCCCTGCTCCGCCGCTGCGTTTAGAATCGAATCGAGAAGCGGCAGCAGCGAGCCCTCGCCCTCCAGCGAGTACCGCTTCGTTCCGAGATATCGCGTTTGGAGAACGTGCTCAAATATGTCCGCTCGAACCAATCTGTCGAGGATGCGTGCTCGGTCTACCGCGGGAGGATTTGACTCCATGCGTTCCTGAACCCAGAGTCGGCGCTTGCGATCTGGAATATGCATGAACTCCGCGCCAATCGTCCCGCAGTAAATTCGCCGAGCTGCTTCCGCCTCAGGCCCCTGGGCATCGAGTTCCGGCATCGGCACTGGCTTGAGATCGCCGAGTGGATCAAGATTCGCTTGCAGGTAGCCCCACCGGCGAAACGAATCCCACACCTGCTCCGGCGTTTCCCTCGGAGCGGACGCATCCACTATTGCTCGCTGCTGGCTCATGAATCTCCTTGAACACCTTGAAACAATTATATCCGGTGGAACATCGAATCGGCGAGCGGACTCAGCTTCTCTTCCATGCGCCGAGCATTTTGCGAAGCAACACAAATTGTCCCAGGTGATAAGCGTTGTGATCAGCGAGAAGGAGCACTTCGCGGAGAATCGTCTGGCCCGAGCCGTGAGGAATTGGCACGAAGAGGTCGGTCTTGGGATCCGCAACGAGTTTGCACATGGCTTCGCAGTCGTGACGAAATGCCTGGACGCTTTTGTCCCGCGCTGCATCGTCCGGCGGCTCTGCGGTGTTCGGCCAGTAACCGCCAGGAAAATCCGGCGAAACGTGCTTCGCATTTCGCGAAAATTCCAGGATGTCCCACTGGGCAATCCGGACGTGTTCGAGCAGCTCCCACGCCGAATGCGCCGCACCGTTGGGCTTCGCCCCTCGCAGTTTAGCCGGCAAATTCTTCACCGCCGCGTCCCACTCCACGTGCGCCTCTCCCGAAGTCAACAACTCCTCCAGCTGTTGTCGTAACGCTTTGTCGTCCATCGCCGTAGCCTTTCTGAATCCGAACGATGTTGTTCGCCCAGGAGTTTGAGGCTATGATCCTGAGTAATCGAAGCTCAGGAGGCAACGAAAATGCCGCCAGTTTTTTCTCGCCGCGATTTTTCTCGAGTCGTCGCTCAATCCCTGGTTTTCGCCGCAACCGCGCCTCATCTGCGTGCCGCGCAGGGGGGGCGGCACGATCTGCCCGCGCCCGAAGGCGCGATTCATCTGAATTTCAACGAAAGCCCGTACGGCCCGTCACCGAAGGGCATCGAGGCCCTCACGTCCTGCGGCAACATCGCCTCAAGATATCCCGACGTTTTGTATATAAAGATGCGAGACGGTCTGGCGCAGATTCATGGTGTCGGACGCGACAACATCATGCTCGGGTGCGGCTCAACGGAAGTTCTCTGCGTCGCCGACGAAGCATTTCTTGGCCCTGGCAAGAACCTCGTTGTTGCTGATACGACCTTCGAAGCCGTTGTCGAGTACGTGCAGGCCGCTCACGGCGAAGTCGTGAAGGTTCGGATGACGCCGGATCATCGGCACGACCTCCCCCAAATGGCCGCCGCCTGCACCTCGAAGACAGGCGTGGTTTATGTCTGCAACCCGAACAATCCCACGGGCACGATCCTTTCGCATGAAGAGATCGCATCTTTCGTGAACGAGGTTCCTGCCTCTGCCCTGATTCTTATCGACGAGGCCTATTTCCATTTTGCAGATGATCCGTCCTATGGGACCGCCGTCGACCTGATTGCCAACCATCCCAATGTCGTCGTCGTGCGCACTTTCTCTAAGGTCTACGGCATGGCCGGCATGCGGCTGGGTTATGCAGTCGGTGCAAAGGAAACGCTGGAGCAGATGCGTCCCTACAATCTCCAGCCGTTTAACGGCAACGCTGCCGTCCTCGCGGCTGCTCACGGAAGCTTGTCTGATCAGGATTACGTTCGCGGATGTGCTGCGAAGATGAATGCCACGCGCGCTTGGCTTGGTGCCCAGCTCACGAAGGAAAACAGAAAATTCATTCCGTCGCAAGCGAACTTCATGATGATCGATATGGGAACCGACGTGCAGCCGATTGTGGATCAGTTCCGCGCGCGCAAGATCTTGGTGGGAAGAAAATTCCCTTCAATGCCCAATTTCATGCGTGTGAGCATTGGCACGCAGTCGGAAATCGAGCAATTTGCCGGGGCGCTGCGCGAAATTGCCCCGGTCTGACACGTTCCCGAATACACTCGTGCGTACCGGCGGCATTCGAAAGTTCCAATTTTTAGATGGAAGTCTGGCTGCCCAGGATTGGTCGCTGCGTTCTGAGAACGTCAAGAACCGCTGGCTACCAACCGCCTAAACGGCTGCGCTCGCTGCCCCGCTTGCCCCCATCGAACGCCTGTGCTGGAAACATTCGCGGCAGTAAACGGGCCTTCCTTGTGTGGGCTTGAAAGGCACTGTCGTTTCCTTGCCGCATTGTGAGCACACCGTCTTCGTCTCGACGCGTTGAACGCTGGGCGTGCTCCCGCCGTTTCCTTGCGCCCGCGTCGCTTTACAGGCCTTGCACCGCTTGGGCTCGTTCTTGAAACCCTTATCGGCGAAAAACATCTGCTCACCGGCAGTGAACACAAATTCAGTTCCGCACTCGCTGCACTTCAGCACTTTATCGTGGTATTCCATGCTCCGCTCCCGAACCGCGCTGGGGGACAGAACTGGCGGCAGCACAGCCTCAGGTCCTAGGACCTGCTTCCTTGGTCCAAGGGCCAGAGTTTGTCCGCATTCGCGGACAAACCCGAACCCCAGAAACCACGAAGCCGATGCGAGTGGCTCACCTGCAAACAAACCCACTTGCCGGCTGGCGTGAGGCTGCTTGGAATCGTCGAATGAGTAGGTCAGCTAGTCCTGCTCACGCCGTTGCTTCTTACGGAGACGCTTACGCGAGAGAGCTTCCTTGGCGCGACGCTTCTCACCCGGCTTCATGTAGTAGCTGTGCTTTTTGATCTCCTTGATGATGTCTTCCGACTGCACCTTCCGCTTGAAACGCCGGAGCGCGTTCTCCAAAGATTCACCCTCTTGAATCACAACTTCTGCCACGCGTATTCACCCCCGTTCCCCTTGTTTGATTTTTGGATTGATGGGTACAACCAGTCTACCGGTTCACAGCCAAACCGGCAATTGTCCAGTGCTTTTATCGGACGCCTTCCCGTAAGTCAAGAATTAAATTTCAGTTAACCGCTTCCCTCCCCTGCCGATTACCTTTGTGTCATTCCGCATGCACCGGAGTTCGGTAAACCCTTTGGCGAATGGGGCCGAATGTCGGACACCAGCAACTGCTGCTACAATGCTCAGTCGAGTCGAAGGAGTGGGGTGGAAGTGGCCATACCCGCGATGCGCAACGCGATCGGTGTTCTCCTGGCGGGCGGCCAGGGAGAACGCCTGTGGCCTTTGACGCGTGATCGCGCCAAGCCGGCGGTGCCTTTCGGCGGCGTCTATCGCATCATTGATATCACACTCTCGAATTGCCTCAACAGCGACTTACGTCGTGTATTCGTCCTCACCCAATACAAAGCGCTTAGCCTGAACCGCCATGTTCGGCGCGGCTGGTCTGTGCTCATGGGGGTCGGCGACTTCATCGAAGTTCTGCCGCCGCAGATGCGCGTTTCGCAACACTGGTATCAGGGAACGGCGGACGCTGTATATCAGAACATCTATTCGATCGGTAGCGAGCAATCGAACTACGTCTTCATCCTCTCCGGCGATCACATCTACAAGATGAATTATCAGACGATGCTCGAACAGCATGTCGCGTCCGGAGCGGACGTCACGGTCGCGACCCTCGAAGTGGATGCAGCGGCTGCCGCGAAGCAGTTCGGCGTCCTTGAGACGGACGATCATTGGCGCATCATCGGCTTTGAGGAGAAGCCGGCCAATCCGAAGCGTTCGCGCCTTCACTCGGACAAAGTGAACGCGTCCATGGGAGTCTATCTTTTCAATACCCAGTTGCTTGTCCCGATTCTGATCGACGACGCAGAGAATCCCACGTCCGCTCACGATTTTGGCAAAGACATCATTCCCCGCATCATCGGCAAGCATCGCGTGTTTGCCTACAATTTCCGCGACGAGAACAAGAAAGAAACTTCCTACTGGCGCGACGTCGGAACAATCGACGCCTATCACGCCGCCAACCTCGATCTGTGTGCCGTCTCGCCTGTTTTCAACCTCTACGACAAGAGCTGGCCGCTCCACACCTGGCAGCAGCAGTATCCTCCGGCCAAATTCGTATTCGGCGATCCCGAGCGTACGGGTACTGCCATCGATTCGATCGTCTCTGGCGGCTCGATTATCTCCGGCGGACGTGTGACCAATTCCGTGCTGGGCTACGACGTCCGAGTCAATAGTTACAGCGAAGTGGAAGATTCGATCATCTTTAACCATGTGAACGTTGGGCGTCATTCACGCATTCGGCGCGC
>Ga0187770_10000598_pt1 | contig 17667 bp, 12 predicted proteins | sample 0116_SJ02_MP02_2_FD_133154 | JGI IMG/M metagenome (GOLD analysis project Ga0187770, IMG submission 133154) | Tropical peat soil microbial communities from peatlands in Department of Meta, Colombia - 0116_SJ02_MP02_20_MG | ecosystem: Environmental > Terrestrial > Soil > Wetlands > Peat | place...
TACAGCCGCAAATGCGGCGATCACGCGAGCTAGGGTCACCCGGTTCGGCGTCATCCCATCTCCTGGGAGAAATTTTTCGAGCCCGCCACCGCAGCCGGCAAATCGCTTTGCCGCCTGCGGCTCCAGCGGGCGGGCCCGCACTGCGGGAAAGGCATGCGCGCTGCCAACTTGCTTTTTCGAAGAGGCGCTGAATTTTCAAGGACTTAAAAAGCAGCGTGGATTAGACCGCGAGTCTTTGGCGGAGGCTTTCGATTGCAGGTGTCGTGTTTCTCGTTCGTGTCGTGTCGGCCAGAACCAAAATGAGGTAGTATGCGTCTAAACGTTGTGGTCAAATTTAGGTTTGGTCGAAACCCGGCGGCTCCGCCGGGAGCAACCAGCTGAGGGAGTGAGGAAACCGCATGGCTGTCGCCGTACTCGCAGGGTTGTTTGTGTTTGCCGCCGGATTGGGTTCATTTCTGTCGCCGTGTGTTCTGCCGCTAGTTCCTGGCTATCTTTCGATGCTGTCCGGCGTAGGAGTGGACAGGCTCCGGGAAGGCGAGGGGGATACCGGCAAGCTGTTGAGCGCGGCTTTGGCATTCGTCGTCGGCCTCTCGACAGTGTTCATTACGATGGGCGCAACGGCGAGCGCCGTCGGCCAGTTTCTGCTTCAGCATAAGAATCTGCTCGCACCCATCGCCGGCGCGCTGATCATTCTCTTCGGCCTGCACCTCATCGGCTGGTTGATCAAGATTCCGGTCCGTGTCGGCTTGATTGTGGGCCTCGTCCTGGTTGCAATCGGGTCGCTTCTGTTTCTCCCCGCGGCCGCTCACGTGATGGTTCAACCGGTGCACGTTTACGCGATTGCTTTGATTTTCCTGTTTGGACCTCCGCTCACGCGCTGGCTAAACCGCGACGTCCACATGCGCGACGTCGGCGGAAAGAGCCCGGGCATCGTCAGCGGCTTCCTCCTCGGTTTCGCCTTCGCGCTCGGCTGGACGCCCTGCATCGGGCCGATTCTCACGACGGTCCTGGCGATTGCAGCCGCTCGGGCGAGCGTGAGAGACGGCGTCATCCTTCTCGCGCTGTACTCCGCCGGCCTCGCCATTCCGTTCCTACTGACGGCGGTCGGTGTCGGCCGCTTCATGAAGTTCTATCAGAAGTTTCGCCGCCACCTTCACACGGTCGAAGTTTGCAGTGGGGTGTTGCTCTTGTTCGTGGGCGCCCTGATTTTTGCCAACAACCTGACCTTTGTGTCGAGCCACCTGAGCGGAGTCAGCGGGGAGGCCTTGCTCGAAAAATGGATGCCCGCAAGCGTCCGGAGCTGGCTCGAGAAAGGCGGAGCTCCTAGCACTGGCGTGGAACAGGCACAACTCTCGCCGGAGCCGGATGTCACGTTCAAGGATTTGCAGGGCAAGGACGTCCCGCTTTCGAGCTACAAAGGCAAAGTCGTGATGCTGAACTTCTGGGGCACCTGGTGCGAACCCTGCCAGCACGAAATTCCGATGTTGATCAGCCTCCAGAACAAATATTCGTCCAAGGGTTTCACGCTGATCGGCGCGGCGACAAACGACGAAGACGCCACCGTCGACAAGTTCGTCCACACGTCAAGATTCAACGTGAGCGGCCAAGAAATGCTGATGAACTATCCCATCGTCATGAACAACGACGAGATCGTAACCAAATTCGGCGGGATACTCGGCATGCCGACGACCTATCTGATCACTCGCGACGGCAAGATCTACAAGCGCTATATCGGCGGCCTTGATCAAAACGCCGCCCAGGTAGAGAAGGACATCGAGAGCCAGCTATGAGTTACGTGAAATGCTCTTGGCTCCTCTGCGCGGCAGCTTTGTTGGCTTCGGGGGCTCTCGCCGCGTGCGGAAGTTCGTCCGCGAAGGTCTCTAACTCCGCTGCGGGCTTGCAGTCTGCGCCGGACGTTACGTTCAAGAACCTCGAAGGTGCCGACGTATCGTTGTCGAGCCTGAAAGGCAAGGTCGTTCTCGTCAACTTCTGGGCCACTTGGTGCGACCCGTGTCGCAGCGAAATCCCCGCGCTGATCGGGCTGCAGGACAAGTTCGCGAGCAAGGGCTTCACCATGCTCGGTGTTTCGATGGACGATGATGGAGTGAAAACACTCGATCCGTTCATTCACATGACGAAATTCAATGTGGGCGGCGAGCAGCGCATCATGGATTACCCGATCGTGCTTGGCACCGACGCGATCACCGACAAGTTCGGCGGGCTGCTGGGCATGCCCACCAGTTATCTGATTTCGCGCGACGGCAAGATCGCGAAGAAATACATCGGTGTGGTAAACGAGCAGCAGGTGATCAAGGACATCGAGAGCCAGCTATGAAAACTCCCGTTCGAATCGTTACGGCTGTGACCGCCCTTGCGGCGATTTGCGCGATTGGCTCCCATCGCGCCGCCCGCGCGCAAGAATCGGCGATGCCGCCGAGCGCCTCATCGGTCGTAAAGACAAAAGTCTACACGTCGCTGGATCCCGTCCCGCGAGGCAAGGAATTTCAGGTCGCCGTCGTGGTCGATATTCAGAACGGCTACCACATGAATTCGCACAAGCCCCTCGACAGCTATCTGATTCCGACGACGCTCACGCCGCAGCTTCCCGCTGGCATCACGCTGGCCGATACGGTTTATCCGCCGGGCAAGAACCTGAAATTCCCGTTTTCGCCCGATAAACCACTGAATGTTTATACCGAACGCGTGACTCTTCGCCTTCGCCTGAGCGCGGGCGACAGCGCCGTGTTAGGCGATGCCAGCATTCCTGTCACGTTGCGCTACCAGGCATGCAACAACTCCGCGTGCCTGCCACCCGTAAAGATTCCGTTGACAGTTGAAGTCAAAATCGCAGCAGCTGGCACGAAATCCAAGACCATGCACCCGGAAATCTTCGCAGCTTCGTCCGCGAAGTAATCTCTCTTCGTTCTCTAACCGCCGCGAACTGAGGGGACCGCCTTGCGGATTCGCTCGACAACGCGGTCTTTGCCGAGCGCGACCATGGTTTCAAAGAGCGGCGGCGCGACCGCACGGCCGACAATCGCGACGCGCGTGGCGTTGATCAGCAGGCCGGCTTTGACGCCCTCCGCAACGGCTACGGCGCGCGATGCTGCGTCGCAAGCGTCGTGGTTCCATTCCGGCAACGCTTCGAGCGCGTCAGCAAGTTTGGTGAGCATCGCCGGCAGGCGCTCGTCCTTCCAGAATTTTTTCCGTGCTTCATCGTCGTAGCCGAAATCGTCCGTGAAAAATGCGCGCGCCCAGGTTGTGAAATCGCCGAGCAGGCGCGTGCGCGGGCGAATCAAATCCACCGTTCGCGCAAACCAGGTGCCGTCGCGGCTCGCCTGCGATCCCTCCCAGAGACGCGCGCGCTTGAGCTCCGCTTCGACGTAGGGCAGCAAGCCCTCGACAGGCGGTTTCTGCAAATACTGCGTGTTGAACCATTCGAGCTTGGCGCGATCGAAAATCGCGTTCGTGCGGCTCACGCCCGCGAGCGAAAATCTTTCCACCAGCTCGCTCGTGCGGATGTATTCCGTGTCATCCCCGGGAGACCAGCCCAGTAGCGCGAGGAAGTTCCGGAACGCCTCGGGCAAGAATCCCTCATCGGCGTACGAGCCGACGTTCGTCGCACCGTGGCGCTTTGAAAGCCGCTTGCGATCGGGCCCCAGAATCAGCGGGACGTGCGCAAAGACGGGCGGCGTGGCGCCGAGTGCGTGATAGAGCAGCGCCTGCTTGGGCGTATTCGAAAGATGGTCGGCGCCGCGAATGATGTGCGTGATGCGCATATCGATATCGTCGACGACCACGCTGAGCTGATAAGTGGGAAGTCCGTTTGAGCGCAGCAGGACGAAATCTTCGATTTCCTCGTTCTGCAGCTCGCGCGGCCCGAAAACGGCGTCGTCAAATCGCGTCACGCCGGTACTCGGCACGCGGAAGCGAATCGCTCGAGGGATTCCCTCGCGTTCCCGTGCGGTGCGGTCGGCCTCGCTCAGATTGCGGCAGGAACATGCGGCGATCTTTGGAGCCTTGGGCACCTCATCGTCACCCTCGCCTTCCTGCTCTTCCGCGGCGTCGCCCCCGGCGTATGCCATTGCCTTGCAGTAACAAGGGAAGGCAGCGCCGCTCGCAAGAAGGCGTTCGGCTGCGACTTTATAGAGCGGAAGTCGCTGTGACTGGAAGAATGGCCCCTCGTCCCATTCGATCCGGAGCCATTTCAGCCCCTCGAGGATTCCGTCGACCAATTCGGGCCGGTTGCGCTCGACATCGGTGTCTTCGATTCGCAGCAGCAACGTGCCGCCTTCGCGCCGGGCAAAAAGCCAGTTGAAAAGAGCGGTTCGTGCGCCGCCGACGTGCAAATAACCTGTCGGCGAAGGCGCAAATCGGACCCGCGGTTTTTCGGCGGATGTCATTCAGTTTCTCTCTTCGTTTTCGAAGCAAATCATCTTAGCGGAACGAGCGTTCAAAATCGAGCGGCGCCCGCGCAAGTTGATGAACCGGCTGGATTTGGTACCCGCGTACTGTTGACTTGGTTTTCGTCGCGTTTCATTATCATTGCGATCCCAGCTCGGAGTCTTTCCTCAGTGTTCCTCAAGAGGTTGACCTCCAAGAAACTTCGGACTGACAGTCCGAGGGGCAATCGCGGATTTTCTGTTATTCTCTGACGAAATGCCCGGGATCTATTACGGGGAGTCCTGAGTTGGTCAGTCATACTCCTGCCGTCATAACGGTTCAGGTCAGCACCTTTCTGCTGGCCGCGTTCTTCTTTTCCTTGTACGGCCGGAAACGCCAATCCTATCTGCTCGCATGGTCGATGGGCTGGCTCCTCATGTGCCTGTTCTTCGTTGTCCGCAATGGCCTTCCGCTGTTTCCGGAAGGCCAGTGGCAGCTTGCCTACCGGACTTTTGACGAATGGCTGTTCGCTCTTTCGGCCCTGGCCTTTTATTGTGCCGCCCGGCTCTACGTCCAGACCTCAATTCCCGTAAAGATCGTGACGGCTGCCGCGATCGTGCTGGCCGTGTGGGCTGGACTCCATGTACACGGCGTTACACAAGTCACTGTGGGTCTGGGAGTCGCCCTTATCTTCTTCGTGGTCGGCTGGACGTTCTGGAACGAAGGACAGCGGCAGGAAGTTCGAGCCGACATGCTGCTAGGATTCACGTTTTTCGCTTGGGGCGCGTTGCAGATATTCCTGTTGTTTCAGCCGCGCGTGAATATCCTCGCTACTGCGGATTTCGTTCCGATGTTTTTGCTTCCGGAGATGTTCGCCTGTGTGCTGATGGTGATGTCGGTTTACGAGGAGGAGCGGCGGCGCGTCGAGCGCAACATGCTTGCGCTCTCTAATCTGAATCTTGTCACTTCCGGATTTGCCGGCGGCGAAATTCAGCAGAACTTGGCGCAGGCTCTCGAGCGGGTCCTCAATGTCGTGCGGATCCCGGCCGGCGCGCTCTGCCTGCCGCATACCGACCCGAACGGGCCGGCGTCGCTGATCGTCACCGGATTGGGCGATTCCTTCGGCGCAGCCATGCGCGAGCCGCATCTCGACGAATACTTCATCAATCTCGTGGCGCGGCTGGGCGGACTCGTGGTGTTCCGCGACCTCGCGCGGCAGGCGAGCTGGGAAACGCTTGAGAAGGAAGAATCTTTCCGGCGCGTTCGGCAAGTTTTCCTCGAACAGGGTCTGCGCACGGTGGTCGGAATCAGCTTGCAGGCGAAGGAGCGCGTCTCCGGCGTTTTGCTTCTTGGCACGCCCGACAACCGCAGCTTCACGCCGGCTGAACGCCGTCTCCTGCTCGCTCTGGGCCAACAGATCGGGATGGCCGTCGAGAACAGCTACCTGATCCAGCAAACCTCGCGCCGAACCGAAGAATTGCACGTGCTCAACGAAATCGGACGTGCGTTGAGCTCGACTCTTGATCTCGACGCCCTGCTTGAGCGCGTCTATTCCGAGATGCGCCGCGGCATCGACGTGAGCAGCTTCTTCATCGCCTTCTACCAGCCGAGATCGTCGGAAGTGCGCTTCGAGATCGAAGTGAACGAGGGAGAAAGAATCGCCAAGCGCACGCGCTCCGCGGGCAACCACATGGTGGAGTACGTGGTTCGCTCCGGGCAGCCCTTGCTGGTTCGGGAATATTACGCCGAACAGTGCAAGAAGCTTGGCTTCCAACCGCTGCGATCGGTCGGCTCGATGTGCGCAGTGCCGCTGATCATCTACGACCGCCCCGTCGGCGTAATGGCGGTTCATAGCGCCAAGGAACGCGCCTTCGACGAAGGCCATGTCGAATTTCTCCGCGTTCTGGCGAGCGAGGCCAGCATCGCGATGGAAAACGCGCGGCTCTTCGCCGAAGAGCAGAAAAAATCTCGCCATCTCGCGATGATCAATAGCGTCTCGAGCCACGCCATCACCACGCTCGATCCCGGCGAAATGCTCGCCAAAATCACAGCCGAGATGGAAAAGCATCTCTCCTACGACCATATTGGCGTTGCCGTCCTCGATTATTCCGCCAAAGAGCTGGTCGTCGAAGCCGAAGCTGGCGCGCGGCGCGAGGCGGTGGGCCGGCGCATCGTGCTCGGCGAAGGGTTGATCGGCCAAGTTGCTCGTTCTGGCCAGATTGGCATCGTGCGCGAAGCGAGCGCTTCCACGCCGCGATTGATCCTGCCCGGTTCAGCCGCGGGCGTCGCCCTCCCGGTCAACTACGGCGAACAATTTCTCGGAGTGCTCTACGTCGAATCGTCGGAGCCGTGCGGTTTTCCCGAGCAGGACGTCCTCTTGCTGCGGACGCTCGCCGATCTTTTTGCCGGCGCGCTGCATAACGCGCTTACGTTCCAGAAGGCGCAGGAGCAGGCGATTACCGATGGCCTCACAGGCGTGAAGACGCACCGCTTCCTCATGGAAGCCCTTTCGTCTGAGTGGAAACGCTCGACGCGCGCGAACCGTCCGCTGGCGCTCGTATTGATGGACCTCGACCACTTCAAATTCGTCAACGATTTCTACGGGCACCTCGAAGGCGACGTCGTCCTGCAGCGCGTGGGACACATCCTCGAGCAGAATTGCCGTCGCTCGGACGTGGTCGCCCGCTACGGCGGCGACGAATTTGTCATTCTGATGCCGGAAACCACCGTCGAGCAGGCCCGGCAGCTCGCCAACAAGCTACGTGGCTGGATCGCTTCCGATCCTCTGCTGCGCGACAAGAACATCACCGCCAGCTTCGGCATCGCCGCGTTTCCCGTCCACGGCTCGACGCCCCAGGAGCTGATTCAGGTTGCCGACTCGTCGATGTACATCTCGAAGCATCAGGGTGGAAACTCTGTTTCGACCGCGGAGCAAGGTGATCCCGGCGACAGGAAGCGCTGGAAGAAAGACGTTCTGGAAGCGTATCTCGGCGTCACGCTGAAGCGGCTGTTCGCGACCGGCCCTGAAGCGTTCGAGGAAATCTACCGCCGCCTTGAGCAGTTCACGCACTCCCTGCGCGAGCAGGGCGCTGAGGGTTCCGGCGAGACGCTACCGGCTGTCGTAGTCGAAACGGTGACGTCGCTCGCGTTCGCCATCGACGCCAAGGATCACTACACGCAGGGCCATTCGCAGAAGGTTTCGGCCTACGCCGTGATGATCGCGCAGGCGCTGGGCCTGCCGCAGACCGACGTCGAGGAGATTCGGCTCGCCGGCCTTCTGCACGACATTGGAAAAGTGGGAATCCCCGAGTCGATCCTCAACAAATCCGGCCCGCTCGATGCCAGCGAGTGGGAAACCATGAAGACGCACACCGATCTCGGTGCGCGGATCCTCGAACCGCTTCGGCCGATGGTGCGCATCCGCGAGATGGTCCGCCACCATCACGAGTTCTACGATGGCTCCGGCTACCCGCGGCGCCTCGAGGGCGACCAGATTCCCCACGGCGCGCGCGTGATCGCGGTCGCAGACGCGTACGACACGATCACTTCCGAGCGTACCTACAAGAAAGCGCGGACTCCCGAGGACGCTTTCGCCGAACTCGAACGCTGCGCCGCAAACCAGTTCGATCCCGAGGTTGTCCGCGTGTTCATCGAGACCATGCGCCGCGCCCCGCGGCCGACCGTCGAAGTGGGCGTCGGCGTCACCATCCGCTCCGCCGACGACGAGCGCTAGCCCCTCTTGTTCCTGGTGCTGGTCTGTTCCGCTTCTCGTTGAAAATGCAACCGGCGATTTCAAAAAGGCGAGTTGAAAGGGCCGGGTTCATTCGCGTCTGCGGAATTCGCCGCATCTGGCGCGGACGCGATCGGGTTCGACTCGGTTAATGGCAGGCGGTCGCGGATCAACGTGTCAATCTGCGACCAAACACGCGGGTCGCACTCGATAGCCGTGTGCCCCTTGAAAAGGTGGCGAGCGTACCAGGGGTAGGATCGGCACTCAGCGGGAAGCTGTTTGTACTGAAACCGCAAATTGCCCAGGATTTCCGTGTGCGACGCATCGGCGGCGACGATCGCTGAACGGCCTCTCAGTATGCCTCTGCGCTGATAGAAGTTTATTGCTTGCTTTACATTCGTCGGAACAACGCGATCGTTCTGGCCGATTTTCGCGATGCTATCGACCTGTATGGTCAGCAGCACGGGAATGCCTTCGCGTTGCAACTTTCGCGCAAGGATGATCGCGGCCGACGCACCCCAGCTGTGGCCGTACAACACGATGTGCGCGTTCTGTCTCGCCTCAGGAGAGTCATTCCCTCCGCTCGCCTCCCTGAGCAGGCGAAGTATGTATTTGTGGGCTTGGCCTCTGTGCCAATTGCTGAACACCCGGACGTTCGCGGCCTCGTTGTAATCGGAACGGAGCTTGTTGGCCAGCTGCACCTCCGATCGTCGCGTGTCATTGCTACGAACGAAGCCGCCCAGGAAACCGACTACGATGCTGTGAGCTGCGGTGTCGGAGCTTGAAAGGGGTGGTGTTTGCGCCCGCGTGGAAATTGCGTGGGATGCAAGCGCAACACAAACGAGAAGTTTGAATGCCGCCGAAGGCCGCCGAAGGCCGCCGCGGAATCGGGTGCTTGGCGTTGCAGGGGATTTGCGCCTTTGTGAAGGGATGACGCCGGTTTCTCTTTCGTTGCGCGCGAAGCACTGGACGCACCCCGTCTGGCTGGGAAGCAGCGGGGAATGCAGTCCGAACCCAGCCTGAGCTTTACCAAGAGACCACACGAGACAGTTTCCAACTGCAACCGTACTTTAATCAGCTTGTTTATACGCTTGCGCGTCGCGATCTTCTGTGACGCCAATCACCGGGTATGCTCGGGTGCTGACTTCGAAACCCAAGATGTCGTCATGAAATAATGATCGGGATGAATTTGTGCGGTTTTCGTATCAATTTGGAACACAAATCCAGCGGCGCAATTCCAGCCTTGACGTGACTTTCACAATGAGAGTGCCAGCCGGAAAACGAGCGGGATCAGATCTCTCGCGACCTATCCTTGCCCGCCGATCACGATTCCCACGATAAACACCAGCGTCCCTCCCACGATCACCTGAAGAGCCGACGAGAGAAGCGGCGTGTCCATGTAGCGGTGGCGGACGTAGCTGATGATCGCGAGTTCGGCGGTCACGACCAACACCGCCACGGTGAACGCCACATGAAAACTCGCAATCAGAAATGGCAGCGTGTGCCCGAGTCCTCCGGCGGCCGTCATCAATCCGGTGACGGACCCGCGAACGATCGGGCGGCCGCGTCCGGTTAGCGAGCCGTCATCGGAGAGCGCCTCGGCGAAGGCCATCGAAATTCCCGCGCCGACGGACGCAGCGAGTCCGACCAAAAATGCGTCCCAGCTTTTGTGCGTCGCAAACGCCGCAGCGAAAATCGGCGCGAGTGTCGACACCGATCCGTCCATCAATCCGGCCAGCCCCGGCTGAATGACCTGCAGCATGAACATCCGGCGTCCCGTCGCTTCCTCTTCCGCGCGCACGTTCGGAGTGAGCTCCTTCTGTTCGAGCGTTTCCGCAATCGCCGAGTGTTGCCGCTCGACTTCCGCGAGATCGCCGATCAGCCTCCGCGTGGATGCATCCGATATCTTCTGCAGCGCATGATCGTAAAATTGCCGCGTTTCGAGCTCCATGATCTCGACCTGCTTGCGCACCGCGTTGATTCCAAGCGGGCGCGACAGCCAGATCGGACGTCGCTCGATGAATCCCTTCACGTCCTGGCGGCGGATCAGCGGAATGTGGTCGCCGAAGCGCTGGCGGTGCATATCGATCAGGCGCTGGCGGTGCCGCGATTCCTCGGCCTGCATTTCGTCGAAGATCTTTGCAGTCGCAGGGTAGTTCTCGCGCAATCCTTCGGCGAAGTCGGCGTAGACGCGGCTGTCTTCTTCTTCGAGCTGGATGGCGAGCGCTAGAATTTCCCGTTCGGAGAGGTCCTTGAAATTCTTTTTGGGCATGATTGGCGCTCCTTGGGCACGGTTTTCCCGGCTCGGATTATAGCTGTGATCTGTCAGCCGCCGCAGTGCGGGGCTGGTCATCGGTGAAGCGAAGGATTATAGTGTGCCGCGAAAGAGGGAGTGAAAGCGATGAAGACGTTGAAACGTACCCGCCGTTTATCGCGGCGCGGTTTTCTCAAAGGCAGCGCGGCAACCGCTGCCGTCGTCGCGGCCACGGGCGGTAGCGCGTTCGCGCAAGAATTGCGGATGTCCGAACCGGGCAAATTGAAGCCTGAAGAGGTCCGCACACTCGTTGTCTTCACGCGCGATCTTTTCCCTCACGACCGCCTCGACGACTCCTACTACGCGCGCGCCGTGAAGGCTCTCGAAGACGAATCCACCAAGGACGGAAACACGCGCCAAACGCTGGTATTTGGAATTAACTGGCTCAACGAAACGGCCAAGCGGATGGAGGGCGCTCCCTTTGCGGAAATAAAGGAAGAGCCGAAGCGTGTCGCTGTGATCGAACGCTTGCGGGTCCATCAATCCGCGCCCGTGGATTTCTGGGACAAGGTCTACAACACCACGATTGTCTCACTCTACAACCAACCGGAAGTTTGGCCGAAATTCGGCTACGAGGGCCCGTCATCCGCGAAGGGTGGCTACCTGCATCGCGGATTCAACGATATCGATTGGCTCTGAGGACATCGATGCCTGCGAAATTCGATCTCAACGACTCATCGGTTGTGGTCATCATCGGCTCCGGCGCGGGCGGCGGCACGCTCGCCAACGAGCTGGCGCAAAAGGGAATCTCTTCCGTCGTTCTCGAAGCAGGAAAGCGTATCGAGATCACCGACTTTAAGAACGACGAAGACGCGATGTTCGCGCTTTTCACCTGGCTCGACCCGCGCACGGCGTCGGGCTCGTGGTACGTCGCGCAGACCTCTCCCGATCTGCCTGCGTGGATTTGCAAGCTCGTGGGCGGCACAACAATTCATTGGGGAGGCGTGGCGCTGCGTTTCCAGGAGCACGAATTCAAGACGCGCACGCGCTATGGCGCTCTCGCTGGCGCGAATCTGCTCGATTGGCCGATCGAGCTGAAAGAGATGGAGCCGTATTACGACCGCGCCGAGCTGAAAATGGGCGTCGCCGGGACGCACGGCATGCCGCGCCTGCCTGCCAGCAATCACTGCAAGGTCCTCTTTGCCGGCGCGAAAAAGATGGGCTACACGAAGTTTTGGACCGCCAATCTGGCCATCAATTCCGTGCCGCGCGACGGCCGCGCCTCGTGCCAGCAAACTGGTTTTTGCGTTCAAGGCTGCACGTTCGCTGCGAAATGGTCCACGCTCTATACCGAAATTCCGCGAGCCGAAGCCACCGGGAAATGCGAGGTGCGCCCCGAATCGCAGGTGCTGCGGATCGAGCACGACAAGTCCGGCAAAGTTACTGGCGTCGTTTACGCCGATAGCACCGGCGCTCTTCAACGGCAGAAGGCGCGTATTGTGTGCGTGGCGGGTAATTCGATCGAAAGCCCTCGGCTGCTGCTCAATTCGTCGTCCAGCCTGTTTCCGCAGGGCCTGGCAAATTCATCCGGACAAGTCGGCAGGAACTACATGCGCCACGTGACCTCGCTCGTCTTCGCCGCCTTCGACAGGCCCGTGCACATGTATCGCGGCACCGCGAACGGCGGCATTGTGATGGACGAAGCGCGCCTCGATACCCAGCGGGGGTTCGTCGGCGGCTACAATCTCGAAACGCTTCCGCAAGGTCTGCCTAGCTTCTCGCAAAATATCATTTCGGGCGGCTGGGGCCGCGACCGCGCGTATTGGATCGACAACTACGCGAACGTCGCGGGAGTTTGGATCATCGGCGAGGACATGCCACGCGAGAGCAATCGCGTCACGCTGCATCCGAGCCGCAAGGACAAGTACGGCCTGCCGATTCCCGATGTTCACGTGGACGACCATCCGAACGACGTCGCTATGCAGAACCATGGGCTAAGGCAAGCCGACGCTCTCTATAGGTCGATTGGCGCCAAGCGCACCGTGCACCATTTGCCGTTCCCCTCGACGCACAACATGGGCACGAATCGCATGTCCGAAAAGCCGCAGGATGGCGTGGTGAATCGTTGGGGGCAGTCGCACGACATCAAGAACCTGTTCGTGTCGGATGGAAGTCAGTTCGTATCGAGCGGCGGCGAAAATCCCACGCTGACGATCGTCGCGCTCGCGATTCGCCAGGCTGAGTACATCTCCGACAAGATGGCGAAGGGCGCAGTCTGAGAAACCCACTTACATCTTGGCGTTCTGGCTGTTTGGCATGAATGGCGCGATGCGCCCCGCAAGCGGCACGCTCGGGTCTTCGCCGACGAAGCGCTGTACTTCCTTGCCGTTGGCGTCCACCAGAATGAATGTCGGCAGGGCGTGGACGTCATACTGCTTCGATGTCTGGCCGGTCGGGTCGTAATCCACTTCCCAGTTCATTCCGTTGTCTGACGCAAAGGTGCGCCCGGCGTTTTCGTTCTTGTCTTCGTTGACGCTGACCACTTCCAGCTGATCGCCGTTGTATTCCCGTTGTAGCGCCTTCAGATCGGGCAAGGACTGTCGGCACGGCCCGCACCACGACGCCCAGAAATCCAGCAGCTTCATCTTCGAGCCGCCCGAGGAGGATCCGCCTGGCTCTCCGCCATTTCCGACGACGCTGATTCCGCCGCCGTTGCGGGGAAGATTTTCATCATCGAACACTCGCGCCGCTTTCGGCTCAGCCTGCTTCTTCGCGCGGACCATGCGCGCCAGATCGCCGAGAGACATCGGCTGGTTTGTTTGCGCGGAATCATCCGCGGGAGCGCTATCGAGCGGCTGGCTCGCGAAATTCCGTGCGCTTTGGGAGGTCGCCTGCGGCGCGGCCGGAGGTTGGTTCTGCGCCGCCGTGGATTTCGGCAGCCCGACAACGAGTGTTCCAACGGCCAGCGAAACCACCATTCCGCGGATCGAGATTGAGAACATGAGCGCCTCCCGGACACTTCCTCGCTCCCTCCAGATTGGGAGACGCCCCCGAAGCCGCCAATAGTACGACCGTCCCGTGTGCCCGATTTCGCACGAAATTTCGGCGACCGCGCTTCGTTGCAGTGGATTCAGTTGAATTGAATCGCGATTTCAGAGCGTAAAACAGCGAAATTCGAAGCTCGAAACTCGCGTGTTGTGAACAAGATGCGTGCTCGCTTCGCGCAATTGACACCGCTCGCGCGCCGGTGCTACCGTTTCCGCCGCTACGCTAGCCCTCATGCCTCGGGAGGTGACTCCATGCCTTACACTTTGACCGTAAACGGGCGACAGACAACCGTCGACGTCCCCGCGGAAACACCCCTACTCTGGGTGATTCGCGACATTCTGGACCTGAAAGGAACCAAGTACGGCTGCGGCATGGCCCTGTGCGGCTGCTGCACCGTGCACATCAACGGCGAGGCGACTCGTTCCTGCACCACGTCCATCGAAAGCGCCGCCGGAAAGCACGTCACTACGCTCGAAGGGCTCTCCGAGGACGGCACCCACCCTGTCCAGATCGCGTGGGAGGAGATCGACGTGCCGCAGTGCGGCTATTGCCAAGCCGGGCAAATCATGACGGCCTCGGTCCTGCTCGCCAAGAATCCGCACCCCACCGACGCCGAAATCGACGCCGCGATGGACGGCAACATCTGCCGCTGCGGTACCTATCTCCGCATCCGCAAAGCCGTGAAGCGAGCGGCCGAAATTCACGCGAAGCGTCAGACGGCGCAAACCACCAGCGCGGACCTGATCGCGTCCGCGAAGGCGTAAGGAGGATCACGTGGCCACGACACTGCCGAAACTCGACTCACAAGATTCGCCGAAATCGAATGGCAACGGCGTGATGAACCGCCGCGCGTTCCTGCGCGCCTCTGCTCTTGCCGGCGGTGGCATGATGCTCGCCTATTACATCGAGCCGGTGCAGAAGGTTCTCGCCGCGCAATTCGGCCCGCCGGTGACGCTGCTGCCGACGTCATTCATCACTATCGTGCCCGATGGCACCATCACCATCATCGCCAAGAATCCTGAAATCGGACAGGGTGTCAAAACCATGTTGCCTATGCTGATCGCCGAAGAGCTGGACGCAGATTGGAACGATGTCCGCGTCGCGCAGGGCGATCTCGAGGCCAAGTATGGAGCGCAGATTGCTGGTGGCAGCACCGCGACGCCGATGAACTGGGACCCGCTGCGTCAGGTCGGTGCTGGCGGGCGCGCGATGCTGATCGCCGCCGCTGCGCAGGTTTGGGGCGTGCCCGTTTCCGAGTGCTCCACCACAGCGAGCCGCGTGCATCACGATCCCACCGGCCGCAGCCTCACCTACGGTGAGCTTTCCACGAAGGCCGCCGCGATCACGCCGCCCGATCCCAAGACGCTCACGATGAAGGATCCGAAAACCTATCGGATCATCGGCAAGAACACCGCGAACCCCGACATACACAAAATCGTCACGGGCAAGCCACTCTATGGCATCGACTTCACGATGCCCGGCATGCTCTACGCCAACTACGAAAAGTGTCCGGTCTTCGGCGGCAAGGTGAAGAGCGCGAATCTCGATGAAGTGAAAGCGCTGCCCGGAATTCGCCACGCGTTTGTGATCGAGCCGGGACCCGATCCCGCCACGCTCGCCGGCGGCGTCGCCATCGTCGCCGACAGCTGGTATCAGGCACGCTACGCGCGCGACAACAAGCTCAAGGTCGAGTGGGACGAAGGACCGACCGCCGCGCAGAGCAGCCAGCATTACGCCGCCACGTCGCTTGAGCTTGCGAAGAAAGAGCCCGGCCAGGTTCTCCGCAACGATGGTGATACGGACGCCGCCTTCGGTACCGCCGCGCACGTCGTCGAAGCGGCCTACACGTATCCATTCCTTTCGCACGTCCCGCTCGAGCCCCAGAACTGCTCCGCGTACTTCAAGGACGGCAAACTCGAACTCTGGGCGCCCAGCCAGACGCCGGCGAACGGCGTGTCTCAGGCCGCGAGAGCACTCGGCATCGATCAAAAGGACATCACGCTCCATCTGACCCGTGTCGGCGGCGGCTTCGGCCGGCGCCTCACCGACGATTACGTAGTCGAAGCCGCGATGATCGCTAAGCAAGTCGGCGTCCCGGTGAAACTTCTCTGGACCCGCGAGCAAGACATGGCCCACGACTACTACCGCCCTGCGGGCTTCCACTTCCTCAAGGGCGGAGTGGACAAGAACGGCAAACTCGTCGCGTGGCGCAACCACTTCGTCACGTTCGGCGAAAAGGGTCGCTTCGCGCAGAGCGCCGGTCTTTCCGGCGAGGAATTCCCGTCGCGCTTCATCCCTAATTTCTCGCAGCTCGCGTCGATGATGCCCAGCGGCGTTCCGATGGGCGCGATGCGCGCTCCGGGAAGCAACGCGATCGCGTTCGTGATGCAGTCGTTCATCGACGAGCTTGCGCACGCCGCGGGCAAAGACCCGGTCCAGTTCCGCCTCGATTTGCTCGCCTCCACCCCGCTGGCGGTCGCCGCGCCGCCTCCGGGCACGCCGGTCGCTTTCGCGCCGGTAGCGTTCGACGGGCCGCGGATGAGGGCTGTTCTCGAAAAAGTGGCCGAGCGCTCGAATTGGGGACGCAAGCTGCCGCCGGGTTCGGCGATGGGCGTGGCGTTTCACTTCAGCCACCGCGGTTACTTCGCCGAAGTCGCCCAGCTGAGTGTGAACTCGAACAAAGCGATCAAGATCCATAAGGTGTGGGTCGTAGGCGACATCGGCAGCCAAGTCATTAATCCCGGTGCCGCGGAAAACATTACGCAGGGTGCTGTGATCGAAGGCATGAGCCACGCGATGGGCTACGAAATCACCATCGACGCGGGCCGCGCCGTGCAGAGCAATTTCCACCAGTATCCGCCTGCACGCATCTCGCAGGCTCCGGTGGAAATCGACGTCTACTTCCAAAAGTCGGATAATGCGCCGACAGGTCTCGGCGAGCCCGGGCTGCCTCCGATGATTCCGGCGATCACCAACGCGATCTTCACCGCTACCGGCAAGCGCATTCGCGCTCTGCCTCTGCAGCCGCAGGGCTACAGCTGGGCCTAGACCGCATCACAAAATGCACATCGACCTCGGCCGGCGCATCCCGCCGGCCGATTTTTTTCGTGCTGTTACACCATTTGTCATTCCGAGCGGAGCCGCGCGTCTTCGCTGTTCCCGCGGCCTCGCGGCGGGCGCGCAGCGCAGGCGAGGAATCTGCTGTTCGCCTTTGAAATCCCGCGGGCGGTCTTTATACTCCCTGGGCCGAGCTTGACATGAGCGATACTCCCTATCTCCGCATCGCCACCGAAGAGGCCTACGCCCCGCCCGAACTTTTCGCGCGGTATCGCAGGCTCCTCGAGGACGGCTCGCACAACGATCCCGGCTTCGAAAGCTTGATGGGCTTCTATCTGACCAACACTGGTCCGCGCATCGTTCAGGTCCGCGAAAAGATGCAGGACCTTGGCGGCATCCGCATCCGCGACATGGACGCGACCGGCATCGCCAAACAAATTCTCTCGATTACCTCGCCCGGCGTGCAGATTTTCGATGCTGACACCGCCGTGGGGCTCTGCACCTCTTTCAACGACCAGCTCGCCGAGGCGATTTGCAAGCATCCTGACCGCTTCGCTGGTCTCGCAGCCGTCGCGCCGCAAAATCCGTCGGCGGCTGCCAAAGAATTGCAGCGCGCCGTCAAAACCCTCGGCTTGAAGGGCGCAATCATCAATTCCCACACGCGCGGCGAGTATCTCGACGAGCCGAAATTCTGGGAGATTTTCGAAGCAGCCGAATCGCTCGGCGTCCCGATCTATCTCCATCCCACGACGCCCTCGCCGCGCATGCTCGGTCCGTTTCTCGACCGTGGTCTCGATGGCGCCGTCTTCGGCTTCGCCGTCGAAACGAGCCTTCACGTTTTGCGAATCGTTGTCGCTGGCGTTTTCGATCGCTTCCCGAAATTGCAAATCGTGATCGGCCATTTGGGCGAGGGCTTGCCCTACTGGTTCTTCCGCATCGACTTCATGCACCAGCGCCTCTCCGCAAACAATCGCTACTCTGGTGTCCCGAAGCTGAAACGCAAGCCGAGCGACTACCTGAAGGAAAATTTTCACATCACCACCAGCGGCATGGCCTGGGAGCCGCCGATTCTGTACGCGATCTCGGTCCTCGGCATCGATCGCGTGCTTTACGCGATGGATTATCCGTATCAATTCGTTCCGGAAGAAGTGAAGGTCACGGACAATCTGCCGATCAGCGACGCCGACAAGAAAAA
>Ga0187770_10000599_pt1 | contig 17658 bp, 18 predicted proteins | sample 0116_SJ02_MP02_2_FD_133154 | JGI IMG/M metagenome (GOLD analysis project Ga0187770, IMG submission 133154) | Tropical peat soil microbial communities from peatlands in Department of Meta, Colombia - 0116_SJ02_MP02_20_MG | ecosystem: Environmental > Terrestrial > Soil > Wetlands > Peat | place...
ATCCAGTCGGGGGTCGTCTCCGACTATGCGGCGTACGTCGTGGCCGGCCTGATCGCGCTGTTCGTGCTGCTCCTCATCGTCGCGCCGTACGTCGTCTCGAAGCTGGGAGGTGGATAGGCCGATGGTCGTTCCGCTCCTCTCGCTGATCGTCGCGACGCTCACCGTCGGCACGGCCGCCACGTTCCTCTCGAAGGAGCAGGCGAAATGGGTCGCGCTCGGCACCACGCTCGTCTTCCTCGCCGAGGTGGCGATCCTCTTCCTCGCCTACCCGGGCTGGCCGGGCTACAACAGCGCGCTCGTCCCCGGCTTCGCGGACAGCGAGTCCTATAGCTGGATCTCGCTCGCCTGGATGCACGTCAACTACACGGTCGGGGTTGACGGGATCTCGCTGACCCTGATCCTGCTCACCGCGATCCTCCAGCTCGTGACGGTCCTTTACTCGTGGCAAGAGACGAAACGGCCGGCGGCGTACTTCGGGCTGGTCCTCCTCACCTGCCTCGGCTGCTTCGGGGTCTTCATCGCGCTCGACGTCCTCCTCTTCTTCCTGTTCTGGGAAGCCGTCCTCGTCCCGATGTTCTTCCTCATCGGCTACTGGGGCGGGCCCCAGCGTCGGTACGCCGCGCTGAAGTTCTTCATCTACACCCACGTCGCGTCGATCGTGATGCTGGTCGGCCTGCTCGCGCTCGTCTTCTACTCGGGGGCGACCTCGTTCGACTTCTCGGCGATCTACTCCGCCGCGCACGGTCTCACAACCGTCGTCCAGTCGTTCCTGTTCCTCGCCCTCTTCTTCGGCTTCGGCGTGAAGTTCCCGATCGTCCCGTTCCACACGTGGCTCCCCGACGCGCACGTCGAAGCCCCGACAGGGGGGTCGGTGCTCCTCGCCGGCCTCCTCCTCAAGCTGGGCGGCTATGGGCTGATCCGCTGGGCGGTCGAGCTCCTGCCGAGCGGCCTCCACACGGTCCAACCGCTCCTCTACGTCGTGGCGTTCGTATCGATCGTCTGGGGCTCCGTGCTGTCGCTCTCCCAGCGGGACATGAAGCGGTTGGTCGCGTACTCGTCGATCAACCACATGGGGATTGTGCTGCTCGCGATCGCCCTCGACTCCTCGCTCGGCCTCATGGCCGCGGTGCTCCTGATGTTCGCCCACGGGATCGTGAGCGCCCTTCTGTTCATGGCCTCGGGAAGCGTGCACCACACCTTCGGCACGCGCGACATTCCCGAGATCGGGGGAATCACCCCGACGACGCCGGCGCTTTCGACGTTGATCATGGTCGGCTCGCTGGCATCGCTCGGGCTCCCCGCGCTGATCAGCTTCCCGGCGGAGTTCGCCGCGCTCCTCGCGACGTGGAACGGCCTCGCCTACTGGGTGCTCGTGCCCCTCGTGATCCTCGTCGTGACCGCCGGTTTCTACATCTGGATGATGCAGCGGATGCTGTTCGGCCCGGCGCGCGGGGTCCCGCTCTCGGCCCATGACGTGCCGTGGTACGAGGGGGCGGGAATGGCGATCCTCGCGGCGCTCACGGTGCTGTTCGGCATCCTTCCGGGCCTTCTCGTGAACGTGATCATGAGCTCGCCGATCAAGGGCTTCCCGGGGACCTAGGACGATGGAGTTCGCGTCGTTCGCCGGACCGTTCGTCCCCGAGCTCCTCCTCTTCGCCGGGGTCCTCCTCGTCTTCCTCCTCGACGTCCTGGGGGTCCGGCGAATCGAGGTCACGGGTGGGGTGGCCGTCGCCGCGACCCTGCTCGCGCTCCTGTTCGTCCTCGCCGACCTCGGGTTCGCCCCGATCGCGTTCCTAGCGACGATCCCGTCGGGTCAGATCGACGCGGTGCCGGGCTCCCCGCCGCCGCTCTACTCGTTCACCACGCTCGGCTTCGTCTTCCAGGGGATCTTCCTGCTCGCGGCGTTCCTGGTGTCGCTCGCCTCGATGAGTCGCCCCTCGAACGAGCGCGGGGCGCCGATCTTCTACGGCCTCCTCCTGCTCGCCACGCTCGGAATGCTCCTCGTGGCGATCGCCTCCGATCTGATCTTCCTCCTCCTCTCGATCGAGGTGACGAGCATCTCCACGTACCTCCTCGTCGCCTACACGCGGCGGGACGTCCGCGCGCTCGAGGCGTCGATGAAGTTCTACATCATCGGCGCGCTCTCGACGACCCTCTCGTTCTTCGGGGCGTCGCTCCTGTTCGGGGCGTACGGGACGACGAACCTCTTCACGATCCGGTCGGTCGCCGGCGCCGTCGGCTACCCCGTCCTCGTCCTGCTCGGCTACGCCTTCCTCATGGCCGGGCTCGCGTTCAAGGCGACGCTGGTCCCGTTCCACGCCTGGGCGGTCGATGTCTACGACGGCGCCCCGACGGACGTCACCGCCTTCCTCACCGGCGCCTCGAAGAAGGTCGGGCTGTTCGCCTTCTTCCTCGTCTTCCTCGGGCCGGTGCTGTTCCTCGCTCCGGCCGCCGGCGGGAGCCCGTTCTCGGGCGGGACGATCGACCTCGGGCCGATCGTCCAGATCACCCTCAGCGTGCTCGCCGTCGTGACGATGACGGTCGGGAACATCCTCGCGCTCCTCCAGAAGGAGATGAAGCGGATGCTCGCCTACTCCTCGATCAGCCAGGCCGGCTACATGCTGATCGGCATCGCGATCGGCTCCTCGCCGGCGCTCGCCGGCGCGACCCTGCAGATGTTCGCGCACGTCTTCATGAAGACCGGGGCGTTCCTCGTGGTCGCGGGGGTCACGGCGCTCGGCGTCGGTCCTCTGATCGACGACTGGAAGGGGCTCGGTACCCGGCGGCCGCTGCTCGGGGTCGCCTTCGGGCTGATGCTCCTGAGCCTCGCCGGGGTCCCGCTCACGATCGGCTTCGTCTCGAAGTTCGTCCTGTTCAGCTCCGCCGTCCAGGCGCAGGGGTACTTCGTCTGGCTCGCGATCGCCGGGCTCCTCAACAGCGCGCTCTCCGTCTTCTACTACGCCCGCGTCCTCAAGGTGATGTTCTTCGACCGTGCCGAGGCGGCGCCCCTGCCCGCCGGAGCGGTCGTGGGGGGATCGGACCCGCCGCTACTCCCCGTCGGTGGCTTCGGCTACGCCCGGGCGGTGGCGGTCGCCCTGATCGCCGTCGCGATCGTGGCGTTCGGCGTCTACCCCCAGGTCGTGCTCGGCCCGATCCAATCGGCCGCGCAGCATTTCCTGGCCGTAGGGGCGTGAGCGGTCGGTGGAGCGGTTCGACGTCGTCGTGGTCGGCGCCGGTCCGGCGGGCTCGCTCGCGGCGCGGGCGGCGGCCGAGAGCGGTGCGACCACGCTCCTCGTCGACCACCGTCCCGAGCTCGGGCACCCGGTCCAGTGCGGAGAGTTCGTGCCGGCCCCGCACGAGCTCGCGAACCTGTTCGGCTGTGACGAGCTGATCGCGAGAGCCTACGAGATCCCCGACGCGACCGTCCTTCGGACGACCCACCAGATGGCGTGCATCTCCCCGTTCGGCCACGCGTTCCGCTTCCCGCTTGCCGGCTGCACCGTCTCGCGGCGCGCCTTCGACAAGGCGCTCGCGTTCCGGGCGGAGGGCGCCGGCGCCGAGCTCCGATTCCCGCTCGGGGTGACCGGGCTCCGCGACGATCTCGTGGAGACCACCGGCGGGGGTCGAATCCGGGCGAGCGTCGTCATCGGCGCCGACGGTCCGATCTCGACGGTCGCACGATCGGTCGGGTTCGCGCCGCAGCGGGAGATGTTCCGGATGATCACGGCCACCGTGGACGGCCCGCTCGACGACGAGATCGACGTCTACTTCGGCCGGGTCGCCCCCGGTGGGTACGCCTGGCGATTCCCTCGGGCCCATGACGCGAACGTCGGTCTCGGGGTCGCTCGGCTCCCGGCCGGCACCTCGCTTCCGGCGCTGCTCGACCGGTTCCTCGCGCGGGAGGGCCTCGGGCCCGCCCGGGCCCGGACCACCTGGTGGGTCCCTCTCGGTCGCCCGCCCGAGAGCCTGGTGCGCGGGCGAGCCCTGCTCGCGGGGGACGCCGCGAACCTCGTGATGGCGACGAACGGTGGCGGGATCCCGACCGCCATGCTCAGCGGCTGGCTGGCCGGAGAGGCGGCCGCCCGTCACGTCCGGGAGGGGACCCCCCTCGCGGAGTACGACTCGGCCTGGCGCCGGGCGATGTACGCGCCCCTCGAACGGGCGGCGCGGATCCAGTGGTGGGGGGAGCGCTTGGCCCGTCCGGACCCTCTTTTGGCGCTAGGCATGCGATATATCGGGGTGTCGGGTCTGGATGCCATGATGCGGCTGCGCTGGCCCCCCCGCCTCGGAGGCAATTCCTGACGCCCGCGGGTCCCAGCGACCCCATTGAGCCGTCGCTCGAATCCCTCGTGACCCAGACGCTCGGCACCGCCACAGCGCTCGAGCTGTCGCCGCTGCTGCCGGTGCTGGTCCGGGACCTCTCGGACATCGACTGGCGGCTGAACCAGGTCCTCGGCTCGCGCTACGCACAGCTCACCGAGGCGGCTCGGTACGCCGTGTCGATGGGGGGGAAGCGGGTGCGACCGCTCCTCATGGCCGCCGTCTTCCGGGCGCTCGGAGCGACCTCGACCCGCCCGATCCATTCGCTCGCGGCGGCGTTCCAGCTGATCCACACCGCGACGCTCGCGCATGACGACGTCATCGACCACGCCGAGACCCGGCGGGGCCGGCCGTCGATGCCCCGCACGTTCGGGGTGCCCCTCGCGATCGTCGGCGGCGACTACCTGTTCGTCCGCGCGTTCGAGCTCGCCGCGGAATACCCGAAGTCGATCATCCTGCGCTGCGGCGAGGCGTGCGCCGACCTCGTCGAGGGGGAGGTCCTCCAGGACGCGAGCCGCTTCGACCTCTCGTCGGGGCGGGAGCACTACTTCCGCGTCATCGAGCGGAAGACGGCCGCCATCATCGGCGCCGCGCTCGCCTCCGTCGCGGAGATCGCCGAGGTGCCTCCGTCTACGGTTGACGCGCTCGCGTCCTACGGGAAGTCCGTCGGCATCGCGTTCCAGATCCGGGACGACCTTCTGGACGTCTATGGTGACCCGGACCTGCTCGGAAAGCCGCTCTACACCGACCTGCGCGAAGGGAACCCGACCCTCGTCTCGCTCGAGACGTACGCCCGGCTCGACCCCCGACGGCAGGCGGAGTTCGAGGAGCTGTTCCAGCATCGTCGCAAGCGCACGAAGCACCTGCTTAGGCTGCGCGAGCTCACCGACCTCGCCGGGACCGATGCGGTGGTCGCCCGCGAGTCGATGGAGTGGGCGGACCGGGCGATCCGGTCGCTCGAGCCGGTCCCGAAGGGACCGTACCGAGACCTCCTCGAGCGGCTCGCGTACGGGGCGGTCGAGCGGCGGTTCTAGGGACCCAAGATTCCCGGCACCTCGAGCGAAAGGTACATCTTCCCATTCCCGACTCGACCGCTCCGGGAATCGCGGCGATGGGCGGCTCATCGACGGTGAATGCGAGCGCCGGCCCCTCCCCGGCGGGCGCCCCGGTCGAGTTCGACCACCTTCCCCCGTCGTGGGAGCCGACCCCGGTCACGCCTCGACTTCCCCTCGGGGTCGCGATCGTCTCCGTGCTGATCGCGATCTTCGGCGTCGTGATGCTCCTCGCCGGGATGCTGTACCTGCTCGCGACCCTATCGTTCAGCATCGTCTCGCCCTCGCTCGAGATCTTCCCGTCGGTCGACATCTACGGCGCCGCGATCCTCGCGATCCTCGGCGCGGCGTTGATCGGGATCGCTACGTCGCTCTGGCGGCAGGAGACCTGGGCGCTCTGGACGACGATCGTCCTCGTCTTCGCGACGTCGGCCTACCTCTTCTTCACGGACTACATCACGGTCCTCTTCCTCGTGTTCGTGCTCCTGTTCCTGTACCTCATCTCCGTGCGACGCTACTTCTACTGACGGAACGAGGACGAGGTCGATGCGGGTCCTGCTCGCGCAACTGACCCCGGTCCCGGGCGATGTCGAGGGGAATCTCGAGCGGCTCCGGGCCGCCGTCCGGGCGGCTCCGTCCGACCTCGCCGTCTTCCCCGAGCTGTTCCTCTCGGGGTACCGCATCGGCGATCGGGTCCACCGGCTCGCCCTTCGCGAGGACGATCGGACCGTCGCCGCGCTTCGAACGGTGGCCGAAGAGGCGAAGACCACGGTGGTCGTCGGAGCCCCGGTCGCCTCGCGCGAGCGGTTGGGGGAGGTCCACAACGCCGCCCTCGGTATCGCGCCGACGGGCGAGCTCCGAGTCCAGGTGAAGCGGTACCTGCCCACGTTCGGACCGTTCGAGGAGGGAATCCAGTTCACGCCGGCCGAACGGAGCGTTGCGGTGACCCTCGCGGGCACGAAGGTCGGTCTCCAGGTCTGCTACGACGTGTTCTTCCCGGAGGTCTCCCGAGAGCTGGCCCTCGGCGGCGCCGAGCTCCTCGTGGCGGTCTCGGCGGCCCCGGTGACGAGCCGACGCCTGTTCGACCGCCTGCTCCCGGCCCGAGCCATCGAGAACGCGATGCCCGTCGTCTACGTGAACCGGGTGGGCGTCGAGGATGGCGTCGTCTTCGGTGGAGGCTCGGGCGCCTGGAATCCCCGAGGAGAGCCGATCCCTTCGACACCCGTACCCTTCGCCCCGGCGAGTCCGGAGGAGGCGCTCTCGCTCGTCGAGGTCGACCCCGGAGAGGCGGCCCATTGGAGGCCGTTCCGGCCGGTCCTTCGAGACGTTACCGGCCGCCTTGGGCCGGCGGAGGCGACCCCCGAACGGGGTCGTCCATCTTCCGACCCGCATTCGATTCCAACGCGGGCCTTATAGGGGCCGCGCACCCCCCGGAACACGGTGTCTCCGCCCCCGACGATCGCTCAGCAACTCGCGGCGAAGCAGCGAGAGATCTCGGTCGCCGAGTTCTTCGAACGGAACCGGCAGATCCTTGGGTTCGACAACCCCCAGCGGGCCCTGCTCACCACCGTCAAGGAGGCGGTCGATAACTCCCTGGACGCCTCGGACGAGGCGCGCATCCTCCCGGACGTCCTCGTCGAGATCTCCAAGGAGGGAGAGGACCGGCTCAAGGTCTCCGTGACCGACACCGGACCCGGTATCCTCCGGCGGGAGATCCCGAACGTATTCGCCCGGCTCCTCTACGGCTCTCGCTTCCACTCGAACCGTCAGGCTCGCGGGCAGCAGGGGATCGGGATCTCCGCGGCCGTGCTGTACGCGAACCTCACCACGGCCCGGCCGGCCCGGGTGATCTCGAAGGTCGAGGAGGAGGAGGCCGCCCACGTCCTCGAACTCGCCATTGACACCCAGAAGAACCAGCCCCGGGTCGTCTCCGAAGACCTTCAGCTCTGGGATTCCCCGCACGGGACCCGCGTCGAGCTCGTCCTGAAGGCCCGGTACGTTCGGGGTCGCCAGTCCCCGTACGAGTACCTGCGGGGCACGGCGATCGTGAACCCTCACGCGCGGATCGTGCTCGTCGAGCCGGACGGCACGCGCGTCACGTTCGAGCGGGCCTCCTCCGAGCTTCCGCCGGTGGCGAAGGAGACGCTCCCGCACCCGTACGGGCTCGAGCTCGGAGAGCTCGGCTACCTCCTGAAGGCATCCAAGCGGTCGAACTCCGTCGAGTTCCTGACGAAGGACCTCCAGGGCGTGAGCCAGCGGGCGGCCCGGGAGCTGCTGACGGCCGCCGGCATCAAACCGAATACCGCCCCGGCCACGGTCTCGATGGACGGCCAGGACCGTCTGCTGCACGCGCTGCACGATGCCCCGCTGATCGCCCCGTCGCCCGAGGGGCTCTCTCCGATCGGCTCGATGCTGATCAAGAGGGGTCTTAGGAACGTGCTCGGGGACCTTCGGCCCGAGTTCTTCGCCCCCCCGGTGAGCCGACCGCCCAAGGTCCATGCCGGCTTCCCGTTCATGGTCGAGGTCGGGCTCGTTTACGGCGGTGGCCTCCCGGGAGACCAGCCGATTCAGATCCTTCGGTTCGCGAACCGGGTGCCGCTCTTGTTCCAGCAGGGCGCCTGCGCGATCACGAACGCGATCGCCAACTTGGACTGGCGTCGCTATGGCCTCGACCAAAAGGGCGGCTCGGGAGTCCCGTCCGGCCCCGCGCTCGTGCTCGTGCACGTCGCGTCCACGAAGGTCCCGTTCACGAGCGAGGCGAAGGAAGCGGTCGCCGAAGACCCCGAAATCGACAAGGAGCTCACCCTCGCGCTCCAGGCGGCGGCGCGTCACCTTAGGACCCACATCTCCCGCAAGAGCCGTCGGGAGTTCGCGGGCGAAAAGTTCGCTATCATTCAACGGATCTTGCCGAAGCTCGCCGAGAAGACGAGCCACCTCGTCGGAAAGCCGATGCCGGACCTCACCCCCGTCGTGACCCGGATCATGGACATCGTCAACCTCGAGGTGACGTTCGTCTCCGAGAAGGACGCTGTCCACGGTACGGTCGAGGTCACGAACTACACGCCGCGGCCGCGAGTCCTCGAGCTGTTCGTCGAGATCCCTCCGGACATCTTCCCCCTCGGAACGTTCGCCCCGGCGCCGGACGGCACCGAGCCGGAGCTCGGCCGGGCGTGGTGGACTCTCCCGAGGCTCGCGCCGAACAGCCGGACCTCCCTCACCCTCACTTTCCCCCCGAAGACGGACGTCGAGGCGAACGACCTCGACTGGTACGTCGCCGGGATCGATGAGGCCCACATCCTCGGAGCCGACCCGCTGCCCGGGGACTGGGACGTCCGGCTGCCCCGCACGATCGTCGAGGCGGCCGAGGCCGCTGCCGCGGACACCGCGGCGAACGGTGCCACTGCCGAAGAGGAGGTCGACTACGATGCCGCCGAAGCGAGCGCGCACATCCGCGAAGAAGAGTGACGACGAGCCGACGGAGGTCCGGGCGGACGCTCTCGCGCCGACGCTCGGCCTCGCCGAGCAGATCTACGGTCAGCTCGAGCGAGGCGAGATCCCTCGCATGCGCCTGCCGCTGCGAACCAAGCAGAACATCCTGTTCCAGCCTCGGGAGGGGGTCTGGAAGCTCGGGCGCGCGATGGGAACGCGCAGCGCCCGCAAGCTCGACGGGGCGCTCATGCTGCTGCGCACGTTCTACCTGGTCGATTTCATCAACGAGATGGCCCGCGACCGGAAGACCTCCACGCTGAGGGAGCTCTACTACATCAGCGAGGCGTGGGAGGACGCGAAGTTCCACGCCGAGGACGAGTCGAACCTCTTGATCGAGGACCTCGAGGTGATGTGCGAGCGGCTCCGTGAGGACTTCCGCCTGCATCCCGAGGAGAACGGCGCCTCCGTGATCGGCGACATCACGATCAAGGAGCGGAACCGCAAGGGGGTCGTGAAGAAGATCAACTGTCGCGACGATGTCGGGGACGGCGGCTACTCGCTACCGTTCAACGTCGAGAAGGAGAAGATCGAGCTCGTCGGGACCAACGCGAAGTTCGTGATTGCGATCGAGTGCGGCGGCATGGTCGACCGCCTCGCCGAGAACGGGTTCGACGAGCAACACGACGCGGTCCTCGTTCATCTGAAGGGCCAGCCGGCGCGCTCCACGCGGAGATTCCTGCGCCGGGTGTCGGACGAGCTCAAGCTCCCGGTGGTCGTCTTCACCGACGGCGACCCCTGGTCGTTCCGCATCTTCGCGTCGGTCGCGTTCGGCGCGATCAAGACGGCGCACCTTTCGAGCTACCTCACCACCCCCTCCGCGGAGTTCCTCGGGGTCACCGCCTCCGACATCGAGAACTACGACCTACCGTCCGACAAGCTCTCGGAGCAGGACATCCGGGCCCTCCAGGCGGAGCTCACCGACCCACGGTTCGCGACCGCCGAGTGGCGGGCCGAGATCGAGCTGATGCTGAAGAACGGCAAGAAAGCCGAGCAGCAGTCGCTCGCGAAGTACGGCCTCAACTACGTCACCGAACACTATCTTCCCGAGAAGTTGACCGAGATGGGGGTCCTGTAGCCACCCGCGCCGTTTTCCGTCCCGGCGATAGGTTTTAGAGACCGAGTTCCGGTCGCCGGCGCATGGCGTACAGCTCGGGCCAGAAGTATCTCGCCGAATTCGTCGGGACGTTTGGACTGCTGCTCGCGGTGGGGGGCGCCGCGGTGCTCTCCGTCGGCCTCCTGTTCTCGGTCCGGGTCGTGCTGATCAGCCTATCGGTCGGATTCGGGCTAATCGCCCTCATCTACGCGTTCGGCGACATCTCCGGCGGCCACTTCAACCCGGCCGTGACGATCGGCGCCTGGGTCGCGGGCAAGTTCCCAGCGCGGGACGCCATCCCCTACATCCTCTCGCAGGTCGCCGGCGGCATCCTCGGGATGGGCGTGGTCGCGGCGATCGCCTACGGCAACCCCACCTCCTGGAGCGGGGTCCAGGCCGGGGCGCTGGCTTCCCAATGCTACTCGGCGGGATCGACGACGTGCTTCGGATACAACATGGGCGCGGTCTTCCTCATCGAGGTCGTGTTCACGTTCTTCCTCGTGATGGTCATCCTCTTCTCGACCCGGGCCGAGGGGTCGGCGAAGAACCTCGCCCCGATCGGGATCGGGCTCACGCTGCTGATGGCGAACCTCGTGGCGATTCCGGTCGACGGCGCCTCGATCAACCCGGCGCGCAGCTTCGCGCCCGCCGTCCTCTCGTCGTTCTGGTCGAGCGGGAACTGGGCGATCGGCCAGGACTGGCTGTTCTGGGTCGCTCCGATCGTCGGCGGCGTCCTGGCTGCGCTGCTCGACCGGACGCTCCGGGCGAAGGCCTAGGTCGGTGGGTCCCGCGGGTCAGCCGCCCACGAGCCGGGCGAGGGCGCTCGGCGTGAGGAGTACCGTCTCGAGCTCCTCGGGGGCGTAGACGAGGAGCCCTCCCGGACCCGGAACGCGCTTCCAGTCGATCCCCTGCTCCGTGAACTCGGAGGGGTCGGCGCCGACCTCGGTGATCGATTCGACCAGGCGCGCCGGGATCGTGGTCCCGTCGCGGGCCAGCAGGAGGACGTCGTTCGGTTCGTCGAAGACGACCCACCCCCGTGGGACCACGATGCGCAGGTGGACGAGTCGAGGACGGAACTGGCTCTCGCTCTCGGTCTCCGTTCGGGAGAAGACCGCGTACTCCTGACCCTCGTGCTCCACGAGTCGATCGAACTGGAAGGAGCGTTGCCGGAACTCGAGGACGTTCACCTCGAGGTCGCTCTCGTCAAGCACGGAGGAGCGACGGCGGTCGGGAAGATAACGGGCCGGGGGCACCGGCCCCACCCCCCGACGAATCCCGGCGGAAGCGGCCCGCCTCTCGTAACCCTAATAAACGGTCACCCGTACCGCCGCGCGTTCGGACTGAGAGGGAATGAAACGTTCTTCGCGGGTCTGGAAGAAGCGCGGCCACATGCGCTGGAAGTGGCGCAAGAAGCGGATGCGCCGACGCATGCGGGCGCAGAAGATGCGGAAGCAGTAACGACCCGCCGGGTCCTAACCCGTTCCCCGCCTCACCACGCCGCTCGCTCGAGCTGGCGGGCCTTCTTGGTCGCCTTCTTCCACTCCCGATAGTGGTCCCGGCAGAGTGGGGCGCGACGCCCCCGTTCGGGAAGGTTCGAGAACGCCTTCCGGGCCTCCGTGAGCGATAGATGCCGGGCGGCCGGAGCACCGCACCCGGGCACCAGGCACGGCTCCTCGCCCTCCACCTCCGGGCTCATCGGCGGGCCCCCCGGACCGCTTCCGCGATCAGGGCCGGAATCTCGTACGGGAACTTCGCGACCCGGGCTCCGGCGGCCTCGAGGGCGGCGACCTTGGTCTCGGCCGTCCCCTTCCCCCGCGTGATGATCGCCCCTGCGTGCCCCATTCGCTTCCCGGGCGGAGCGCTGCGGCCTGCGATGTAGGCGACCACCGGCTTCGTGAAATGATGGCGGATGTACTCGGCGGCGTCCTCCTCGGCCGTGCCGCCGATCTCGCCGACCATCACCAGCGCGTCGGTGTCGGGGTCGGACTCGAAGAGAGGGAGCGCGTCGACGAACGTGGTCCCGACAACCGGGTCGCCGCCGAGGCCGATGCACGTCGACTGGCCGAGCCCGATCTCCCTGATGCCGTTCACGATCTCGTAGGTGAGCGTGCCACTCCGAGAGATCACCCCCACCCGGCCCGGTTGGAAGACGACGTTCGGGATGATACCGACCTTCGCCTTCGCCGGGGCCCCGATCCCGGGGCAGTTCGGCCCGATGATCCGCATCCCCTTCGACCTCGCGTAGGGGTACATCACGAGCATGTCGTGGAACGGGACGTGTTCGGTGACGACGACACCGAGCCGGAGTCCCGCGTCGGCTGCCTCGAGCACCGCGTCCTTGGCGCCGGGGGCCGGAACGAACACGCAGGACGTGTTGGCCTGGGTCTTCTCCACGGCGTCCCGCACGGTGTCGAAGACCGGGACCCCCTCGACCTCGGTTCCCGCCTTGCCGGGGGTCACCCCGGCGACCACTTGAGTCCCGAATTGCCGCATCTGTCGGGTATGGACCGTCCCCTGATGACCGGTAATCCCCTGCACGACGACGCGGGTGTCCCGGTCGACGAGGACGCTCATGCTCGCCCCCGGGCCGCGTCAACCGCGGCTTGCGCCGACGCGCGAAGGTCGGAGATCGCCGTGACCCCGGCCGAGCGAAGGAGCGCGATCCCTTCGGCCTCGTTGTTGCCGCGGATTCGAGCCACGAGCGGGAACCGCTCCGCGGCCGGCACCTGTTGCATCGCCTCGACGAGACCCTTCGCGACCGTGTCGCATCGGGTGATCCCTCCGAAGATGTTGAGGAACACGGCGCTCGGCCGCGCGCGGGCCATCAGAAGGAACGCCTCGGTCACCTTCTTCGGGTCGTCGGTCCCCCCGAGATCGAGGAACACCCCCGGTGCCCCGCCCAGCTCCTTCAAGACGTCGAGTGTCGCCATCGTGAGCCCCGCCCCGTTGGCGATCACTCCGATGTTCCCGTCGAGTTGGACGAACGCGATCTCCTTCTCGCGGGCGATCTCTTCGAGCTCGGTGCGGTCGTCCCGGACCTCGGCGTACTCGGGATGGCGGAACGCTGCGTCGTCCTCGATGATCACCTTCGCGTCGAGCGCCACCAGAGCGTCCCCGACGACGGCGAGCGGGTTGATCTCGACCAGCTCGGCGTCCTCTTGCTGGAACGTCTTCCAAAGGGCGTCGAGCACTTGTCCCAGGGACCGCGCCGGGCCGCCCGAGAGGCCCAGCACCTTCGCCGCCCGTCGCTTCTCGTATCCCGTGAGACCCGGGAACGGGTCGACGGGCTGTCGGTCGATCTGCGCGTCGGGGACGGATTCGATCTCGACTCCCCCTTGGGCGCTCGTGATCAGGATGGGCAGCCGCTGCGCACGGTCGAGGGTCATCGACACATACAGCTCGCGAGCGATCGGGAGCTTCTCCTCGAGCAGGAGCTCGCGCACCTTCTCTCCCTTGAATTCGAGCCCGAGGATCGCGGCGGCCGCGTCCCGGACCTCCTCCGGGGTGTTCGCGAAGCGAACGGCACCGCCTTTCCCGCGTCCTCCGGCGAGCACCTGTGCCTTGATGACACACGGGAGCGGAACCTTTCCCCCGCGTACGAGGGCCTCCGCTTCCGCGGGAGTTCGGGCCACTTCGCCCCGCGGTAAGGGGACGCCGTACTTTCGAAAGACGACCTTCCCTTGCCACTCGGCAAGTTTGACCATACGAGATTCCTCGGCGCGCGCATGGGGCCGGTGTATTAAGGGCGGCGGTCAGCGCCGCGGTGCAGAACCCCCGGAGGGGAACTCAGTGGGTCCGGGCTCGGTGACGAGCCGTCCGACGGGGGCGGTGGACCGGCGGCGCCGGACTCGTAGCTACATTGGCGAGTTCCCGACCGATATCATCGAGGAGTTTCCCCGCGAACTCGCTCTTCGGCCCTCGAATCCAGTGGCGGCCGCCGGAAGGAGGCAGTACGAGCGCGGTGGTCTGAGCGGCGCCCATCACCGCCACGTCGTTCGCGACGACCCAGTCCGCCCCGCTTTCCCGAGCCAGGAGGCGGCCCAACTCTTCCAGTTCGGCTTCCGACCTTCCGGGCTCGAGCTTGAACGCCACGAGCCGGGTCGGCGGTGGTGCGAGCCGCCGCAGTTCGGGCAGCACCTTCGGGGCCCGGCGCAGCGCGAGCGTTAAGGTCTCGTGGTCGCGGGAGGGGATTTTCCCCGGGCGGCGCTCGAGGGTGAAGTCGGAAAGGGCGGCCGGAACGAGAACGGCCGACGCCGCCGCCAGGGCGGTGCGTCGACGGCGCGCGAGCTCGAGGAGGTCCGCCACACTGCGCCATCGGGTGGCGGGGATCCATGGAGGGACGGTCACCTGAAGGGCCCCGGCCCAGAGCTCCACTTCCGCCCCCCGGTAGAACGCCTGGTTCGCGAGGGCGACTGCGGTCGTCCCCGAACTCTCGTTCGTCACCGAGCGTACCTCATCGATCGATTCCCGGGCCGCGCCCCCGATGACGATCACCGACCGTCCCTTCCACGGACCGGAACCGAGCCGATGCAGAACGGCCGACGCGACCTCCTCCGGAGAGGCGATCTTCTCCTCCCCCTCCACGGAGGCACCCGAGACGATTTCCACGCCCCAACCCCGGAGCTTCTCGAGGTTCTCGAGGACCGCCGGGTTGACCCCCATGTGGCTGTGCATCGCCGGGGCGATCAGCATCGGGACCCCACCGCCCAGCGCCACTGAGGCACAGGAGGTGACCGGCGTGTCGTCAATCCCGTGGGCGATTTTCGAAATCGTGTTGGCGGTCGCCGGAGCGATCAATAGCAGGTCGGCGCGCTCGGGCCCGGGTCCGAGCAGGGTGACGTGCTCGACGTTCCCCGTGAGCTGCGTCACCGGAGGATGTCCGGTAGCGAACTCTAAGGTCTCGGGGGTCACGAGGCGCGCCGCCTCGGGGCTCATCACGGCGCGAACATCGGCGCCGTGCCGGATCAACTCCCGGATGATCTTGGGAAGCTCGATGGCCGCAATCGAACCCGAGACGCCGATCACGATCCGTCGACCGGCCAGCAGCTGGCTGGCCCGTCCCCGGATCACGTGGCTCGGATGCATCGCAACTCCGAGGGCATCCCTCGGGGGAGGGAGACGCCCAGCGCTATTAGCGCGACCGGCGCCTCGGCATCTTAAAGAGGAGGTCGGGCTGGCCGGCCTCGTGCCCCTTCCCAAGGACGCTTCGCCGAAGGAAGAACCCGCTTCGTTCTCCCCTCCCGCGAGCGGAACGCTGCCGATGGTCTCCTCGACCAGCCAGTTCGCCGAAGTGGGGCGCCCGGGGCGCGGCCCTCGCGTTGAAGTTCCACCGCAGCGGGCGGAACGCGGAGTTCTCGCGTTCGACTTGGACGGGACGTTGCTCGACGACCTCGCCCTCATCAGTACGGTCGCCGCCTCAGTGCTCGCGAAGTCGTTCGGCACCCCGGAGGAGGAGGCTCGGATCCACTATCTCGCCACGACCGGGATGCCCTTCGAGGCCCAGCTGGCTCAGTTGTACCCGGAAGCGCCGCTCGACCTGCGCTCCACGGCGGCACGGACGTTCCACCAGCGCAAGGTGGTCGAGGCGTACGCCCGTGCCCACCCGTTCCCCGAGGTCCCGAAGCTCCTCAAGACGCTGCATCGGGAGCGGTGGACGCTCCTCGTCGCCACGGGGGCGGAGACCGAGATGGCGGAGCTGCTCCTTGAGCGGGAGGGGCTAAGGTACTGGTTCGATGATGTCCTTGGCTCCGGCGACGGGACGAAACGGGAGCACCTCACCGAGTTTCGTCGACGGTATCCCGAGGCCCCGATGTTCCTCGTCGGCGATTCTCGCTTCGACATGGAGGCCGCGCTCTCGGTTCCGGGGGTCATCCCGATCGCACGGGCGTCCCGACTTCCGGGCTGGGCGTTGACCCCGACCGATCTCAAGCGGTGGGGGGCGGCATGGGCCGACTATTCTCTCTCGGCCCTGCCCGACGCCGTGGCGAACCTCTCTTCCCGTCCTCGGGCGAAAGCGGCCGCGAAGAAGACCGCCCGGCGACGCCAAAGGTAGGGCCGGGACCGAGAGTCTCACGGCGCGGGGGAGTGCCCCGCGTCGCTTTGAACCCGGGTCGAGGGATCCACAGTCCCCCAGGATAGGCCAAACTACCCCATCCCGGCCACGTCCGTTGGACGCCGTGGCCGTAAGAAAAGGTTTCCCCGCCCCGCGCCGACTAGTGCGATCCCGACCCAGGCCTCTCCGGGGCTTCTCGCTCGACCCGTGCGAGGAAATCGAGACGGTCCCGATGCTCCCCTCGCGCCACGTACAGGAAGAACGCGCCGAATCCTACGGCCATCCCGCTCGCGAGCCAGGCATCAAAGTAGTCCGACCCTGCCCCGGCCCAGAAGAGCCCGACCCCGAGGAGGAGGCCGAGGGCGATGGTCACGGCCCCGCCGATCAGGAAGGTCGTTTCGCGAAGCATCGGGGGAGACCACGACGCCGGGAGTAGGGCTGGCCCAACCGGGTCAATAAGGTGTCAGCCGCCCGGGCGTTTAGAGGTTCGCGACCCGCGTGCGAAACCGTAATGCCCGTCATCCGCCCCTCCTCCGAGAGGGAAGCGGATGCCCGACGGCAGCAACCGGGGGTTAGCTCTTCTCTTCGGCCTTCTGTCGGCACTCCTCCTCGTCGTCGCGGGGATAGTGGCGTTCGTGGGTGGGTTCATCTCCCTGGCCTTCGGCTTCGGCTCCATCGCGCTGGGCGCCTGGGCCCGCTCGGTGGTCTACGTGGTCGTAGGACTCGTCGTGGGTCTATTCACCGGGGTGGGCCACTCCGGCGATCGCGATCGGACCGCGGCGTGCGGAGCGGTGTTGATCGTGGTGGCGGTCGTGGGCTGGTTCGGCCTCGGATTCGGGGGGGAGCTCCTTGCCCTCTTGGCTTCGCTCTTCTGCCTGATCGCGGGCGTGCTCTACCTCGTGTCAGGTCGGTGAGCCGCGCAGAGAGCGCCGCGCCCGCGGCGCTCGGTTAAATCCCTCCGATGGGGTGGGGGCGGCCGATGGCGATCTCGCCGCTCTCCGCCGTGGACCGTACCACCCTTCGATGGCTCCGGACTCGGGAGCGCCCGGAGGCGTTCTCGCTTCTCTCGGGAGAGACGACCGTGGCGACCCTGGAATGGGTGCAACGGGAAGGCTCCCTCGCGACGTTGCGAAGCAGTTCGGGGGAGTGGACGATGAAGCGCGGCGGGTTCCTGAACCCGCACGTCACCGTGAGATCGGAGGAGAAAACGCTCGCCCGTCTCTCGGTTCACCTGAACTACCACTCGATCGAGGTCGCCGGCGGACGCTCGTACCGGTTCCACCGGGCAGGAGTCCTGATCCCAGCCTGGAAGGTCTCCTCGGCGGGCGGGGAGGAGCTGCTGCACGTCGAGCCGGTGCGGGAAGGCCGGCATCTCACGGCCGGGGCGGTCGTGGTCGCCCCTCGAGCGTCCGAACTCGCCGATCTGCTCGTGCTCGTCGGGCTCTCGTGGTACTTCATCGTCCTCGCCTGGTTCGAAGACGAGGCGGTCGAGACGCTCGCGCCGTTCGAGGGGCCGGACGCTCCGGTCTCTCGGTCTTCCCGTTGAAGAGCGCCTAGGAAGGCCGGGGAATCGCTTCCCGCTTGAGGGCGGCGAAGCAGGAAGAGCAGAGGTTGTGCATCTTCGGCCAGCCCTCGGCCGGTATCTCCGTGAC
>Ga0187770_10000600_pt1 | contig 17632 bp, 14 predicted proteins | sample 0116_SJ02_MP02_2_FD_133154 | JGI IMG/M metagenome (GOLD analysis project Ga0187770, IMG submission 133154) | Tropical peat soil microbial communities from peatlands in Department of Meta, Colombia - 0116_SJ02_MP02_20_MG | ecosystem: Environmental > Terrestrial > Soil > Wetlands > Peat | place...
GTGACGCCGCGTTGCGCCAGCAGCTCGGCCAGGTGCAAGCCGACACATCCACAAAATTCGGGGAAGTCGCGACGGAGATCAGCGGGACGAAGAGCGACCTGGCCGCCACCAAGTCCGACCTGGAGGCCACCAAGGGCCGCATGCAAACCGCCATCGGCGACTTGAATGTGCAAAGCGGCTTGATCGCGCGCAACCACGATGAAGTGGAAGAGCTCAAGAGGCTCGGCCAGCGGGATATCTTCGAGTTCACGCTGGGAAAGACGAAGGGCCCGCAGCGCGTGGGACCCATCCAGATCCTTCTCCGCAAAGTGGACCAGAAGAAATATCGCTATACGATGAATGTGGTGGCGGACGACAAGAGCATCGAGAAAAAGGACAAGACCGTGGGAGAGCCGGTGCAGTTTTACGTTCGCGGGGCCCGGGCGCCGTATGAAATCGTCGTTTTTGAAGTTACCAAGGACCAAGCGAAGGGTTATTTGAGCACGCCAAAGTCCGCATCGGCGCCTCCTCCCTCGAACCCTCCGCCCGGTGAGTAACTCACAGAAACAAAGAGAGAGTCTTTTCGGCAGCGGGCACAATTTTTCGCGGGGTTCTGCGAGTTGATGCTGGGGGTCGAAAAATTGAAGACAATGGGAAACCGGCCGTCAAGCCGAAAATTTTTTCTTTCCGGCGTGCTCCTGGCATTGCTCCTCCCGGTTTCGCCGGTTTTCGCGCAGACTGCGTCGATTCCGGGCCGCCTCTCACCGGACACGATTTTTTACCTGCACTGGCGCGGAAGCGCAGGGATCGCAGGTGCGGACAAGAAAAATCATTTGCTCCAACTTCTCGGGGACCCCGACTTCGCGCCGATGCGCGATTCGGCGGTGAGAGGCGCGCAGCGGAGTCTCGAGACCCCCGGCAACCCGGCGCCTCCCCTGGGACTCGCGGACGTGTTGTCACTGCTCGATAACCCGGTCGTGCTAGGAGTTGTGGCGAGCCCTCCGACGAGCTCCGCCACGCCTGATGCGGCCCCGCCCATCGCGGGCGTTTTTTTCGTTTACGACACGGCAGGAAAGACGGAGCTGATCCAGCGATTGAAGGCCGCCAACGAGCAGAGCGGCCGGGAAGTGCCCACCGTCTTGAGCTATGACTTCGGCGGGACAAAAGTGGAGGCGCGCACCAACGGCACCAACGTTTCCTACACGGCGCAGACGAAAACGCACTACCTGGTTTCGGACCAAAAGGGAATTATCGAGGATTTGATCACGCGGTTCAGCGGCCCGGCGAAACCGAGCTCATCCGTGACGCAGCTTCCCGAGTATCAGGCCATTCGCCCGTATCTTGGCCCCGACGCCGCTATCGAGTTTTTCGGGCGCGTTCCCGACCTCAACAAATTGATTCCGGCCGACCGCCGCGACAATCCAATTGCGAAAGCGGCGCTCCAACTCCATCTAGAAAAAATCCACGTGCTGGGCGGATGCGTGAGTTTCGCGGGCGAAGCAACGCGAGTGCGCGGCGCGGCACTGGGTGACACTTCTCCGGGAGGCCCGTTCGATCTGCTCGGCCCAAGCCGGGCGATTTTTCTCACGCAACCGATCGTTTATGCCGGCCCGGTTTTCAGCATGGCGCGGCTCGATTTGGCGGCCACGTACCAATTGCTGCGCGGGGCCGCGCTCGCGGCACTGAACGATCAGCAAAAGGCCGCGATGAACCTGTATGAAGGGATCGCACAGAATTTTCTCGGCATGCCGATTGTGGATGCGTTGAATCTCTTGACAGGAGAATTCTCCTCGCAATCCACAATTGGGGTGGACGGCACCCTGAACAAGCTGTTCGTCATCTCCATTCAAAAGCCGCAGGATGTGACGCGCATTCTTCGCGCGGTAGCGGGCGGAATGATCGTGGGTGAGGAGACCGAAGGCGATGCGACTTATCTCAGCCTTTCATATCCCTACAAAGATCCTGAAACGGGCCAGCAGAGGCGCCAGCCTTACTACCTGGCCGTGACGCCCCAATTTCTTTTCGTGGCACCGCGGAAAGGGTTGTTGAAAGATGCTGTCGCGCGTGGGAGTTCCGGATTGGAGAATGGGGCCCCGCCAAACGCGGGTCCGGGAGCAGAGATTCTTCACCTGCGCACGCTGCTGCCGGAAAAACTTTCCGGGTTCGGCGGCGCCGACCTGACTCGGATCCCTTGGGATAAGCTTTTCTTGTCCGCTCCTGCGGGAGGCGAAGGGCCGCCAAAGACTTCGCCCGTTTCCGCTCAATCACCGGACTGGTGGAAAACGGTCAAACCCGAGGCGCTCACTCGCCATCTCCACGGGGCTGTGGGCGGCGAATGGAAGGATTCGAGCGGCGCGTACTTTGATTGGTACATCGAGTAAGTCCGTGCGGCTGTTTCGGGTTCTTTTGTTGGGGTTCGGGCTTGCGCTCGGTGCCGGATTCCCCGCGGTTCCCTCCACTTCGGGCCAGCAGAACAATCCGCCACAGCAGCCTGCCATTCGAGCCACAACCGAAATTGTGAAAATCGACGTCAACGTGCAGGACAAGAGCGGCAATTTTCTGGACGGACTTGCGCAAACCGATTTCCGCGTAACCGATGATGGAATGGAACGCCCCATTCTTTTTTTCGCGCCCGTCGAAGCTCCCGCGCAGGTCCTCGTGATGGTTGAAACGAGTCCGGCGGTCTATTTGATCCACGAGCAACATCTCTCGGCGGTGTATGCGCTCCTGGACGGACTTGGGCCGGATGACCAGGTGGCGCTGGTTGATTACGACCAGGCGCCTCGCGCCATTCTGGCATTTACGAGAGAGAAAGCGGAGCTGGCCAGCGCCCTGCCGCAGATCCAGTACACGATCGGGATGGGCGAGCTTCATTTCTACGATTCGATCTCCATGGTGATGGACTGGCTCGCGCCTCTACAGGGGAAAAAAGCGCTGGTCCTCCTGAGCACAGGGCTTGATTCATCTCCCCCCGAACGCTGGCAGGCGCTCACCGAGAAGCTGCGCGCAGATGATGCGGTGATTTATCCGGTTGCGCTCGGCGGATCGCTTCGGGAAACCGGCGATAAGAAAAAGAAACCTCGCAAGAGCGAGCACGGGGCCGGCACGTCAGCCGATGCGGGCTCCTCGGATCCTCCCAACCCGCTCAGCTTTGCCAAAGCGAATGAGGCCTTGCGGTCAATGGCCCGGATCACGGGTGGGCGTGTGTATTTTCCGGAGTCGGCGAAAGATTTCGTTTCAATCTATCGCGAGATTGCCGCCGGGTTGCGGCATCAATATGTGCTGGGTATCGCGCCGGAACATGACGGGCGATTTCATTCCCTTCTTGTTGAAGTCGTGGGCGGACCCGGCGGGAGATCTTCGAGCAAAGCAAAAGGCGCCGAATACAGGGTGTTTGCGCGAGAAGGCTATCGAGCGCCCTCGCCATGATCCACGAAGCCATGAGAACGGCCACAAGAATTCTCGGGATCGCGCTGATCCTGCTGCTTGCGGGCGGCTCGCGCCCGGCACAGCAGGCTCGACCCGCAGCGAACTTCACGTACGGAGGCAATGCGGCGCAGGTTCCCGCCGAATTGATCGACAATCTCGTTTTCCTGCCGGTGCGCGTGAACAACAGCCAGCCTTCTCTCTTTCAACTGGATTCGAGCGCAGCCCGATCGTCGATCGATCCCGCGCGTGCTGCGGAAATCGGGCTCGCAGAACTCAAGCCCGCGATGCTGAATCTTTCGGGGCTGGATGTCACACTTGGGGCACTGGCGGAGGCTCCGAAGAAAGAAGCGTCGGCGCGGGTGGGCCGCCCATTCGAAGGGACACTCGGCGGCGATTTTTTCAGCGACCTTGTGGTGGAAATCGACTATGCGCGGCAGACCGTTCGGTTCTACGATCCCGGCGCATACAATTATTCCGGCCATGGCAAGAGCCTTCCGCTGACGATGGCGGGGGGCGTTCCGCAAATTCCCGCGAAGTTCAGCGTGTCGGGAGAAAGACCGCACGAAGGGAGCTTCATCGTCGACACAGCGCTGGAATCTCCCGTCGTGATTTCAGACCGCTATGCCGGCAGCCACCATGTTTTTTCCACGCACGCCAAAACTCTTCCCGCATGGGACCCCGCAGCCGGGGGCGAGCGAAGCGCCGTTGTCGGGCGATTGAAGGGATTCCACCTGGGTCCTTACGTCGCAGAAAACGTGCTGGCCGTGTTCTCGCCCGCAGATTTGGTTGGTACGGGCGACGCACACGCTGCTGGAGTGATCGGGGCAGGAATGTTGCGGCGGTTCGTTGCCACCTTTGATTTTCCGCACCACCAATTGATTCTCGAACCCAATGTACATTTTGGGGAAACGGATCAGGAAGATAAAAGCGGGCTGGGAATCGTGGCCAAGGGACCGGGATTGAAGACGTTCGAGATCGTGCAAGTTTTGTCCGGGTCGCCAGGCGCGGAGGCTGGAATTCAAAAAGGCGACGTCATCGCCGGCATTGACGAGGATGCCGCAGCAGACCTGTCGCTCTCAGCTGTCCGCAACTGGTTTCGCCAGGTGGGCCACAGATACAAGTTGGAACTCGAACGCGAGGGGAAAACTCTCGAAGTTGCGCTTCAGATGCGACGGCTGATTTGAAAACGAAGCGCTTCGAGATACACCCGCCCTCGGCGGGACCTTCTTAATATTCGAATTTTTTCAGAGTGTTGGCCATCGATTGGAGGCGGGCGTCCACCCTGGCAAAAACGCTCCCGGGCGTGAATTTGCCGCGAGCGCTTCGCTCACCGGCAGGAGTGCCGGTGAGAAGTTCTATACCTTGCTCGACCCTGCCGACCGGGTAGATGTGGAATTGTTTTTTGGCCACAGCTTCGATGACTTCGTCACGCAGCATCAAATCGTCCACATTTTCGGCGGGGATGAGGACGCCTTGATTGCCGGTCAGGCCTTTCAATTTGCAGACGTAGTAGAAGCCTTCAATCTTCTGGTTCACGCCGCCGATCGGTTGAATGTCGCCCTGCTGGTTCACCGACCCTGTAACGGCCAGCTCCTGCCGGATCGGCAGCTCTGCAAGCGCGGAGAGCAGCGCATAAATTTCGGTGGAACTGGCGCTATCGCCATCGACGCCGGAATACGATTGCTCGAAGCAGACGCTCGCGGCGAGAGACAACGGCTTGTCCTGAGCGAACGTCCGGCGCAAATAACCTGCGATGATTTGCACCCCTTTATCGTGGAAGCGCCCGCTCAAATTCGATTCGCGCTCGATATTGATGATGCCCACTTTGCCGAGGGCGACAGATGCAGTGATGCGAACCGGTTTGCCAAACGCGTAGCCGCCGATTTCGAGGACGCTCAAGCCGTTCACCTGTCCCACGCGCGCGCCGGTTGCGTCGATGAAGAGGAGGTTTTGTTCGATCATTTCGCGGATTTTTGTTTCGGTGAGGTTGTGGCGCTCGATTTTGGATTCCAAGGCGCGGTGAACGTGCGCGGCGGTGGCAATCTCAGCGTGCTCGTTCTTTGCCATGTAGGAGGCTTCGCGCGCCAGATCGGCGAGATCGAAGAACCGCGCAGTGATTTTTCCGCGGCGTCCCGCGCGGCGCACGCCGTGCTCGAGAATGGAGGCGACCGCGGTGCGGTCAAACGCGCAGAGGTGCTCGTCGTCGCTCAATTTTCGCAGCCGGCCCGCGTATTGCCGGATCACGTCTTCGGTCCAGTTCATTTCCTCGTCGAACTCCACGCGGACTTTGAAGATTTTCTTGAAATCATCCTCGTAGTCGTAGAGAAGCTCATACATTTCGCGGTCGCCGATGAGGATGATTTTCACGTGGACGTCAATCGGCTCGGGCTTCAGCGCCGACGTGCTGAAGGGGAAGAAAACATCGACCGGCTGTATCTCGAGCTTGCCGTGATTGAGCGTCCGTTTAAGCGTACGCCACACGCCCGCCTCAGTGAGTGCATCGAGCGCATACATCACGAGGAATCCGCCGTCGGCTCGCAACAGCGAGCCCCCGCGCAGATCCATGAAATCGGAGCTCCATCCGCCTCGCGTGTCATAGCTGCGATGAATGGTTCCGAACATGTTCGCGTAGGTGGGAATCGTTTCGAAAATGACGGGGCATTTTTCATGTTCGCCGTGCGCGAGAATCACATTTACGCCGTAGACGCGGAAGGGATCGCGTTCCTGCCGCTCGGAACGAGGACCTCCGCCGCCTTCCGAAGGCGGCTGCTCTTCCTCGCCCTCGCGCTCCTTAAACGGCTCGAGATTATCGAGAATGTGATGGCGGACTTCTTCGAGATACTCGGAAATCTGCGCGTTCGGATATTTTTCCTTGAGCTCTTCGATGACACCGTCCACCAGCACCGAGGCGGCTTCCTGCTCGAGGTAGCTCATTTCGCTCGCCAACTCGCGCGATAGCGAAAGCGTCTTACGGTAAACGACCGTGAATTCCTGCCGGAACTGATCGTATTTCCGCTCGAGGTCTTCGGCGGCGACGCTTTCGAGCTTTCCTTCCTGCACCATCTTGGGAATTTCCTCGATCGGCACCATCTGTCCGTCGAGGACCGGAAAAATCTCTGGCAGGGCCACGGCGCCAACCTGCATGCGCCCGAGCGCGAATTGTTCGCGAGCGATGCGGCGGGTGAAATCGTCCATCAGCTCCTTTTCGCGCTGGGTAAAGCGCTCGACAATGCGGGTCTTCTGCCGCTGGAACGGCTCGCCTTCGAATACTTGCGGAATCCTCCGGCGCAGAAAATCGATCCCCGATTCCATTTCCTTCTTGAACGCGTTTGCCTGTCCGCGCGGCAAGGTGAGCAGGCGAGGTCGGTCGGTATTCTTGAAATTGTTGACGTAGCAGCGGTCCGGCGCCGGCTCGCTCTCCACGCGCATTTCTTCGATCATGCGCACGATCATTCCGCCGCGGCTCGTGCCCGAAAGCCCGCAGACGAACAAGTTGTAGCCCGAAGCGTTCAGCTCGACGCCCATGCGCAAGGCCCGCAGCGCGCGGTCCTGCCCCATGTCGGCGCCGCTAGGCTCGACCTCAGCAGTGGTTTCGAACGGGATGCGGGAGGGATCGCAGGACCAGCGAAGCTTTTCCGGCGGCAGACCTTGAGGCGTGGAATTTGAGTTTTTGCCCATAAAACTCTTCGAAGGGCGCTACTCTAGCACGGCCTCCCGCTTCCTCCCACTCGGTTTGGATGCTGTGTTTCTACCCGGCGGTGTCGGCGCGTAAAGGTCGAGCACACTCGCGGCAGTCGCCACGACGATCGGGCCGAGCACAACTCCGAGCATGCCGAACACACTGATCCCCCCGAGCACGCTGATGAAAACGACGAGGCCTCCCATCTCGGCCCGGCCGCTGATGATCCACGGTCGGATCACGTTATCCACCAGCCCAACAACCAGGCCGCATGCCACCGCCAGGAGGATTCCTCGGGCGATATGTCCGCCGACCATCAGACTAATCGCCGCGGGGACCCAAATGAGCGCAGATCCCACCACCGGCACGAGCGAAAAGAATCCCATCATTACGCCCCAAAAGATCGGCGAATGGATTCCGGTAAGCATGAAGGCAAGGCCGCCCAATACGCCGTGGGCGACTGCGGAAACGGCGCTGGAGGTGACACTGGCGAAAATCAAGTCGCGCGCCTCGCGAATCATGCGGTTGCGATGCTCCTCTTCGAATGGCAAAACCTGGCGGAGGCGCCCGACGATCGATTCGCCTTCGCGAAAGAGGTAAAACATCGCGAGAATCGTGACACTCAGGTGGAAGAGGAATGCAGCCGTGTCGCGCAGGGCCGCGCCCAGGTGTGCGGCCAGAAACTCGGCGGCTTGATCGGCGTACCGGTGCACAACCGTGGAAAGATCGCCCGGATTAGCATCCGGGAATCGCGCCTGGATGTGCGCCCAGAGATCGGTAACCCAGCGAAACCGCCCGCTGGCCACCTGGAGCTGAAGCTCCTGCACCGCCATCACTCCCTCCCTTACGAACGCTCCCGCGACCGCGAGCGTCGGCACGATTAGGATGAGGGTGACGCCCAGGGTGCAGGCCACGGCGGCAAGGGTATATCCCCACGACTTCGCGAGCCGCTCGTAAACAGGAAAGGCGATCACAACGAGAACGACGGCCCAGGCAAGCGGAGTGATGAAAGGCTCAAACACCATGAAGACGAGGTAGGCCAAGAGGGCAATGATGCCGTAGAACAGAGCGGTGCCCAGCCGCTTTTGCGAGCTGAGTTCCGATGTCAATGCCACTCACTTTCTGGGGGCAGGCAAGGGAACTGATAGTGGCAATTCGTTCGTTTGTCAACAGCGCGGTGGCGACCCGGCAGGGTTGCCCGGGTGATATAATCGTCGCAGACTTTCGCTGAGCTTTCCATGGCGGACCCTGCCTGCAAGCACTTGCGCACGCGCCTGATTGCGAAGGATGACGACACTCAGTATGTCGAATGCCTCGACTGTGGTGAGATTCTGGAGGCCGGAGAACTCAGCGAGGCCGGCGACTTCGGCGAGTCGCTCTCGGACGCCTGAAGGAAATCAGCGCCGGTCGAAAAGAATTCTTCCCCCGAAAATGAGCCCGGCGTAAAATGCGCGCCGAGCTGTCGGGGGAGGCTTCCATGCCGAAGTTCTTCATCATTTGCGCTCTTGGTCTCGCGGTGTGCGGTTACGCGTCGGCACAACAACCACCTAAACCCGGCGAGAAGGTTCCACCACCCTTCAAAATGCCTCCGGAAGCGGCCAAAGAGGTGAACCCTGTGAAGCCTACAGCCGCGTCACTCGCGCAAGGCAAAAGGACCTATGGGATCGACTGCGCGATGTGCCACGGAGAGGATGGCGGCGGGAAAGGGGACTTGGCCGAAGACATGAAATTGAAGCTGCCCGATTATCGCAAGCCCGCTTCACTGAAAGATCTTACTGACGGCGAAATGTTCTACATAATTAAAAATGGGAAAGGCGATATGCCGCCGGAAGGCGAACGCGCTAAACCGGACGATATTTGGAATCTTGTGAATTACATCCGCTCGTTCTCGAAGAAGGAGACTTCGACGGAATCCAAGCCTGCAAATCCCTGAGGGTGACGGCCTCCACTTCCACCCGCTGCCGGGAAGGATTTCGGATCTTCGGGCGGCGCTATTTCTTGGTAAAGAGTTCTTTCCCCGCCTTGGCGTTCCCAGCCCGAGCTGCTATCCCCGGGGGGCCAGAAGGAACGCCAAAGCTGCCAATCCAAACGAGTTCGCTCGGAATTGCGCCGCCCAGTCTATTCTGACGGATTTTTATCCAACTTTCGAATCATCAGGAACAGCCCAATCACGACACAGAAGATGGTGATGACCGACACGAGGAGCCCTTTGCGGCGATATTGGAGTTCCGCGATCGCCTCCTCTCCTTCCTGCCAGGTCTTTTGCGTGACTTTCAGCCCCGCCTGAATCTCCGGATCCACGCGAGAGAGGCTCACAGAGTGAAGTTCAACGCGGGCCTTAGTGAGATGGTCGCGCGCCTCGCTCTCCGCCAGTTGGGCATCGCTCACTTCCATTCCGGAGCGCTCCGCGCGGCTTAGGAGCTCGTCGGACCGCTGGATCGCCGTGTCCAGTTTCACGAGGCTGTCATGGATTTTCTGAGCTGTATCCGCGCCTGCGTCGCCTTCCGAATGGCACGTGATGCAAATCGAGTCTTTGCTCGTCCCAATCAGGGCATCGGTCGGATGGAGGACGCGATGGTTGCTGTGGCAGGTGACGCAGCCGGGCAGGTTCATGCTGGCGAAGGCGTCTTTATGCGGCCCGGCGTCGAACACTTGAGCCTGAAAGACGTGGCACGTCGAGCAAACTCTCGCAACCGAATCGACGCCCGGCGGCGCGGCGCCGTGGCTCCCATGGCAAGTGGAGCAAGTGGGCGCGCTCAAGTCTCCGCGCACTGCAAGGGCCTGGTGATGCACGCTTTGCGAGTAAAGGTCGAATTGATTGGTGGGAATCTTGAAGTCCTTCATGTAATCCGCATTCGCGTGGCAATGGGCGCAAGTCGGAGCCACGTTCAGCGGATAGACGCTTGAGCGCGGATCATTCGGCGGCTGGATATTATGGACACTATGGCAATCGACGCACACCGCCACTTTGGTATTTCCCTTCGCAAGCTCCTTGCCATGCACGCTGGTTAAATACTGGCTGAATTGGTCGGTGCGCAACGAAGGATTGAATTTGCGCATGTAGGCAGCGTCGGAATGGCATTTTGCGCAAAAAGCGGGGATTTGTTTTCGGTCGGTGAGCGCCCGAAATCCTTTCGCGGGGCTCATGGCCACGGAAGGATCGTCGCTCGAGGCATCGCCCCCGTGACAGCTCACGCAAGTCACCCCGTTCCGGCCATGAATGCTTCCGAAGAATTCGTCGGACGTCACTTTCAGCGGGGGATCGAATTGGGAATGGCAATTGAGGCAACTGATTTTGGTCTGCGCACGAAGCAGGGGAGGAGAAAATGCCAGCGCAGATAGGAGAAGGCTCAGCGCCACGCCATGCCACCGCCAATCACGGGACGAACTTTGAGCGCTTGAATTCTCGGCGTCCGCGTCCTGGAGGGGCTTGAGAATATTTCACTCTCCAACGTGCCGCTTTACTTTCACGGTTACTTTGCGAAGTAGCCGTAAATGGTCATTCCGACGATGTAAGCCAGCGCAAACACCCCAATGCCAGCGATCAGGCGGTGTTTCCGACCGGGCTCGCCGTGATCCAAGAACGGGAGCAGCGTCCAAACCAGCGCAGCTACCCCAATCCCCACCGCGCCGAGCAGCTCGCCGCTAATGCCTGCGACTTTCGCCGGAATCAGCTTCAGCGTCTGAAACATGAACATGAAGTACCACTCGGGCCGGATTCCAGCCGGCGCGGAGGCGAAGGGATCCGCCTTTGTGCCAAGCTCCCAAGGTTTCAATGCTGCGAGCGCTCCCAAAATTCCAAGGGCGATGTACCAGGCCATGAGTTCGCGCAGCAGGAAATTCGGAAAGAAGGGCATCTCGCGGGTCGCGGCGGGCTCGGCACGCCATTCCGCTTCGACGCCGGGTGGGACGCTCATTCCCGTTCTCTGAATGAGCAGAAGATGAAGACCGATGAACAGCGTGGCCAGCCCGGGAAGCAATGCCACGTGAAATCCGAAAAAGCGCGTGAGCGTTGCGCCCGTCACGTCTTCGCCCCCGCGTAAGAACACCAGGATCCATTTGCCCACGACCGGCACTTGCGCCGGCAGATCTGTCCCGACTTTTGTGGCGAAGAATGAAAGCGTGTTCCATGGCAAGAGGTACCCACTGAAGCCGAAACAGAGAACCAGCACCAGAAGCACCATCCCGCTGAGCCAAGTGAGTTCTCTCGGCTCGCGGTAAGCTCGCATGAAGAACACGCTGAACATGTGGGCAAACGCGGTGAGAATCATTAAGTTGGCGCTCCAGGAGTGAATCGAGCGCACCAGCCATCCAAATCTCACCTGCGTCATTAGGTACTGGACGCTCTCAAAGGCATCATTGGGAGTTGGCCGGTAGTAGAGGAGCAGCAGGATTCCTGTCAGCACCTGAATCCCGAAGAGAAAAAGCGTCATGCCCCCGAGAAAATAAAAAGGCGTGTAACGATGCAATGGGACGGTCTTATGGCGCAGAAAGGCGAGCACTTCATCCAGATGGAAGTGTTCTTCGAGCCAGGCCCGAGTGTTGTCGATGGCGCTCATCTACGTGTTGTGCACTCGCCGCGCATAGATTCCGTCCCCTTTGACGATTACTTCGTACGCTTGCAACGGACGTGGAGGCGGGCCGCTGATGTTCCGTCCGTTCAGGTCATACATGCCGTTGTGGCATGCGCACCAGACGTTGTGCAAATCGGGGCGATATTGAACCGTGCAGCCGAGGTGTGTACAAACCGCGGAAAGGGCAGCGTATTTCCCGTCAGGCTCCAAGATCAGAAGTGCTGGGCGGGTACCAAATCGAAAGATTTTTCCCGTGTTGGGTTTCAGTTCCCCCACTCTTGCCGCGAGAGCCAGGTCACTTTCCAATTCCGCGGCCGGAGGAGGAATCAAATAGCGCAGGACCGGGTAAACGAACGAGGCAAGCGAAGCCAAGACGCTGGCGCCAAGAAATCCCTCAACGAAGCGGCGGCGGTCCGGCGCAGATGCTTTTGTGTCCTGCATTCTCTGAATGCCCCCGATTCATGATCGGCGCGGCTACATTATCGCCACCCGGGTTTAGCGCGCAACACGAAATGTCTGGTATGGGCCGCTGCATATCCGGATTGAGCAGATTCGTGAGGTTCCGCAAGCCAGGGCGAAGGAGATCGAATCGTTTCCCACTTCGGTATGCTCAGCGGATTCCGAGCTGATCGATTAGGCGAACAACATCCGCGACGGATACATCGTAGAGGGAGTGTTCGTCTTCCTGCTCTAGCCGCTCGCGAAGATACTCTGCGGCGATATAGCTGGCCTCGCGGTCCGTGAGGTTGCGCTTGGCGCGCGCCGCAAATTCAACAAACGCTGGATGCGCAAGCCCGAGCACAACTCCCTTGCCATCGACAAAAAACTTGCAGTCCATTGTATCGCTGTGCCGAGTCGCAATGCCGTTCCAGCAATGCGAGAAGCGGCAACGGTAAATATAGTCGGTCACTTTCGAAGGCACATCGAAAGCGCCGATGAAATCGCTCATCGCGCCGGAATTCGGAATTGTGGGAACGGCTGACGCAGGTTTGGTCATGACGCAGCCTATTTTCTTGCGCCGACCGAAGCCGGTTGCGCTGAATGCTGATAGCTCTGAATCGCCGCGGCAACTCCCGCGCCGGCAGGAAGACGGAACCCCTGGTCTGAAAGCACTTTCTCCATGGCTGCCAGGAACAGCAGCACGTTGGTTTTCTGGCATGAATAGCCCATCAGACCGACGCGCCAAATTTGACCCTTGGTCGGGCCGATGCCGCCCCCGATTTCGATGTGGAATTCGTCGAGCAATTGCTGGCGGACTTTCCTATCGTCGATCCCGCTCGGGATTTTCACGGCCGTTACCGTGATGAGGCGATCCGAGGGTTCGCGAACAAAAAGCTCGAGTCCCATCGCCTCCACACCGGCAACGAGAGCCTGCTGGTTCCGCGCGTGCCGTTCCCAGCGCGCCTCAAGTCCTTCTTCCAGCACCAGGCGCAACGCTTCGCGCAGGGCGTAGATGAGCGAGACCGGCGGCGTGTGATGGTACGTCCGCTCACCTCCCCACATCGAGAGAATCGGCGTCAGATCGAAATACCAGCTTCCCACGGGCGTCTTTCGATTCCGCATCAATTCTTCCACTCTGGAATTCACCGTAATCGGCGCCATCCCCGGAGGAGCACTCAGCGCTTTCTGCGAACCGCTGAAGCAAATGTCGATGCGGTCGCGGTCTACGTCGAGGGGCACACCGGCAAGTGTTGCGACCGCATCCACCACGAGCAGCGCGCCCAATTCATCGGCTACTCTTCGATAGTCTCCGAGATGCTGGATGACGCCGGTGGAAGTCTCTCCGTGCGCGAGCCCGACAAGCTTGACCCTCCTTCCCTTGCCGATACGACGAATTTCTTCCGGATCAACCGGGTCGCCGAGCGCCGCATTCACTCGAGTCACTTTCGCCGGGCTTCGTTCCGCGATGATGGCCATGCGCTCGGAAAACATTCCATTCACGCAGACAATGCACTCGTCGCCCGGTTCGAGCGGATTGAGCACCGCGGCTTCGATTCCTCCGGATCCGGAAGCGGAGATGGGGAAGGCAATCCGGTTTTGCGTCTGAAACACTTGGCGCAGCAGAACAGGCAAGTCGCCCATCATCTCGGTGAACCACGGGTCCAGATGCCCCACCAGAGGCGCCGCAAGCGCGCGATACACCCGCGGGTCCATGCACGAAGGGCCCGGGGTCAGCATCACCCGGGGAGGAGGTGCCAGTTCACGGATTGGTTCGGTCATGATTGTTTTCCTCGCAGAGCTTGCACCCGCGTCGCATCTGCGGGCAGTCGCTTGCCTTAATCCGGATGGGCACCGGGGATTTAAGGAGCTGCTTTCGGACTCCGTAGTCTCCCTAAATGGGGGTGTTTGGGTCAACCACCAATATGGCCGAGGGAGCTGCTCCGGGGAGGAGCCAGGCTCCGAGCGCCATCGCTTAACATCTTGAAAAATGCGGCGTTAAAGGTGTTAGCGGTTTGGCAACTCCCCACGTGGTTTGTTGAAAGGCCTATATCCCTATGCTAGATTGCCAAATTAGCCCCATTTTTCCATATGACTGACGGGAAAATTGCCGCTGCGCACAAGCCAAAAATTTCGCAAGTCGAGGTGTACTGGCACACAGTTAAGTACCGCACAGTTGTGCTCTACGCCATCGCGGCGCTCGCAATCGTTCTGGCCTCCGGCTATCTGATTTTCCCGGAGACTTCGAACTCTCTGATCCAGCACATTTCCGAGGCCTTCCCCGTTCACGACAGCGGCGTAGCCACCATCAGCGCCCGGCAGGCGCGTTTTGTCAACCTTGACGGAAAAGTGCAAGTGAAGAAAGTTAATTCCGTGCAATGGATCAACGCCGATTATCAACTGACTCTCGACAAAGGCGATGCGATCCAGACCGGCCCGGAAGGCGTCGCGCGGATTGCCTTTGCGGATGGAACCACGTATACGGTAAAAGGCGACACGTATGTAACTGTCGAGGACAACAGCGTCGAGCAAGACCGCGCCACCAAAGTCGGCATGCACATCAGTTCGGGCCAGGTGGACCTTGCCACCGGCACATGGGAAATGCCCGGGTCCAAAGCGGAAGTGTCGTTTGAAAGTGCCGTCGCGTCGCTTCGCGCCAATACGCATGCGGCTGTCCGGAGCGACCCGAACACGAAAGAACAGGAAATTACCGTGGCATCGGGCGGTGCAGAACTGAATCGCGGGAACGAGCATCTCGATATCGGGCAATGGGAACGCGCATCGTTTACGGCCGGCGGCGGTCCAATCACCAAATCGGAGGTGCTGGCTCCTCCTCAGCTCGCCGAACCGATCAATCTCGCGGCAGTGATCGTGGCGGATCCGAAACAAGATCCGGTTCACTTCTCGTGGAAGGCGGTAGCTACCGCCCGCTCGTACGAATTTCAGGTCAGCACCACGGCGATGTTCAATCGCATCGTGATCGAAAAAAAGCTTACGGGGACGAATCTCGATGTTTCCGGCCTCACGCCGGGAGATTATTTCTGGCGCGTGCGCGCGGTCGACGACAAGAACAACACCAGCGACGCCAGCGATCCCTTCAAGTTCATGCTTGCCGCCCAAGGCAAAGAGCAGGAGATGCGGCTTGAAGTGGACTCTCCGGAGCTTCACGGGAATAATGTAGAGATTAGCGGACGGACGGAGCCGGGAGCTGCGCTGATCATCAACGGGGATCAAGTGGCCGATATCCAACACGACGGACATTTCCGATATTTCACACCGCCGATGACGCGCGGCAGCCACACCATCGTCATCACGGGACAAAACCGGCGCGGAGGAACGGCGATCAAGAAACTCGACGTGGTGATCCCGTAAGCGGCTCGCCGCAGGGAATGCCGAACAACGTCCAACCGATTCGCCGCCGCAGCGGCGCTTTAGAATCCTGGGGGGAAGCAAGACGTGACGAAAAACGGCTACAACATGAGGTCGGTCTTCAGCCTGTTCTCCTCCGACCTGGCCATTGATCTGGGGACCGCGAACACGCTGGTGTTTGCGCGCGGCAAAGGAATCGTAGTCAACGAACCTTCCATCGTTGCCATTAATAAGAACAGCGGGGAGGTGGTTGCCGTCGGCCGCGAGGCAAAAGAAATGCTGGGCCGCACGCCCGGAAACGTAGTCGCCATCAAACCCATGAAGGACGGCGTGATCGCGGACTTCAAAGTCACCGAGCGCATGCTCACCTATTTCATCCAGAAAGCCCACAACCGCCGCGTTCTGGTTCATCCGCGGATCGTGATCGGCGTGCCCAGCGAAATCACCCCCGTGGAAAAGCGCGCCGTGCAGGACTCCGCATACCGCGCTCGGGCGAGCGAAGTTTATCTGGTGGAGCAGGCCATGGCCGCCGCGATCGGAGCCGGCCTGCCCATCGAAGAGCCATCCGGAAACATGGTTGTTGACATCGGGGGAGGAACCACAGACATCGCCGTCATCTCGATGAGCGGCATCGTCTATTCGCGCTCGGTCCGCGTGGCCGGGAACGAAATGGACGAAGCGGTGATGCACTATCTGAAGCGCAAGTACAATCTGCTGGTGGGCGAACGCACCGCCGAACAGATCAAGATTGAAATCGGCTCCGCGTATCCCTTGGAAAAGCCGCTCACCCTCGAAGTCAAGGGGCGCAACTTGATTGAAGGCGTCCCACGGACCGTCACGATTGACGACAGCGAAATCCGCGAAGCGCTGTCGGAGTGCGTTGCCACCATCTTGAACGCGATTCGAGTGGCCCTCGAGCGCACACCGCCCGAACTTTCGGCCGATATCAGCGACCGCGGCATCGTGCTTACCGGCGGCGGCGCGCTGCTCAAGAACCTCGATAAGCGCATCCGCGAAGAGACCGGATTGCCCGTGTCCATCGCCGATGACCCACTTGCATCGGTTGTGCTTGGGACAGGGAAAATGCTGAGCGATTTCCGCCTGCTGCGGCTTGTTTCTATCGACTGAGTCGCTGCTGCGGCCGATTCGAACACAAGTGCAAGTGGCATCTGTGTTCCAAGGTACTCGATAGGATTTGAGGTGGGGTTCGAGGTTTCAGCCTTCAGCTTCGAGCGTCCAGATTATGCCCGACATCGTCACACGCCACCGTCCTCTCGCGCTCCTTGCTGCCGCGATCATTTTCCAAGTCTTGCTGCTGGCGTTTCAGATCAAGCGCGAGCACGACGTGCCCTTGGTACGCCACTGGGCCGTCGAGCTGCTGACCCCGTTTGAGCGCGCAGGAACCTGGTCGCTTTCAAAGGTTGGCGGGATTTGGCACGGCTACATCGCGCTTCGCGACACTCACGCGGAAAACCTCCGCTTACAAGGCGAGGTCGAACGGCTGCGCATGCGCAATCGCGAACTCGAAGGGCGCGCCGCGGAAGCTCAGCGGCTTGCAGGGCTGCTGAACTTCCGCGAATCGCACCCGGAAGCGCCCATGCTTGCGGCGCAGGTGATCGGAGCGAGCGCCGATCCCAACTCGCACACATTGTTCATCAATCGAGGCGAAAAGGATCATGTGCGGCGCAATCTTGCCGTGGTTACTCCCGACGGCGTCGTCGGCAAAATCGTGGAAGTGTTCGCTTCCACATCGCAGGTGCTTCTTATCAACGACAAGGAAAGCGGCGTCGGCGCGCTGCTTGCCGACACCCGCACGCACGGAGTGGTAAAAGGTATCGGGGATCCCGAGCCCCGGCTCGATTACATCGCGAACGACGAAAAGATTCCGGCCGGCACGGCGGTTCTCACATCCGGTGAGGACCGCATCTTTCCCAAGGATCTCCCGATTGGGACGGTGGAAACTGCTTCGCCGGGAATTCCATTCCAGACGATTCGCGTGCTTCCTGCGGCGCACCTGGACCGGCTGGAGGAGGTTTTGGTCCTCCTTTCGCAGCAGGAGCTCGCGCCGAGAAAATCCGAACAATCTGCCGCTGCCGCCGTCCAGGGATCCTCTTCGCCTGGGAGAGCTGCTGCCCCGGCATCGGGAAACGCGGCGGCCCAAAAA
>Ga0187770_10000602_pt1 | contig 17629 bp, 10 predicted proteins | sample 0116_SJ02_MP02_2_FD_133154 | JGI IMG/M metagenome (GOLD analysis project Ga0187770, IMG submission 133154) | Tropical peat soil microbial communities from peatlands in Department of Meta, Colombia - 0116_SJ02_MP02_20_MG | ecosystem: Environmental > Terrestrial > Soil > Wetlands > Peat | place...
AGTCTGGCATACCGATATAGACTCTCGACTTGACGACTCCAGGAAGTTATCTTTGGAAACTTCCTTTTTATTTTTTCGTATCTTCCGACACCAAATTGAAAAACTTTATATTAAACAGCCTCATTATTGACCGACCAAGGTTAATTTAGTAAAATCCGATAAAACCCAAAAACTTACGAATCCTTCGAAAAGGAAAGAGATGGAGGGGAATATGATATCTAAGTACGCCGGATTATTTTTGTCCATCTGTTTTTTCATCATCCCTACTGCTTATTCAGCGGAAGGACCAGAGGTCGAGATGTTTTCGCCCCAGGGCACGGTGAAAGGGGTTCGGCAGGTGGCTGCCCGATTTTCAGAAGAGATGGTTCCATTCGCTGATCCGAGGGGCCTCGTCGAACCCTTTGAGATCGATTGCCCTGAGAAGGGGACCAGCCGATGGGCAGATGGAAAGAATTGGGTTTATGATTTTGATAAAGATCTCCCTGCAGGGCTGCGCTGTGAGTTCAGAATGAAACCTGACCTAAAGTCACTCTCCGGCAAAAAGATGTCAGGCCAAAAGGTATTCTCTTTCTCCACGGGCGGACCCTCGATCATGAAGCCTTCTCATCCCTCCGAAGGCCGTCAGGACATTGATGAGGAGCAAATATTTATCCTCACCTTAGATGCGGAACCTGACGAGGCGTCTGTGATCCAGAATGTCTTTTTCTCCGTTGCGGGTATCCAGGACCACATCGGAATCAAGATGATTGAAGGGAAGGAGAGAGAAGAGATCCTGAAGGCCCAATTCCGCTATAGGAAGTCTTCCTCCCTTCCAATGATGCTGATTCAGTCGAGACAGGTTTTTCCGTCAGATACGAGGGTCAGCCTGGTCTGGGGTAAGGGAGTGAAATCGAAAAGTGGAGTGGAAACCGATCAAGATCAGATCCTGCACTTCCAGACGAGAAAGGCCTTTTCCGTAGAATTCCATTGCGAAAGGGAGAATGTAAGAGCCGGGTGTATTCCGATTTTACCGATGTCTCTAAATTTCTCAGCGCCTATTTCGAAAGACCTGGCAAATCAAATCATATTAAGGGGCCAGGACGGAAAAACATGGAAACCACAACTGGACGATGAAAAAGAATCAAGGTTCATACATCAAGTTTCTTTTAAGGGTCCTTTTCCTGAAAGCACGGATTTGAGCGTTGAACTTCCAGCCGGACTTAAAGATGACGCAGGCAGGCCGCTTGTCAACGCAGATAAATTTCCCCTATCGGTTCGAACCGAAAAATACCCTCCCTTAGCCAAATTCTCAGCAAGATTTGGAGTTTTGGAATGGAAGGCCGACCCCATCCTTCCAGTTGCGTTGAGAAACCTTGAGCCCGAGGTCAAGGCGAGAATGAAGAAGGTTGACCAGGAGGAAGGGATCATCGGGAAGGTGACAGGAAAGATTCTCAATGTACCCTCTGAGAAAACAGCAGACCTCCAGGTCTTGTTGAGAAGGGTGGCTTCTGCCACGCGGGAGACCTCCGTTCTGGGCCGAGAAAAGGGAGTGAAAGATTTCAAGGTTCCGAAACCATTGGGGGCTCATGCTTTTGAGGTTGTGGGGATTCCTCTAAAGGATCCCGGACTCTATATCGTGGAGCTCGAAAGCACAATTCTGGGGAGCTCTTTGCTCGGTTCCCAAAAGCCTATGTATGTGCCGACTGCCGTCCTCGTTACCAACCTCTCTGTCCACTTCAAGCAGGGCAGGGAATCGTCGTTGGTCTGGGTGACAACCCTTGATACAGGGCAGCCGGTGAAGGATGCGTCCGTGACTGTTCTGGATTGTCAGGAAAAGATCTTATGGAAAGGTAAGACAGATGTTAATGGCATTGCACGCATCGAGGGATCGATACTTCCCTTAGGAGAACTTCCCCGTTGTGACTATAGAGTAGACAGCTACGATTATCGCCAGATGGGGGCCTTGAGTTCCCTTGGTGGAGGTCTCTTTATTACGGCCCAGACCCCTGATGACATGGCCTTTGTCCACTCGAGCTGGAACGATGGGATTGAGCCGTGGAGATTTCAACTTCCGGAATCCTCATATAAGGGCCCCTATATTGCTCACACCATCTTTGATCGAATGCTGTTTAGAGCGGGTGAGACTGTGCACATGAAACATATCTTTCGAGAACATACGATGAGGGGATTTTCAGTCCCCGTAAAAGAACGGATGCCGGGCTTTGCCTTGATTTACCACTATGGCAGTGACGAGAGGTACGAATTTCCCGTGAAATGGGATGGGAATGGAATTGCCGAGACGGAATGGGTAATTCCGAAAGAAGCAAAACTTGGGACCTACGGGGTTTCTTTGTCAGAAAAGTCGGTCAAGAAGGAACAGTATTTTTATGAAGAAGATCGCGGCATATGGATGTCAGGCGGATTCAGAGTGGAAGAATTCCGTGTTCCTCTCCTGAGAGGGATGATCCAGCCGCCCGCAGAGCCTTTGATCAATGCGAAGGGAGTGACCCTTGATTTGAACGTTCAATATCTCGCAGGAGGTGGAGCAGGCTTGCTCCCGGTCAAATTAAGGGCCGAGATTAGACCTAAAAGTGTTCCATCCTTCGAGGGGTTTGATGAGCTCGTTTTTGGCAACGGTCCGGTTGAAGAGGGTCTCATTCGAAGAGGGCAGCCCCTTCAGTTTGAAGAGGGGGAGGAAGAGATTGAACAGGAAGTGAGCACAGAAGAGAGGCAGGTTGAGAAAAAGGAAATTAAGCTTCCGAGCAAAGACTTGGTTCTGGACAAATTTGGATCTGCTCGCATCGAGATCCCAAATTTACCAAAGGTTGAAATTCCTAAAGAGATACTGAGTGAACTTGAATTTAGAGATCCTAACGGTGAGGTTCAGACGGTCTCTTCTAAGATTCCCTTGTGGCCTTCAAAATATCTGATCGGCATCAAACCCGATTCATGGGCCGTTTCGAAAGACGCCTTTAAATTTCATGTCGCCGTTCTCGACCTTGCAGGCAAGCCCGTCCCGGGTGCAGCGGTAAAAGTGAACCTTTATGAGAGGAAAATCTACACCCACCGGAAGCGCCTTGTGGGAGGATTCTATGCTTATGAGCATACGACCGAGACAAAGAGAGTCGCCACCGTATCCGAAGGCAAGACCGATGCCAAGGGCCTTCTGATCTGTGAGGTCAAATCACCCGTTTCCGGGAATGTCATTCTTGAGGCGCAGAGTTTGGATGATGCCGGAAATAGGACTGTGGCCAATAGAGAGGTTTGGGTGGCAGGAAAGGGCGAATGGTGGTTCGAAGTGGGTGACCACGACCGAATTGATCTCCTCCCCGAGAAGAGGCGATATGAACCCGGTGAAAAAGCCACATTTCAGGTCCGCATGCCTTTCCGGAGCGCAATGGCTCTGATCACTGTGGAAAGGGAAGGGGTCATGGAGACCTGGGTCAAGAGGATCTCAGGGCAGAAACCGATCATTGAGGTGCCCATCAAAGGAACGTATGCTCCGAACGTCTTTGTCTCTGTCCTGGTTGTGAGGGGTCGTCTGCCCTGGATAAAACCGACCGGTATGGTCGATCTCGGGAAGCCTGCCTACAAACTTGGAATTGCTGAGATCAATGTGGGCTGGAGGGCCCATGAATTGAAGGTAAGTGTTTCCGCAGATCGCAAGGTCTACAAAGTCCGGGAGAAGGCAAAAGTCAAGGTCAAAGTTCAGACGTCGGGGGGGAAGAATCCTCCTCAAGGGACGGAGGCGGCTCTTGCTGCGGTGGATGAGGGCCTTCTTGAATTAATGGGTAACAGGAGTTGGGAAATCCTTCCGGCGATGATGGGAAGAAGAGGTTATGAGGTGCGGACTTCGACGGCTCACATGCAAGTCATTGGAAAGCGCCACTTTGGATTGAAGGCACTGCCCCCAGGCGGCGGAGGAGGAAGGCAGACCACCCGCGAATTGTTCGATACGCTTCTTCTGTGGAAGGCGCGCGTGCCTCTTGATTCCAAAGGAGAGGCATCGGTCGAGGTGCCTTTAAATGATTCCATCACCAGTTTTCGAATTGTAGCTGTGGTTACCGGTGGAACAGCCTTCTTTGGAACGGGATCCACATCGATTCAATCGACACAAAATTTAATGGTTCTGTCCGGCCTCCCTCCTCTGGTGAGAGAGGGCGATCGTTTTAAGGCTGAGTTTACAATCCGAAACACAACCAGGCAGACCACGGAGGTGAATGTATCCCCAAAGGTTCTGGGAATCTCAGACCCTTTGGAACCTGTGACGACTTCTCTCGCCCCTGGAGAGGCCAAGGAGATCGGATGGGATGTCAATGTACCGATGGGTTTAGAAAGGCTCGGATGGGAAATAGAAGTGAGAGATAAAGACTCTACTGAAGTGGACCGTCTCAGGGTGACGCAGCGGGTTACTTCTGCCGTTCCCGTGAGGACATTTCAGGCGACCATGACTCAAATTGAAAAGGAGGCGAAACTCGCGGTCGAACGGCCGAAGGAGGCTTTACCTGGTCGGGGTGGGATAAGGTTGAATATGAGGCCCAAAATATCAGACGGATTGACCGGCGTCATCGATTATATGAAATATTATCCCTATTCGTGCATGGAACAGAAGATCTCAGTGGCCGTAGCTTTGCGAGATGCAAATTTGTGGAAACGAGTGATGGCACAACTCCCTTCACATCTCGACTCAGATGGGTTGCTTAAATATTTCCCATCTTGTGAATATGGAAGTCCAACATTAACCTCTTACATCATTGCCATTGCTCACGAAGCAGAATGGGAGATTCCCTCTGATTCAAGTGAGAAGATGGAAAGCGGCCTCAAGAAGTTTATTGAAGGATCGATTAGGAGGGGCTCGCCCATACCCACAGCAGATCTCAATATCAGGAAATTATCGGCCTTTGAAGCTCTATCGAGAGGTGGAAAGGTATCGGCAGATTTATTGAGTTCCATCCCCATCGAGCCCAATCTATGGCCAACCTCTGCTGTGATCGATTGGTTGAGCATCCTTCAGAATATGAGAGAGATCCCGAATCGTGGAGGCCGAATGGAGGAGGCCGAGCAGATCATCAGATCTCGCCTCAATTTCCAAGGGACCGTGATGGGATTTTCGACCGAAGGTACAGATTGCTTATGGTGGTTGATGGTATCGAACGACGTGAATGCCGTCCGTGTCATCTTGGCCGTGCTCAAATCAGAAAAGTGGAAGGAGGACATGCCAAGGCTGGTTCAGGGAGCCCTGTCCCGGCAGAAGAAGGGAACGTGGGACCTGACACTTGCCAACGCTTGGGGTGTCTTGGCCATGGAAAAATTCTCAAGGGCTTTTGAGACGGTTCCTGTCAGCGGTTCGACCCACGCCACCTTATCAACCCAGTCTCAGACGACTGACTGGAATGCCTCGCCCAAAGGGAAGGTTTCTTCATTCCCCTGGCCTGCGAAGAGAGAAGATCTATTCCTCTCTCATCAAGGGACAGGTAAGCCGTGGGCAACCATCCAGAGCCTTGCTGCCATTCCTCTTAAAGAGCCTTTTTCCAGTGGATACAAAATCAAGAAGACAATGGTTCCGGTGGAACAAAAGGAACCTCAAAAATGGAGCCGGGGAGATATCCTTCGGGTTCGATTGGAGATGGAGGCTCAAGCGGATCAAACTTGGGTCGTGGTGAATGATCCTGTTCCTTCAGGATCGGCCATCCTTGGAAAGGGACTGGCAAGAGATTCAGAGCTCTTAACCAAAGGAGAAGAGTCGAAAGGCTGGGTCTGGTCTGCTTATGAAGAACGATCTTTCGAAGCATTCAGAGCTTATTATGAATATGTGCCCAAGGGGAGGTGGACGCTCGAGTACACGGTCCGACTCAATCAGAGCGGTGTCTTCCACTTGCCCACGACCCGGGTAGAGGCCCTCTATTTTCCAGAGATGCTTGGGGAGATCCCGAATCAGACGATTCAGGTTCAACCGTGATTAAGCAGAAAGAATATGTCATGGGAATGAGGACCCTTTCTTATGTCTCATTTTGGAGGCCGCTGAATTCATGAAGAACTGTTTTCTTTTTTTGACCATGTTTCTTCTCTTTTATGGGAATGCTTTTGCCCTCCCTTCTTACGATGGGGTTCGGCAGTCTTATATCAAATCGGACTCTCTTCTCCTGGATCGGCATGGAGAAATCCTCCATGAATTGAGAGTGGATAAGGATCGGAGGAGGCTTGACTGGACAACTTTGGCAGAAATTTCGCCTGCCTTGCGGGAGGCTGTGATACAGGCAGAGGATAAACGATTCTATGATCATAGGGGCGTGGACTACAGGGGGATGAGCGGTGCGTTGATCAATGGACTGACACAAGAAAGCCTTCGCGGAGCGAGCACCATCACCATGCAATTAGCCTCCTTCTTAGATCGGGAGATCCAACCCATAAAAAGCAGAAGATCCGTCTGGCAGAAGGGGAAACAAATTCTGGAAGCCTGGAAGTTTGAGGGGAGCTGGTCGAAGCATGAGATTCTGGAGGCTTATCTCAATCTGGTCACATTTCGTGGAGAGCTTCAGGGGATTGCCGCAGCATCAAGGGGACTATTCGGGAAGGACCCTCATGGGCTTGAACGATCAGAATCCCTCATCCTTGCCTCTTTGATTCGGTCACCTAATGCCTCATTTGAGGAGGTATTCCAGAGAGCTTCGCACCTCAACCGAACGATGAGCTGGCGGATCGATGGCAGCGAGATCCGTTCCAAGGCGAGGCAGGCCTTTCTTCAATCGAATTTCGTCCGGCCGCGAACCGATCTCGCCCCACATGTGGCAAGGCAATTATTGAGAGGTAAACCGCCTGGGTCAAGAGTGATCTCCACCTTAGATCATCGAATCCAGCGCTTTGCCCTTGATCGTCTGAGGCACCATCTCATTTCTTTAAAACCACAGAATGTAAACGATGGTGCAATTCTCATTGCAGAGAATCAAACAGGAAATGTGTTGGCCTACGTGAGCTACACCGGGGAGCCTTCCCATCGCCGGTTTGTCGATGGCGTACAGGCAAAAAGACAGGCTGGCTCTACCCTAAAGCCTTTCCTTTATGCCCTGGCCTATGACAGACGAATCCTAACACCCGCTTCCCTATTGGAGGATACTCCTCTGGACATTGCTGTTTTGGGTGGAATCTATCAGCCAAGAGACTACGATTCCGAGTTCAGAGGTTTGGTCACGTCAAGAATCGCCCTGGCCTCGTCTCTCAATGTCCCTGCGGTGAGAACCCTTTCCCTGGTCGGCATTGAACCTTTCTTGAGCAAACTACGCCAATTGGAAATCAAGGATCTGAATGAATCAGGCGATTTCTATGGCCCCTCCCTGGCCCTCGGATCAGCCGATGTGAGCCTCTGGGAGTTGGTCAACGCCTATCGAACCCTTGCCAACGGGGGCACGTGGACTGAACTTGATTTGAGCCCTCGAGGGAATACTTCCCCAAAGCCAAAAAGGATATTTTCAAAAGAGGCAACATTTCTGATCTCCGATATCCTTTCCGACAGGGAGGCCAGAAGCTTTACGTTCGGTTTTGAAAATCCATTGGCCACTCGTTTCTGGACGGCTGTCAAAACAGGAACGAGCAAGGATATGAGGGACAACTGGTGCATCGGATATTCAAAAAAATATACCGTTGGCGTATGGGTGGGAAACTTTACTGGAGAACCGATGTGGAACGTCAGTGGCATTACAGGGGCAGCTCCCCTATGGACCGAAATGATAAACGGGCTCCACCCTCAGGGGGATACGAGGAACGAACCTCCCGCACATCTGGTCAGGAAAGAGATTCAATTTCCCAATGACGTGGCTCCACCGAGGAAGGAGTTATTTATTGGGGGGACAGAGCCAAATTTAAAGGATCAAAGAATAGGTCAGTTCAATCAACGGATCGTCTATCCTCCTTCAGGGGCTGTGTTCGGTTTGGATCCCGATATCCCGCCAGAGGCCCAAAAAATTTTTTTCGTTTCTCAACCTAAGAGAAATAACTTGCGATGGGTCCTGAATGATCATACAATGGAACAGACGAGCAGTTATTTTCCGTGGTCCCCAAGAGTCGGTGATTATACCCTCACTCTTATTGACGAAAATGATCAGATGATTGATTCGGTTCATTTCGAGGTAAGAGGACCCTCGAATGAGGAGAAAGGAACTTTTAACAATTGATTAAGATTTACATTGCGCGGCATGGAGAGACGACCTGGAATGTGGAGGGGAGGATACAGGGCCGGAGCGATCCTGGGCTGAGTCCGAAGGGTTATGCTCAGAGCTTGGCCTTGCTCGAACAACTTAAAGAACGGCCCCTCTCCGCCATTTACACCAGCAGCCTTCAGAGATCGATTGTGACAGCCCAGCCCGTTGCCCATCACCTTGCCCTGCCCATTTGGAAGGAGTCTGAACTCGATGAGATTGCCTTTGGGATCCTGGAGGGAAGGAACCTCCACCAATTTGATGAGGTGACGAAGAGCGAATGGGAACGGTTCAAAGATGATCGTTTCAACTACCGCATCCCCGGGGCGGAGAATTATACCGATGTTGCGAATCGGATTAGACCTTTTATGGAAAGGACCCTTCAAAATCACGAAGACCAGGAGGTTCTGATTGTCGGCCATCGGGTTGTCAACCGATTGCTGATCGGGATGCTTTTGGAGTGTCCGCTGGAGAAAACCCTGGAGATTGAGCAGACGAACGATTGTCTCTATTTGATCCGGAAAAATGGTGAGACCAGAGTGTTTCATTACATCGACGGGGAGATCAAGGAAGGGCTTGTCGTGGTGGGGAAGGAGATCATCCTGTAGACTTTTTTGAAAATGTAGGGTTGGCCCTTTTGGTGGGTTATTTTGGTGGGTTATTGTTCTGCGAGAAGAGAAAAGGGGAATGAATAGTCAGAAAATTGAATGGAAGATTCGCTGCGTCATTTACGACTGTGACGGCGTGCTCTTTGACTCTCTTGAGGCAAATGGGAGATTATATAACGACCTGTGCGTTCTGGTCGGCAGAGGTCCTTTGGAAGAGGGAGAGGTCAAGTATGTTCATACTCACACGGTCTATGAGGCCATCCATTTCATTTTTGGAAAGGAAGATGGGTTAGAGAAGAAGGCCCTTGAAGTACTCAAAGAGGTTGACCTCAGGAAATACGTCGCATACCTGAAGATGGAGCCCTATCTCCTTCAAACATTGAATTTGTTGAAGACGAACCGGATCCTCAAGGCCATTAACACCAATCGAACGACCTCGATGAAATACATCATGGATCGGTTCGGCCTCTGGCCTTTTTTTGATATGGTGGTGACGGCCCTTGATGTCAAGAACCCCAAGCCCCATCCTGAATCGATTGAGAAGATTATTGACGCCTTTAAATTGAAGAAAGAGGAGGCTGTTTTTATTGGAGATTCCGAGGTGGACCAGGAAACGGCTAAATCGTCAGGGATCAAATTTATTGCCTATAAGAATCGAGAGATCGAAAACGACGCCCTGATCGAGGACCATCTTGACCTGTTGGGTCTGATTTCGGATAGTGTGCCCGTCTGGTAATAAGCAAATATAGGGTTATTGGCTGAAGCCATGTTTCCATCCGTATCAGAGTTGCATAGGTGCTTCAGGATGGAACCTACCACAATTGATCCGGTTCGACAACGGGGGTCGGATTAATTTTCAGTCATCGACTGATTTCCATCTCTCTGCTCAAATAACAAGCTATATTCGTTCGCGTCTCCGATACCCTCCTTTCTTATGCCTGATTCTGCGGACATCCGCCGGATGATCTTTTCATCGGAGGATAATATCACCATCCAAACTTACGGTAAATATGTTCGTGAATATCGTATTCAACATTCCCTTTCTCTTTTGATCCAACCTAATAAATATTCTGTAGTGGGGGGTCTTGTGCCCCAAGTGTGAATTGCAAATTGGGTGCCAGCGATCGGCGAGCGCTAAGGAACAAATATAATAGTCCGAAATGTAAGGAATTTCACCCGATGCTCTGTTCTGGGGAAGCAACACAAAAAAAGGCCAGAGCTGCACATAATTATAGGCAACTGTTAAATTTATGGCCAGTTTTTCAAGACGGATGTGTCACCTTGATCGATGGAAACATTACGCCCATAAAGGGCTACACTACGTATGCTGAATCTCAACGGTGAAAATATTACGCCCATAGAGGGGTAGACCACGGGTGTAATGTCTCAACAATGGCTTTGCATAATTGTTTGACAAATCGGTGATGATAAAGGACAATTATATTTCCGAAAACGGAACCCATGCAGCAATGGACAACGAGGACCTTTCAAAGCTGAAGATCGATAAGTCCAAGGTGACTTCTCGTCCGAGAAAGCGGAGGAAGCTCATTTACTGGACTTTAGTAGTGATCTCCTTGATCATCCTGGCTTTGCTCTATGTTAAGGGAACCTTCACGCCCTCTGTCCAAGTCCAGGTTGCCACGGTCTCTCAGATCTACCCCTCTCAAACCTTTACGCTGCTGAATGCGAGCGGTTATGTCGTTGCCCAGCGTAAATCAGCCCTGGCATCCAAGGTGACCGGGCGTCTCATCTGGCTGGGTGTGAAAGAAGGAAGCCGTGTCAAAAAGGATGAGGTGGTTGCTCGTCTGGAGAATCAGGATGTCAGCGCAGCCCGAGATCAGGCAGCAGCCAATGTCAATGTTGCCCGTTTCAACCTTGAACAGGCTCAGGCCGAGCTTCGAGACGCAACGGTCACGTTCAACCGTAACAAAGAACTTCTCTCCAGAGGAGTCATCGCCCGGCAAGCTTTTGATGATGCGCAGGCCCGTTACGAGAAGGCAGTTGCTGCGGTAGCTTCGGCAGAGGCTGCGGTGAAGTCAAATACCTCAGCTCTCGAGGGTGCGTCGGCCTTGCTGGAGTATACGATGATCCGCGCTCCCTTTGATGCGGTCGTCTTGACCAAGGACGCTGATGTGGGTGATATCGTCACTCCCCTTGGGGCGGCCCTGAATGCCAAGGCTTCTGTCGTCACCATTGCCGATATGAGTTCTCTCGAGGTGGAGGCGGATGTTTCCGAATCGAATCTGAGCAAGGTCAGGCCTGGCCAGCCCTGCGAGATTCAGCTGGATGCCTTGCCGGAAGTTCGCTTCCGTGGTGAAACTCATATTGTCGTGCCGACGGCCGACAGGAGCAAGGCAACGGTCATGGTCAAGGTCCGCTTTATCGATAAGGACAGCCGCATCTTGCCGGAGATGAGCGCGAAGGTCGCTTTTCTCTCCCGTCCGGTAACAGGAGAAGAGAAGAAGCCACGAACGGCTCTCAATCAGGTGGCCTTGGTTAAGCGAGAAGGCAAGAAGGTAGTCTTTCTCGTCAACGGAGGCAGGGCCCTCGAAACTCCTGTAAGCCTCGGGGAACCGATGGGTGACATGGTGGAAGTCCTTGAGGGTGTGAAGGTGGGAGACCGTGTCGTGCTGAACCCTTCGGATCGATTAACAAACGGTTCAAAGATAAAGGTTGAAGAAAAGTAGATGGAGAGCAAAACACCGATTGTCGAGGTGGAGCATGTGAACAAATCCTACCACAGGGGTACCCACATTATCCCTGTACTGGTGGATGTCACGCTTGATATTGTGGAAGGGGAATTTCTGGCCATTATGGGGCCATCGGGTTCTGGAAAGAGCACCCTTCTCAACCTCATCGCCGCTCTTGACAAGGTAGATAATGGTGTGATCAGGGTGGGCGGCGTCGTCATCACAGGACTGACCGAGAGCGAATTGGCTGCGTGGCGATCGGTCAATGTCGGTTTCATCTTCCAGTTCTACAATCTCATCCCCGTTCTGACGGCCTTCGAAAATGTTGAGCTTCCCCTATTGCTGACCGGTCTGTCTCGCAGAGAGCGACGCAAGCACGTGGAACTGGCGCTTGAGATCGTCAACCTTGCGAGCCGAATGGATCACTATCCCGGTCAGCTCTCAGGGGGGGAACAGCAGCGGGTTGCCATTGCCCGCGCCATCGTCACCGACCCCACCCTCCTGGTCGCAGACGAGCCGACAGGGGACCTTGACCGGGTTGCGGCTGAGGAGATCCTCGAGTTGATGGACCGGCTCAATCGTGAATCCCATAAGACCATTATCATGGTGACCCACGACCCTCGGGCAGCAAAAAAAGCGCATACCATCCGGTATCTCGACAAAGGTATCTTGAACAGTGTACATCCTTAAGCTGCTCTTTAGAAATGCCTTTCGCCATAAACTCCGCACCGGTCTGACCATTCTGAGCATCACCATCGCCATCCTGTCCTTCGGACTGCTCCGAACCTTCATCAGCGCTTGGTATGCAGGGGCCGAGGCCTCTTCGGCAAGCCGCCTCGTCACCCGAAATGCCATCTCCCTCATCTTTCCACTCCCTCTCTCGTACAAAGACAAGATTCGTCAGGTCGACGGAGTGAAACAGCTATCCTGGGGAAACTGGTTTGCAGGGATCTACATCGACGAGAAGAACTTCTTTGCCAATTATGCCGTCGATGCAAAAAACTACGTCGAATTATACCCGGAATTCATTCTGCCTCCAGACCAGAAGAAAGCCTTTCTCGCCGATCGAAAGGGCTTTTGCGCGGGGCAGAAGCTTATCGAGAGATACCACTGGAAGATCGGAGACATCGTGACACTGAAGGGGACCGTCTTTCCCGGCAACTGGGAGTTTGTCCTTCGTGGGATATACCGTGGGAGAGATGAGAGCACGGACGAGAGGATCTTCTTTTTCCATTGGGACTACCTGAATGAGGCGCTGAAGAAGACCGCCCCCCGCCGGGCCGATCAGGTGGGCTGGTACGTCGTCGAAGTGAAAGACCCGAGCCGTGCAGCAGAAGTGGCTCAGGCCATTGACAACACCTTTAAGAATTCACTGGCTGAGACCCTCACCGAAACCGAGAAGGCGTTCTTTCTCTCCTTCGTCTCCATGGCAGGCGCTATCATCGTCGCCATCCAACTGGTTTCCTTCGTGGTGATCATCATCATTATCGCAGTGGCTGCGAACACCATGGCGATGACGGCCCGGGAACGGATCGGAGAATATGCCGTCTTCAAGACGCTGGGTTTTAGGGGTTGGCGTATCGCCGGAATGATCATTGGAGAATCTCTGCTGATGACATTGATCGGCTGCCTTTTTGGAATAGCCCTTACCCCTCCCGCGGCAAAAGTCTTTAGCAACATTGTGGGCACTTACTTTCCTACGTTCAAAGTGGAGGTTGAGACCATTTATGTCGATATTGGGACTTCCATTCTGGTCGGTCTTTGCGCAGCCATTATTCCAACCTGGCGCGCGACAAGAATCCGCATTGCCGATGGCCTGAGGAGGATCGGGTAGTCATTATTTTAAGGGTTCAAGGGTTCGAGTGGTCAAGGGTTCAAGCGTTTAAAAGAAACTAATAGAAAATGTTACCCATAACAAAGTTTAAAATGTTAAAGCAAGGAGTTTTCTTTGGGAATTCCCATCTCCTATAGTTTTCGCAACCTCTGGACGCGCCGATTGACGACTGCGCTCACCGTCTCGGGCATGGCCCTCGTGGTGTTTGTCTTTGCTGCCGTTCTCATGCTGGCCGAAGGTCTTCGGAAGACACTGGTTGAGACGGGTTCGTATGACAATGTGGTCGTCATTCGAAAGGGGTCCAACTCCGAAGTGATGAGTTGGGTGACTCGGGCTCAGGCGCCCATTATTGAAACTCAGCCCGAGGTGGCGATTGGGGTGGACGGTCAAGCGCTTCTTGCAAAAGAGATGGTTGTCCTCATCACCCTTCCCAAACGAGGGACGAACGCCCCATCCAATGTGGTGATCAGAGGAATTGGGCCAAGCTCCCTCGCGTTGCGATCGCAGGTGAGGGTGATCGAAGGCCGCATGCCGAAGCCTGGGTTATCGGAGATCATCGCCGGCCGGAACATCGCCGAGCGGTTTAAAGGTGGCGGCATGGGTGAGACCCTCCGCTTCGGGATGCGTAGCTGGAGGGTCGTAGGGATCTTCGATGCAGGCAACACAGGGTTTAGTTCAGAGATCTGGGGGGATGCGGATCAACTGATGCAGGCCTTTCGGAGGGCGGTCTACTCGTCCGTCATCTTCAAGCTGCGTGATCCTTCCGAATTTGAGAGGGTGAAGACACGGATCGAAAGTGATCCGCGCATGACGTTGGAAGTGAAACGTGAGAACCGGTTTTATGCCGAGCAATCGGAGAGGATGGCCAAGTTCCTTCGCACTCTCGGGATGGCATTGACCATCATCTTCTCTCTCGGTGCCATCATCGGTGCCATGATTACCATGTATTCGGCAGTGGCGACCCGCACGGGCGAAATTGGAACGATGCGCGCCATCGGCTTTAACCGAATCAGCGTCCTTGGAGCTTTTATTGTGGAGGCCTTGCTTCTCGGGCTGATCGGTGGATGCTTCGGCCTCTTTTTTGCCTCTTTTTTGCAGTTCCTGACGATCTCCACGATGAATTTTCAGACCTTTTCTGAACTCGCCTTTAACTTCACCCTCACCTTTGCCATTGTTTGGAAGGGTCTCGGCTTTTCTTCGGTCATGGGCTTTGTCGGAGGCGTGCTGCCAGCGTTCAGAGCATCGCGAATGAATATTGTGGATGCCTTGCGAGCGAGTTGATGGATGGAGGATAAAGAAGAGAGCGGCTGTCCGTAAGAATATCAATAGATTTGGGTTGGACGATATTCCACATTGGCTTCCTGTCCGGCAGCAGAAGGATTGAAAAGTGTTTTGCCCTTGTAGTTTATAGACATTCAAGACCTCTCAACATTCGATCTCTTGCTTTTTAAAAGCTGATCGTATAATAAAATATCCAATATGCATCTTTTTAGATAAATCATGAGCAATCATTCGTCTCAATCTTCCAAAAAACAGTCTGATAAGAATAGGCCTCTCTTGGATGAGAGTCGCTGGCCAAGAGCAGGGTCAATCTTGCTTCTTATCATCATCACCATACTCCTGATCGCTCCATTTGCGAATAAGGCATTTCATATCGATGATCCTCTTTTTCTCTGGTCTGCAAAACATATCCAATCGCATCCTACCGATCCGTACAGATTCAATGTGACATGGTATTTTGATCAAATGGAAATGTGGCAGGTCATGAAGAATCCGCCCTTCACATCCTACTACATCGCCTTTGTAGCGTATTTAGTTGGGTGGGGTGAAAAGGCCCTTCATCTTGCCTTTCTCCTTCCAGCTATCGCGGTCGTTTTAGGCACTTATTTTCTTGCTCGAAAACTGTGCGCTCGGCCCGTATGGGCGACCCTGGCGGGATTGATCACCCCTGTGTTTATTGTTTCCAGCACCACCGTTATGTGTGATGTGATGATGTTGGCGTTCTGGGTTTGGGCAATATTCTTTTGGATTCGAGGCACGGAAGGGAACGATCCCCTTTCATTCGCGTTATCGGCATTTCTTGTCGCCGTTTGTGCTTTGACAAAATATTACGGAATGAGTCTCATCATTCTCTTATCCGCCTATACGCTCATAAAAAAGCGCGAGATTGGATTATGGGTGATTTATTTATTCATACCCATTCTTATTCTCACTTGGTATCAATGGGAAACGCATGCCCTCTATGGCCGAGGATTATTACTCGATGCGGGGGCTTACGCCAGTGAGTTTCGAGGGCGTCTTCCTTTTGGGCTTCCCGTGAAGGGTCTCATCGGTTTGGCCTTTACCGGCGGATGTCTGATAAGCTTACTTTTCTACACGCCATTTTTATGGTCGAGAAGCGTGTTATTCATCCTATTGGCTTTATCCGTTATAACAATTTTAGCCCTTTCCTTTGCAGAGACCGTGGGAATATTCCCGCTCCATGATGTCTATGGCGTGAGGTGGTCTCAGGTGATTCAGCTTGGCATAATGGTGATTATAGGAATGAACTGGCTTGCTCTCGCTGTGACAGATCTCTGGCATCACAAAGGAGACTCAATCTCTCTATTATTATTTTGCTGGGTCATGGGAACTTTTACGTTTGCAACGTTCATCAATTGGAGTGTCAATGGAAGATCGATCCTTCCGATGGCGCCTGCGGCGGGCATCCTTTTAGGCCGACGAATTACACAGCAGGGGATCTCTTTTAAAAAGTCTTCCGTGTTATTCTGGCCCCTCCTCCCCACTCTCTTTGTTGCGCTTTCGGTGACGTGGGCTGATTACGGATTGGCAAACAACGCCCGGAGCGCTGTTGAAAGGATCTACGCAACATATGGTAAAGAAAAAAGGGCTCTTTGGTTTCAAGGACACTGGGGATTCCAGTACTATATGGAGCGGGGAGGTGCTAAAGTTGCTGAGATGCACAAGTTCGGTCTTGCATCCGGAGACATTCTCGTCGTTCCGGAGAATAACTGGCCCACGTTCCCTCTCCTTCAAGATAGGATCGTTGCCTTGCAGGACACAATTGAATTGCACCCCTCGGTCCCTTGGCTTACCACAATGAATCGTTTTAGGGGCGCTGGGTTTTATTCTGACATATGGGGGCCTCTCCCTTTCGTCATGGAATCTGCGCTCCCGGAACGTTATCATATTTTGCAAGTTGTGACGGCTCGCCCGATCGATGACTCAGCAAATGTCATTGGCAAAAACAGGGAAGAATCCGATAAGGCCATTGCTGATTATACCCAAAAACTGTCAAACTTTTCATATGATCCAGAGACATTCCACAATCGTGGAAAGGCTTACTGCATCAGAGGAGAATATGAGAAGGCTATCTCTGACTATACTCAAGCCTTAATGATCCTTCCTTATTACGGAGAAGTTTATTACGACCGCGGGAATGCTTATTTCTTAAAAGGAGAATATCATAAAGCCATCTCCGACTACACCCAGCTTTTAAGAATGGATTCGAGGGATTTTAAGACGTATCTGAAGCGTGGAAATGCCTACACCCTCGATGGGGAATACGATAAAGCCATATTTGATTTTGATCAGGCCTTAAGAATCCATCCCAATGATCCAGGGACGTATCATAATAGAGCCGTCGCCTATTTTAAGAAGGGAGATTATGATCAGGCATGGGAGGATGTCAAAAAGGTGAAAAGGTTGGGGCTGGACATTAATCCAGCATTTCTTGAACAACTCCGTAAATCTTCTGGGAGGCTACAATAAGATTGAATCACCGAATGACACTGGGTGGGATAAAAAATAATATGAAATCGAAAGTCATCATTGTCATGCCCGCTTATAATGCGGCGACGACCATGGAGAAAACGGTTAAGGATATTCCAGAGGGATTTGCCGACGAGATCATTCTGGTCGATGACTCAAGCCAAGATGATACGGTAAGGATCGCAAGGAACCTGGGTTTAACGGTCATTGTTCATCAAAGGAATATGGGGTATGGCGCAAATCAAAAGACCTGCTATGACGAGGCGCTTAAACGTGATGCGGACATCGTCATTATGATTCACCCCGACTATCAATATGATAGTTCCCTCGTGCCTCTTTTTGGAGAGCTGATTGAAAAAGGCATCTGTGACCTCGTACTGGGCTCCCGGGTCAGGACGCGCCGAGAGTGCCTCGATTCCGGGATGCCCCTTTACAAGTATCTGTCGAACAGGTTCCTGACCATATTCGAAAACCTTGTGACGGGGCAGAACCTTTCAGAATGGCATACAGGGTATCGGGCCTACTCGAGAAAGGTGTTAGAGACCATCCCTTACC
>Ga0187770_10000603_pt1 | contig 17627 bp, 15 predicted proteins | sample 0116_SJ02_MP02_2_FD_133154 | JGI IMG/M metagenome (GOLD analysis project Ga0187770, IMG submission 133154) | Tropical peat soil microbial communities from peatlands in Department of Meta, Colombia - 0116_SJ02_MP02_20_MG | ecosystem: Environmental > Terrestrial > Soil > Wetlands > Peat | place...
CGTTCCTGGCGCGGCGGAATTTATGTTAAACGGCAAGTCCTTCCGCTTGGAGCCGGTGCTCGAAGATCCAGCGGTAGCGAAGCTGTTCTTCATCCTTCGTGACACAACCAGCACCACCACGACCTATGGAGCTTGCCGGTTTCTCTACACCGGATTTCCTACCAATGGACTCGAGAAGCCCGGGGAACTCATCCTGGATTTCAACCGCTTGGAAAACCCGCCCTGTGCTTACACTCCGTTCTCGACGTGCCCCCTGCCGCCGCCGGGGAATCGGCTTCCGATTCCGCTCCCGGTAGGCGAGCAGCGCTATCACGACTGACTTTTCGTCCTCTTCCGAGCCTCAGTTCTCTGTTTTGAAAAAAGAGTCCGGCTATTGGAGAATAGAAGTGAATTGCGAAAAATGAATTCTGCGAACTCCAATCTGCAAGGATCGGACAATGATTCCTCGGCTCGCAAGAAGCTCATCGCCCTGCGATTGGCGCTTCTTCGAGTGCACAAAACGCTTCTTGAGATGGAGCGCCGCGAATATGAGCGGGAGCACGGCAAGGTGAACTCTGGCGAACTGTTCCGGCTGGTCGTAGACCACGCTCAATTCGCGTGGCTGCATAACATTTCGGAATTCGTGGTGCGTATTGACGAAACGCTGGCGGCAAAAGAGCCGGTCACTCCCGAATACACGAGCGTGGCGTTTTCCCTGGCGCGAAAAATGTTTGTCCCCACGGAATCCGGTGATGCGTTCCAAAAGAAATACTTCGATGCCATCCAGCATGATCCCAGGGTTGTAATGGAACACGCCGAACTTGCGCGGCTTTTCAACAACGAGCCGCCGGATACTTCAGCGGTTTGACTTCGCCGTGGTGAGCTATGGAACTGAACCTGGACAACATCGCCGTAAAGCATCACGAGCAAGCGCAACGTTTCGAAGCCGAAATTGGCAATATGCGAGCGCTAGTCACCTACCGCCGCACGCCGGGCCGCATCACGTTTCTCCATACGGAAGTGCCGCCGCCGCTGGAAGGCCAAGGCCTGGCAGCCAAGCTGGTACGCACGGCGTTGGACTTCGCGCGCGCCCAGCACCTTCAAGTCGTTCCGCTTTGCCCGTATGTTTCGAGCTTCATTCAAAAAAACAACGAATATCAGGATTTGGTTCCTGCCGACCAATTGCAGAAGATCGTTTCGCGCTAAAGTCTCGTCCATGCCTTCGACCAAAGCCGCGCTGTCACGTCCACCAACAAAGCTGTCCATTCGCCGGCTTCGCCGCAGCGATCTGCCTGCGGACACTATCGAACTTGCGCGTTTTCTGATTGGCAAAATCGTGGTCCACGATCTTTCCAAAGGCCGGCTGAGCGGACGAATCGTCGAAACAGAGGCCTATCCGCCCGGCGATCCAGCCGGGCACCATTTTCGTGGTCCCACTCCGCGCATCCGCTCGATGTACCACGCACCCGGCCACGCCTATGTTTTTTTCAATTACGGCGCGCATTTCATGCTGAACGTCGTGAGTGAGCCCGAAGGCACGGCGTCGGCTATCCTGATTCGCGCGATCGAGCCGCTCGAGGGCATCGAGCTCATGAAGAAACATCGCAAAACGGACCGCCTGCTGGATCTCACGCGTGGCCCGGGCCGCCTGGCTGCCGCGCTGAGAATCGACCGGCGCCACGACGGCGTGGATTTGTGCGCCGGCGGCGCTTTGTGGCTGGGCGATTCGAATTATCCAGTCGGGGCGATCGGCACTTCCGTCCGGATCGGAATCACGCATGCCGCTGAAAAACCGCTTCGGTTTTATGAGCGCGGAAATCCGTATGTCAGCGGGCCAAAACGCCTGCTGCATCCAGGCAGTGAAGACAAGACCGTTTCTTCCTCCACGCACTGAGCGGAGGAGTATCCGCACATCGGCTCAAATTGAACTGAACCGTTTCGCAGCGATTCTGCTGCGCACATCATTCCAAGGTCAGAACTTTCTCGGAGGGCTCGGCTTCCGCTGGCGGCCCCGCAAGGTACGGCTTCAACACTTCTTCCAATTCCTGTGGCCGCAGCGGCTTCGTGAGATATCCATCCATCCCCGCTGCGAGGCATTTTTCGCGGTCCCCTTTCATCGCATGAGCCGTTAAAGCCACGATCGGCAAATGACCGCCATCCGTTTTTTCCTTTTGCCGGATTGCTGCGGTCGCTTCAAAGCCGTCCATCTCGGGCATCTGCATGTCCATCAGGACAAGATCGAAAATGTCTTTTTCAAGCGCCGCGAGTGCCTCGCGCCCGTTTGCAGCCACCACCACGTGATGTCCCCGCTTTTCCAGCAGCCGCGTGGCGAGCCTTTGATTCACAAGATTGTCTTCTGCCAATAGGATGCGCAGTGAAGTTCTTGCCTCCATAGCTCCTTGCAACGAATACCGCGTGATGAGGGGGACCGCTCCCGTTTGCTTCGGCGCTCCCAACACTCGAGCGATTGCTTCCCGCAACTCGGACTGCCGGATCGGTTTCAGGAGGTATGCCGCAACACCGAGTTCCTGGCAGCGCAGGGCGTCACCCCGGTGGCCGGCGGAAGTCAGCATCATAATTGTCGCTGCAGAGAACTCCGGCAACTTGCGAATGGCTGCAATGAAAGAGAAGCCGTCCATCGTCGGCATGTGACAGTCTGTCAGAATCAACTGAAATGGTTTTCCGGACGCCAGCGCAGGCGACATTTGCGCCAGCGCTTCTTCCCCGCTTCCCGCCAAGGTGGGAATCATCTGCCAGCGTCTCAGCATCGCCTCGAGAATCCGCCGGTTGGTTTCGTTATCATCGACCACCAACACATTCACTCCAAGAAGTACTTCCGGTGACGCCGGTTGTTCCACTTTGATTGCAGCTGTGTCCGCTACCTTAGAATGCACAGTGAAGTGGAACTGGCTACCCTTCCCTTCTTCGCTTTCCACCCACATCGCTCCGCCCATCATGGCCACGAGCCTCGCGGAAATGGTCAGCCCAAGGCCGGTCCCTCCGTATTTCCTGGTGGTCGAAGCGTCGGCCTGGGTGAACGGTGCGAAGATGGAGTCGCGCTTGGCTTCGGCGATACCGATGCCGGTGTCGGCCACCGTGAATTTAAGCAAGCAATCTCGGCCTTCCCGAGAATCGACGCAAATTCTGACGGCCACTTCTCCCCGGCTCGTAAATTTGATGGCGTTGCCCACAAGGTTTAAGAGCACCTGGCGCAGCCGCGATGGATCACTGTTAAGGACTTCGGGAACCTCCGGCGCAATTTCTCCGAGGAGCTCGAGCCCTTTCTGATCGGCCCGGAGGGCCATAGTCTTTAGCGCAGATTCCAGCAATTCGCGAAGATTGAAATCGATGACCTCGAGGTCCATCCGCCCAGCCTCGACCTTTGAAAAATCCAGGATGTCGTTAATCACGCTCAACAGAGAATCGGCGGACATCTTGACGGTCTCAAGATACTCGCGTTGCTCGGCAGTTAAGTTGGTCTCGAGTGCCAGGTCGGTCATGCCGATCACCCCATTGAGCGGGGTGCGGATTTCGTGGCTCATGTTGGCGAGGAATTCGCTTTTGGCGCGGCTAGCGGCCTCGGCTGCTTCTTTCGCCTTTTCCAGCCGCTTCTCGGCCTGGCGTCGCTCTGTAACATCCTCAACTACACCTACATACCCAGCCAACTCATGATCCCTATCCAGGAGCGGCACCGATTTGACTTCGACCTGGCGTTCCACTCGTTGCGGGGTGAAAAGCCGGTAGCTCACCTGATACGGCCGTCTTTGCTCAATGGCCTCTTCTCTCAGTTTCATCACTTGCGGCAGGTCCTCGGGGTGGATGGCTGATTTCCATCCCATTCCGAAGACCTCTTCGCTCGACAGTCCGAACATTTCAAGCAGCCTCACGTTGGCGTAGGTCGAGCACCCGTTCTTATCCGCGCGGTATATCCCGACGGGAGCAGCGGCACTCAAGGTTCGGAATAATTCTTCACTTTCTCGTAAGGCCTTTTGGGCTTCCAGTCGCTCGCTAATGTCCTGGTAAACCACCAGCCCGCCATTCTTTCCGTTCGCCAGGGCCAAGGGCACGCCATCAATTTCTACGTCAATCAGTTTTCCGTCCTTTCTTCGCCGCTTTTCAATCCTGCTATGAACGGGGGCCCGCATGAATGCTCGCAAGCGCTGTTTGACTTCATCCTCGCTCATGTCAAGTGGAAACAACAGTTCGTTAACAGGCTTCCCGATGGCTTCCCCCGGGGTGTATCCAAAGAGCTTTTCAAAGGCAGGATTGACCAAGAGGACTCGCCCATCTTGCCCGCCGACCGCGATTGCTAAGGGACTGCTATCAATCAAGGTGTTCAGGAATACCGTGCGTTCCTTCAACTCTTCTTCGGCCCGTTTGCGTTCCCTGACTTCTCTTTGCAGGTTCACGAGGATTTCGCTCTTGGCGCGGCTGGCGGCCTCGGCCGCTTCGCGAGCTTGGCGCATTTCTTCCTGAACTTGCTTGAGCGAAGTAATATCCCGGCCAACCCCAGCGAGTCCGATGACTGCGCCGTTCTTATCGAGCAGCGGGACTTTTGTTGTCAGCAGCCAAATCTTATTCCCTGCGGCATCCACGCAAGGTTCTTCTCGATTGAACATCGATTGGGCTGTGCGTACGACTCTCTGCTCATCTTCATAGTAGGGAGTCGCTAACTCCTTCGGAAAGAAATCGAAATCGGTTTTACCCAGCAACTCTCCCGTGGACTTCACCCCAATCGCGTCCGCCACGGTCTTGTTGGCGATGACAAACCGGCTCTCCGTATCTTTCACATACATATAGTCGGGTACGTTGTCGATCAGCGCGCGAAGCCGGCCGCGTTCGATCGACAACGCATCTTCGGCCTTGCCTCGTTTCAGGATCTCGCTTTGTAATTCGCTAGTGCGCGCTTCTACGCGCAATTCCAAATCGTCCCGAGCGGCTTGCAAGGCGGCGTCTCGTTCCTGAATCCGTTCCAGCATCTGGTTGAACGATCCGACCAGCTTTCCGACTTCGTCTTCACCCGCTGCGAATGCCCGGATTGCATAGTCTTCTTTTGAAGAGACTTTTTCCGCCACTGCCGCAAGCTGGAGAATTGGTTCGGTGATCAGGCGCACCAGGCGGAAGGAGACGAAAGCGGTCGTCAGTATCGAGAGAATTAGCACGATAACGGACGTCCTCCGGAACTTCCACATCGTTGCTTGCAATTCCGAATAGTCCGAAACGATCACGATGGAACCCGTATTTTCCCCAATTAGATAAATGTTCTTAGAGAAGGTGACTCCGTTGGCGCTAAATCGGGATCCTTCCTCGCGCGGGGCGCCTGTCGCACATCCGGGAGCATTTGACCCGCGCCGATATTCGGCGAAGAGGTTGTCTTGCTTGTCGTACAAGCATGCTGAGACAATCTGGTGCTCGAACCTTAGAGCGTCCAGCAAATCCTGCGCGGACTTGCGGTCGTTGAACGCCAGCGAGGCCGCCGTATTGGCCCCAAGCGTGGCCGCGTGGACTTCCAGGTCACTGACCATCGAGCTCCGAAAACTGGCTCGCTCGTAGAACTCAAAGGCCATTCCCGCGACGCTCAATCCAAGCAGGCTGGTGACAAACACTGCGAGAGTCAACTTGCTCTGGATCGAAGCGTTCCGAAAGAGGTTCATTTCACTTCCCCCCGCTAGCCCCAACGACATGCTTCGCCAAGGACAAGAGCCGCGAGCTGATCTTGAGCCTGGCTTTCTCGGCGGCATCCAGGTTGATCTCAAAACGAATTTTGTTGTCCTCCAGACAGAAACCAATCATCCCGCCGTCCGCCGTGAAATGCTCCGTCTCTCCTACCGTCAACACTGGTTTCCCCTTCAGGCCGGCCAGCGTCCCGGAAATCGATTTCCTTTCTGCAGCTCCTACGAACAATATGTGGCAGCCCTGAAAATCCTGTGCCGCCTTCAAATGGATCACCTGCAATGGATGTTCCCCCACTTTCTTTCCGCTCAGGCTGGCGTCCAGCGCTCCATGGAACGGATCTTGTCCGAACGTGCAGTAGGTCAGCGGACTGCTCGCGCCATTGAAAGCTCCCTGCGGCCATTCAACGAACTGCGCAAAATGAAAAAGAAACGCCGCTTTCACGTCGTATTCTCTCGATGCATCGCCCTGCGCACTCGCTCCGCTGGCCCCCGCAAGCGCAGCCAAGACCGCCAGGATGACTGCGCCAGTGCGCGCGCGAAGAGGACGCATCGGGTGCACGCGAGTTGCGTGCCTAAACCGTCGCGACAGGAGCAGCATGGCGTTTGCGGAAATCACCTCAACTCGCTCCCTGATAGGCATCGCGCCGCGCAGTAAATCCTGCGCAGCCCTTGAATTGACCTAAACTGCCACACTAGTGCGGTCCATTTCTCGAGTCTGTGGTGGACTCCCAAATGAGCTTGAATACCGCAGAACGGCGGATTTCCCCGTTGACGAAAGTGTGTCCCGAGGTTTCCTGATGCTGCGCGGAAGCCAGATTCCGTCCCCACACGGAGAAACTCAATCCTCGATGCGGCTTCGTGGAAAAGCCTACATCCACACGGTTCACCGGCTTAACTCCGCTAGGCAGCGCATCGTAGTAGTAGTAATCGGAATCCAGGTTGACCCAGCGAGCCAGATCCAACCTGGACTGTAAACTGAGCTGATGCCGTGGGTCTCCCGAAGCGGCAGGCGTGTTAAGCCCTAGCACCGAATTGCCGCGCAGTTCCGTAATTCCAGTTGAGACCGTCCATCGTTGAGTCGGCTTGCCTTGCAGCCAGAGTTCTAAGCCGTGTGTCTGACCGCCGCCCAGGTTGGCGTAGACGACGGGAACCCCAATGTAAAAGGGCGAGGTATTAACAAACGGTGTCCCCGGAGCGGTATTGCCGATCAGCTGATCGTACGCATTGTAGTAAAGGGCCGCGTCGAGCGAGAACTTTTGCTTCCATTCATAGCGGTAACCCATCTCGTAGGCGTGCAGTGTCTCGGCTTTGTTTGCGGGATCTCCTTCGATCACAAGCAAGGTTGGCGGGACTTGCGCGAGCTCTTCCACCGGAGCCTTGATGTCGCTCTCGAGCCGTGTTGGCGTCCTCACCGCTCGCGACACCGCCCACCAAAGCGTGTCGGATTTGTCCGGGGTCCACACCGCCCGAAACTGCGGCTGGTACTCAAATCCCGTGTAATTGTTGTGTTCGAATTTGGATCCGAGGATGACGCGGAGCTTGTCGGGCACGGCCATGATGTCGTACTGCCCAAACGCGCTGTAGGTGGTGTCGCGCCGATATTCGGGAGTCCATTGCTGGGTGAGGCTGTGTCCCGGAGTGTCCGCGGTGGTCAGGATGGAGCCGCCCCAAGTCAGGGATTGGCGGTCCGAAAACGCCAAACTATCTTGCAGCTCGACGTCACAAGTGGCTCGATCGTCCCCGGAGAAATCATCGCTCCGCACATTCCAATCGCAATACCCAAGCAGATCCGTGCTCGTCTGTTCACTGAAGTCATGTTTCCACCGGCCCAAAACGTGGCCGCCTTTCATGACATAGCTGGCGGGCTCGACGATTGTGTTTGCGCTCGGATTGAATCCGATGATCTGGTCGTGTTCGCGCCCTGAATACCCTTGGCCATCAAACGTCAGTTCATCCTTCTGCGAGGAGCTCCAATCGACTCGCGCGCCTCCTTGAGAAAGGCTCCAAAGGTCATCGTTGTCCTGGCCGCTGGAATTCACCGTAGGCAGCCAATAGTTGCTTCCACCGTAGATGCGATAAGAGGCATGAGCGCCCGCTTCCCCTCCGTACCTTACCCGCGCGGAATAGCCCTCGTTAACGCCTGCAGAAGTGGACACTTGCTCGCCGACAGTTTTTGCCGCGTTTTTGGTGACAATGTTGATCACGCCGTTTACGGCATTGGCGCCCCACAGTGTCCCGCCGGGCCCGCGAATGACCTCGATGCGCTCGATGTCTTCCATCGGGGGATCCTGCACATCCCACCAAACGCCGCCAAACTCCGGCGAATACACCAACCGTCCGTCTATCAAAACGAGCATCTTGTCGTTGAAAAAGCTGCCGAATCCTCTGGCGGCAACGACCCAGATATGGGCGTTTTGCTGCGCCACGTGCAGCCCCGGTACCATTCGCAAAGCGTCGGGAATGCTCGAATATCCGCCGCGGCGCAGTTCGTCTCCGGTGATGACGAAGATGGCGGCTGGCGCCGCGTCCCGTTTCTCAGGTTTCTTGGACGCTGACGTCACCTCAATGTTCATCAGATTCTCGATGCTGACCTGCGTCAGGTCCGGCTGTTGTGAAGCCGAATCCTCCTGAGGATTTCCCCAGGCCGGCTTCCCCAGCAGAAGAAAGAAAAGCGCCAGGGCACTGCTTCGCCAGAATTTGCCCACTCTATCGCGTTCGGTAACGGCCATAAGAAACACCCTCCCCGCAGACGTTGGGGCAAAACTTTGGCCAAAACCCGGCGAACCTCACTTCTTAACTCTTTTGTATTCAACGTCCGAAGAAGCCCGCGGTCGGCTGGTTGCTCCCGAAGGGGCCAGTCCTGGACTTGTGTCCCGAACTGAAACGATCCCCGATTCGAAGTTGCTCGGGTGTTCGCGAGGCCTCGGCGGTAATCGCACGCGTCGTTCGCCGAGGTATTGATTTAATGTAGTAACCGTTTCACACTCCCTGTGCGGAGTCCTGGAGGGTGGCAAGATGCCGCGCAAGCTCGATCCTCGCCTGGAAGGCAAAATCATCGATGCCGCTTACAAAATCTGGAGAAAACAAGGGGAACAGGCACTCACCATGCGGCGCGTCGCCCGCGCTGCCGGCACGACCACGCCCACTCTGTACGAGCGTTTCTCCGACAAAAGCAATTTGCTTGCGCTGCTTCGCAGCCGCTCGCGTTTGAATCTTTTCTCGGCCATCAAGAGTTCCCGCACGCCCGAACAAGTCTGCCGCCGCGCGCTGGATTTTTTCACCGAACATCCCAATGACTACCGCCTGATTTCCGAGGATTGGGCCATTGCCTTCGCCCGCCGCGACCATATGCCTTCCTTCGAATTCATGAAGCAGCGCATTGCCGCGCAGCTCGGCGGCGCTTCCGACCGCCACACCAGGCTGGCTTTGGCGCTGGTCGCGCTGCTGCACGGGACAGCAACGCTTCTTCTCTCCGCAAACACGCGCGAGAAAAATTTTCGAGAATTTCGCCAGGCTTGTCTTGCGGCATGCGACGCGCTCATCCGCGCCGCTTCCGATGGGAGTTCACGAACGGGCCGCCGTTTCTCGTAGCCATAAGGTTAGGCTTTCGTGACCAGAGAGAATCCCGCTCGCGCTCCATCCCCTTTTCGTGACAGAATGAAGCCGACGAGCGCCCGGCCCCTGGCGCCTGCGAATTACGTGTCCTGACGTTCCAGCCCCGCTTCAGACGCCATGGCGCTCTCTCGACGATAGCTTTCTGATTGGAAAGGTGTCCTCGTCCCCCCGGTTGGAAAATGCGCTGGTTGAGGTGAAACATGAGCGTCTCGTGGAAGCAATGCGAAGGCCAGGTCATTAACAACACCTTCCCTTTGCAAAAGTACCTGGGTGGTTCCGGCGATTCCGGCGTTTTTCTGACGCAGATCTCTGGCGCGGAACCTGTAAAAGCTGCGATCAAATTGATTCCCGCTGGCGATTCTTCGGATCTTCAGCTTTCCCTGTGGCGGCGCGCCTCGCAACTCTCTCACACCAACCTGATCCGCTTGTTGCAATGCGGGCGCTGTCAACTCGCGGACTCCGATCTGCTCTACGTGGTAATGGAATACGCTGAAGAAGATCTTTCTCAAATCCTTCCGGAGCGGTCCCTTACGCCGGAGGAAGCCAAACAAATGCTCGAACCGGCGCTGGCTGCTCTCGCTTATCTGCATGGCCAGGGGCTGGTTCACTCGCATGTAAAAGCTTCCAATGTCTTGGCGATTGGCGATCAGCTCAAGCTCTCGACTGACTCGATTTTTCCCGTGGGCGAGTTCCGGAAGAGTCCGGCGAAAGCGGACATCTACGCGGCGCCCGAGTCGACGCACCTGCCGCTCTCACCGGCGGCGGATGCCTGGTCTCTGGGCATGACCGTAGTCGAAGCACTCACGCAGCGCGCTCCGGCTTGGCAACAGGACGGACAATCCGACCCAGCCGTTGCGGAGAATATTCCGCAGCCATTTCTTGATATCGCGCAGCACACGCTTCGCAGAGAACCCCAGCTTCGCTGGAGCATCGCCCAAATCAAGGCCTGCCTGAATCCCGTCGCAGTGGCCGCTGCTGCGGCGCAATCTGTATCGCCTCTGTCGATACCGGTTTCTCCCGTGCCTGCCGTTCCTGCAGCCAAGCTGCAAGCTCCCAAGCCGGTACCACCCTCGCCCAGATCTCCGGTGCCTGCTCCGCAAGGCGTCAGTGCGCCGAAACAAACCGTGGTCTTGCCTAACTACGTGATTCCGCTCGGCGTAGTTGCTCTGGTCATTGTCGGAATCCTAGTCTTGCCGAAAGTCCTCGGCCATCGCCCGGAAACGCCTTCCTCTACTTCGGCTTCGAACACTGCGGCTCCTCCCGCTTCTACCGCCAGTGCGCCCAAACCCGCCGGACAACCTGCGGGAACGGCAGCGGCTCCCGCTGTCACGAAGCCCGCCGCACGTTCAGCCACTCCGAGCGTGACCAAACCATCGGACGAAGCAAAATCCAGCGAAACGTCAGCGAATTCCCAGCCGACTACCCCCGCTTCCCTTCGGACGGAATCCGCACCTTCGACGAGTGCCCCAAAGAGTCCGGCTGGAGGTCCGGCGCGCGGAGAAATCCTCGATCAGGTTTTGCCGGAGGCTAGCGAAAAAGCCCTCGCGACAATTCATGGAACCGTTCGCGTAACCGTGTTGCTTCAAGTCGACGCTACGGGCAACGTCGCGGATGCCCAGTTCGAATCACAGGGCCCGAGCCAGTACTTTGCCGATCTCGCTCTCAAAGCTTCGCGGCGCTGGGAGTTCACTTCACCTGAGGTGGACGGCCACAGCGTTCCCAGCCAATGGCGAGTGCGCTTTGAGTTCACGCCATCTGGAGTAAAAGCCTTCCCGAAGCAGACCGGCCCTTAAGAGCGGACGAAAATCCGCTACCGTTCCGAATGGCCGCAGTCCAAGAAGTGTGTTCGCGATTGCTACAGCCCTGCCGCCCCGATGGCCGTCACGTAGTTGATTGGTGCATGGCCGGCAAGATAGCGCAGGGCAACGTTGCCGCTTTCCAGGCATACCTTTGCAGCCTTCGCCAAATGTTGAACGCAGCTTGCAAAGCTTCTCCGCTCCATCTACGCTAACACGTGGGACTGCGAATACTTTCTTCATGCCAAATCTCTCGCCACAACTGCTGGCCTTGGGTTTTATCTGGTACGTCGTTTTCCTCTTTTCCACCACCTGCCATGAAGCCGCGCACGCGCTTGCCGCCAAGCTTGGCGGAGATGAGACTGCTTCTCGCGGCGGACAAGTTACGCTCAATCCCGTCCCTCACATTCAGCGCGAGCCTTGGGGGATGGTGGTGATTCCTATCTTGTCGTTTCTGATAGCCCACTCCATGATGGGTTGGGCCAGCGCCCCGTACGACCCCAATTGGGAGCGGCGGCATCCGCGTCGCGCTGCATGGATGGCGCTGGCGGGACCGGCCGCGAATTACACGTTGATGTTGATTGCCGCGGGTGTAATAAACGTCGGCTGGCATCAAGGCTGGCTGCATAGAAGCTCCAGCCCGGATTTTGTCTTAAATCTTCTCTATGCGCTCTTCTCTCTCAATCTGCTGCTCGGCACTTTCAATTTGCTTCCGGTTCCGCCGCTGGATGGGAGCACCGGCATCATGCTGTTTATGAGCGAGGAGCGCGCTCACGGTTATCTGGATTGGCTGCGAGGCAATAGTTATGGTTTGCTCGGCCTGGTCGTGGCCATCTTCGTGTTCAATTATATCTACGCTCCCATCGAAGCGTTCGCAACGAGTCATCTGTTGCGAAGCTGGTTTTGAGCGGCTGGAAAGCGTTGAGATGTTTCCATTGCCCCAATCCTGAACAAAGCAGACGCCGTGTCCCGGCAAAGAACAGCTTGCCGCGCCAAAGTTTTCTGTAACAGTTTTGTTTTCTTTCTGATTGACATTCTTGCCGCTGGCCCCGGGCCTGCACCTAGGTTTGCCGGAGGCCGCTCATGGCGCTGACCGCTCACTGCCCGCTTACCAGCACGTACAGTGTCGAAGTCTCCGGGTGGGACAGCACGCAGAGTTTCTTCCTGGAAAAGTCCGAGCTCACCTGGAACGAAGAGAACGGCAAGCGTCTTTGCCTGTCCCATCAGCTCTGTCCGGGAACCATGATTTTTGTTCGCCTTCTGCAACCCACGGCTGCCGAGCGCACTTTTCCCGTGGCATATCAGGCCGAACCTCTCGGCACTACCCCAGAAGGGCAGCAACTGTTCCGCGTCACTCGAGTGCAGCCACGAAGCATTGTGGAGGAGCACGACAACCAAGGCTCGAACATCCACAACTGAGAGCGAATGCATTGCACCGTTCGTTGCGGTGTGCCAAAGAGGGGATGCGAGAACGGTTGGCTTACTAAATTGGGACAGTCCGCTCATAGCCGTTTCGAATTGGTTTGAAAAATCTCACAAATCGAATTCGCAGGGGACAATCTTGGCCGCGGAATGAACCAGCTAAAGCAGCCGAGCCCCTTCGCGCGAAATAAGACGCGCATTTTCAAGGGCATCGCGGCCCAAGTTTCGGGCGAACTCGAGGAAGCGGACAGCGTTCCAAAAGGAAGGCGCAAGTGTGAAAGTGGCACACGCCGTGCCTGATGATTGGATATGGTGGCACTCCCGATAAGCAAAGGTGCCGAGCTGGCCGTACCAAAGACCTCCCTGACCCCCTGCGTGCTCGACGACGACCCCGGCCAATTGGAAATGATCGCGGAAGTGATCGCGCACATGGGCTATGAGGCGATTGCTACCGCTGACCCGGAAGAAGCGCTGAAGCTGATTCGCAGGGGACGATGCCGGTTGGCGCTGGTAGACGTACACATGCCCGGGATGGATGGGTACCAGTTCCTCGATCAGGCGCTGCGCAGCGATCCCGGCGTCCACATTGTTTTGATGACCGGCGACTACACGCTGGATTCCGCGCTCGAAGCGATCCGCCGCGGCGCTTCGGACTTTCTGCCAAAGCCGATTGACCGCGCGCACCTGAAGAAAACTTTGGATGACGTCGCGACGCTTTACGATCAGCGGCGGCGCGTGCGGGTGCTCGAAGAGCAGTTGCTGAAAGACCTGGAGTTCCACGGCATCGTGGGCAAGAGCCCGGCAATGCTGGAGGTGTTCGATTTTGCGCGCAAGGTGGCGCGGCACTACACAAACGTATTGTTGGTGGGACCGACGGGGACAGGGAAAGAGCTCGTCGCGCGCGCCATTCACCAGCTCAGCCCCGTGAGCCAGCAGAAGATGGCGGTGTGCAATTGTTCGGCGCTGGTCGACACGCTGCTGGAAAGCCAGCTTTTCGGGCACGTGCGCGGATCGTTTACGGGGGCGACGGACACGCGGCCAGGGCTTTTTGAATACGCAAACGGCGGTACGGTCTTTTTGGACGAAGTCGGCGAAACCTCGCTGGCCATGCAGGCAAAACTCTTGCGGGTGATTCAAAATCGAGAGATCCAGCGCGTGGGCTCGCCGGAAGTGCGGCAAATCAACGTGCGGCTCATCGCCGCGACGAACCGCGATCTGCGCACTGAAGTCCTTGCCGGGCGTTTCCGGGAAGACCTTTTTTACCGCTTGAGTTCGATTCAGATTCGAATTCCCTCGCTGACGGAACGGCTCGAAGACATTCCGTTGCTGGTCCAGTATTTCCTGCACAAATACAACTCGGCTTATGGAAAAAATATTGCGGGACTGACGCGCAGGGCGCAGACGGTATTGCTGCAGCATGGGTGGCCGGGAAACGTGCGCGAACTGGAAAACGTAATTTCCAGCGCTTGCATCACCACGACGGGAGACTTCATCGACCTGGGCGATTTGCCGGAGCACCTCCAGCGTCCCAGCCCGCGCTCGCTGGAAGGCGACGAATGGAAGCCCTTATCTCTCGAAGACGTGCGCAAGCTCCACATCCGGCGCGTGCTGGAATTATGCCAGGGCAACCGGTTGCGCGCTGCGCAGATTCTGGGGATTGGGCGCACGAGCTTGTACCGATACTTGAAACGCGACGGCTACGATACGCCAAAGGAGAAATCCGGCGGCGCAGCGGCTTGAGTCCCCTGCGCTGAGAGCGGCATGCGGTTCAAACGCCAGTTCCGTGTTTTGCACTTAAACCCCGGTTGTTTCATTCCAAGACAGATTCCCGCCCTGAGGCAGATATGATTTCGCACACCAATCCTAAGCCCTTGAAAACGCATGAATTGGCCGCTTGCCCCTTTGGCAACTTCCCTGCATTTGCCAAGGGCAGAAGTCAAGTCCAGTTGAGCAGCGATCGGAAGTTCTTCAGAACCAGTTAGAGAAGCATGGTTCTAAGCTGCGTTGCTCCTACGGACAAGAAAAAATTCGGAGGATCCCACGCTTTGCTTTGTTTCGAGGAGTCCGAGAAAGGTTCCTACCACCTGTAGTTCCACAGTCTGCCCACTGCCAGCCTGCCAGAACCCCCTACGGCGCCGCGCCAACCGGTACCCACCCGGAGCGCGGCGCTCATTCCTCCCCTCTGAAACGAAACCTCAGTAAGAGTCACTACTGATTAATGCATCGGAACCAGCGGAGGAACTCATGGCAAGCATAGCGGGTCAGGTGCCTGCTTCCTCGAGAAGCGTCAAGTTCGTTCTTGGGCCGCTCAAGGTGCCGCTGCTGGTGTTGGGCTGCCTGTTTTTCAATATTTTGCTGATGCGCGTAGGAATTCTGTACGCGTATCGCATCACTTGCGGTCTCCTTGCCGGTGGAATTGACGGCGGCCTTATTGCCACGGTTTTGGTCTACACCATCGGTGAAAAGGTACGAGCGGGAGCGAGCGGGCTGCTTGGGGGCTACGGCGCTCATGAAGTGAGCAGCGGCTTTGACCTGGCATCGAAATATGTCGCTTGGCTTCACACTCATTCGGAGAAATTACTGGTAGCGTTGCTTGGGCCCGAGGGACCACTCCACGATGACGTGCAGTTGGAGGTCTTCTGGATAGGATGCACAGCCGCTTTCGTGATCATGGCCGTGATGTTTGTGGATTTGATCTGGTCAGCCCGTGGTGAAGCCTCCGACGAGGACGCCTGACGTTCGAAACGGGCAGCTATCCCTTCTCTTAAATCTGCGCTTTATTACGCGAAACTTCAGGCGTAGAAATCCGTCGAATCCCTGCTTATGAGCGCGCTACCTTGCTGGTCCGCTCTGCCGTGATCGACTCTTGTCCTTGGGCGCGAGAATCTACGTGCGCGCGCATAACCGAAGACGTTTCACGGGAATCAGATGTGGTATGTTAGCAGTCCCCGTTTCGCCAACCGAAGACAAGCAAGGATGAGGAGAAAGGAAAAATGAGAAAGAGAATGCTGGCAGGGATGTTTGCCGCAGTGTGCCTGTTGATGGCAACGGCGGCATCCGCGCAAGAAGTGACACAGGCCGAAAAAGATCGCGCGCTGCAATACCTGGAATCGACAAAAAAAGGTGTGCTGGACGCGACGAAAGGCCTTTCGGAGGCGCAGTGGAATTTCAAGCCGGCGCCAGACCGCTGGTCAGTGGCGCAAGTGATGGAACACATCGCGGCGGCCGAGGATTTCATCCGCGGGATGGTGAAAGAAAAGGTGATGACGGCCCCGGCCGGGGATGCAACGCGCGACGTGAAGAAGACCGACGAAGCCGTCCTGATGATGGTTCCCGATCGCAGCCATAAGGCCCAAGCACCGGAGCCGTTGGTGCCGACGAACCGGTTCGGGTCGCCGGAAGCATCGATCAAACATTTCGTGGAAACCCGCGCGGAAACCGAGGAATTCCTGAAAACGACTACTGGCCTTCGCGATCACGTGGCAGACAGCCCGCTGGGAAAGCTGGACGGGTACGAATTTATCCTATTTATTGCCGCGCACAGCGAGCGGCACACGAAGCAGATCAACGAAGTGAAAGCTGATCCGAATTTTCCGAAGCAGTGATTGGAAATTGGCTGGAAATTAGAAAATAGAAACTGGAAAAAGGAAAAAGTGGAAGAGGGCCGGCGAGCTGCCGGCCCTTTTTTGTTGTAAACATAATGTGCCAGGACCAAGCGGGCGCTGGAAGCCGGGGCCTGACCGTAATCCACTGACAATATGGCAGTTAGCTATGGATTCGGTGTTGGGATAGCTCCGGAAGCCCAAGCTGTAATGTAGATTACCGCGTAATCTACATTATGGCGTAATTTAGATTACGCCATAATCTAGTTTTTGAAGCAAAGTAGTCTGCACTGTAAAGCAAGAGTCGGGAAGCCAACAAACTGTATTGCGCGGCAAATCCGTTTGAGGCTTTCTGTTTTTCATTCTGAGCCGCGAACCAGGTTTTGCGGCTCAGAGCAGAATCCCAAGAGTTACCGGTTGCCGGAATAGCTGGAGTTGCCGGCGCTGGTAACCGGCACGGTAATGGTGTTGTCCATGCGAACGAGCATGCCGGTTTGCGCGGGAAGCTCGACGTCCTTGCCTTTGCGAGCCATGATGTAGGCGGCGCTGCCTGCCAGACCAAAGCCGAAACCGCGCACCACATGGCTGAAAACCGCGCCGATCAATGTGCCGCCGCCAGTGCCGACGGTGGCGCCGACAAGATCGCCCTTGATGTCGTGCTTCTCCTGAACCACCTGGCCCTCTTCAATTTTCACGTCCTTGCGGCGCTTGGGGTCGGCCTGGCTGTGCGGCTGCTCGAGAGCGATGATGCTCATCTGCACGGGAATCAGCCGGCTATCGACTTCGATGGAGCGGAAAGTGAGATTCATGTAGGCCTGGCCGCGGAGAATAGAGAAATGACGAGCCTTTTCGACGGTGCCGATGAGGCCATTCACGCGAGTGCCCGCAGGGAGCAATAACTGGCTGCCCAGATAAACCGGCTCCGCGACAACCGCGACAAAGGGATCGCCTTCTTTGGAGACGCTGGAGCTGATGCCGCTCAAGAGCGTGAGATGCACTTGCGTGCCTTGAATGACTTGATGCGGCTCGGCAAAAGAAGCGGACGGGGCAGAGCACACGAGTGCTGCCGCCAAGAGAATAGCAACAACGAGTTTCATGGATTCCTCCTGCTCGACGAGAACGTGCGAGCGAGCCCCGTTTCGTGAGGCGACACTGCGGCAATGCCTCAGTGCGTTCCGCTGGCGCAGCGGACCTGGCGTTCGCTGCGGGCGAAGACCAGGGGGATGGGGAGGAACTCCATCCGTAGGTAGAGTACTCGAATCGAAAAGCATGGGAAACGACTTTTTGCAGTTGTTTCTTTTCGAGCAAGCCCGGCGAGCCGGAGGAAAAGAATCAGAGCTCACTTTCAAAGGCGGTTGCCGTATTCGCCCGGCAAGGGTATCGTTTGCGGAATCGGGTGCCCTTATTTTCGCTACGGAGGTATTTCCATGAGAAAGATTCGAGGGATGAAAGTGTGCGCGGCATTCGCCGGGATAGCGGCGTGCACGCTGGTGGTTTCCGGTCAGGAAAAGAAAGAAACCGGTGACGCGCATAAGATC
>Ga0187770_10000605_pt1 | contig 17619 bp, 15 predicted proteins | sample 0116_SJ02_MP02_2_FD_133154 | JGI IMG/M metagenome (GOLD analysis project Ga0187770, IMG submission 133154) | Tropical peat soil microbial communities from peatlands in Department of Meta, Colombia - 0116_SJ02_MP02_20_MG | ecosystem: Environmental > Terrestrial > Soil > Wetlands > Peat | place...
CGAGAACGCCGCGATCACGAGCATGGCTGAGCGCGTCACCAGTGGCGCGTAGCCGACGACCTTCCACCACAAAGCCACCCACGCCATGACAAGCGGCGGGTGGGCGTTCGAAACAGTGGTGTGGGGAATCAGGCTTCCGGTGAGCAGCAGGTCGCGCGCGGCTGGGATGTAATATCCGGCTTCATCCCAGAAATACGGAAGCTCGAGCAGCGGCGCGTGCAGCAGAAAAATCGCGACGAAGATGACCACGAATACCAGGGCTGGCTGGCTTGCCAACTTCAGAACCGGCCACGGATTTCCGCGGATTTTCACGGATAGTTCTTTAGTCATTGGTTTTTGATCCGCGCAAATCCGTGTGAATCCGTGGCGAAAAATCTTGGCGTCAGTGCACCGGCCCCGGCGCAGTCATGCGGGGGTCGAGTTTGATTTCGCCGAAGGCGCTTTCGTACCCGGCCACGTTCTGCTGCAGCAATCCGAGCAGCGCTTTGGCCTGCTGCGGGCTCAGGTAGATGCCCTGGAAATTGCGTATCTCCACCTGAGTTTCGCTCTGCTGCTGCAGCGTGCCGAAGACGAGAAAGAAGTCCCAGATGTTCACGCGCATCTGCACGCTGTTGGCATAACTCTCGCGATAATCCGCTGCGTTGACCAGCTTCAGGTTCGGTTGCGTTGGAAGACTCATGATGCACGCAAGTGTACTGAGTTTGCCGCCGATAAGGAAAGACGGGGGACCGCTGCTTTGCGCGGTCTCAGTGCGCTGAAAAGGAAGATAGGGAGCGCTCCGCCCGGTTGATGCCAGGAGCGTTTGACAAAAACTGTCAGCGGTTTGATGCTTTTGGGCGGGCGGAAGGCGAAAAATTGGTTACGAAACAACGATCTTAGTTTAGGTTTTTATTGAAAACAAAGGACTTGCTTCCGCAAATCCCGTTACTTTGGGAAGTACCTTTTGGTGGGCAAAGTGCGATAGATTCAGTGTGGCTCCGATGGCAAATGGAGACGTTCGAGTTATGACTCAAAATAACGATCACGCGATGATGGAAGAAGTCGTGCTCCCCGAGCACCTGCTGCCGCTGGGAACCGTGCTGGGCGACGGAGTGTCGCCGATGGACCTGTGCATGGTCCTGGCCAAGATTTTTCGTGTGCAGTACACCGAAGTCGCGTTAATGCGCCTGGAAAAAGGTCTGCTGCGCTTCATTTTTCCGGAACACCTGCGCACTACGGGTGCGATTCCCATTTCGAGCAAGGCTGTGGCTGCGCACACCGCGCTGAGCAAGAAGGCGGAAATCTTCAACAACTTCGCCCGCGTAAAACACGCCAGTATTTTCGAGACCATCAAGCCGGGCTCGGGCGACGCCGAAGAAGCGCCGCCGGCCCCGATTCAGAAGCTGATGTCGGTACCGATCATGGACCGGGCGTCGAACGTGGTGGGAGTAATTCAGATTTCGCGCAAGGCTCTCGATGCGAAGTTCGCGCAGGACTTCAGCCGCGAAGATTTGCATGATCTGGAGGTTGCCGCGGGACTGCTGGCAACTGCCCCGGCGCTGATGGCGAACTAGTTCGCAACGAAAACATCACGCACTAAACTTGCGATCGGGCCGCATGTCGCTGCTCGAACTGCCGAGCGAACGTCTCAGATTGACCTTTCGGAATACTCAACGACTTCCAGTCGGCACCACGGAAATGCTTTGCCAGCAAGACAATCTGGTTGACATGACCAGCGTAGTGTAATAGCTGACGAGTGATGGCTTGCATCACAGTGTGCTCTCGCCCGGCGATGGTGACGGTACGGAGCAGGTCGGCGGGTTTAAGAGGCGTTACTGCGCCGAAAACATATCCCCAACCCTCTTCCCACCAATGTATGACTTCTGATCGAGTCGTCCCGGGATCGATCTCGAACTCCCGATCGCGATGCCGGTCTGGTTTCTCGCCATCGCTGGTCAGGAAATCTGTCCAGCGGGAACGCATGTTGCCGGCCATATGTTTGATGAGCACGGCGATGCTGTTTGCGTCGGGATCGATCTGACGAAAAATGTCTGCGTCGCTGGTTTGCGCCAGCGCCTCTTCGGCCAGCTTCTTGTAGCTGCGAAAGTTATTCAGCGCATCGGCGAGATAGGTAGCACCAACGTTCTCCATGCAACATGGGCCTCCTGCTTTTTGATTACTTCGTCCCCATCGGTAGTCGCAAATCCGCTCCTGTCATCTCTTTCGGCTCATCCACTCCCAGCATTCCTAGCACCGTCGGCGAAATGTCGCGCAGTGAGCCGCCCGGCTTCAGCGTGAACTGCTTTGCGTTGTCTGCGACCACAATAAACGGCACGGGATTGGTGGTGTGCGCGGTGTGCGGTCCGCCGGTTACGGGATCGATCATCAGCTCGGCGTTGCCGTGGTCGGCGGTGATGAGCATCGCGCCGCCCTTGGCGCGAACCGCTTTGTCGATCCGCTCCAGGCACGCGTCGACGGTTTCAACGGCTTTGATCGTGGGCTCGAGCTTGCCCGAGTGGCCGACCATGTCGGCATTGGCGAAATTCACGATGATCACATCGAACGTGCCGTCTTCCGTCGATTTGACGACCGCGTCGGCAATGCCTGCGGCGCTCATCTCCGGTTTCAGGTCATAAGTTGCGACTTTCGGCGACGGCACCAGGACGCGGTCTTCGCCGGGAAACGGTTGCTCGACGCCGCCGTTGAAAAAGTACGTAACGTGGGCATATTTCTCCGTTTCGGCCACGCGCAGGTTGCGCATTTTCTGGTTGGCCATCACGTTGGCCAGGATGTTGGCGAGTGATTCCGGCGGGATCACCACCGGCAAGCTGAAGTTCTTGTCGTATTGCGTCATGCAGACGTAATGCAGGTTTTTCGGCACGCGATCGCGCGGGATGGCGGCGTCCAGGTCGGCAGCGCCGGGAAGGTCGCTCCCGCCTTTGTCGTTCAGTCCGCTGTTGCGGGTGAGAGCGCGCGTGATCTGGCGAACGCGATCGGCGCGGAAGTTGAAGCAGATGCAGGAGTCGTCGTCGCGAATGGTGGACAGCGGCTGGCCACTTTTGTCAGTACAGACGAACGGGACCACGAATTCGTCGGTGACGCCCTTGTTGTACGACTCTTTCATGCCCTGCACGGGATCGGCTTTCTTGCCGCCTTCGGAGTCGGCGAAGACCATGGCGTTGTACGCCTTCGCAATGCGCTCCCAGCGGCGGTCGCGGTCCATGGCGTAATAGCGGCCGTTGACGGTGGCGATCCTGCCGCAGTTGTATTCCCGCATTTTCTGCTGCAACTGTTCGAGATATCCCGCGCCATTCGTCGGCAACGTGTCGCGGCCGTCCATGAAGGCGTGGACGAAGACACGGTCCAGGCCGTTCTGCTTTGCCATTTTCAGGAGCGCATATAGATGTTCCTGCCGCGAGTGCACGCCGCCGTCGGAGACCAAGCCGAACAGGTGCAGCCGCCGCTCGCCGGTGCGGGCCTGCTTCATGGCTTCGAGCAGCACGGGATGCTTGAACAGTTCACCGTTCTGGATCATCAGGTCGATGCGGGTGATGTCCATGTGCACGATGCGGCCAGCACCGATGTTGAGATGGCCGACCTCGCTGTTGCCCATCTGCCCTTCGGGCAAGCCGACGTAGGGGCCGCTGGTGTGAATCAACGTGTTGGGGTATTCGCGCAGCAGCCGGTCGTATGTCGGCTTGCGCGCCAGCGCGATGGCGTTGGCTTTGCTTTCGGCGCGGTATCCCCAGCCGTCGAGGATGATCAGGATCAGCGGTTTCGGGCGGGACATAAGAAAGCTTCTAGCTCCTGGCTTCTACCTAAAACAAAATCTTCGCCGCGGACTTACGCGGAGGAACGGATATCTAAACGGGAAGGGCACGACTTCAGTCGTGCCGAAATAACTCCAATTTTTCATCGGGGCTTTAGCCCCCGAGGTTCAATCTCAGAAGCCCATTGTGTCGTCCGCAGAGGGTCCATACGTTCCCGGCAGTGGTACGTCGTTGAGCCGCAGGTAGACGCCAAGCTGCGCGCGATGGTGCACCAGGTGATTGAGAAACATCTGCCGATAGGCGAGAAAGCGCGATCCGCTGAAAATGGTCTTGCCGCCGAAACTGAGCTTCCACGGCTCGGTCCAAGCCGAGTCGGGCAGGCTCTTCAGCGCCGCGCGGACCTTGGCTGCGCCTTCCTCGAACGCTTTCACCAGTTGTTCAGGCGATTCGAAGGCGGGGCGGGGTCGGGGCCCGCTGGTGGCAAAGTCGAGCTCCGGAGTAGTCAGGATCGTCAGGCCGAAGCCACCCAACTCGGCGACATGCGGCGCCAGCTTGCCCAGAGCCGCGGATTTCGGATGCGGTTTGAAGTCGGGCTTGATGGGCACGCGCTCCAGCATGGCGCGCGTCTTTTTGACTTCTTCGTCGAGTTCAGAAAGCAAGAGTTCGTTGATCATTTCCCTTCCTCCCGAGGTTGCTTTCGCCTTCTCACGCGCCGCAACAGGGCATTGCAAAGCCAGGTAAGCGAACCTCCCGCTGCAAGCCCGACGCCATAGATGAGAATCCTCTCGTTAACGGGGTGACTCTGAAATCCTGCAAACAAGAAGAACGCCACCCCCATAAGACCAGACAGCAAGAGACCTGAGACCAGCAGCAAGAACTGATCTAGCACCGGGTGGCCGAAATCCTTGATCGCCCCGGATCGGCGCCGAGCACGCACTCTGAGGTATGCTCCCCCGATCCAGACGCAGAGAATCACGAGTCCAATCCATGCCCGCAAGCTGATTCGACCTCCGGATCACCCCTTGTAGTTCAGTGCCTTCAATCCCAAGAATCGCGCCGTCGGCCCCAGTTCTTCTTCGATTCTTAACAGCTGATTGTATTTTGCGATGCGGTCGGTGCGCGAGGCCGATCCCGTCTTGATCTGGCCCGCTCCCGTCGCGACGGCAAGATCGGCGATGAACGTGTCTTCCGTCTCGCCCGAGCGGTGCGAGATCACTGACGTGTAGCCGTTCCGGCGCGCCAGATCGATCGCGTCGAGGGTTTCGCTGACCGTGCCGATCTGGTTCAGCTTGATCAGAATCGAATTGGCAATTCCCTTCTCAATGCCCTCGCCAAGAATCCGAATGTTGGTCACGAAAATGTCGTCGCCGACGAGCTGAATCTTCCCGCCGAGTTCCTTGGTCAGGTTCGCCCAGCCGTCCCAATCTTCCTCCGACAAGCCGTCTTCCAGCGAAACGATGGGATAGTCGTTCACCCACTTCGCCCAGAACTTCACCATCTCGTCGGAACTCTTGGCCGACTTGTCAGATTTCTTGAAGACATACTTGCCGTCCTGATAGAACTCGCTGGCGGCGGGATCGAGCGCAATGGCGATTTCTTCCCCGGGCTTGTATCCGGCTTTCGAGATCGCTTCCAGCACGACTTCAATGGCTTCCACGTTCGACTTGACCGAGGGTGCGAACCCGCCTTCGTCGCCGACCGCGGTGTTGTAGCCGCGCTTCTTGAGCACGCCTTTCAGGGTGTGGAAGACTTCCACGCCCCAGCGCAGGGCTTCAGAAAACGAAGGCGCCCCCACCGGCATAACCATGAATTCCTGGAAGTCGACGTTGTTATCGGCGTGAGCGCCGCCGTTGAGAATGTTCATCATGGGCGTGGGCAGCGTGTTAGCGCCAGCGCCGCCCAAATAACGATAGAGCGGAATATCGAGAGAGTTCGCCGACGCCCGAACCGCTGCCATGGATGCGGCGAGAATCGCGTTCGCGCCCAGCCGGCCCTTGTTCTCCGTGCCGTCGAGCTCGATCATCTTGGCATCGAGCCCGCGCTGATCGAATGCGTCGTAGTTCGCGAGCGCCTCGGCAATTTCGCCGTTCACATTCTCGACCGCCTTGAGCACGCCTTTGCCCTGGTAGACGCGCTCGTCGCCGTCGCGCAGTTCAACGGCCTCATGCTCGCCGGTCGAAGCGCCGCTGGGGACAATGGCACGCCCCACGGATCCATCCTGTAAGAAAACCTCCGCTTCCACCGTGGGGTTGCCGCGGGAATCCAATACCTGCCGTGCATGGGTTGCTGCTATGAAGCTCATCTATGATTCCTTTCCGCCTTACTCTGCGAATCTATCTGCAACTCTCTCTGCAATTTTCAGGGGTGAACTGCATGTCGTACGAAATACGTCGTGTGGTTCCTAGACCCAAGACAGATCTTCGCGATGGTGTCTTGTAAAACCAACGATTATATCGGATGGACGCGGGCGCTTTGCGAACCAAACAGGCGGGTCTTCTTCGCTGACGCTGACTTTGTCCTAACTCTGGAAATGTCACGGTGGAAGTGGGCCGGCCGCGAAGGAATTATGCCGACAGATTCAGTGACTCTTGGTTATGGCGTCTTGGATAAACGCTTCAAGCGTACGCAGCTCTTTGACGATGTCGCACACCGTCGCCGCACAAACTTCACATTGGGAGTTTTGGCTAAGCTCCGCCCGCAGGAGGATGAGTTGCAGATGCTTCCGAATGGCGTCAAACGCCTCTTGCGGCTCCTTCTGCACGGTACTGCCCCTCGGCCGGGCCAAGCAACTGTGCGGCCGAACTCCGGTATACAAATTCTTAATCTCGGCGATTTGACTGTCAGTGATTGGTGTCACCTGGGTGGGGACCGCCTGCCGTCGGGTTGCGAATCCCCGCGTTTCAGGCCGCAACCAAAGCACACAGGCTGGGTTATTCGCCAAGGGCCGTCCTGTTCCGCCTCGCCGAACTGGCCGAATGGACGATGCCGGCAGCCCCTTATCTCCAGTGGTTCCCCTGTCCGGCTGCGTATTGTCCCGTATTCCGGGCTGGTCTAAAGTCAAAAGAACGCTTGGGATTCTTGGAGGTACCGTATGACGACGATGAAGACGAAATGGATGCTGCTGCCTTGCCTGCTGCTCGCCTCTTTGCTGGCGGCTCAAACCGGATCGCCCGTGCCGGCGGGAACGGCCCTGATGGTTCGCCTCGACACGACTCTGGCAACCTTCAGCAACCGCGTTGGAGATCCCTTCCGCGCCAGCCTCACACAGCCGGTGGTCGTCAACGGCGTGACCCTGATTCCAGCCGGGGCAACCATCGAAGGCCGCGTCACAAAAGTGAGCGAGCCGCGCCGAATCTCGGGCAGACCGACGATCGGAATTCTGCCTGAGGCCGTCATTCTGCCTACGGGCGAGCGCTATTTCCTCGACGCAACGCTGACTGACACCAACATTCCGGGCACGACTGTGAACAACGAAGGCCAGTTCAAAGGATCAGGCCACGACCGCCGCGACCAAGTCGAAGTGGGAGGGGGAACTGCCGGCGGAATGCTGATTGGCGGCCTCGCCGGCGGACCAGTCGGCGTTCTCGTTGGCGGAGCGGTTGGCGCAGGCGCGACCACAACCCACTGGCTCGTCCAGCATCGCTCGGCCACGCTGCCCGCAGGTACGCAGCTCACGCTGGAATTGAACCGGCCAATGGCGACGACTGCGTCCGCGCCAGCAGCGACGAGCGGCGGAAGCAAATAGACACAGTTTCTACTTGACAAAGGGACGCCGGGGACATCATCCCGGCGTTTTCCTTTAGGCAAATATCACTTTCTTTTCAGCCATAAATATGGCAGAATGTCTAAATGCGAACGACGGTGGACATCCCGGACCCTCTCTATCGCGAACTCAAGGGCAAGGCCGCCAGCGAGGGCCGTTCGGTCAAGGAATTGATCCTTCGCGGAGTGGAGCGGGAATTGAAGCACCCGCGCGCGCGATCTTCAAGAGTGACTCTTCCCATCGTTCGATCCAAACGTCCGGGATCGACAAAGCTGGACAATGCCAAGATCTTCGAGATTATTCCTTTTCCCTGATGTGAATGTCTGGGTCGCCCTGACCTGGGAAGGGCACGTCCACCACTCTTCCGCCCGGAGTTGGTTCGAGACGTTGGCTGAGGAATCCCGAATCGGTTTCTGCCGCTTCACTCAGATCAGTCTTCTTCGCCTACTTACAACTCCAGCCGTGATGGGCGGTGATGCGATGACTCAGTCTGAAGCGTGGGACGCCTACGACCGCTGGCTAACAGACGATCGCATTGTTTTCCTGCAAGAGCCTGCAGGAATCGAGCCTTCGTTTCGCGCGCTGTCCCGTTGGCCGCACTCCAATTCCAAGCTGTGGGCCGACGCATACTTGGCTGCATTCGCGACGCTTGAGGGGATGCTGCTGGTCACCTTCGATCCAGGGTTCGAGGGAAGACTCGAGCACCTGCTGATCCTTAGGCCTTAGCGATCCCGCGCTCTCACGCCCCAAACAACAACTCTCCCTCGCTGACCACCTGCAATTCGATCCAGCCCTCCAGCGGCAGCGAATCGACAGGCAGCCGATTCTGCCACAAGCTGAAACGCAGACGCACCTTGCTCGTGGCTGCAGCCGTGGATTTCGTTGCAGCGCCCTCAGTGGGAGCCGAACTTGGAGTCGCCAGCAGCCAGATCAATGGCAGCTTGAATTCAAAGTTGCGCAGCAGCACGACCTTCGCGGCGTCATCGGCACTGCCCGACGAAGCCAGAACCCGGCCTTCGCTTGTGCTCTCGATCTTCCATACCTTCAGCCGGGACTTTTGCGCGCCTACATCTACGCGCAGAGTGCGGCGCGGACGAGGCTCGCCAGCGGCCCACGACTCTATGTTCACCACCAGTTCGAAATCTGCGTCGGGAATTTTATCCGTGAAGTCGAGCCGCCCGTACAGATGCGTTGAGTCAATTCCCGCGTAGACCGCATCCAGAAGAAACTGTTTGCCGTGCATGGAGCCGGCGCGGTGGTCGGCGGTGTAAGCCGCAGCGCCCATCCACTCGAAGTAGCGCACTTTGTCGGCGGCCACGCGGGGATGGATATATGCCGTCTGCGGCACGAACGACGGCCGCACCTCGGCGCCTGTAATAGGCTGCGCCAGATAGTCGGGAGCGACTGCGCCCAGCGCCTGATACACGTTCGACAGATGCTTGCGGTAGAGTTCGTCGAAGTCGCGGTCGTTGGCCGAGTGATGCTCCGGCCCGTACCACCAGTTCCAGTCGCTGCCTTCGGCGATGAGAATTTCGTCAAACGCCACCTTTCGCTGGGCTTCATTGGCGCGGGCGGCATTCTGTGCGTAAAACTCGCGGGCGTGATGGAGGTAATCCCAGGCTCGATTGTCTTCGGGAGCACCGATCCACACATTGAAGTTGGCGTTGATCCAGGAGCCGGGAACGAGCGCAGTCATCTTGCCGAAATCCTTGTGCCGCGCGATCGCCTCCGAAATGGTCACCGCTTCGACACCTTTATCGCGCTGCAGTTCGTCATAGAAGCGGCGCAGGAACTCGCGGCCAGACTTCGGGTAGTACTCCCAGGCATTTTCGCCATCGAGAATGATCGAGACCACGGCGTCGCGGCCCTTGGCCAGCACCGGCTGGGCTGCATTGCGGATGTTGCCGATCAGGTGGCGGGCGGCATCGGTCGGGGGCATTCCGGAATACACGAAGCCGATCAGATCGGAAATCGTGTGATCGCGGAACACCAGATGCATCGTGGTCGAGTCGTTTTCGTAGCGGTGAATGTTGTAGAGCTTTTCGCCGAGTTGCGCCGGCAGGCGCCCGCCGCCGTCGCGGGCGAAGAATGAGCCGGTGCTCCTTCCGAGCACGCCTTCATCGGTGGCCATCCACTTGACGCCTAGATTGTGCGCAATCGCGAGCACTTCTTCCGACACGCTGCCTTCCGACGGCCAAATGCCCTTGGGTCGCACGCCGAAGACTTTTTCGTGCAGATCCATTCCGCGCACGAGTTGCTCGCGCGCGTCTTCTGGATGCCGAAATCGATTCTGCGGCAACGGCAGCCCCGGCGACGAAGCGCCCCCTGCGTTCGTGTCGCACACCAGCGGCAGAATGGGGTGATAAAACGGCGTGGCTGAGATTTCGATCGAAGCTTTCTTCGCCGCCTCGGCATGTGCAGGCAGAACTTTACCAATCAGTTCCCGCTCCCGCGCGATCACCAGCTTCTGGTCGTCGAGCGAGAAGCCGTGTCCTTTAGCCACCAGCGCCGCGATGTCTTTCTCTTCCAGAAAGAACTCGTCGAACCACGCAATTTGCGAGAGCACCTGCAGATCGGTAAAGTCCTGCGGCTGAAAATAGCGCTCCGCGCGTTCAGGATGGTCGCCATGCTCGCGAAAGCGCTCCCACAACTCGCGGTACCGCGGATAACGGCCGATCAAATTTTGCGGATTGGCCTGAAACAGATACTGCAGTGCAAAGCGGCGTTCCTCCACCGACAAGTCTTTCGCCGGCTTGGCCGCCACTCGCAGAAATGGATCTTCCGCCGTTCCCGCCGCGTAATCCTGAATCTGAACCATGAGCGAGGGCACGAGGTTGAAATTCTGGTGAACGTTGGGGAACTCATCGAGCAGTTTCACCATGCCGTAGTAGTCTTTGAGTGCGTGCAGGCGCGTCCAGGGCAAGCGATATTCGCCCGTGACCAGATCTTTGTAGAACGGCTGGTGCTGATGCCAAAGCAGGATGACGCGCAGGGCGGGCATGGCTGAAGAGGTCAGGATAGCACGCTGAATCTGTGACAGCCTTCGGCGAGGTGCGTCAAACAGCCGAATTGGCTTCGGCTGGTCCCAAATTGGCGAAGGCGGTCCAGATTCAGATGCCGCTTCCCTCTGCAGTTTTGCACGTTATAATGGCGCGCGACGCATGGGGCTGACCAACGGCGCAAAACTCGGGCCTTATGAAATTCAATCGGCGCTCGGCGCCGGCGGCATGGGAGAGGTGTATCGCGCCCGCGACACACGCCTGAACCGGACAGTCGCAATCAAGGTTCTCGCGGCCCATCTATCTTCGTCCGCAGAGCTGAAACAGCGCTTCGAACGCGAGGCCCGCGCACTCTCATCGCTTAATCATCCCAACATTTGTCATCTCTACGACATCGGCTCGCAGGATGGCGTCGACTACCTGGTCATGGAGTTTCTGGAAGGAGAAGCTCTCAGCGCGAGACTGGGCAAAGGGCCGCTGTCGGTTAGCGAAGTCGCGCGGATCGGCTCGGAGGTGGCGGAGGCCTTGACCGTCGCTCACCGCTACGGCATCGTGCATCGCGACCTCAAGCCCGCGAACGTGATGCTGACCAAAACTGGGGCGAAGCTGATGGACTTTGGATTGGCCAAGCCGTCAGCGCTCGGAAGCGCCTCAGGCTCGGCGCCGCTGCTTTCTGGAGTCACTTTGGACGCGACCAGCAATCAGAGTCCGCTCACGAGCGCGGGCGCGATCCTGGGGACGATCGAATACATGTCGCCGGAGCAGATCGCGGGAAAAGAGGCCGACGCACGCACTGACATTTTCGCGCTCGGTGCCGTGCTCTATGAAGCGGCAACCGGGAAGCGAGCCTTCGAAGGAAAAACGCAGATCAGCGTAGCGAGCGCCATCCTGGAGAGGGAACCGGAACCGATTTCGGCCGTTCGTCCGCTGACGCCACCGGTGCTGGAGCAAGTCATCAAGGGCTGTTTGGCCAAATCGCCCGATGATCGCTTTCAAACCGCGCACGACGTCAAGTTGCAGCTGAAGTGGATCTGCGAGCATGCAAGCCAGACCGGCCAAGCAGGAGCCTCCGCTCCTGCGCGGACAAAAACAAACCGGATGGCGTGGGGGGCGATGACGGCGCTGCTCTCGATCGCCATCTCTGTCGCTGCGATGGGCTGGTTGCGGCCACAAGCTCCGCGGCAGGTCATGCGCACGACCCTGCTTCCGCCCGAGGGCACACAATTCGCTCTGCTGAATCGCAACGGCCCTGCGGCATTTTCTCCGGACGGAAAACGCATCGTATTTGTAGCCAGCCGCGCGGGCAAGACTTCGTTGTGGGTGCGCTCTCTCGACAAAATGGATGCGGTTGAACTGGCGGGCACCAACGGCGCGTTCTTTCCCTTCTGGTCGCCCGACGGCAACACGATCGCCTTCTTCGCCAATGGAAAACTATGGCGCATGGATGCCAACGGCGGCCCGCCGGTCACGATCTGCGATGCGCCGAATGGACGAGGCGCGTCCTGGGGCCCCGGCGACGTGATCCTTCTCGCGCCGCAGATCGGCAGCCCGATTCTTCGCGTTTCGGCTGCCGGTGGAACTCCTGCGCCCGTTACAGAACAGCCTGCTGGGACCGAGTCCCGCCGCTGGCCGTTTTTTCTGCCCGACGGGAAGCACTTCATCTATCTGCGCACTCCAATCGGTTCGGTGGACGACCACAATGAAGTTCGTCTCGCCTCGATTGATGGAGGAAATGAGAGCGTACTTCTCCACGGGCGCTATTACCTGTCTTCATTTGCTTCTGGACAGTTGCTGGCTGTCCGCGACGGCGCGCTGACGGCGCAGAAACTGGACATCTCGGCCGGCAAACTAACGGGGCCGGTTACTATCGTCGCCGAACATGTGCAGCGCGACGACTTAGTCGCGGGGGCAGTGTTCTCGGCCACGCAAAATGGTTTGCTGGCATATGAGTACGGCGTCGAACCCGCGGGCGAGCACATGGCGTGGGTGGATGCCCAAGGCAAGGAAACCGAGCAGGTCGTGGAACCAGGCTTTATCGGCTCGACGCGGATCTCGCCTGATGAGACGAAAGTGACGTTCCCGAATGGGACATCGGAAAACAACATCTGGCTTCTGGAGTTGAAAACTGGTGCGCGGACACGATTCAGTTTCGGCGGGCGTTTTGTGAGTTCACCCGTCTGGTCTCCCGACGGCAAAACGATTTACTTCAGCTTCAGTGAGAGCGGCGGTCCTCAAGCCATTTATTCGCGCCCAGCGGACGGCTCCGGCCCGCAACAGCGCGTCCTGGCCTCCGACAGGAAGCTTGCCCCTGTCGATGTTTCTCCGGACGGCAAATATCTCTTGTACGAGGAAGGGGACGCACAGTCCTCACAATTGAAAGCCTTGCTGCTGAGCGGGGATGGCAAGCCGTTGTTGCTGATTGACCATCTCGAGGGAATGCCGGGCGGGCTGGCGAGCTCCAAAAATGCTCGCTTTGCTCCGGCCGGGGGTTGGATCGCTTATCAATCCAACGAATCCCATCAAATCGAAATTTACGTTACAAAGTTTCCCGGCGGGGAAAGCAAATACCAGGTTTCTGTCGGCGGCGGTTCCATGGCCGTGTGGGGGAAGGATGGAAAGCACCTGTACTATCTCGACCCCTACCAGGAGTTGATGGCTGTCGAAGTCGAATTGGGCAAGGATCAGATTCGGCTCGGCAAGCCGGTGCCGTTGTTCAAGACTTCGGTGCGAGCTTCGATTGGCGGCGGCGGCTACGATGTAACCCGCGAGGGCCGTTTTCTGCTGCTGAACTCCGCACTGGAAAGCCCTGTGCCACTAACGCTCGTGACGAACTGGGACGCTGAGCTGAAACAGTGAGTCAGTCCGAACCATCAGTTGTTGCTTGCGCGCACTTCGTCTACCACTTGCCGGACTGCCGTGACAATGGAGTCCGGCGACGCTGCCATATCGTGCTCCGCGTCCACGATGACTTGCCGCCCGCGGGTTGACAAGCGCGCCAGGCTCGCCTGTAGTTGATGGACTTGAATCTCGTGATATTCGGCGGCTTCCTTTTCGAAACCAGGCGGAGCCCAATACCTCCCTGCTGTCAGCACGACGAGCGGGCGATCACCCAAGCTGCCGGCATTACGCACGGCGTTGTCAATATCGGGATTTCCGCCCCCGGTTCTCGGAACGATTCTGCCTTCGTCAGTTGCGGCGCAAGCCTGCTCGGCATCGGTCCTGAACGCCTTCGGCTGTGCTTCGAGCCTCGCCAGTACACTGGCCTGCTCGGGAGTGAAATCGGGCGGAGGAGGTCGCCGCTCCCGCCCCGCCTGGAGTCGAATGATGCCAAATCGAGCCATTGCTGGTAGAGCCATGCAAATCAAGTGTCTCGTGCTTCCCGACATACGATTTATGGGTGCTAACGCGAAGTCCGGCTCACGCATGTCGGGAGTCGCGGGGTCAACTAACACCAAACCGGCCACGTCCGTGGGGTAACGCGCCGTATAGATCCGGACATATTCTCCTCCGACCGAACCACCAGCCATCACGTAGGGTGGCAGAACGCCTGCGCGGTGCAGCGCCTCGTGCAGATCGGCGACAACACTGGCGCCCGTTCGCGGAGACGAAGGCGGATCGCTCCACCCCACGCCCGCGCGGTCGTACCAGCAGGTGCGCGTGAACGCTGCCATTTTGGACTGTAGCACCAGCCATTCATAACCGGGCGAGTTGCCTCCGGGTTCAAGAATCACGGTCGGAGTACCCTGACCGGAGCAGTAGAGGTTCAGAGTGCGTCCTCCAATATCGACAGCCTGTCCAACTCGTGGAGGCAGTTGACTGGCATCCCGGGCTCTCCCGACCTGTTCATATGCGAAACCCCACAGAAGGGCCAGAGCCAGCAGAGTCAGAAATAGGTACGAGATTCTCCGAACCCACTTTCTCATCTGCCCGACCTCCTCACAAGGAATGACCGACTCAGAGTTCGGTGCGATTACGGGCGTATAGGCCAGTGGAATAAGAAGCTTCCGAAACCGATAACGACCGGCAGTGCTCCGGCGATACCTCCTAGTACCCACTTCCACATCCCCGACCGCATGACCCACTGTCGCAGCAGAGAGATCGCGGCGTCATACAGGAGCGGCGCCGCGCCGGATGCGTCACTGGATTCGTCAAATATCCAAAGAAGTTCCTGCTCGAACCGCAGGCGAAAGGCGAGTGGATGCAGACAAATAAGCCAACGATACAAGGTGCGGTTCATCATGCCTTCTCCGGACGGATTTTGAGATGTAGTCTCGCTTCGCGCACCACACCTTCGAGTCTCGCAACCTCCGTAGCCAAGAGTCCGCGGCCAAAGCGTGACAGCCGATAGTAGCGGCGCCGTGGATCATCGCCGGCAGAGCGCGAGGTGCGCTCTTCCACGATGCCTTGATCGAGCAGTTTTTGCAGATTGTCGTACAACGTGCCGGGTCCCAGCTTGTAGCGACCGTCGGACTGACGGGCCACCTCGCGCATAATCCCGTAGCCGTGACGATCTTCGCCGGCGAGGGCGAGCAGGATATGCAGCGCAGCAGGAGAAAGAGGAACAAATTGGCCAAAATCTTCTTTCATAGTCGGATTCCGTTATATCGGATTCCGACTAGTAGAGTCAAGTCTTATCTTTCCGAACCTGCGGTTTGGTAAGGCGGAAATTTGGCACAATCCGTTGAGCCTTATCGCAGGCTCCGGATTGCCTTGTATTCCGGTAAACTATGAGCCGACTTCTGCGCGGTTGACCTGACTTTCGTTTGCATCCTAAGATTCCTCCACTATGTGGGGCACCTCGGAGCTCATCGGGCAGACCCTCTCCCATTACCGTATTGTCGAGAAACTCGGAGGCGGAGGAATGGGAGTCGTCTACAAAGCCGAAGACACTCGCCTGCATCGCTTCGTCGCGCTCAAGTTGCTCCCCGAGGGTCTGGCCGGCGATCCCGTGGCTCTGGCTCGTTTCCAGCGTGAAGCCCAAGCCGCGTCCGCGCTGAATCACCCCAACATCTGCACCGTTTACGACATTGGCGAAGCCGGGGGCCGGACGTTTATCGCCATGGAATTCCTGGACGGGGCTACGCTGAAACATCTGATCGGGAGCCAGCCGATGGATCTTGACAAGGTGTTCACGCTGGCGATCGAGATTGCCGATGCTCTCGATGCGGCCCACGCACAAGGTATTGTCCACCGCGACATCAAACCGGCAAACATCTTCGTGACTAAGCGCGGCCACGCTAAGATTCTGGATTTCGGCCTGGCCAAAATGGAAGGCAACGCGGCGCAGATCGGTGCTTCCCAGGCCACCATCGATGCCAGCAACACGAACTTGACCAGCCCGGGCACAACGCTGGGGACGGTCGCTTATATGTCGCCCGAGCAGGCCCTGGGGAAGGAACTGGACGCGCGCACGGATCTTTTTTCTTTTGGAGCCGTGCTCTACGAGATGGCCACGGGAGCCGTGCCGTTCCACGGCGCCACTTCCGCGGCTATTTTTGATTCCATTCTGAACCGGCCTCCGTCCGCGCCCTCGCGGCTGGTTCCGGCTCTGCCGGCAGATCTGGAAAGAGTCATCCAGAAAGCGCTGGAGAAAGATCGCGAAGTCCGCTATCTGCACGCTTCCGAAATGAAGGCCGATCTGATCCGCGCGCGGCGCGATTCCGTGTCGGGATCAGTTTCTGCGCAAACAGCTGCGACCCAGGTCGGGGCTAGCCCTCGACCGCGATCGCGAATAGCCATTGCGCTGGCGGGTGCTCTCGTTCTTGTGGCCATGCTGGCGGGGCTGTGGTATTTCCGCCGCGCCGCGACTCCCTCCGCCGGACCCGGCCTCGAAACCACGGTCGCCGTGCTGCCCTTCCAGAATCTGGGCGCCGATAAGGACACAGATTTCCTGCGTCTCGCGCTGCCCGATGAGATCTCGACCACCCTCAGCTATGCCCGCTCACTCTCCATTCGTCCTTTTGCCACAGCAAGCAAGTACGCCGGTCCTTCTCTCGATCTGCAGCAGGCTGCACATGAAATGCACGTGCGGAACATCGTCACAGGCCACTTCATGAAGGCGGGCAACGACCTGCGGGTAACGCTCGAAGCGGTGGATGCGGAAAACAACCGCGTCGTCTGGCAGGACGCGGTCAGCGCCGCTTCTACAGACATGGTCAACCTGCGCGCCTTGATTACAGCCAAAATTCACCAGGGCTTACTTCCAGCTCTGGGCGCCGGAACCGGCCCTCCCGAGGGTGAGACTCGGCCGCAGAACGAACAAGCGTACGACCTTTACCTGCACAGCCTGGCCGTACCCCACGACAACACCACGAATAAAGCCGCCATCGCCGATCTGGAGCAGGCCGTGGGACTCGACCCTAACTACGCTCCCGCCTGGGCCGCCCTGGGGGTGCGCTACTACTACGAAGCCGAATACGGCACTGGTGGGAAGGAGATGTCTCAGCGTTCGGAGTCAGCTCTGCAACGTGCCCTGGCTCTTGATCCGAACTTGATTTTGCCGGCGGGACAACTCGCGACCGCCCGGGCTGAAGCGGGAGACCTGGAAGGTGCTTATCAGCAGGCACAGTCCATGCTCCGCCGACGCCCCGACAGCGCCCAATCGCATTTCACCCTCGCTTACATCCTGCGCTACGCGGGCTTGTTGCAGGAAGCCGGGCAGGAATGCGATGCCGCGTTGCGACTCGATCCCGAAAACCATCAGCTACGCTCCTGCGCTGTCGCTTTCGCCAGCGCGGGGAATATGGAGCGCGCGCGCATCTATGCCAATTTGGATGCAGGGTCGGACTGGGCGAACAACCTGGCCAGCACGCTCTTGATGAGGGAAGGCAAGCTGGATCAGGCGCTCGAACTTGTCAAACGTCTCCCGGACACTCCCTTCTACGCACGTAGTTTCGAGGAGTCGTGTCTCGAACACCGCTCGGGCCCCGAGTTCGATCACCTCTCCGAGGAAGCAGAATCCAGCAGCTTGTCCATCGGCGACTCGGAACCGCACTTCTACCGGGGAATGATCATGGTGTTCTGCAATCAACCACAGATCGGCTGGCGGATGATGGAGCACTCCATCCATCACAACTACTGCGGCTACGAACACCTGCTGCACGATGGC
>Ga0187770_10000606_pt1 | contig 17613 bp, 17 predicted proteins | sample 0116_SJ02_MP02_2_FD_133154 | JGI IMG/M metagenome (GOLD analysis project Ga0187770, IMG submission 133154) | Tropical peat soil microbial communities from peatlands in Department of Meta, Colombia - 0116_SJ02_MP02_20_MG | ecosystem: Environmental > Terrestrial > Soil > Wetlands > Peat | place...
CGGGTACTCGGGGCGAGGGCCCGACGCGGCCGTCGCGTCGGTCCGGTCGGCCCCGTTCCTCGGTGCCGGTCATCCGGCGAACTACCAGCAGAGCTTGCCGTGGGTGCCAGAGCCGCGTGCAGCGGCCGGGGAACTGGCGTACTACTTCCTGGATCACGCCCGAGACCCATCGGCGTTGGTCGACCACCGGGCCTTCGAGGTGGAGGCGATCCGACGGGACTTCCCGATCCTGAACGAGCGTGTCCAGGGCAGGCAGGTGGTTTGGCTCGATAACGCCGCCACCACCCAGAAGCCACAAGCGGTCATCGACCGACTGGCGTGGTACTACGAACACGAGAACTCGAACATCCACCGAGGTGCCCACGAGCTCGCTGCACGGGCAACCGACGCGTACGAGGAAGCCCGCAAGAAGGTGGCCAGATATCTCGGTGCCTCACCGGACGAGATCGTCTTCGTGCGCGGCACGACGGAGGCGATCAACCTGGTCGCCCAGAGCTGGGGGCGACGCAACATCGCATCGGGCGACGAGGTCATCGTTTCGCACCTCGAGCACCACGCCAACATCGTCCCGTGGCAACAACTCGTGGAGGAGAAGGGCGCGAAGTTGAGAGTGATCCCTGTCGATGACGACGGCCAGATCCTTCTCGATGCCTACGGCGATCTCCTGAACCCGAGGACGCGTCTGGTCGCCATAGCCCACGTTTCCAATGCTCTCGGGACCATCGTCCCCATCCGCCAAGTCATCGAGATGGCTCACCACGTGGGCGCCCGCGTGCTCGTCGACGGCGCCCAGTCCGTCGCCCATCTGCCGGTCGACATGGGTGCGTTGGACCCGGACTTCTTCGTGTTCTCAGGGCACAAGATCTTCGCTCCGACCGGTATCGGCGCCCTCTACGCCAAGACCGACGTTCTCGAGACGATGCCGCCCTGGCAGGGGGGTGGCAACATGATTCGGGACGTGACGTTCGAGCGGACCACGTATCAGGAGCCGCCTGACCGATTCGAGGCAGGGACGGGGAACATCGCCGACGCCATCGGCCTCGGTGCGGCCCTCGACTACGTGGACGGTATCGGCCTGGAGAACGCCGCCCGCTACGAGCACGAGCTGCTCGAGTATGCGACCTCTCGGCTGAAGGAGGTTCCGGGACTGCGCCTCATCGGGACGGCTCCCGACAAGGCCTGCGTGCTGTCCTTCGTCCTCGCTGGTTATCTGCCCGAGGAAGTCGGTTCTGAGCTCAACCGGCAAGGCATCGCCGTGCGCGCCGGGCATCACTGCGCACAGCCGATCTTGCGGCGGTTCGGGCTCGAATCCACCGTCCGTCCTTCGCTCGCCCTCTACAACACCCGCAGTGAGATCGACTATCTGCTTCGTGCTCTGCATCGAATGGCCGCAGACCGCCCGGCGTCTTGACTCATGGCGCCGGCTGATAAGGCGGTGCTGCCACGAAGGTCTTCCTGCGCCTCCGCGTCGCGAGCTGAGATGGTTCTCTCGAGAATGGCGGCTGCCTCACGATCCGTGACGTCCAGCACGTGGGCATAAGTCTGCAGGGAGAGCGTGGGGGAGCATGACCCGAGCCGGCCGGCAGCATTCCGGACGTCGCCACCAGCCAGCATCACGGTGGCGGCGAAGTGCTGCAGGTAGTGAAGGCGGACATTTCGCAAGCCCAGCTCTCCGCGCAACTTGCTGAACTCAGCGGTGGTGCGCCCGGGTTTGAGGGGTTCGGAGTAATCCAATGCCCGGGACCAGACGAACGCGTCGGCGTCCAATCCCGTACCCACGGCGGCACAACGCTGTTCGGAAAAATCCCGCTGCGCCATCAGCACGGCCGTGGTTGCCTCGTCGAGCGCCATCCGCCGCACCAGACGCGCAACTCCTTGTTGCCGAGTTCCTCGTCGATCTGACCCGCGATGCGACGGTTCTCGAGGCGCGTCTTGGGAGCCCGTCCCCGGACCTCGATGTGGCCGAGCCAGCGCTCCCGGAGGCGGCGAGGCTCTCGCGCTCGAGGGGGATCTCGCCCTCGAGCGCCTCCTTGACGAGGCGGGCCGCCTCCCGCGGGGCCGCCCAACGACCGCAACGCACAGTGGTGCTGACGTGCCGGTAGCGCTTCGTCGTGGGGTCGCGGCCGAGGGATATCGGCACCTGCCAAACACCGGGGGAGCCTTCACGTAGGCTTCCCTGCACGGATTGAGCGTTGTGCGCAGGGACCGGTCGTGGACCCGCCGGTCCTCCGGAACGCAAAAAGTCCTGCTGGGAGAGGTGCGAGAGCGGCCGAATCGGACTCACTGCTAACTGGAGTTAGCACTTCCACGGAGCGTCACTGAGTCCATCGACGCGCCCCTGACCTGGGTCTTCGTCCACCGCATGCGACTGCGTTCCGAGCGTTTCGCTGGCGTCGATGGACAGGATTATGGACAACCGGCGTAGACAGAGTTTCACTTCTCGTTCCAAAGTCGCTCGTCAATGTTCTGCCATGTACGTCCGGAGACTCGACGGCTTCTTGCTCGCTAGGACGTAATCGGTCCTAGGCCTCGCGCAGTTCGATCTCAATCTGGCCGTTGGTCTGCTCCATCGCGATTGGTTCGGTTCTCTCCGGGAGCCAGTCGTACACGACGACTGTCCCAAAGATCACGTCCTCTAAGCCTTGATTCCGACGATGGACCAAGGCAAGTAGGAGGACCGGGAAGAAGGTGGCGCAGAGCACGGCTCGCAAGAATGCTCGTGGAAACCGAAGTCGCGTTCCATTCCGACCCACAACCCTCAAACCCATCATCTGCTTCCCGAGCGTGCGACCTTCAAAGCGCCAGCCGGATGCCAAGTACAAGACCAATACGCACCACACGAGCAAGAAACTGAGCCACTGTGGAGGCACGGAAATGGCAATTGACTTCGAAAAGAAGAGGTCCCATGCGATGCTTGCCACTGCAACCCCAACGACGTAGGCACAGATGACGAGCGCGACATCCGTACCGCTCGCAATGGCCCTCGAGAAGAAGCCAGCCCGTCGACCTTGGAGCAGCTTTGCCCGCTCGCTTCGGATATCGCGATCTCGGATCATGCGATCACCTCAGGTGACTGCGGTCCTTCATGGCTCAGTTCGATTCCAACTTGTCGACAAATCGCGCGGTTCCCTCCGGCGGAGAATCCGGTCGACGAATCCGGCGCTCCACTGATCCATTGCCATCAGACCACTACGGGCGCTGTCGAGGGTTTCGCCGCCGAGTCCCTTCGTCCCTTCTCGGATGATCCCAGAGAGGTCAATCTCATCGACGACTGCTGGGAGATCGACTCTGGCCACCACCCGGTTGATAGGCACATGATCGATCAACTGCTCCATGTCCAGTAGATCGACAATTTCCACGACGACCCGATTAAGCACTGATTCGGCAGCTCCGGTCACGTCGTCAAGCCTCTGCTGTTGATTCCTGCGTGCTTCCTCTTGCCGTCGCGCCACCTGCCGATCGATTGCTTCGAGCGGCCCCTCCGCGACTGCGGGCAGGATCAATCGGGCGAGGTTGACCGTTCTGCTGGTCATCTCGCTGGCCACGAGCGCCGAGATCTGGACACCCACTCTGGCTGCACCAGTGACGAGGTCGAGAACTCGCCAAGAATTCTTCGGGTCAGCATCCTGAGGTTGGGGGGTGCGGCCGCGGGTTACTGCAGGTAGTGAGACGAACGCGTCCTGCGGCTTCGCATTGATTGAACTTGCCGCAGGCAGGGCGCCGCTGATCACCAAGAACCCGAACTCGTTAGACCAAGTCCCGACGCTCGTCTCGACGCTCCTCCCGACGCTCTCGGCGACGACGATTGGGCATGAGGTACGCCACGATCAGTGCAGGAATGAACAGGAACAGGCTGAAGATGAAGAACAACAGCCAACTGTGCCCTTTCCGGCGGGCGACCCGAGCCGGCCAAAAGGCCAGCGCCACCAAGATGATGAGACCGACGATGCCGATGGCAGCCCAACCCGCGGAGGACGTTGCAAACATGTGTGACTCTCCTCCTTACGAGCCCGTCGAACGGGACTACCTTTTACCGTACGGACCTATGCCGGGGGCGTCATCACACGATCGGGGTGATTTCGCAATCATCTTCGCTCTGGCGCTCTCGCAACCCGACTCGCCCGTACGGCGCCTTGCCCTCTGACGTCGCCGCGGGAGCTCAGGCGTATGCGGCGTCCGCCGGCCTCGCGATGAATCCCAGGCGTTCAGGAGGGCCTTCGGCGAGCCTTCGGGTGCTTTCGGCGCCAGGGAACGTCGCCCCGTCCGGCATCGAGTCCCTTGTCGAGCGCCACCTTGCCGCGAATTCGTTGCCAGAGACCTCCCGTCATCCGGGTCTCGTCAAAGTGCGGAGAGTCCAAGCGCGTGCGTCGACACGCTCGGGGCGATGATGACCGCTGGTGGCCGCCCACGTCATCATCCGGATCGGGTGATGACCGGGTGTTGCCTATAGGCCCATGAGACCGAGGGACGTTGCTCGCGAGACGGCGTCATGTCGCGATATCACGTCCAACTTGCGGTACACCGCCTTGGCCTGGGATTTCACCGTGTTCACCGACACGCAGAGCTCGTCGGCAATCTGCCCGAACGTGAGATGAGTTGGGAGGAAGGACAGCAACCGGATCTCGGCCGTGGTCAACGCCTCCGAGGGTATGTGTCCAGTACCGAGAACGTCTTCGAACGCCCCCAGGTTCGACTGTAGCGATAGGGCATCGGGGATGCTGGCGAGGGCGCCGCGAGCTTCGTCGGCTAGTTGGGCGGCGTCGGAGTGCCGACCCAAGCGTTGTTCCAGTCGACCGAGGATCAGATATGTCTCCGCGGCCAACCAGGGGGCCATCTCGACGATCCGTCCGATGAGGACGCGGCCCCGTCTCGCGAACGCCGCCGCCTGGTCGGGCTCTCCGTCATGTGCCGCCACCATTCCGGCGATGGCCGGAAAAGGCGCCTGGCTCGGGACGTTCTCGAGTCGAAAGTGATCGAAGACCTCCCGAGCCTGTCGCACCAGGCGTCGTGCGTCCAACCAATTGTCACGGATGATCGCGATGGCCGCCTTCTGGGTGAGCCCACTGACTGCGGCAGCAGGGTAGAGGGCACCAATTTCGATTCCCTCGTCAAGGTAGGGCATCGCTCCCTCAAGGTCCCCCAAAAGTGCAAGCCCGCACCCAGCCAAGTGGAGCGGAATGCAGCGGAACGGCGTCTCCGTGGGGTCGGTGGCCAGGGCTTCTCGCGAAGTGCGGACCATGGCTGAAACCCCGTAGTCGCAGATTAGCGCCGCTATGGTGTTCAAATAGAAGGCCAGCAGTGATCCGTCCGGCAGTGCATGGTCCGACGGGTGACGCCGGGCCATGGAGAGCCAGAGTCGGGACTGTCGGCCATCGCCAGAAAGGCACGAAGCGAGTGCTCGGACGAGGGCGAACACCGGACTGGTATCGAAATCGTCGTCGCCCAGTCCGCGGAGCCAGCTGGCCAGGGTGTCGCCCTGGCCGATGCCTAGCAGGAACGGGAAGTACTCCCAGACCAACTCGGCTGCGGCTCCGGCGTCACCCGCGGCCAGCGCGTGCCGCACCGCAGCCTCCCGTTCGCCTCGGGCGGCGTAGTGCTTGCTGGCGCGTGAATGAAGGATCTGAACGTCCTCGGGGTGCAGTCTCTCCAGCTCGCTGCGCAGCACCTCCGAGAGGAGGCCGTGATATCGATACGCCCCCGGGGTGCCGTCGACTGGGGTCACCAACAGGTGCGATTCTGCGAGGTCCCCGAGGATTACTGCGGAGTCATTGGCACGCAGGACGGCGTCGCAGCTCGGTCCGTCTTGCACGTCCAGCAGCGAGGTTCGCATCAGGAACGTGATCGTGGTGCTGTCGAGACCGGTGAGCACCTGTTCACGCAGGTAGGCCCCGAGCCCCGTCGACGGTCGGAAGGAGGCTCGGCTGGGATTCTGTGAGGCGAGTGCCAACAAGTAGATCCCGGCAGGCCATCCCTCTGCTGCCTGGTGGATCCTCTGGAGGTCGCCCGGCTCGATGTCGAGCTGTGCGCATCTTGTGAGTGCCAGGGATTCCTCGAGGGTGAACGCCAGCGCCTCTTCTCGGAGTTGAAGGACCCGACGCGTCGTGCGGAGACGCTCGAGTCCGATTGCCGGGAGCGCGCGGCCGCTGAGCATCACGTGCAGACCAACCGGCGCGCTTTCGAGAACCGCCTCAAGGATGCGTAGGCACCGACTGTCTTCGATCACGTTGATCTCGTCGAGTACGAGGACGCCGGGTCGCTCGATGGATTCGATCAGCCGGGACAACCGAGGCAAGAGGACAGAGATCTCTGAAGCACCCGGATCCGAGAGTTTTATGACCTGTTCTTCGGCAAAGGTCCATGCCGTGCGAAGGGCCCTGATCAGGTACGCCACGAGGGTCGCCGGGTCGTTGTCCTCCCGGTGCAGCGTCAGCCAGGCCCACGGAAGACGCGAACGGACCGATTGTGCCAGCAGCGTCGTCTTCCCGTACCCCGCTCCGGCCGTGAGCACCACGATGTCGTGATCCCTGATGGAGCGTTCGCTCAACACGTCACGACGGACGGAACGGACCCGCAGCTCAGGCGGCCTCAGCTTGAAGTCGAACGGAGCCAGCTCGACAAGCAGTCTCTCGAGCTCGACCTGCGACTTTCCCTGCTCGAGGGTGGTCCCCATAGCTCCTGACACTAGTTGCAACGCTCGATGTCGGCACCTGCGATCCAAGTGCATTTCACCCCGATCGTGTGATGCGATTCCGGCGCGCCCTCCGTACGGTGTCCGAAGACCCGCCGGCAGTAGACCGGACGGGAGTTGGGAGAGTGCGCCATGTCTCAGTCGACCAATGATGAGTTCGGGCCTGTCGATTACCTCGTCGTCGAATTCCCACCCGAAACGTCGCACTTCAGCGGCGAGATGGCCAAGGAACTAGCGTCCCTCGTCGAAGCCGAGCTCATCCAGATCCTCGATCTCCTGCTCCTACGCAAGCACGAGGACGGATCGGTTGAGGCCCTCGAAATCGACGATCTCGATCAGATGGACGAGCTGCGCAAGATCGAGACCCAGATCGCCGAGGTCCTGGCCGCCGACGACGTCGCCAAACTGGCCGAGGCCATGCAACCGGGTACGACGGCCGGCGTGCTCGTGTGGGAGAACAGTTGGGCGGCACCGTTCGCTTCGGCGGCGCGCCGGGCTGGCGGCCAGTTGATCGCCACGGGTCGCATCCCCATCCAAGCCATCGTCGCCTCGCTCGAGGCTGAGACAGAAGGAGACTGACATGCCACTTCGGCCAGCCCGCGCCGCCCGCCGGGGAGTCATCGGCGCGCCGGTCGTGCGAACCGCCGCCGTGGTGGGCACCACCGCCGTAGCCGTGCACGGGATCGAGCGTCGTCGTGACCGCCGCGAGGACCGCCGCGACGATCGCATGGATCGGCGCGACGATCGGCGCGACCGGTTCTGAACTCTGGCCACCGCCGCAGATAGCGAACCAGGGAGAGGAACGGGACACGATGGACTCCGTTTCGACGACGCACCCGTCGGTCGAGGAGCGCGCCGCGCTCGGGAAGGCGGCACGCCGGTTGGCCAGCCGGTCTTCGCATGCCGCCTGGTACCCCGAACGGCGGACCCACGACCCGTTGACCTTGCTCCTCGACCAGGAGGAGACCAGGGTCCCCGAGCTCGTCCCGATCCGACATGGCCGGATGGCCGCATCGGCGTTTGCCTTCTACCGGGGTGCGGCGTTGCCGATGGCAGCCGATCTGGCCACCACTCCGACGTCTGGGCTGCGCGTCCAGTTGTGCGGAGACGCGCATCTTTCGAATTTTGGTGGGTTCGCCACTCCCGAGCGCGAGCTCATCTTCGACCTGAACGACTTCGACGAGACGGCCCCGGGTCCGTTCGAGTGGGACGTCAAGCGATTGGCCGCGAGCATCGAGATCGCCGGGCGCAGTCGGGGATTCGACCCACCCGTCAACAGAGGCATCGTGACCGAATGCGTCCGGAGCTACCGGGAGACCATCAGACGATTCTCGATGCAGCACAATCTCGACATCTGGTACTCGCGATTGGATGTCCCCACGATGGTTGCGCTCTGGGGGGCGGAGGCCGGTCAGCGGACCTTGAAGCGACTCCAACAGACCGTCACCAAGGCGGAGTCCAAGGACCGGCTCAAGGCGAGAGCCAAGCTGACCGCAGAGATCGAAGGGGAGCTCAGGTTCCTCAGCGATCCTCCCCTGCTGGTACCGGTGGAGGAGCTGGCCACTGCCGACCAGGCGCAGCAGATCACCGACACCATTCATGAGGCGTTGCACTCGTACCGGCGGACGCTCAACCGGGATCGCCAGCATCTGCTCGACGGGTACCGCTTCCTTGGCCTGGCTCGCAAGGTGGTCGGCGTGGGCAGCGTGGGCACGCGCTGTTGGGTCAGCTTGTTCGCCGGACGGGACAACGAGGACGTCCTGTTCCTCCAAGTCAAAGAGGCAGAAGCATCGGTCCTCGAGCGCTTCACCGGGAAGAGCGAGCTGAACAACCATGGCCAGCGGGTGGTCGAGGGACAGCGACTGATGCAGGCGGCCAGCGACCTCCTCCTTGGCTGGCAGCGGATCGTGGCACCTGACGGACAGACGCGGGACTTCTACATGCGCCAGCTCTGGGACTGGAAGGCTTCCGCGCTGGTCGACACCATGGATTCGGAGACTCTCCGGATCTACGCCGGCATGTGCGGCTGGACCTTGGCGCGGGCCCATGCGCGCTCGGGAGATGCAGTGGCCATCGGTTCGTATCTCGGTTCGAGTCCGACCTTCGATCACGCCGTAGCCGAGTTCGCCGTCGCCTATGCCGACCAGAACGAGGCAGACCACCAGTCACTCCTCGACGCCATCCGACGCGGGACTGTGGCTGCTGAGCATGACGTCTGAGACGGGCGAGATGAAGGCTCAGTGGTGATCCCAGGCCGACGTGGAGTGTACCGTCGGAGTGGCGGACCAGGCGCACGGCAATGATCCTTGACCTGACCATCATCGGGTTGGCGATCACGCTGGAGCCGATCCCGTTGACCGCGTTTATCCTCATCCTCGCGTCGGAACGGGGAACCCGGAAGGGAGCAGCCTTCGTCTTCGGCTGGTTGGTCTCCCTCGGCATCGTCGTGGCGGTGACCGTGTTAGCGACGGGGAACTCGCCTCCGAAGCAGAGCACGGCTCCTTCCGTTGGCACGCTCGCCGTCAAGATCGCTCTCGGTGTCGTGCTGTTGGTGATCGCGCTGCGACAGTACCGGCGCATGGGCCAGCCCAAAAAGCCCAAGAAGCAGCCTAAGTGGCAGGCCGGTGTCGACAGTATGTCGCCCTGGTACGCCATGGCCCTGGCACCCCTTACCCAGCCCTGGGGGCTCATCGCAGCGGGGGCAGCCACCGTGGTCGAGGCGAAGCTCTCCTCGTGGGAGGACTACTTCGCCCTCGTCTACTTCTGTCTGCTCGCCACGGCCTCGTATCTCCTCATGGAGATCTACGCGGCCATCCGTCCCGCCGAGACGCAGGACCTGCTCGCCCGTCTCCGCCAGTGGATCGATTCCCACACCGACCAGCTCATCGTTTGGGTGTCGCTGGTCGTGGGCTTCTGGCTGGTCGGCAAGAGCATCTATCTGCTCGTCACGTGACTGGGTCCGAGCCGACCGAGCAAGAACCGCGGCGTCCCGGTGGGAGCGCCCTCGAGTGAAACGCACTGTAAGGACAGGCCCATGACGAGCACCAGCGCTTCGGAACCGCCGGCCGGTCCCTCCGACCCGTTCGAGTTGCTGAAGAGCCGGAGCTATCTCACGCTGCTCGTCATGGGGGCGCTGATCGGTGTGCCGGTCGCCGCGGCTGCCTACTACTACCTGAAGTGGGTCAACGTCTCGCAGAACTGGGTGTTCACCACCCTGCCCCACGATCTCGGGTTCCATGGCGCACCGGCGTGGTGGCCCCTTGTACCACTCGGTCTCAGTGGGGTGGTCGTGGCTCTGAGCATCCGCTTCCTGCCCGGGACATCGGGGCACAAGCCGACGGAGGGGTTCAAGGCCGCCGGAGCCGTCGCTCCGGTGGATCTCTACGGCATTATCGTGGCCTCGTTCGCCACGCTGGCCCTCGGCGTCGTCCTCGGACCCGAGATGCCGCTCGTGGCCCTCGGGAGCGGCCTGGGTGTCCTGGCCGTCCATCTGGTCAAGAAGGATGCTCCGGCCCAGGCGGCCGTCGTCATCGGGGCCGCGGGCAGCTTCGCCGCCATCTCGACCATTCTGGGCTCGCCTCTCGTCGGGGCGTTCCTGTTGATGGAAGCGGCTGGCCTCGGTGGCCCGATGCTGGGGATCGTGTTCATGCCCGGTCTCCTCGCAGCCGGGATCGGCTCACTGATCTTCGTCGGCCTGTACCACTGGACGGGCTACGGGCCCTTCACGCTGAGCATCCCCCATATCCCGCCGTTCAAGTCACCGGATGGTTGGGAGTTCCTCTGGGCCCTCGCCATCGGGGTGGCTGCCCCGGTGGTCGCCGTGGCGATCCGCCGGCTGGCGCTGGCACTGCAGCCGAGGGTCGAGCGTCGCATGTTCGCCCTACTTCCGCTGTGTGGCCTCGCCGTCGCAGGGTGCGCCATCGCGTTTGCCGAGGCCACGGGTCGGGCGTCCTCCGAGGTTCTGTTCTCCGGGGAGAACGCACTGGCCCCGCTGGTGGAGCATGCGGCCAGCTGGACGGCCGGCGCCCTGGTCCTGTTGGTGCTCTTCAAGGGCCTGGCGTACGGGATCTCGCTGGCCGGCTTCCGGGGCGGTCCGACTTTCCCGGCCATGTTCATCGGCGCCGCTGGCGGGATCGCCCTCTCGCACCTGCCCGGGCTCCCCATGATTGCGGGTGTCGGCATGGGCATCGGGGCGATGACCGTCGCCATTCTCAGGCTGCCGCTGACAGCGGTCTTGCTCGCCAGCCTGTTCCTGCAGGCCGACGCTTTGGCCCTCATGCCGTTGATCATCGTCGCGGTCGTGGTGTCGTTCGTGGCGACGGCTCGGATCACCCCGGCTGAGGGCATCTCCGAACCGACCCCCGCTGCAGCTACGTAGCCCTGCTGCTGCGGCCGATTTGTGCGAGTTCCGATGAAGGATCGATCTGTCTCTCGAGAGGCCGCGTGAGGACCAAGGAAGTAGTCACACACTTGCACTGGAGTGACCGACGGCCCCGGCAGTGCCCCGATCGCCCTCACAGGGAGGCGAGTTCGAACCCTTACCCGGACGAGGCGCATCCAGGCCGCCCCAGGGGGCCGGCCGGGTCCATTGTGTCTGTCGGGGTGTTCCCGGCCCTTCAAGGCACGGGGGCCACACGTGTCCCCCTCGGCTGCGCCGGCCTTGACCGGCCTGGAGGGTCGTGCTCGAGCTCGAGTTCGGTTCCAGGCCTCTGAGCTGGGATGTGGACACTTATGTGGACGTCCACAAGAGGCGCAATCAACCTCGGCCGGGGTCTCCGTGGTCGGGTTGGTCGGCTCCGGTCAGGGCGAGGAGAGCCACCTTGGGCACGAGGCGGCGCCGACCGAGGCGGATGACCGGAAGGTCGCCTCGAGCCACCAGCTCGTAGGCGAAGGCCCGGGAGATCCCAAGGAGCGCGGCTGCCTCGCTGATGCTGTAGACCAAGCGTCCCTCTGAGCCAGGGAAGTTCGGGGCCCCGCTCGATAGTGCTTCGTGTCCCTCCCGACCCTCGGCAGGTTGACGGCGGATTCCTCGATCTTCGATGCTCATGGCGGGTCCTCCTCGGTCCGGGACGAACGTCGCCCCCCTACCTTTAGGAGCAGCCGAGAAGCCCCAAACCGAACAACGTCCAGTTCAGGGGCCTGGAAATCTGCCCCAAAGCCGCAAACGTCTTCCACAGGGCTGAGCGAGGACGACCAGCGCACATCAGCGCGCACCACGGCACACCCAGAGTGAGCTTCCCCTGCCCTGGCGGACACCGAACATGAGGCGCCGAGAGGCGTCTCTTGGAAGGATGTCCCTATGCCAGTGCGCTATCCAGACGAGTTCCGTCAGCGGGCCATTGCGTTAGCCCGGACGGGCGACAAGCCGGTCGCCCATGTGGCCGCCGATCTCGGCATCGCCACCTCGTGCCTGCGTCGGTGGATGAAGCAGGACGACATCGGCGGTGGCCGCCGCGAGGGCCTGAGCACCGACGAGCGGGCCGAGCTGGTGCGGCTGCGCCGGAAGTTGCGCACGGCGAAGATGGAGAACGAGATCCTCCGGCGCGCCGCCGCCTACTTCGCCAAGGAGACGCTGCCGGACCCAAAATGACGTACATCTTCATCGCCCGGGCCTGCGAGGACCTGCCCGTCGCGGCCTGCTGTCGGGAGATGAAGGTGTCCACGTCGGGCTTCTATGCCCAGCAGGCCGACCCGGTGCGCGAGAAGGATCTCGACGACGCCTATCTGTGCAACACCATCGTTGACATCTGGACCATGAGCCGGCGCTCCTATGGCTCGCCCCGAGTCCACGCCGAGCTGAAACTCGGCCTGGGTGTGCGCTGCTCGCGCAAACGAGTGGAGCGCCTCATGCGCCAGGCGCAGATCACGGGAATCCACCGGCGTCGCCGAGGAGGCTGCACCAGGCGCGACCTGGGTGCGGAGCCTTCCGACGACCTGGTCCAGCGGGCCTTCGATCCGACCGAGCCGGACCGTTTGTGGGTGATGGACGTCACCGAGCACCCGACCGGTGACGGCAAGGCCTATCTGGCCGTCGTCCTCGACGCCTTCTCCCGCCGGGTGGTCGGCTGGTCGATCGCCGATCACATGCGCACCGAGCTCGTCGTCGACGCCCTTCAGATGGCCATCTGGAGGAGACGGCCACCACCGGGCCAGACCATCGCCCACTCCGATCACGGGTCGACCTACACCTCGTGGGCCTTCGGTCGCCGCCTGCGCGGTGCGGGACTCCTCGGATCCATGGGGTCGATCGGTGACTCTTCGACAACTCCGTCGCCGAGAGCTTCTTCGGCACCCTCCAGCTCGAGCTGCTCGACGAGCACCACTGGGAAAATCGTCGTCAGCTGGCCCAGGCCATCTTCGAATGGATCGAAGCCTGGTACAACCCGCGTCGGCGCCACAGCTACTGCCAGATGCTCAGTCCCGTGGACTACGAAGCCGCTCACGCGGCATGATCAACGACCAACAGCAACTGTCCGCTGGAGCGGGGGAAGCTCAGAGCGACATGATCCGAGCGTCAAGGGCGCCGGCGCGGAGGTGAATTCGCGGCGGGGCGACCCGAATTTGTCCTTGGTCTTCTCTACGACTTCAAGCCGCGGGGCCGTGACAGCGGCTCCGCGGCCGTCACGGCCGGCGGATGCCGGATCCAGTCAACTGCGTCGCCCCGAACTGATGCCATGAAGGGGCGGGGCCTCCGCCCCTAGTGAGATCCGAGCATGCTCGGTCTTGCAAAAGAAAACCTCGAAAGAGGAGGAGGCCCCTATGGGACAGTACGTCGGAATCGACCTGCATCGTCGCAGCACGACGATCCATTGGATGACCGAGGACGGAGAAACGCTCGGTGTCCAAAAGATCCTGAGCCAGCCCTTCGAGCTCGCCCAGGCCATCGCGGACGCCGGGCCCGAACCCGAGGTGGTCCTCGAGTCCACCTATGGCTGGTACTGGGCCGCCGACGTCCTCCAAGAGTGCGGCGCGCACGTGCACCTCGCCCATGCGCTCGGGAACAACTGGGGCAACCGTCGGGTGAAGAACGACAAGCACGACGCCGCTGACCTTGCGCTCTTGTTGCGGATCGGACGTCTCTCAGAGGGTTGGATCGCGCCCCCCGAGATCCGAGAGCTACGCGAGCTCGTGCGCTATCGCCACTCGCTGTCGTCCCATCGCACCAGCGCCAAGGCCCAGATCCACGGCGTGATGGCCAAGAACGGGATCCTCCCCGTGGTGGCCGAGCTTTGGGGGCCGATCGGCCAGGCCCAGCTCGACGGCCTCGAGCTGCCCGAGGCCTACGCGCTGCGGTTGCGTTCTCTGCGCGAACTCCTCGCACACATAGAGCGCGAGATCACGAAGGTCGATGCCCAGCTCCATCATCGCTTGAAGCCCGATCCGGGCTATCAGGCTCTGGTGCGCCTGCCGGGAGTCGGCAAGGTCCTCGGGGCGGTGTTCGTGGCCGAGATTGGCAACATCAGCCGGTTCGAATCGGCCAAGAAGCTCTGCAGTTGGGCTGGCCTCACTCCCAAGCACCGCGAGTCCGACGAGGTCGTCCACCACGGGTCGATCACCAAGCAGGGGTCCAGGCTCGTGCGTTGGGCCGCCATCGAGGCGGTCGGGAACTACCGGGCTAAGGGCAACGAGAAGCTGCGCGCCGACTACCGCCGCATCGCCGAGCGCCGGGGCAAGTACAAGGCGCGTGTCGCCGTCGCCCGCAAGCTGGTCACCCTCGTGTTCTACGCGCTGCGAGACGGACAAGTCCGATGCCTCGACACTGCGTCCGCAACATGAGTCTCGGCCACGGACCGACGCGAGCCCGACTAACGCCGTGGCCCACCAATCTTCGGTGTGGCCGTCGCATCTGATTGCGCCCGTCGGGACGTGGCCGAACCCCATCATGGCGGAGATCGCCGAATGTATGGCTGGCCGACCCACCGGTGACAGTGCCACCCTCGCAGTGATGGGACACACCACCACATAGGCGTCTCCTTGGAGGATGCGCCACACGCCGCCGGCGTCAACGTCATGCCTTCGGCGGGCAGGCGCCCGACGTTGACACCGGCGCCTTGGTGGCGCGCGTCCTCGCGCATGACGCCGTGTGGCGATCTACCAGGTCAGGGAAAGGGGAGATCTGTTGATCGGCCCCGCCCCTTCATGTACGGCGCTAGGGGGATACCCCACAGAAAGCCGAAGGCTTTTCAATCAGCGGACATAGACCTCGTGGTACTTCAATACGTCACTTGCCCTGATCGGATCGGATTCGACTTCGAGACGCAGAAACTCCTCGTCTGACTCAACAGCGGTCTCTGCTGGTGACCACAGGCAGCCCCTGCCGCTAGCGGAGCCATCCCGTACGATTGTGAAGTGGGGCGAGTATTTGTCGAGGAAGCAGGCGCTGCCAGCGGCTAGAGCCTCAGTGACCAGATAGTGCCCATAGCTATCCGGGACCTTGCCCGCGGTCCTCTTCTGCCAAGAGGCAAACAGACCGCCATGCCGCTTCCCGGGACCGTTTTCACCGCCCGCCATCCGGTGATCAGGGATGGTCCCGCAAGCGCCGGTCAGAGCGCCTTCCAGTACCGAGCTATCGGCAGGAGGGTATAGGCGGCCTTCTCATAGACCCTGCGGGCCGCAGCATGGCCGGGGTCGCCGCCGGTGTCGATCATCACAACCCGCATCCCGGCCTCTCGCAGCCGTTCGGTGGAAAATGTCGTCAGGGCCAGGCCGATTCCTTGCCGCTGCCAGGGAGGGTCCACTGCCAGCATCCACACCTCGCCAATCAAGCGCTCAGGATCCGTGACCTTGGTGGCCACGAAGCCAGTCACGCCGTCGGCGTCGGAGACCCAGACCGTGATGTCGCTGCTGTTCACTGCTTCTCGCACAGCTCTTGCTTGGAACTGACGCCAATCTCCATGGAGGCGAAGGAAGAGTTCGCGCCCCAATAGGTCCTCCATCGAGGTGAAGACCGGCTCCCAGGCGCGCACCGAGAGATCGACCACTGCGTCTTCGTCGGAGGGTTGGTAGCTACGGATCAGCACGTCCACCGCCAGAGGTTCCCACACCCGCACCAGGGCGGGATAGCCGTAGATGGCGGCAGGTCAAGTGGGTTGCGAACTTGCCTCTCAGATCCGATGTCATTGTTCGGGGGTAGCCCTCTTCCAGAGACTGGTCGCCGCAATGGGTGAAGACGAAGCTCGGGGACTCGGCTCCGAACGGTTCGCAGGGGGGTGTCCTCATCGCAACTCTCGGCAGTCGGCAAGAGCGCAAGCATGCCACCGAGTACTAGGCCAGCGGCAGGCAGTACTCCTTGATCACAACGAAGTGCAGCAGCACGCCCACTACCGTGCACAGGTGGAACAGCTCGTGATACCCGAAGGTCCTGGGCCACGGGTTCGGACGCTTGCGCGCGTACACGAGGGCGCCTGCCGTGTAGGCGGCGCCACCAGCCAGCAACAGAGCGAAGCCAGCGCCTCCGAGCGCGCGGTAGAGCGCCGGCGCCACCAGCAGAGCAGACCAGCCGACGACGATGTAGGGCAGGGCGATCGCCCACTTCGGGGCGTCGAGCCAGACCTGGCGCAGCGTGATACCGGCGATTGCGCCGGCCCAGACGACTACGAGGATGCCGGCCAGGGCCCACCCGGTGAGGGCCAGCCCGGCCACCGCCGTGTAAGTGCCGGCGATGGCAAGGAAGATCGTAGCGTGGTCGGCCCGCCGCATCCGCCGGCGCGCCGGCGGTGCCCAGTGGATCATGTGGAAGGCTGCACTCACGCCGAACAGGGCTGCGATCGAGAAGACGTACACGACGAGGACACCGGTCGTCGCCGGGGTCGGCGCTTCGGCCACCAGCGCGGGACCTGCGATACAAATGGCCAAGAAGCCCAGCGCGTGGAGCCAGCCGCGCATCAGCGGGCGTGTCGAGGCGGGCGCCTCGACAAACTCCCCGATCACGGCGCCGCCGAGCGCGCCGTACCGGTGCGAGGTGTCCGCGGTCACCGGATCACCGTGTTCCGCCATGCGCGGAATAGTAGCCGCCGCCTGTCAGACCGATGCCTCGTCCCCAGACGGCCGATGACGCCCAGAGACCAAAAAGTCTGGCCGACCAAGAAACGACGTGGGCCGACTCGTCGTCCTCGCGAACCCTGACGGACGATCCGTGGCTCTGGCAAGAAATACGGCGCGTGTTCTGCCGCGGCTTGACGCCTCCACGATCAAGGCTCGCCCGGAGACCGCTGGCCGCTGACCTGGTGGTCGGGACACCCTCGCCATCCCACCAGGCACTGCTACCAGCGCTCCCACCTCACGACATCGTCAAAGGGACGGCGGCCTGTCCGCAGCTCAGGCCGCGAGCGCTCACCGGGCGTCGGATGGCCGACGGCGATTGCTCCGATGGGCCGGTAGCCCTCCGGAACACCGAGGGCGTCCATCAAGGCCTGCTGACCCTGGAATATCCCGAAGAACAAGGCGCCTAGGCCAAGGTCGACCGCCGTCAGCAAGATCAGCATGACGCCAAACCCCGTGTCGATATCCCAATAGGGCGCCGGCCAATGCGCCTCGACCGAGAGGGGGGTGTGGGCCTTGTCGGGGAGCGCATAGCGGTCGAGATAGGCCTGCTGGTGGGCGAGCGGGATGATCACCACGGGTGCTCGCGTCAAGGACACAGACTCCGACTCGCCTCGCCACTCTGGACCACTGGTCGTCTCCCAGAACAGCCGGCGCTGTCCCGGGTCAGTCAGCACGACGAACGCGAAGCCTTGGCTGTAGCCAGCTGAGGGAGCACGGGTCGCGTTGGCCATGAGCTGCTCGAGGAGGGGACGAGCGACGGATTCGTCTGAGAAATCTCGCACCATCCGTCGCCGCTGAATGACGTCTTGGAACTCCATGAGCTGGCACCGTAGTGGCACCCGCTCCGGTGAGGAATGCCCCAAGACGGTGGTAGGGGACGC
>Ga0187770_10000607_pt1 | contig 17609 bp, 16 predicted proteins | sample 0116_SJ02_MP02_2_FD_133154 | JGI IMG/M metagenome (GOLD analysis project Ga0187770, IMG submission 133154) | Tropical peat soil microbial communities from peatlands in Department of Meta, Colombia - 0116_SJ02_MP02_20_MG | ecosystem: Environmental > Terrestrial > Soil > Wetlands > Peat | place...
GACCCACTGTTCAGGGATTCCCTTGGATCTCGCTAGTCTAATGTAATCCTGATCCAATACTTCTAGCATGGAGGCTCGGAGAATTCTGATTATGCTCGCCATTATTGCAAGGGCCAAAGTCACGGAGGGCAGAATAAGATGCAGGAACGCATCGAAGACTATGGCCCAATCGCCGTGGATTATCCCGTCAATAATGATTATGTGGGTTGGGTAGGATATGCCATTTTGATACCAAGGCAGAGAGGAAGCCAGCGACGGAGTAACTACTCCTGCGAAAGGCAGTAGTCTCAAGTAGACCCCGAACACGATCAAGAGTAGAATGGCGATGAGATAGAACGGCATCGAGTACAGAGAGAATGAAATTATACGCAGGCTGTGATCTCCTACGGAGTCTCTATTGACCGCCGAGTAGACCCCTAGGGGTACCCCCAATATCCAGATAAGTAATGCAGCAACTGCGGTAATCATCAGCGTGTTCGGTAGAAAGAGAGCTATGGCGGTTGTTACTGTCCCGCTGAACACAGGGGTGGTGGTGTATCCCCAGTTTCCTTGCAGTAAGGCGCCAACCCAGTAAGCGTATTGTATGTAGATAGGTTGATCAAGATGAAATTGCTGTGTAAGTCTTTGAACAAGATCGGTTCTCGCCTGACCAGTCAACTTCGGGTTTATGTACATCGCCAGTACCAAGTTGTTCCCGCCCGCATGCGATAAACCGAACACAATGAAGGTAAGCCCTACTAATGTGGGAATAAAGAGCAGTAAGCGTCTTACTACGTATACCCACATGCGCATTCTTTCAGGTTCCTAAATCTAGCTTGTGCGCTTCTTCAACGGACGAAGCGCTTGATAATTGACCTTCAAATTAATGTTTTAGGGCTGCGTGCAACCCGCGCCCAAATAAACGGGGACAATCAGATGGAGCCTGGTGGGGTTATGGTGCCTATCCTTTAACCCACCAGTAGTAAAGCGAATCGCCACCGGCTCCTATCTGCGGGTTCTCTTCATATTGGATTTGTCCACCGTAGCCGTTCATGTATGGTTTGAGGATCCAGAAGTAGTTGGGTTGAATCGTATAGACGAAAATGTACATGTTAATCGCGATCTGCTCGGCCTGTTTGTAATCCTGCGCGGCCAGAGTTACGTTTGTAGTAGTGTCTGCTACTTGAATCAACGAATTCATTTGGGCGTACATCTGAGCTTGCTGAGCAGAGCCGCTTTGATTTAGCGCTTGAACCGTCCATCCATCGGGTGCTGGGTAGGTTCCTCCCTGTTTGTACATTGCATCCACGAAGTCCGAGGCCAACGGATAGTCCGCAATCCAACCAAGGTTGAAAATGGGCATCGGATTGGATCCCGGAACCTCATAGGCTATGATTGTTGAGAATGGTACGAAGGTCGGGGTCATGACTATGTTGGGATCAATTGAGTTGAGCGCCGCGGCCCACATCTCCACTGCTGCGAAGTTTGTAGGGTCTCCCGCCGCGACAATTACTGGTATGTTAATAGAAGTGCCGTATTGGCCAGATTGTTGTAATAGAGTTTTGGCCATGTTCAGATCGTAAGTTGGAACGTTTTGAAGTTGGCTTTCATCAACATGGTTGGGCAACCCCTGTACTATCACGCCCTGATAGTTGTGCCCAAAATCTATTCCGTACTTTGCGTTTCCCGTCAGTTCATCTATGAAGTTGGTGTAATTGAACGCATATGCGAATGCTTCCCTAACTTCCAAGTTATCGAAGTACGTTGATGGGATGTTGTATTGGCTGCCAAAATCCGTCTTCATTGCGCTTACATCCACACCCAAAGTGAAACAGTAGAAGAACTCCGAGAGCGTTGGGAACTGATACAGCGCAGCCTGGCCGTTCCCAACCTGTTGTTTCAGAAGCGGGAAGTAGCTTGGAGGTAACGGAGCAGTGGTGACTACGCCCGAGAGCATGTCAACCTGCCCACTCGTGAATAAGTTGTAGGTAGTTTCGGGATCCTTAATCCACTGGATTACGACCGTGTTATTCAAAGGTGGGATTCCTGGTACTCCCTGGAATCCTTGATTTGGCACCATGGTGATTGATTGACCGGGTACGTAGCTCTGGATTTCGTATGGGCCCGATGTTACTGGGTTATTTTGTACTTTCGTGTTATAGCTTCCCTCGTTTCCTTGAGATTGGTAAGAGTAGAATCCAGCCGGGGTTATGGTTATGCCAGCGCCGACCTGCTGCAGCCAGTTCGCGTCCACTATGCCCGCGCCTAGCGGGTCGCAGACCGCTGTGAAAAACTGCTGGGTGCCAGTTGGCTGAGGCAAATTAAAGGTAACTGTGTTTGACGAGTTGCTGTATGTTACCGCGGCCATAATGGCATTGAAATCCGTTGTGTCGCTAGCTCCCTTCATAATCGATACACCAATAGTTGCTCCCGGAACTAGGTACTGCGCGAGAATCCAATCTGGAGTACCCGGGGCTCCGCCGACGAACATCAAGTCTCTTATCATTGTGTACCAGACATCGTATGCTGTTAAGGGGTCGCCGTTAGAGAATTTCAGCCCAGACCTAACCTGGAACGTATACGTCTTATAGTATGGGGAGATTCCACCGTTTGCAAGTGAAGGAACCTGACTCGCAACCATTGGGATAAACTGCGTTGTAGAGCTACCATTGTAGACGAGGAGCGTGCTGTATATGTTGTCATTTATCTCCGCTCCCAATGTTTCATAATCTACTTGCGGATCGAAAGAGTAAGGGCCGCCAGCCGCATTTTCTGCGACATTGATGACGGATGGATTAGGCACGGTTCCTGAGTATAGGAATACCGTGTAAGGCTGAGCGGAGGTGCCGACTGCAATCGTTTGAACGAACGTTTCTTGATATGTAGTCATAGAGCTCTGGTTCTCGGTCGTTAGAGTGAGCTTGATTGGATAGAGGCCTGTTTGAGTGTAGGTCGTAGATACTGGGTTTTGGGAGGGGTCTAATGAGGTTTTGTTCGCAGCCACCGTCGTTGTTGCACTGTTACCGAAGTCCCAAGCGTAATTTGAGATTGTCATGTTGTTTCCAGTTGGAGCCTCTTGGTATCCGCCCGAGACGTACACATGATCGTTCACGTTTACTACTGGTGCGGTCGGATTCTTAGTTAAGTTAAATGCCAAAGTAGGAATCGAAATCAATGGAGCCGTGGCAAGGTTAATGATGGGTGTGATCTCCACAGCCCTGATTGAGGTGAATGTAGATGAGACGGGTTGACTGTTAACCCATTCTTCAGCAGCAACCAAGTATTTACCCGGAGTGTTATATGCATAAGTCACAGTTGAAGTCGTGTTAGCGTTTTGACCATCTCCAAACCAGATCGTTGCAACTCCGTTAGGCTGTAAACCGAAAACTGAAAATGATATCTGTGTCCCTTGCTGGGCTACAAGAGAAGAGAGACCTAGGGAGATCGGCGAGGTCGTAGTCGGTCTGTATAGGTAATATCCAGCAACGCCGGCCACCACAATAATTACTATAACTGCGGCGGCAATGACCTTCCATTTCGAGCTCTTCGTTTTAGATTCCATAAACATCTGCCTTGTTTGTAGGTATTTATGCCTTTTCACAAAAATTACTGAGGAGAGCTATTGTTTTCTCGTTCGTTCTCATAACCAATCGTTGTTGGCGTCCTGTCGGTGATCTACCGAATGCTGCCTCTAGCTTGTACGATGGCTTTGGAGTGCCACTGACACTATTCGAAAATGCTACTGTTCGACAATCTTGACAGTGTTAATCTTCGGCCTTTCGAACGGTCGATTTTGACTACCCGTCCGGACCTTCCCGATGGACTACACAACATCCAAGCACTCGTTGAATCTATCAACGCAACAAGTCACAGTTCGTTTTACAATGCTCAGCGCGTTCAGACGAATTATTTCCTAAGCAAGACTTTGGAGTTTTCAGACGTCGTTAGCTCATGCCATCTTCGGTCAAATTGCACATTTCGCATAGTTCTGATTCGCATGAGGTCACGCGTATCCTCGCCAACCTCCTCGACCTTGAAATCGACGATTCCATCAACCGCCGCTTCGAGTTGCCTGTAAGCCCAGTTGCTGTGGATTCCAGCCATGAAGGCAATTAGCTGGGTCATTTGCCTCGATTTGGCCATTGGGATCGGTCGGGTTAGGTACAATTCAACCCAATTCTTTTCATCGTTGAACCTATCAAGAATTGAACTGTTGTCCGCTATAACGAGAAATTCAGGTGCGGGTGATTCGACCATCGCCTCCCTTGCTATCCAAATGCTTAGGTCGGCGACTTTCAACGATTCGGGGGCGAACTTTTCCTTAGATTTCTGACCCAGCGAGAGCGTGTAGAGGTCGGTGATCCATAGTCTATCCTTCTGTTCCATATCCTCAACTGGAACCCCTAATCGCCGGAGTTGAAAGCGGATGTCATTAGGTGATTGAGAATGTGCAATGTAGCTAACACTCCCACCAGTCTTCAGCCATCCTGCCGCAATGGTAAGCGTCGCGTTGTACCATTGCGACGCAGGGTCAAATTCGACGAGAATATTGGTGCCTGGAGAGATTGACCCCCGAGTCAAATTCTCGATCAATTCAAGGCGCGGCACGTCAATAACACACGCTGAATGATGCTAAGCACAGGAAGTTCTGGTTTTCGGTATAAGCTGGGCTTCACTCGGTCGGAGGCTAAGCCGGAATTGAGAACGTGAGAAGAAAAACAGATTACCTACATGAAACAGAAGCACAAGGGAATTTCATATGCTCTTCATGGTGATTGAAAAATTCAAGAACAGAAATGCTCCAGCTGTATATCGCCGGTCACGGGAAAGGGGACGAATGCTTCCAGATGGTTTGAAGTACATTGATAGCTGGGTCGAAACGAACTTTGACCGTTGTTTCCAATTGATGGAGTGTGAAGACCCGTCCTTGTTCCAGCAATGGGTGGTTCAGTGGCAGGACCTTGTCGACTTTGAATTTGTCCCCGTTATGCCATCTAGGGAAGCAGCGAGAACAATCACCTCCACGCCCTAGATCATGTGTGCCGATGTCTTCACCGAGCCCAAGCTGAGCCGGAAAGGATTTACATTCTTCAGACTATTTTGCGGATTTGCTCAAGGTTTCTTAGGAAGCCTTCCTCAGTTTGGCTGTCCGCTGAGAAGGTTGGGTCAATTATCAACTCGTCGGGCTTAACGTCCTTCACCGCTTGGATGTCTTCTTTGATCTGGTCTAGGCTGCCGGAGCAGAAGTTTCTTTCTTTTCCGAGGGGTTGTTGCCTAACGTCAATGTTGTATCGGGCCACGACCTTAAAGGAGGCCGGGTCCCGGCCAGCGCTCTTAACCATGGCCTTGATTTGGGCCGACATCGCCGTCAGTTGATCAACAGAAACGCCTACTGGCATCCAACCATCTGCGAAGGTTGCTACACGCTTCATTGCCAAAGGTGCAAACGCCGCCATGTAGATGGGCGGGTGTGGCTTCTGTACCGGTTTGGGTTGAATGATGGATTTGGGAAGTTGGAAGTATTTGCCGTGAAATTCAACTGGATCCTTTGTCCAGATCGCTTTGATTACTCTTAGAAATTCATCTGCCCGTTTGCCTCGCCCTTTCAGCGACGTGCCGATTGCATCTTGTTCGTCCTTGGACCAACCAAGCCCGAACCCAACTTTCAGCCTCCCATTCGAGAGTTGGTCCAGTGTGGTTAACCGTCGGGCGAGTAGAACTGGGTTGTAGAACGGCATGTCAAGCACACTTGTGCCTAGGGAGGCTCGATTTGTGTGCGCGGCGGCAAAGGTCAAGGTCTCAACCGGGTCGAAGACGCGTTTGTAGACGTCTGGAATCGGCCCACCGTAGTATAATGTCTGAGGGTTCACAGGCCACAGGAGGCGCTCGGTTACCCAGAGCCCATCATAACCCAATTCCTCCGCACGCTTCGCAACCTTGATAATCGTACGCGGATTCGCCACAGGTCCCAATTGAGGAAGAAAGGATCCGGTTTTCATAGACATTCCTTCCCCCAAAGCCTTCGGCCAATCTATAAACTGATTGCAGCGAAGGCGATTTCAAGGGAACAAATTGAGTGGTAGGTGTGCTGGAAAATGAGGGCGGATAGGAGCATTAGCGTCAGATTCTATGATCTGTAGACCTTTACCGGATGCTCGTACCCGAATAGGTAGTCCGCCAAGTGGCAATACTCTCTTCCACCGATATTGCATTCCATTTCAATTCACCTCCTCAAATCGAATACATGATGATTCGAAGCCTAGGCTCTTGACTATGATTGGAGCGGGTCCACTGATATGGTGGGTGTTCCACCAGGTGGAAAACGGAGAGAGCTAACGTCGCTTTGTCCATGTTCAGAATAATTGCTTACAGGTTCCGCTTTCCGAAAAGAACCTTCTGAAGCTTCGTGGGATTGGAATGAAAAATGGAGCAGTGACTTAGCCTTGAGCCATTGCTGAATGATTCGTTCACAACGGCTTTTATCCCGCACGGCTTCGTCAGGGTTTGAGGTGTATGATATGATTCCAGTTGGGCTGCTGTTCATCGGCTTGCTGATTAGAACTGTCTTTGCAGCGGCGATATTCATAGTGGGTGTTTGGTTCCTTCTGAAGATCGGACGCCTAATAGATGCCTACACAGAAAGAATAAAGGCAAATCGAACAACGAAGTAGAAGATCTAGTGATTCGAGAATGGTGTTCTGTTCTAAATGCGGTGCCCGCATACCTGATGAAGATCGGACGTGCCCGAAATGCGGGGCCGCAATTTCCGTAAATTCCCTCGCCCCGCAAGCCGCGGGAGGACAGAGCATCGACAAGATCATCTCCGAAACTCCGGTTGAAGAGCAGAAACAAGTTAATTCTGTTCTTCCGCTTGTCGACGGCGAAAACATCCTGTGGCATCGAGAATCCACTCGAGGCCTAATCCACAAAGAAGTAACCATGGAAGAGGCGGTAACCAACAAACGCTGCCTCAAATATGACGTTGAAAACAAACAGGTTGTTGCACAGATCGGAATCAACCATTGGCCTGAAGTCGTTGTCATGAACATGCACAGGGTTAACGACTCGATTGGAGGAGGTGTCTTCCTAACGCCCCGAATGTTCGGCCTCCCCAGCCTCGGAGGACTTGGGCTATACGGCGGGCCAAGGCGTGGTTACCTGAAAGTTTTCGGGGACGTGTCTTTCATGAATGAAGGAAAAAGCGTATTGACCTTCGAAAACGTCAAAGACCCTCAGGGAGTTAAACAGTTAGTTGAAGCCCTGAAGCGCCAACAAGGCTTCCGAGGACCCTGGCCCGGTAGACAATGGCCAGGCCGACGCTTAAGACCACAACAACCCTAGCTATGTCCTGACCGTAAAGCAGCGACCTAGACCTACTTCGGGCTCTTCAGGTAGAGTTCTTGGCAATGCTCGATGACCTTTCTTGCAGCCGCTGCTTTTTCCCAGCCCAGCACCTTGACTTGTTTCCCTTCCAAGACCTTGTACGTTTCGAATAGGTAAGCAATTTCCTTGAGAATGTGCTCTGGCAGACTATCCAAATCATGATATTCAGCGTACCTAGGATCGCCAGTAGGCACAGCTAGGATTTTATCATCCTTCTTGTTGCCGTCCAACATTCGAAGCAAGCCGAGAGGTCTCGCTGACATTATGCATCCTGGAAAGGTAGGGCTTGTTACTAGGACGAGGATATCAAGCGGGTCACCATCTTCATCGAGAGTTCGTGGCAGAAAACCGTAATCGCCGGGAAAATGCACGGCTGAGAAAAGCACGCGGTCGAGAACGATTGCTTTCTTCTTTACATCGTATTCGTATTTGTTTTCAGTCCCTTTCGGGCTCTCGATAACCGCGTACACAATCTCTGGCGAATTAGGCCCTGTTTCAAGGTCACGCAGAAAATCCAATTCCGATCTCAACTAAGTTTGAATCAGGTAGCCCATTCATTCCGCTTGGACAGTTTCTTCCTCTTCGTAATCTTCTTCGTCCTCGCGGGTGAGGGTTATCTCTATTGTTGAGATGTTTCCTCTGGTGCCATCGAAGCGAGTGACATCCTCGGAACCCAAGTTTATGCTAACGATTTGAGCGTCCTTGAGGAAACTGCGCTTCAACATTTGCACCGTATCGATCGCTTTCTCTATTGCCTGCCCCCTCGCCCTAACCATGACTTCCCCATTTCCTGAATTGAAGAGCGTAACGCAGGCAGTCACGTAGTTCATGATGGGTTTCTTTCCGATTCGAACGAGGTTTGATTGTTCACTCATATTCTTACCATGGTTTGTTCTGTTGGGCTAACTGTAAGGAATTTGGGTGTTCAGGGATTTTGTGATGGTAAGTTCTTCCATCAGTTATTCTAGATTTAAACGTACTTCCGTACTTCATTCGTACTGAGCATTTACCCGCCTATTGTGTGCATCGGCCTAACATGTTCAAGTTTATCGAACTTCTTCAGAAGCGTTTCCACGCCGGGCGCCTTTCGGGAGACAGAGTCACGCATGAAGCTTAAAATTGCGTCGTCAGAGCCCCCGTTTCTAAGTAAAGGCCTGAGGTCGAAGCCCATCTTGTCGAAAAGGCACGGAACGATTTTCCCGTCCGCTGAGAGCCGTATCCTATCGCAGTCTGAGCAAAACGGCTCAGTTATCGAAGTGATCACCCCAATCTCGCCCTCGCCGTCTTTGAACCGGTAGATTTTCGCAGTGCTCCCACTTTCCCTTGTGACGGGTTCAAGTTGGTACTGCCTCTGAATGGTTTGGATAATTTCTTTACCGCTCACTACCTTATCCATTCCCCAAAGGCGTTGCCCGTCGAAGGGCATGTATTCGATGAAGCGAACCGTAACATCGCCGGCCCTTGCCAAACCAGCTAAGTCGCCTATCTCGTCTTCATTGCAACCTCGGATGATTACGGCGTTAATTTTGAGTGGCTGGAACCCGTTCTCCTTCGCCACCTTGATGCCATCTACGACTTTGTGGAAAACTCCGCCGCCTGTGATTTCGCTGAATCGTTCGGGTTTGAGGCTGTGGAGGCTTACGGTTACGCCTTGCAACCCAGCCCTTCTTAGGGCCTCGGCCTTCTCGGCGAGGAGGAAACCGTTCGTGGTCATGCTCAGCGAGCTGATTCCTGGGACGTGCGCCAGCATTTCAACGAGTCTTTCGATATCCCTACGCATCAGCGGCTCCCCACCGCTTAGGCGAATCTTCTCTACTCCCAGTTTAGCGAATAGTGATGCAACTCGCTCGATCTCCTCGTAGCTGAGTATCTCACTCTTGGGCAGCCACACTGGGGTTTTGGGCATGCAGAACTGGCAGCGGAAGTTGCAGCGGTCCGTAACGGATATGCGAAGCTTGCGCGCAATGCGCCCGAAAGAGTCTGTTAGGGAAACCACGTAACCCACGCCGTCGTTTAGTCAGAATACTCGTAAGGAGTCATTTAAGCGATATCTAAGCCCCGTTCAGTTCACGGCTCAAACGGCTAACCTTTCTTCCGTCGTCGTATCGAAAGAACTGCCAAGGCGACTATGAATAGAACGACGAAAAATATGACTGATTCGTAAAGTACATTGCTGGATCCAATGAAAGCAGAAACATTTTGACTTGAAATTGTTGGGGCAAGCGGGGTCGAAGTTGACTCCGTTGATACAATGGTCGAGGTACTCGCCATATGTGACAGCGACGTTGTGGCCTGTGAATTACTTTGGATAACAGAGGTAGTGCTCATCGTCGTTGTTTCATTCGGTGGTACCACGGATAGGAGGAACGATGACCTGTAACTTCCTGCTACGGAGCCGAACAAGATCATATAGGCGATGGCGTACACTGGATATTGGCCGCTTGTTGGAGGCGCCGTGAGTGTATTTGTCACGTCAACTCTTGCAGAGTTTACGATGCTAGAGCTAGTCGAGATGAGATTCTGATGACTGTCGAAAAGGTCGACGCGGGCGCTTAATGGGACGACAGGGCATGAATAGAGAGTAATGGTTGTAGTGACGGTAACTGGCTGGTTGGCTGGGACTGGGTTGGGATAGTTGAATGTGAGGAAGGCAATCTCGCATAGGTTTACGGCTTGAGCGTGCACAGCGACATTGCTCCCAAGTAAGAGCAACAGACCGAGCAAGAAAAGACCGCACCGTGAAATTGCCAAGCTGAGCACTTTCGACCACTTAGTTTCATAGTTTACGATAAAACCGTTCTCCCCGTACGCAGCTTTACCTTCTCTTTACGCAGCGGAGTGGAAAACTTTGGATAAAGGAAAATCGCCCAAACAATATATTGAACACGGATGGGGTAACGGTGTAAACCAATGCCCCGAAAAATACCAACATCATACCTGCGAAAGTTGAACGAGGAGCAGAAGAAAGCTAAGGAAATCGCAGCCAAACAAGCAGCGAGGAAACCTCAGCCGGTGGACCCAGATTCAGGGAAACTGAAGGGTTTCACGATGATTTGCCAAACCTGCGGAAGCCGAACCCGTTTTACAGTGGATAAGTTTGGGTATGCGACCTGCAGCAACTGCAGAGCCATAGCAAGCTATAGACTCGGCCACTTAGCATAACGTGATCCACTAGAAGACGACAGGAAAGAGCTAGTCGCTTCAAATTACCTCGTACGAACTACTCGACCTGCTCCCCTAGTGTGTCATTCTAACTTCTTCCGATCAAAATGACGCCGACTACGACGAGAGCGATCCCTGCCCACCTTGTTACGGTTACAGTTTCATGCAGGAAAAACACTGCAAGTAGAGATGTGATTATGTAGCTAGCACCCAGCAGCGGGTAGACGACGCTCAGTTCTGCTTTCGTAAGGGCAAGCAGCCAACTTACGGCTGCCGCTCCGTAAAGAATTACACCAGCCAGCAAATACTTGTCCGTGAGCGTACGCATTGAAAGCAGTGTGTTCAACGAAAGACCACTGTCGAGAACACCAATCTTCAAACATAACTGGCCGAAAGAACTTAGAATTATGGACGCCACAACGAAAGAAATGGTGCTAAGTTGCATCTCTCTGGCAACCTCCTCGATTTTTTGCCTTTTCCTTTGGTTCTTGTTCGGTCATGTTAACCAACCTTCTTAATTCGAATGACGCTCTTGGCAATGTTCGCTTTATAACGGCAACGCCTAATGTCCTCGTCTAAGTGAAGCAGAGGCGAGTACGCGATTTAAACGTCAGAAATTGAACCGTTGTTTCACGCATTTTGTGCCTGTGCGGGTAAGCTTTACAACTCGTGGCCTGTCCCTCCACGACCCCAACAGACAGGGACAACCGCAAACTGAACGGCAGCCAAGAACGCCTTGGCTTTATGCGTGTATTTGTTTACGCTTAATACAACGAGGTAACATATTTAAGAGCATTAATTTGTTTAGTATCCACCTGGTAAAGTTGACCGCAACTATTGCTCAGGTTAGAGTCAAACGTCTTGTAAATCTCGGCTTGATTGATTGCAATTGTACTGCTGCTGAACGCATTACACAACTGAAATCGAGGCTGACCGACGACGATAGGACGATTCGAGAGCTGGAGACCTTCTTCTCCGCACTTGGGGATACTACTAGGCTTAAGATGCTGAAGATAATCGGTGATGAAGAATTATGTTCATGTGAAGTAATGGCTGCCCTTGGATTAACTCAACCGACAACGTCGCACCACCTCGCAATTCTGGAAAGGGCTGGGCTGCTTAGTTCAAGCCGAAGCGGCAAATGGGTGTTCTACAAGATAACGAACTCGAGTGTTAGGAATCTGATCATGAAAGCGTCCAGCACTGTGAAGGAGATCCATCATTGAAGAAAGTGCTCTTTGTCTGTATAGAGAATGCCGGTAGAAGCCAGATGGCTGAGGCAATCGCACGTGCGTACGGAGTTGACGCCACGAGTGCTGGCACGATCCCAGCGGCAGCGGTTAACCCGATGGTTGTTGTAGCTATGCAAGAGAGAGGGTTCAACCTCTCTTCCAGTAAGCCGAAGATGCTCACTAACGAGATGATTGAACAAGCTGATTATGTTGTAACGATGGGTTGTAAAGTTGAAGACGTTTGCCCAAAACCTCTAATCGTCAAAATGGAGAAAAAGCTAGTTGACTGGCATATTGACGACCCAAAAGGTAAACCAATCGAAGAAATCCGCAAGATCAGGTCCACAATAGAGGACCGAGTCATAGAGCTGCTAGATAGAACCAGACAGTGAACTGAAGCATACAAAAGAATCGACTAGTACCGTAATCAATTCAGGTGCGCGACAAGTAAATGGGGTTATTTCCTTGGTCGCGTTGTAAGAAGGAATGTTCCTCCGAATTCGTTGGAACCTACTTTCTTGTGCTCTTTGGTGCTGCCTCAGTCATAGTCAGCGCATCCGTCAACGGTACTATTGCCCTAGTGTTTGTTGCATCCGTTTTCGGTGGCACAGTTGCATTAATGGTCTTGCTACTTGGCAGGCATTCGGGGGCGCACATTAATCCAGCTGTGACATTAGCGCACGCGTTCGCAAAGAAGACACGAAACGATCTGATCCTTCCTTATGTTACGTTCCAGGCGTTAGGAGCAATTCTTGCGGCGTTTACGCTTCGTTTGTTTTTCTTGAATCGATCGGTCATGCCCGCAGATTTGGGTTCCACTGATCTTGCAATCGGCGTAACCCCAATCTATGGCGTATTTTTGGAAGCGATTGGGACTTTTCTCCTCTGCTCAGCCGCATTAGTAGCTACCTCCTTTGTTCGTCAACCATGGAGACAGGCTGCGCTTATGGGGGGAACATTGTTCTTGCTCATCTTGCTGCTTGGGCATTTGACAGGAGCGTCCTTCAACCCGGCGAGGAGCATTGGGCCCGCACTGTCCTCAGGCCATTGGAGCAACATCATCGTGTATTTAGTTGGACCATTCTTAGGAGCGACCTTTGCCGCAGTGCCCTTCAGGTTCTTGCAGATCGAAGACCAAATCTGCGAGTAGTACGTTGGCTAGTGGTGCGAACACTCAGTTTTGCTAACGACGACGGACGACGGTTCAAATTATGATTCTCGCACGATTAGACCACGCCCACAAAACAAGTCAGAGAGGCATTTCCAACTCTAATTCATCTCGAAGTGGAATCCTAGCTAACCCTACGAGCGAAATCTCCGGCTTGAGCTGGCGTGATCGTTCAAGCGCGTTGCTGTATAACGCTGCCAATGTGAAGCCCCTCCGTTGATAGAAACCCAAGGCTGGGAAGTTGTCATTCGTTGTTATGAGCCAAACACGGCGACAGTTGTTCGAAAGCGCCTTCGATCTTACCGCGTTGACGAGAGCTGAGCCTACACCAATTCTTTCCACTATGCTATTGAGAGTAACAATCTCGCACTCATCGCCTTCAATGAGAAATGTTACGAGTCCAATGCGTTTGCCACCCTCCAACGCAATAAAACCCTGCAACCGATCAGCATAATGCACCTTGCCTCTACTTACAATCTTAGCTGAGTGCCAATGCTCTACCAAGAGTTGCCTTATCCAATCAGCGTCGGTCGGGTCTAAAGGACGAACTTGAATTTGAGGCAAGCCTCTGCCAACATGAACTCACAGGAGTCTATTGGAAAAAGAAGCTTTTGTATGTGAGTTAATGCTGCGCATAAACACGAAGCACTACACCTTGGAAACGACGTTCTTTGGGTGAAGGGCTTGATAAGAGAGGGTTCTAATCCCAATTTTCTTGTAAATCAGGTGAAGTTTGCGGTTTCGGTGATTGCTGAGTTCATTGTGATTGTTGGTGAAGCGTTGGTTCCAGTGTAGCTCCCGCTTCCGGTGCCCGCCCAAGATTTGAACGTGTATCCTGTGCTCGCTGTAGCGGTGAGAGCTATTTTTGCTCCTGCATTATACCATCCATTGGTGGGTGAAACTGATCCGGCTCCTGACGGATTGACCGTCGTAGTTAGGAAGTACTGTTTCTGAAAGGTGGCTTTGTAGGTAGTCGGCGAATTTGGCACGATTATTGTATGTGACTGAGCGCCGCTGTCACTCCAACCGGTGAAGACGTACTGGCAGCCAGTCCCGCAGCTTACGGGGGAATTGGTTGCGATCGTGTGCGTTGAGCCAGTGGCCCAAACATAGGTTAGTGGTGTTTTCTCGGCGTGGCCGTCAACGGTCACGTAGCCTGCACCCGGTGGGTCTGAGGTAATAGTGATGATGACACCGAAATTCGCTGTCTCAATAATCGGTGAATTCACAGTAATTGTTGCTGAGGCACTGGTGCCTGAATAGCTGCTTCCGGTCCATTCGATTAATTTGTAGCCTGTTTTCGCCGTAGCCTTAATCGTCACCTTCTGCGCCGCATTGAACCAGCCACTGTTTGGCGAGGCGGAACCCTGTCCCGACGGGGTGACCTGCATCGTCAGGTAGAACTGATGTTGATAAGAGAAGGCACGTGTGCTGCTGCCCCCTATCGTTCCACTGGTCGTCTGAGTAGTGAACCATCTCTCAATCGGGCCGGAGCCGGATAGGGGATTCGGAGTAAGCGTCCAACTGGAACCATAGTCATACCAGTAGCCTGTCGGCGTCGTCATCAGAGCAATTGGGGTTGGTGAACCGAATTGATTCGCCTGGAAGGTGGGCAGGGAATACGCAGAGCCTCCGCCGCTCACTGAGTATGATAGTTTCTGCCATGTTTGCCGGTAGAAAACGAACACGACGGTCGTCGCGGAAGACGTGCCAGTTAATGGCTGGTTTGAGTCCCAGCGCTGAGATGAACTTGACCCGCCCAACGGGTTGGAGGTAACGGACCAGTTACTTCCAGCATCAACCGTCACACCAACAATCGTAGTCTTCAAGGTCAGACTTTTCGAAACGCCCTCTGCAACGTAGTTGAACTTGGGCGCTGAGGGGGTGCCTCCGGCAGCGATCGCATAACTCACAGTCATGGTTACCTGTTGCCGAACGAAAGTAGCCGACACGGTAACGCCGTTATTGGGCATGGTGAAAGTGCAAGGGTTAATGGAAGAGCCGCCAGAGCAAGACGCCCCGCTAGCACTCCAAGTTGAAAACTGCCAATTAGTGGAAGCAGTTGCGGTTACAGAAATTGGTGAACCAACTCCCTCGGAACAACCATTCGGACAATTAGGACTAACCAAACCAGAACCCGAACCAATGTTCGTCGTTAGAGTCTGTACGATTTGCGTGAAAGTGGTTTTCAAGGTAACTTGACTATTAGGCATAGTGAAAGTGCAAGGATTACTCGAACATGAAACGCCGATCTGAGTTGACCAACTCGAAAACTGCCAACCGCTTGATGGATTCGCCGTAACAGTAACAGATTGGCCGACCGGCTCACCACAACCACTAGGACAATTCGGGCTGACAGTGCCTGAACCAGAATCAACCCCAGTCGTCAAAGTCTGAGTCGGATTAAACGTGTAAACCGCAGTAACCGTCCCAGCACTTGAGACCGAACCGGAACAACTCGAATAGCCGGCGCCAGAGCAAGCGTAGCTTCCCCCGGTCCCAGGTACAGGAGAATCATATGAATAGGGAACTGTACCAGTCAAACTTGAAAACGTGATACTCGTACCCGAACTCGTCGACTGGTGATTCCCATTAACCGTTACACCCCAAGCAATCCCGGGCTCAGGAATACCTGACTCATCAAAAGTAACGGAATAGGTAGTCGATGTGAAAGTTGCGGATACTGTAACCGCGTTGCTGGGCATCGTGAAGGCGCAAGGGTTACTGGACGAACCTCCGGTGCAAGACGCGCCGGTGACGCTCCAACTGGAAAACTGCCAATTAGCAGCAGGTGTAGCTGTGACGGTGACCGATGACCCAACTTGTTCCTGGCATCCGGTCGGACAATTCGGGCCGACAGAACCGGAACCGACAATACTCGTAGTCAAGGCCTGCATATCTTGCGTAACCTGACTGAAAGTAGCACCCAGAGTCACAGCATTATTGGGCATGGTGAAAGCGCAGGGATTCGAAGAACATGAAATTCCATCCTGAGTTGACCAGGTGGAGAACTGCCAACCGGAACTGGGGTTTGCCGTGACTGTGACCGGTGAACCGACCGTCTCAGAGCAACTGCTCACACAATCAGGGGAAACGGAACCGGAACCCGCATCGACCTGCGTCACCAAGTTCTGAGTATTCGAAGCAGCAGAATTCTCAGTGAACATTATTTGGCCACTGTTCGATGCGCAAGAGCCCAAATTGAGGTTGTTAGTCTCGCCGGTGAACCCTGTCACAACGCACGTGGGTACAATCAAGTTTCCATTCTGATCATTCAAACTGTTCACAACAGTAATGGACGTCCCGGAATTGAAAATCGCCTGCGAGCCATCACCGTAGCCGAACACGTTGAACTCCGCATCCTGCCAATTTAGGTACAGATTCACAACTTGGTCGGTTATCGCAATAGAGTAACAGCTCCCCCCTGAGATACACAACTCGGCCTCGTCGTTTGAACCACCAAAATTAGCATAACCATTCAGGATCAGATTAGCGAGGTTTGAGGCTGTCTGAGTTGGAACAGACGTAGAAGGACTGTTAGCATAACAGCTAGAGCCACTCTGCATCCAAGAACTCCCATTCGGGGGCCCAGTGCTTGAGCAGCTGCCATAAGCACTATGATACCCGAGCAGCCAGTACTGAATGTAGATTTGTGTTCCATATTCCCCACTAGGATCGTTTATGAAAACAAACTGCTCCCAACCTGTAGCTGATTTGCCACTGGTGTAGGTTGTACTGGTGGTGAATGTCTGAGAGTTGACTTGGAGTCCGAACTCATTGGCTCCATACTTGCTGTCAGTTTCGCTTGTCAATCCGGTAACGGATTGAAACGATCCAACCGAACTACCGATTAACTTGCCGGATGGCGCCTGTGCAACCTCGTCATTTCCATTGCCCACCGTTGACGGTGACGCTCTTGACGGTTGTAACGGCTGTAAAGGCGCGGTACCGCACTTACTCGCTTGCCAAACCGTACTTGGATACTTGGCCTCGAAGCATCCCGCGTGCGGCGCAGGAACACTGGACATATATCCGTTCCATGCAGCCCAGTTGGCGAAGGTGGGCGGCGGTTGGGCTTCCGATTGCTCGGGTGCGATGGCTGAAGCCTTCAAGGGCAGCACCAACACTAGACTAACAAGAATTGCGCATGCGAATAACTGTCTAATTTGTATTCGTGTCTCTTTGGCAAGTCGCCCCAGCTATGACCACCTTTGCCGTTGGCTTCGGGCCTTCAATTTGCTAATATGAGTTCTGCAGTTCCGTTTTGTCAATCTCGCGACATTGACCGCAGTGCGTATGTACTGTTGTCAGCAAGAATCATGTTCCTCGTTACACTGCTCTATCTGTGAACTGAAAATCGCTTGGTCAAAGATGTCTTTCCATTGTTGCGTAAGTCTGCGTGCGCATTCTTTCCCTGAGTAAGTTCTCCACATTGGGCGAAAGTTTATGGGTCAAGTGAAGGTTGCAGTTTCTGTTATCGCAGAGTTGATGGTGATTGTGTGGCTTGCTGATTTTCCTGTGTAATGTTCTTTTCCGGTGCCTGTCCAGGATTTGAACGCGTGACCTGAGTTTGGTGTGGCTGTGATGGGTACCGTCTGGCCTTTGTTGTACCAGCCGTTGCCAGGGGTAACTGACCCTGGTCCGTTAACCGTCATGGTTAGGTAGTATTGGTGCTGGAAGACGAA
>Ga0187770_10000608_pt1 | contig 17608 bp, 12 predicted proteins | sample 0116_SJ02_MP02_2_FD_133154 | JGI IMG/M metagenome (GOLD analysis project Ga0187770, IMG submission 133154) | Tropical peat soil microbial communities from peatlands in Department of Meta, Colombia - 0116_SJ02_MP02_20_MG | ecosystem: Environmental > Terrestrial > Soil > Wetlands > Peat | place...
GATTTCCCGGTCATCGCTCCGACGACGATCGCCGTATTCCCGGCTACTCTTTACATCGGCCAAACGGCCCTTATGACTCCTAGCTCCGCGCTCGGGGTCACCGTCACCAATACCGGCAGCGCCACGTTGAATGTCTCGGGCATTACCTTCTCGGGCGCCAATCCCTCCGACTTCGCGCAGACCAATAACTGCAGCTCGGTCGCCGCGGGCAGCACCTGCACGATCTCGGTCACGTTCACTCCCTCCACCACCTCCGTCGAATCCGCCACCCTGACTCTGAGCAGCAATGCGCAGGGCAGCCCCCAGTCTGTGGGCCTGATGGGCGGAGGCCAGTTCATGGCCCTGAGTCCAGATGGCACCCACCTGATTAACACCTTCACGAACCAGCCCGTGTTCATCACCGGCGACTCTGCTTGGTCCCTAATCACGCAGCTGGACAATGCGGACGTGGACGTCTATCTTTCGACTCGGGCCGCGCAAGGTTACAACTATCTCTGGTGCGCGGCTGCCGACAATTACTACCAAACGAATGCGCCGGCAAACTACTACGGCAATGTTCCCTTCGACGGCGCAGACTTCACCAACTTCGATTCTGCTTACTGGACGCATGTTGACTATGTGATTCAGCGGGCTGCAGCCTATGGTTTTACGGTGGCTCTCGACCCGGGTTTTGTAGGACTCTCTTCGCCAGGCGGCTATCTGCAAAGCTATCTGAACAGCACGGACGCGGTGGTCACTGCTTATGGCGCATTCCTCGCTAATCGTTACCAGAATTATCCCAATATCATTTGGGCCCTGGGCGGGGATGTGAACCTCTCCACGGGGGTAGTGCCCAAACTCACCGATCTGGCCAATGGCATCCGCCAGTACGACACGGTGCACTTAATCACCGCCGAAGGGTATCCCCAGCAGGCCGCTCTGAACACATACTCCGGGCTAACTTGGCTCCAGCTCGACTGGCTCTACTTCCACACGGACAACATTCCCTCGGGGGTCGCAGCCGCCTACCAGGCGACGCCGTTCCTGCCGTCCTTTATGGGAGAGAGCTGGTATGAAAACACTTCGGGCCTGAGCGAGTTACAGCTCCGGGAGCAAGGCTACTGGGGAGTGCTGGGAGGGGCCTACCTGGGGAACGGGGGCTTCGGAAACAATCCCCTTTGGTATTTCAATGGAGGCCCAGACGCACAGTCCACAGACCCCACCTGGCAGAGTCAACTCACCTCTGCAGGATCTTTGGCCCAAGAATATCTGGGAGAGCTGTTCCGCTCCCGCGAACACTGGAAACTCGTTCCCGACCTCAACAACTCCGTGGTGACCTCGTGCGTTCCGAATTGCGGCTCGGCTGCAGCCTATAGCCTGGTCACGGCCGCGAGAACCTCAGATGGCCAAACCATCATCGTCTACATCCCGGACGGGAACGCGACCACGATCAACGTAAACATGAGCCAGATTACCTCTCCTACCCACACGGTCCATGGTTGGTGGTTCAATCCCCAAACCGGCGCGGCAACGGACCTAAGTACGTTCCCCAACAGCGGCACCATGATGTTCACGCCCTCCGATTCGAACGATTGGGTGTTGGTGCTGGACGACAACGGCGCTGCTCTTCCCGCTCCTGGCAACGCGAATTACTGAGCAGAGGCATTCGCGCAGCCCCTGCTCATTCCTGCTGTGACATCTGATCGGTGCACCAGCCAGCCCTGGGTGCCTCCATGGGCCTCCCCCGGTGTCCGTTGTCAGCACGCGTTGGCTGCCGGAACTGGCGCGTATGTTTGCATCTCCGGGTCATACTGAATCCTGAATTTGGTTTCAAACCCTGACCGATATCCTCGTCCAATGCAAAAGTCTATCTCATGCTCAATATATAAAAGTATTTTTACATCGGACTTGAACCGCCTCCACAGCCTCAAGACCCCGCATATCGTTCGATGGGCATCTCCAGCTATCGCATTGAGAAACAAAGGCTTAAATGACTCGAGACCCCGACACGAAGAATGAACAGATGGCTCGTTACCTGCAGATGAGCCATCCTGCTAGGTAGTTCAAGCCTGCCTTAGCACGGCTGTTGCTTTGTGCTCTGATAGAATCGAAGTCCCAAACCATGGACAGGTTCACTGAGGGACGGAGGTAGGTTACTTGCCGGACGAAACGGATGATTTAAGAGAGAGCTTGACTCAGGTTTGGCAGGTGCTGAAACGGCGCCGTTGGTGGATCCTGCCTACTTTCTGTCTGACGACGTTTGCGACGGTTTGTCTGGCCTACATCCTGCCGGCGGAGTATCGATCGGAGTCCAAGATCCTGGTCGAACAGCAACAGGTGCCTGAAAAGTACGTCACGCCCACTACGACCACCGATCTCCTCCAAATTCTTCAGCCAATGACGGAGGACATTCTCTCGCGCGCGCGGCTCCTCCAAATGATCAACGACCTGAATCTGTATCCATCCGAGAAGAAGCGGCTGGGGCCGGATGAACTGGTCCAATTGATGCGCAAAAATATAGCAATCGACCCGCTGGTTGCGGATGCCGAGCGACGCAAGGCAAACGCATTCAAGATCTCTTACGTGGGCAGCGATGCGCGCGCGACTCAGGAAGTAGTCAGCCGGCTCACTTCCTTGTTCATCGAGGAAAATCTCAAGAACCTGCAACAACAGGCCAGCGGAACCACCAATTTTCTCCAGGACCAGCTTGTTTCCGCGCGGACGACCCTCGAAGAGCAGGAAAAACGCCTCCGTGACTTCAAAATGGAGCATCTTGGCGAACTGCCCGCGGACCAGCCCGGAAACCTGCAAATTCTGTCCGGTCTCCAGATGCAGCTTCAAAATACCGGCGCGGCACTGGGCCGCGCCCGCCAACAACAGGTTTACCTGGAATCCCTGCTCGCTCAGTATCGCAGTCTGGGGGCAAAGACCGGCGATGATCCGAACGCCCCCGCGATCAATCGCATTGCCGCCGTCGAGAAACAGCTGACGGAATTACGGGCGAAGCGCGTGGATCTAGTGGCGCACTATACCCCGGAGCATCCGGACGTGGTCAGTACGGAACGCGAGATCGCACAAACCGAGGAACTCCTGGATACACTCAAGAAAAGCCGGAAGAACCAGCCTTCGGATTCGGCGGTGGAAGGTTCTGCGGCCCAAATCTCGGACAGCGACGATCCTGCTGTCGTTCAGTTGAAAAGCCAGCTCAAGGCCAATCAGGTGGAAATCTCCAACGCCATGGCCGAAGAGAAGCAATTGCAAGCTCGCATTGCAGAATACCAGCACCGTCTCAACCAGACTCCGGTCCGCGAACTGCAATTATCGGAGCTGCAGCGGGACCACGACCTCTCGCAGAAGAACTACGCCGACCTTGAGAACAAGCGGACGGAATCGGCCTTGGCCACTCGCCTCGTCCAAAACCAGCAGGGAGAACAGTTCCGCATTGTCGACCCGGCAAGCATGCCGACGCGTCCTTCCAGTCCCGACCGCCGCAAGTTGGGATTGATGGGCGCCGCCTTGGGGCTTGCCTTGGGAGCCGGATTGGCCTTAGTGCTGGAAATGAAGGAGACGGTATTTCACACGGATAAGGAGGTCAGCCAACTCTTCAATCTGCCGTTTGTCCTGGGAGTGCCCCTGCTCCTCAGCCCGTTGGAGGAAGGTCGGCGAGCCCGCACACGGGTTTTCGAATGGGCTGGAGGCTCCTTATTGGTCACAGCGGTGATTGCCGTGGAGGCATTCGTCCTCTGGCGAGGATAGAATAGTGCACAGACCAATTATCGGCTTCTTATCCACCATGGCGCATCCTAGCGAGAGCGTGCGCGTCTTCGCCTCAAATGGAACGGCGGAACGCTGGAGGGCATTCTGGGAAATCTGTTCACCCAGTAACCTCGGGCGTTCTTCTGGAGGAAACTGTTGAGCCGTCTCTATGACGCATTGCGAAAGGTGGAGGAAGAAAGCCGCGAGCCGGCCAACACCACATCGGATGCGGTCGTTGCTCCTCCCAGAGATACGGGACGATTGCTCGCCGTACCGTCCTTGCACGCCCACCTGAGATCGGAATGCAGGCTGATTGTTTCCAGTGATCCACATAGTCCGGGAACCGAAAGATTCCGCTTGATTCGCATGGCGCTGCGGAATTCCGCCGGTGGAAAGCTCCCCAAAACCCTTCTGATCACCAGCCCGCTGCCGAAAGACGGCAAATCGACAGTTGCCTTGAACCTGGCTACCTCCCTCTCCGAGGGCGGTAAGTACAAAATTCTCCTGCTGGAGGCCGATCTTCACCGTCCTTCGCTTCTCACCAGTCTCGGGCTGGATTGGATGCCCGGCCTCAGTGAGGTGCTGCACGGACAGGAGGAGCCTTCCGCCGTCATCCGCAGAATCGAACCCCTGGAATTCTTCCTGATGTCAGCAGGGCATACGTCCAACAATCCCTCCGAGCTTTTCCAGGGGGAGAAGTTCAGTTGCCTGCTCCAGGATCTCAAGGCCTGCTTCGACTGCCTCATTATCGACTGCCCTCCGGCTTTTCCGCTGGCCGACGTAGTGGCTTTGAAAGGCCTCGCCGATGGTATCCTGCTGGTGGCTCGAGCAGGAAAGACATCTCGTGAAGCCGTCCGTGAGACGCTTGAGCTGTTTAGGCCGGGCCAGGTGATGGGCATGATCTTGAACGCGGAGGAGGAACTAAACCAGACGTATTCTAGGTATTACCAGAAATATAAAAAGTAGCCAGCCTCTTGAGCGCTGGCTCATCGGGCTTTGCTGAAATATTCGCGTAGAACGCCCCGCAAATATACGGCTCCTCTCCGGATGAGAAGCCGATATTGGGTACGCCTTGACCACCTCTTGTTAGCCTGTCTATAGGATTCGGGGGAAGCAAACTTCAATGACATTCTCAGCAGGGCGTAAACAGGATAGCCTTGTGCTCTATTAGTTGGCCAGAAACTTCTGCCCTGAGCGCTGTCCCCTTAATTGAATAACCTAATCCTTACCTTGAGCCATCAGATTCCCGTGTTAATTCCCCTGCTCCCTTACAGGGACGTCGTTCCCGCTTTCCGCAAGCGCGTAGAGCTAGACAGGTTATATCGTTATAGGCACCCCAAGCATTCGATGATTCACTCATTCTCTCCCTCTTAAGCTAGAACGGAAAAGTGCCCCTGATCGCACCCTACCGCTGAGCAAGATAGAAACTTTTCCGCGCGTAGGGCCTTTAAGGATTGCTCTGATGCGGGTCATGGTCCACAATCATTGCTTTGATCGGCCCGGATCAGGGTGGCCGGCATGAGGTGAAGGGGACGTTAGGGGGGCCGAATGAAAGGCGTCGTTTTGGCCGGAGGCACCGGCAGCCGACTTCTTCCGCTAACCAAAGTCACCAACAAGCACCTGCTCCCGGTTTTCGACAAGCCCATGATTTATTATCCCCTGCAGACACTGGTCAATGCCGGGATCCTGGACGTTTTGCTGGTCACCGGGGGCAAGAACGCCGGAGAATTCTTGCGCCTGCTCGGTGATGGGCGCACCTTGGGTCTCGACCGGCTGAATTACACCTATCAGGAAGGGGAAGGCGGCATTGCCCAGGCATTGGCCCTGGCGGAACGCTTTGCCGAGGGCGGGTCCGTTTGCGTCATTCTCGGGGACAATATCATCGAGGGTAATATTTGCAGGTCGGTTAAATCTTTCCGCCAGCAGTGCCGTGGCGCGAAAATTCTACTCAAGCAGGTGGCGGATGCGCAACGCTTCGGCGTGGCCGAAATGTGCGGCGATCGCGTCGTCGGAATTGAGGAAAAGCCGGCGCACCCGAAATCCGATTGCGCCGTAACCGGCATTTACTTGTACGACGCCACCGTGTTTCAAAAGATCGGCCGGCTGAAACCCTCCGGCCGGGGCGAACTGGAAATCACCGACGTCAATAATTTCTACATCGAAGAGGGCACGCTCACCTTCGAGATCCTCGAGGGCTGGTGGACGGATGCCGGCACATTTGATTCCCTTCTCCGCGCCAATAACCTGGTCGCTCAGTCCGGAGCGAACAAGCTAGACCTTGCCGCTAGCCCGGAAAACAGGATGCTGGTCGAACGAGGTCGTTCATGAAGATTCTGGTCACTGGAGGCGCCGGCTTCATTGGCTCGAACTTCATCCATCTCGTTCTGGTGGAACGGAACGGCTGGCAAATCGTAAATTTCGACAAACTGACCTACGCGGGAAACCTCGCAAATCTAGCCGCGGTTTCCTCGCATCCCTGCTACACCTTCATCCGCGGAGACGTATGCGACCGCCATGCAGTCGCCGCAGCCATGCACGGCTGCGATGCCGTGGTGCACTTCGCGGCCGAATCGCACGTGGACCGCAGCATCTATGAGCCGGCCCCCTTCATCCAGACCAATATCACCGGCACCCTCGTCCTGCTCCAGGTGGCGAGCGAAAAGAATATCAATCGCTTCATACAAATTTCAACGGACGAGGTCTACGGAGATTTGCCGCCGGGTGTTTCCGCGCAGGAGGAAAGCACGTTGCGGCCCAGCAGCCCTTACGCGGCCTCCAAAGCTGGTGCGGACCTGGTGGTTCACTCTTTCGTCCGTACTTACGGGGTACCAGCCATCATCACCCGTTCCTCCAATAACTATGGACCTTATCAGTTTCCTGAAAAATTTTTGCCCTTACTGCTCGTAAATGCCCTGGCCAATCAAAATCTCCCCATCTATGGAGACGGCCGGCAACAGCGCAATTGGCTCCACGTGGAAGACAATTGCAGAGGGATCTTGTCGGTCCTCGAGCGCGGCTGCTCCGGAGCCGTCTACAACATCGGCGGCCAGGAGGTGGAAGACAATCTGTCCATGGCAAGACGGGTGCTACGCCTTCTGGGTAAACCGGAATCCCTCATCCGCCACGTCGCAGACCGCCCTGGCCATGACCGGCGCTATGCTCTCAATTCTTCCCGCATCCATGCAGAACTCGGCTGGTGCCCGCTCATCGCGCTCGAGGATGGGCTTGCGCGAACCGTCGCCTGGTACCAACAGAACTCGGATTGGGTGGACGCCGTGCGCGATGGCCAATATCAACGCTACTACGACAAGTATTACAGGAATCGTGAAGCCTCCCTGGCCGCGCTTAGGAATCCTAAAGATGGGTAGGCATTCGAGAGACGTGGCGACCACGAGCTCGCGCCAGAGAGGAAATGTTCGTACATCGCGGGGCCGGATCCCGCGCCCGGCATGAGCAACCCGCAAACGTTTGTCCGTGTCGAAACCAAGCTTCCAGGAGTCTGCCTGCTGCAACCGCGGGTCCTGCAGGACGCCCGTGGTTTTTTCATGGAAAGTTACCACCAGGCGAAGCTCAGTGAACTGGGAATCACCCATTGTTTTGTCCTGGACAATCATTCCTGCTCCCGCAAGCATGTTCTCCGCGGGCTCCACTACCAACTCCGCCATCCCCAGGCCAAGCTCTGCCGCGTGGTCGAAGGGGAAGCCCTGGACGTGGCCGTAGATATTCGGGTAGGCTCGCCGAGTTTTGGAAAATGGGTGAGCGTTGTCCTCTCCGCCAAGGCCCGCAACCAGATCTATATCCCGCCTGGTTTCGCCCACGGCTTCCTCGCTCTCACCGATTCTGTACAGCTCCTTTATAAGTGCAGCGACTTTTACGATCCGGCTGACGAACGCGGGCTTCGATGGAACGATGCCGGGCTTGGGATTGCCTGGGGTATCGCGGATCCTCTGCTATCGGAAAGAGACGCGGGATGGCCCACTCTGGCAGAGACTTCCAGAGAGCTCCTGCCGCATTTTTCGTGATGACGCCCCCTACGATTTTGCTCACCGGAAAGAATGGCCAAGTGGGATCGGAACTCGCACGCCTTCTGCCCAGCCTGGGAAAAGTTGTAGCCTCAAGCCATGCAGAGCTGGATCTCGCGAATCCAGGGGCGGTCCGCCGCGCCATTCGGGATATCCGGCCACAACTCATCGTGAATGCCGCGGCCTACACCCAGGTGGACCGAGCCGAAAGAGATTCTGCGGCCGCTTCTGCGGTCAACACCGAAGCTCCGGGCCTGCTGGCCGCCGAAGCAAAACGATTAGGGGCCGTGATGGTGCACTTCTCTACCGATTATGTCTTTGACGGCCTGAAGAGGTCGCCTTATGTGGAGACCGATGCTCCCAATCCAATCAATGCCTATGGAAAATCTAAGCTCGATGGGGAGCAAGCAATCCAGGCCAGCGGCGCGGCTCATCTCATACTGCGCACTGCTTGGATTTACGCCACCACTGGCCGCAATTTCCTCCTTTCGATTCTGAAGCTCTCCACACAACGGGAGGAACTAAGGATCGTCTGCGACCAGATCGGTGCGCCCACGGCGAGCGGCCAAATCGCTTGGGGCACTGTTCGCATCCTTGCGCACATCCTGAGACAGGGCAGCGCTCCGGATTGCTTTGTACCCTTTAGCGGCATCTACCACATAACCGCCGGGGGTGAAACCTCCTGGTATGAGTTCGCCCAGGCAATACTGGAGGGCGTCGCACACATTTCCCCGGATGCTCCCTGGTACGCCCAGGCAACGGGTGGGCATCCCCGCGTGGCCCGCTGCGTCATTCCCATCACCACAGCAGAATATCCCACACCCGCGCGGCGCCCCGCTTATTCCGTCCTCTCCAACGCGCGGCTTCGTTCCACATTCGGTTTTGAGTTGCCGGACTGGCGTAGCCAGCTCAGGCAAGTCTTCCAGGCCGCAGAGCAAGGAGAGCAACGCAATGCGTGAACTTTTGAGATTCCGCGGAGAACTCTCAACGAGCTCTGCTCTGACTCGCGCTTCTCGAAAGGAATAAGGAAATCTGCTGAGCGAGAATAGCAAGTAGCCGCATCTTCGTTCATAACTGCGTTGTTCAAGGGAGTTGCGGCACTCGGGAGAAGGCACTTTTTCGCAATAGGGTGCCTCCGGCTGCAGTTTTCTCTAGTTTGAGGCCCGCCTGCTTGACCCAATCGCGGTTCGGCTGATGAGCCGCCAACGTTTCACCACGGCTTTCGGCTAATCGGCATGGAACCCGACCGAAGATCCAGATGGAGCGCCGTCGTTCGTCTATGGCACGCTGATTGCTCGCCTGCGCCCCGTTAAGACGGCTTAAGCAAGAGAAAACTCATCTGGGAGCGCCGAGCGACTTCAGGAAAGGATTGAGTCTCAATAGAAGGGGATCCATCTCATGAAACCAATCAAACAACTGTTCCTGACAGTTCTAACGCTGGCGACGGCCACAGCGGGCGCCTGGGCACAAACCGAATCAATGTCACAGGCGGCACCGAAGCAAAAGTCTGAAGCTGCACCGGATCAGCCCGCAGTCACCGCCGCGAACATACAGGCGCTCAGAGAAGGGCTGGCCACGGCCCTGCAGCAGATCCAGGAGTTGCGAGACGAGTTGCACCGCAGGGATCAGGAGGCACGGAACGCCCAAACGATCGCGGCCGATGCGGCTGCAAAAGCCGGTGCGGCGCAGTCTGGAGCACACCAGGAGCAACAAACGGTGAGCCGACCCGATGGCAATGTAGCCAGCCTCGAAGCTGTCAGCAGCCCGCCATTGCACGACGCCACGTGGAACAACGCGGTCCTGACGTCCCAAGAACAGGTACAGGGCGCCAATCTCGAGCCCCAACAATCGTTCAACAAGGAGATGGAGGGACCGCTCACCATCCGGTTCAAAGGGATCAACGTTACGCCCGGCGGCTTCGCCGAAGCGGCATTCGTGTGGCGCTCGCGAGCCCTGGGAGCCGATCTCCCCACGCCGTATAACTCCCTCACCATGCCGGGAGCATCGCAGAACCACCTGTCGGAGTTTTTCGGCTCCGGCCGCCAGTCCCGCCCTACCGTCTTTGTAGAAGGACGGGTGGCGAACGTGGACCTTTCCAGCTATGTCTCCGGCGATTTTCTCTCTGCCGGGGTCACTTCCACAGCGACCCAAACCAATAGCTATACGTTCCGTCTTCGGCAGGTGTGGGGCCAGGCGAAGTTTGACGCCGGCTGGAGCTTCCTCGGCGGCCAGATGTGGAGCCTGGTCACCGAGAACAAAGTGGGCATCGCCCCGAGCGACGACACCGGGAAAACGAACGATGCTCGCCCCATGACCATCGACCCGTCTTACCATGTCGGATTCTCGTTCGCGCGTCAGGATGGCATCCGCCTGACCAGGAGATTCGGCGACCAGGTTTCTTTTGCCGTCGCCATTGAGAATCCGCAAGCCACCCTGACCACACACGGGAATGCCAACAATTTCCTGCTCGGCGAGCTTGGCGCCAGCAGCAGCTACAACTCGACCGCCAGCTATTCCTTTAATCCTGCGCCCGATTTCGTTGCCAAGATCGCCTTCGATCCCGGTTTCGGTCACTACGAGATTTTTGGCTTGCTGGACCGATTCACGGATCGCATCTTCCCTTGTGTGGAATTTCCTTCCACCTCGGCCCTCTGCACCGCCATAGGCGCGACTGCCGTGACGGGAGCTTACGACGCCTCAAAGGAAGGCGGGGGCTTTGGGGCCAACGCCCGGTGGAACTTTGCCCACAGACACATCGTCTTCGGCTTGCACGGCTTTGGCGGGAGCGGAGTGGGACGGTATGGTGCTGGGCAGCTTTCCGATGTCGCCATGAATGCCAATGGGACAATCCATGCGATCAAAGATTTGCAGGCGCTGAGTACCCTCGAGTGGCACGGGAAGAAAATAGACATCTATGCTTACGGCGGAGCCGAGTACGCCGCTCGCACTTGGAGCTCAGACCCCTTGCAGAACAGCGGTAAAGGGGCTCCCGTGGGCTATGGGGCGCCAGGGTTTAACAACACAGGATGCTATGCCGAGACCGCACCGGGCTCGACCACCGTTGGGTTCACGCCGGGCAGCCTCAACCATTGCATTGGCGACACACGTGCCCTGATTGAGGGCACCCTTGGGTTCTGGTACCGCTTCTATGCAGGCCCGAGGGGGAGATTCCAGTTCGGCTCGCAATACTCCTATGTGACGCGAAATGCTTGGTCCGGATCGGGAGGCCTGCCGACGGGCAGTAGCGGCCTGCAGCCCAATGGGCTTGACGGGATGGTGTTCACCTCGTTCCGCTATTACTTGCCGTAAAGTGAAACCCGGCCCTACGCCGGCAACGGCGCTGGGCGCAGCTCGCGAAGAGTCTGAGTTAACTTCTTGACCCTCTTTTTGGCGATAAGTGCAAGCTTCGGCGGCGTCCTGCGCACAGTGTGATCACATTCTCTTCCACGTCATCTCCGGACCGACTTCGAAACTGAACGTGGTGCACTTGAAGATGTTGCGTGGTCCCGCAGATCTACACCACCATGGGGCGCAATTTCGTCCTTACGATTCTGAGGCTCCCCACACCGCGGCAGGAATTGAGGATCGTCTGCGACCAAATAGGCGCCCCCACCTGGAGCCGCGAAATTGCCGCAGGGACGGTGCGAATTCTTGCCTCACTCTCACGGAAGGGTTGGAGCCCTGATGTGATCGAGCCAATAAGCGGCATTTACCACATGACGACCGGCGGTGAAACTTCCTGGCATGCATTCGCGGAAGCGATTCTGGATGAATCTGCACGGTCTGATCAGAATTCCTCCTGGATCACTGCGGCCACTCAGGGTTCGCCCAGGCTCCTTCGTCGCCTGATCCCCATCCCCACGGACGAATACCCCACCGCTGCGCGGCGGCCAGCATACTCCGTGCTCTCCAATGCAAAACTTCGCCAGACGCTCTGATGCGAACTTCCTGATTGGCGTACACAGCTTCGCCAGATCTTCCAGTCAGCTCCGATACAACATTCAGCCTGTATTTGATTTGCTCCCGGCGCAGCAAACTATGAAGAAGGAGCGTGGCGCCGGCGCATCGAGGACCTGCTTGCGCGGAACGAAACACTCCGGGATAGCAGCGCTCTTGTTTCGAGTCGGATGCGTCTCAGTGGGATTGTTGCCGCCGATTCTGTTGGCGCTGATTCAAGAGATACAAAACCAATTCGACCCGGCTGGAAAGTCCCAACTTGTCGTAGATCCGGAAGAGATAGTTGCTCACCGTATGCTCACTAAGACCTAGCCGCTCCGCCACTTCGCGATTCGTCAAGCCTTCCGCAACGAGCAGCGCCACTTCCTCTTCTCGCTTCGCTAGCGGACATGTCTTCGGAACTTCCGGCTCGTGGAGCGGCGCAGTGCCGACAAGCGCGTCCAGAATCAGATTAAGCTGACGGCTGTTGGCCCAAATCTGTCCCTTGTGAACCGCCTGGATGCACTTGCGAAGCGCTGGGATCGGCTCTGATTTGCAGAATACCCCTTTCGCCCCGCGGCGGAATGCATTCACGAGCTGCTGCTCCGAAGCAGAGTTCAAGAGAAAAATCACCCGGGTTTCCGGAGAAAGGGTGTGCAGTTCAGTTAAGACCTCTAACCCCACTTCCGGGCCTTCTTGAAAGTTCTCGCTGACCAACGCGATATCCACTTGGTGCGCCTGCAGAGCGCGGGAGATCTCCGCTCGGTTTGTGGCGCAGTCTTCGACTTTGAATTGAGAACACGAACGTGCGAGTGCATGCTTCAGGAGTTGGCAGCCCATTTGCGTGTCGTCGGCCAGCAGGATGTGGATGCGCTTCGTGCGCCCAAGGGGTAATCGCTCTCGATGAGCCAATGCCGCCGGCTGGATGGCCATGATTCGGACTCCTCAAAAGTTGACGGGGCCACGTCCCCCGGGCACCGCCTACCTTTCAAACCCGAAGCTTGCCTTGCCCCATTCGGTCACCAAGATTCTCTGTAAGTCCTAGAAGAGAAAAGGGCCACGAGCCTATCAGTAGAAACAAAGCGAAGTCAAGTATTTTCATTACTTTCGAGAAACTCTTATAGTTTCCGCCTCTATTCCGGTCCGAGACGTATTGGCCTATCCAGCCCAAAGATAAAAAGGATCGTACCCGAGTGTCCTTGAGGGCTCGCCCTAGCTTTTCATGCTCTGAAAATTTCAGCGTTCCAAAGACGAGGACTTAAGTGCTTTGTTTTGATAAGATTGTGTATGTGGGTACAAAGCATGTAGGAGTTTTTGCCCCTTGAGCGTTCGCATGTTGCAGGCTACCGTGTGCCCCTCGCGTTAGCCGGTCTTGCCAGTCTTGGTACTTCAGTACCGTTGACCGGCCAACCGAGCGGGGTCAGAATCCCGCCGCGTAACCGAGAGTTGCGAAATTCTTATACAGATTGTAAATCGCGCTCTTCAAGATAGATGAAAGTGCATGCCAGTTGAGGGCTTAAGGAAAGGAATAATGGCAGTGACAGCCTCACAGAATGCGTCTTTCATCCTGACCGATGTGGACTTCCCGCCCGATGAGGTGATCTTTGGCAGCTCACCGGCCATGGAGGCAGTGCGCTTGAGCGTGGAAATGGCCGCCAGCGTCAATGTGCCAGTCCTGCTTCAAGGAGAAAGCGGCACCGGGAAGGAAATTATCGCCCGGTATATTCATCTTCGCTCACCTTGGGGCAGCGGTGCCTTCGTCAAAGTGAACTGCCCGGCCATCCCCGGAACTTTGCTAGAGAGCGAGATGTTCGGCTACCAGAAAGGTGCGTTTACCGGCGCCTATACTTCAAAACCTGGCCGCGTCGAGCTGGCCCACCGTGGCACGCTATTCCTCGATGAGATTGCGGATCTTGATCCCGCCCTGCAAGCCAAGCTCTTGCAGCTCCTCCAGGACGGCCAGTTCAGCCGCATTGGCGCCGCAGAAGACACCCAAGTGGAAGTACGCGTGGTGTGCGCCACCAACAAGCACCTCGAACAAGAAATTCAGACGGGAGGCTTCCGGCAGGATCTGTTCTACCGGATCAACGTGCTGACCATCGAGCTTCCCAGCTTGCAGCAGCGCCTGTGCGACCTCCCCATGCTGGTTCAATACCTCCAGGAAAAATACGCGTCCAAATTCAGCCGATCCGTGTCCCCGATCAGCCCTCACATGCTGGGGATGCTGGAAAAATACAACTGGCCCGGAAACATCCGCGAGCTGGAGAACGTGATCAAACGCTACGTTATCGTGGGGAGCGAAGAAGCAATTGCCACCTCCCTCGAAAACGAGCCTGAGGAGGAATTGGACCTGGCCGTGCCCGTGAACGGCGTGATCGAACTAAAAGAGGTGGCACGGCAGGCGGCGCGACGCATGGAACGCAAAGTCATTCTTAAGACACTGGAGGCGCATCGCTGGAATCGCAAGACCACTGCCCGTGCACTCAGCATCAGCTATGCAGCCCTGCTCTACAAAATGCGCGAGGCCGGCATCCCCCCGCGCGGCTCTGGCCGCAAGAAAGCAAAGGGGCCGGAGGCGCGGCCCGCCGCTGAAAATGCCGGAGCCTCAAGCGGCGTGACTTCAGGCCAGTCCGAGGAAGTCGGCCAACTGAAGTAGCTCAGCCCGATGTTTTGTTGCTATCTCCTTTTGCTCGAAGAAGGCTCTGCTGGAAACCTGGAGTGGCCGGAAACTTCTCGGATTTTCTAGAGAATGGGCCCGAGTCCCCACTTGAACCTGCCCAGCATGCCGGCGTTCCTCCCTATGGCGTACGTCTCCTGACTCAGTTCATTCTGGCGTCAGCTGTTCGATAAATCGTGTCCGCGTCTCGGTGGATCGCGCCACGCATTGCCCCATCTGGGAGCCGTGGCCACCAGCGAAACGGCGCCATGAAACGAGAGGGCTGTGCGCTCGTTCGCAATCGTGATTCGCTAACTGGGTTACAATTTTGCCGACACCATGCCGCCCGGTTTCTTTGAGAATCTGCTGCGCCTGCTCCGCGGACCGCGCGGTTCCGATGTTTCCTTCCTGTGCCACAAATTGCTCTCCGAACGTGGCGAAGCCTCCCAGACCGTTGTGGCCCAGGAGATCATCAGCGCTTACCAACAAATGAATCCGGAAAAACGCCTCGAGTTTTACCAGTTGCTCTGCCGCGAGTTCGACCCGGACCACGCGGCCATCCTGCACGCGGCCGCCGACTACCAGCGCGCACCAGGGCCGGTTGCGCTTGCTGCATTGACCGCCGCGGTCGAACCTCCTCGCCAGGAACTCTTTCGTCGGATCAATACAGCCTTTCACGGTACAGAAACTCTCGTGGGTATGCGCGCCGAGGCGCTTACCCTGCTGAAGCGGCATCGGGAACTCGCCGCTCTCGATACCGACTTGCGCCATCTCTTCCGCTCCTGGTTCAACCGCGGCTTTTTACGCCTGGAACGCGTGAACTGGCAAACTTCCGCCCACATGCTCGAAAAACTAATTCGCTACGAGTCCGTGCACGAGATTCAGGGCTGGCCCGATCTGCGCCGGCGCCTGGAGGCGGACCGCCGGTGCTTCTCCTTCTTCCATCCCGCGCTCGGCGACGAGCCGGTGATTTTCGTTGAAGTCGCCCTGACCAAGGGCATGGCAGGTGAACTCGAGCCTTTGCTGGACATCCGCGCGCCCGTGCTCCCCGCCCAGCAGGCGGACACGGCCATCTTCTATTCCATCAACAATTGCTTGGCGGGATTGCGCGGCGTCCCTTTCGGCAACTTTCTGATCAAACACGTTGTCGAAGAACTGGCCGGAGAGTTTCCCAAACTGGATTGCTACGCTACGCTTTCTCCGTTGCCGCGATTTGCGCGGGCACTGAGCGAGAATGAGAGCTTGGACGGGTTCACTCGCGACCGCCTGCGCCGCCTGCTCACGGATTTCGCCGCGGATTTGACTTCCGCTGCGGGACGCAAGGACCCCGTGGACGCGCTCTTTCATCTGCTGAAAGATCCTCTGCACCACCGGGAGGCACTCGCCGAGCCGCTCTGTCATCTGGCACTGGCCTATCTCACCCAGGCGCGCCGCGAAGGAAAACTATACGATCCCGTGGCTACCTTTCATCTCTTCAACGGCGCAAAGCTGGAGCGCATCAACCCGTTCAGCAATCTGCGGCCCTATGGCTTGAAAGATTCATTCGGCTTGACTGTCAATTACCGGTATTTTCTCGAAGACCTTGAGGAAAACCACGAGCGATTCGTGCGTCAGGGTGAAATTCAAGTTTCACGCGGCCTCAGTCAGGACTTGCGCGCCGTCACGGCAGCCTGGCAAATCTCCGGGGAGAAACCGGCGGCACAGAAAAAGAAGTAATGCCGGCAAGTCTTCGGCCGCACGGGGAGGCCCGCGCGCTGCATATTCGCCCCCGGATCGGCTGCCGTTTCTGACTCAGCCCCCTTTTCTTTCTCTCCCGCCTGCGTTGCGGTAGACTCTACACCCCTTGTCCATGCGTATCGCTGCCATACTGCCGGCCGCCGGCCTCGGAACCCGCATGGGCGCGGAGACGCCCAAGCAATTCCTGGAATTGGATGGCCTGCCGCTTGTCGTGTTCACTCTGCGCCGCCTGGCGGCGAGCCCTGCGCTCACTCATTTCTACATCGCCACACTGCCGGAAGAGGTTGCCAGCCTCGAACGCCGCCTGGGTCAGGAAAAGTTGGGCCGTCCTGTGCGCGTGCTTCGCGGGGGAGCCACTCGGCAAGAGTCCGTGGCGCGCGCGCTGGCAGAGGTGCCCAGCGACGCCGACCTGGTTCTTGTGCACGACGCCGTGCGTCCCTTGGTCACGCGGGAACAAGTCGAACGCTCGATCGAGCAGGCCGGCGCTTGTGGAGCGGCCATTGTAGGTGTGCCGGCCTCCGATACGATCAAAGAAGTGAAGCGTGCCAGCCTGCCCAAAGACGTCGCGCTCATTACCTCTACCATCCACCGCGAGCGCATCGTACTGGCGCAGACTCCCCAGGTATTCCAAACTGCCCTGCTGAAGGAGGCGTTTGCGCGGGCTGCGCAGGATGGCTTCACCGCCTCCGACGAAGCCTCGCTCGTCGAGCGTCTGGGCCACGAGGTGCGCGTCGTCCAGGGCTCCGAACGGAATTTGAAAATTACCCGCCCCGGCGACCTGGAGCTTGCACGCTTCTACCTGCAGCAGGAGCGCAGCAAGCCATGACGCGCACCGGCATCGGTTACGATCTCCACCGCCTGGCAGAAGGCCGCCCGCTGGTCATCGGCGGAATTACCGTGCCGTTTGACAAAGGGCCGGTGGGCCACTCCGATGGCGATGTCCTGGCCCATGCCATCTGCGACGCGCTGCTCGGCGCCGCGGGACTGGGTGACATCGGCACACATTTTCCGGACACCGACCCGAAGTGGAAAGGAGCACCCAGCCTGCGGTTTCTCGAGCACGTGCGCGGTTTGCTCTCCGCGCACCGCCTGACCATCGCGTATGTGGATGCCGTGGTGATTTGCGAGCGGCCGAAGCTCGGACCGCACTTCCCCGCCATGCGCGAGGCCTTGGCCGCGGCGCTCGGCGTGCGCTCCGACCACATCCACCTGAAAGCCAAAACCAACGAAGGCATGGACGCGATCGGCCGCGGTGAGGCGATCGCCGCGCACGCCATTGCCACGCTCGAAGCCTGAGCCTCGTCATGGAGCTGACCGCCGAGGCGCGGGACCCGCTGGGTGATGCGAAGCGCAACTCCTTCACGCGCCAGGATGTGGAAGCAATTGCGCGCCGGCGCGGCTGGTTGCCGCCCAACACACTAACGAACCACTCGGACCTGCCCCGCGAATCCATCGACATGCAATCCACTCTGGCGCACTGGATGGCTGAGGCGGCACAGCTCTTGGGCGCGCGCGCAGAAGA
>Ga0187770_10000610_pt1 | contig 17582 bp, 10 predicted proteins | sample 0116_SJ02_MP02_2_FD_133154 | JGI IMG/M metagenome (GOLD analysis project Ga0187770, IMG submission 133154) | Tropical peat soil microbial communities from peatlands in Department of Meta, Colombia - 0116_SJ02_MP02_20_MG | ecosystem: Environmental > Terrestrial > Soil > Wetlands > Peat | place...
CCGGTGTTAAACCGGAGGAAGGTGGGGATGACGTCAAGTCATCATGGCCTTTATGCCCAGGGCTACACACGTACTACAATGGCCGGTACAAAGGGCTGCAAACCTGCAAAGGGGAGCTAATCCCAAAAAGCCGGCCTCAGTTCGGATTGCAGTCTGCAACTCGACTGCATGAAGGTGGAATCGCTAGTAATCGCGCAACAGCATGGCGCGGTGAATACGTTCCCGGGCCTTGTACACACCGCCCGTCACATCACGAAAGTCGGCTGTACCAGAAGCCGGTGGGCTAACCGCAAGGGAGCAGCCGTCCAAGGTATGGTCGGTGATTGGGGTGAAGTCGTAACAAGGTAGCCGTAGGAGAACCTGCGGCTGGATCACCTCCTTTCTAACGGGGATCGAGGCCGTCGTGGACGGCCTCCACTCCGAGGTCGACCGCCTGCACGCTCGGTTTAGTTTTCAACGAACCCCTCGGGTTCTTTGATTGGGCCTATAGCTCAGTTGGTTAGAGCGCACGCCTGATAAGCGTGAGGTCAGTGGTTCAAATCCACTTAGGCCCACCACCAAGCAGGCGGGCCGCTCGACGACGGGGCAGTAGCTCAGTTGGGAGAGCGCCGCCCTTGCAAGGCGGAGGTCGTCGGTTCGAGTCCGATCTGCTCCACCAGCCCGCGTCGGTCCTCGGGGCGCCTGGCCTCAGGCGCGCCGAGGTCCTACGGGACCTTGATCGCGTTCTTTGACAACTCAAGAGGGTTAATCCAAAGCTGAACACGCAAGTGTTTCGGGTTTGTGTGGTCAAGCTACTAAGGGTAAGCGGTGGATGCCTTGGCGCCGAGCGGCGATGAAGGACGTAGCAAGCTGCGATAAGCCCCGGGTAGCCGCAAGCAGGCTGTAATCCGGGGATGTCCGAATGGGGAAACCCGGCTGGGGTCATGCCCAGTCACCTCGTGGCTCAATCCATAGGCCTCGAGGAGCGCACCCAGGGAAGTGAACCATCTCAGTACCTGGAGGAAGAGAAAGCAACAGCGATTCCGTCAGTAGCGGCGAGCGAACGCGGATCAGCCTAAACCCTGCACGTGTCAAGCTGGCAGGCGTTGCGTGCGGGGTGTCGTGGGGTCCGATGGGGTCCGGCTGCCACCGGATCGAGGAGTCACAAAGTGTCCGCCTAGCAGAACGGCCTGGAACGGCCGGCCACAGCGGGTGAGAGCCCCGTATGCGAAAGGTGCGGCATCTCCTTAATCGGGTCCCCAAGTACCACGGGACACGTGGAACCCTGTGGGAATCCGGGAGGACCATCTCCCAAGGCTAAATACGTCTCGGCGACCGATAGTGAACCAGTACCGTGAGGGAAAGGTGAAAAGCACCCCTGTGAGGGGAGTGAAAGAGTACCTGAAACCGCTTACCTACAAGCAGTGGAAGCCCAGTGCACTCAGCTTGCTGGGTGCCGGGTGACCGCGTGCCTTTTGCATAATGAGCCGGCTAGTTACTCTCGGCGGCAAGGTTAAGCTATTTGCGAAGCCGCAGCGAAAGCGAGTCTGAATAGGGCGATTGAGTCGTCGGGAGTAGACGCGAAGCGGGATGATCTACCCTTGGCCAGGATGAAGCGTGGGTAACACCACGTGGAGGTCCGAACCAGTGTTGGTTGAAAACAACTTGGATGAGCTGAGGGTAGGGGTGAAAGGCCAATCAAATTCCGTGATAGCTCGTTCTCCCCGAAATAGCTTTAGGGCTAGCCTCGCGCGGTCCGTGGCGGTGGTAGAGCACTGGATGGGCTAGGGACCTTACCCGGTTACCGACCCCAACCAAACTCCGAATGCCGCCAACGCCAAGCGCGGGAGTCAGACGGCGGGGGATAAGCTTCGTCGTCAAAAGGGAAAGAACCCAGACCGCCAGCTAAGGTCCCCAAGTGACAGCTAAGTGGCAAAGGATGTGGGGTTGCTGGGACATCCAGGAGGTTGGCTTAGAAGCAGCCATCCTTTAAAGAAAGCGTAATAGCTCACTGGTCTAGCGATCCTGTGCCGAAAATTCAACGGGGCTCAAGCTGTCCACCGAAGCTGCGGATCTCGAGGGCTCGCGGGTCCTCGAGTTGGTAGGGGAGCGTTCCATGCGGGATGAAGTCAGACCGTGAGGACTGGTGGATCGCATGGAAGTGACTCTGCCGGCACAAGTAGCGATAAAGCAGACGAGAACTCTGCTCGCCGGAAGCCTAAGGTTTCCTGAGCAAGGTCAATCCGCTCAGGGTCAGTCGGTCCCTAAGGCGAGGCCGAACGGCGTAGCCGATGGGAAGCAGGCTAACATTCCTGCACCACTCTGTCCTCGTTATCACGATGGGGTGACGCAGAAGGATAGGTCGGACTGCGATTGGAAGTGCAGTTTGAAGCGTGTAGGCGGGGGCGGTAGGCAAATCCGCTGCCCCACTAACGCCGAGACGTGACCTCGAGGCCGCAAGGCCGCAAAGCGACCGATTCCACGCTGCCGAGAAAAACCTCTAAGGAGAGGGCAGGGTGACCGTACCGGAAACGGACACACGTAGGCAGGGAGAGTATCCCGAGGCGCTTGAGTGATCCCCCGTGAAGGAACTCGGCAAAATTACACCGTAACTTCGGGAGAAGGTGTGCTCTTTGCCGTGTAGATCCTCGCGGTCGAAGCGGCGGAGAGTCGCAGTGAAAAGGCCCAGGCGACTGTTTACTAAAAACACAGCACTCTGCAAACGTCACAAGCGGACGTATAGGGTGTGAAGCCTGCCCGGTGCCGGAAGGTTAAGGGGAGGGGTCATTCCCGCGCAAGCGGGAAGAAGCTCTGAACTGAAGCCCCGGTAAACGGCGGCCGTAACTATAGACTGGACCGCTGTAGTTCCGTCAACAAATTCGGCTATTTGCTGGAAAAGCCGGCGTATCCCTCGGTACTCGCCGCTGGAGCCATGGCTCGAAGAAGGCGGCAGTGAAAATCCGCAGGGTGCGGCCAATCAGCAGGAAAGGCGCAAGCCTTTTCGGAGGTGTAACGATGTCGAAGCTCAAGGAAACTCCGCCGCGAATCGGCTACTATCTCGCCGGTTTCGCGGATGGAGAGGGCAGCTTCGACGTTTCGTTCCGGCCCAGGAGCGACTACGGTTTTCCGTGGAAGATCTCACTGTGCTTTAACATCTCGCAGCGGGAGCCACTGGTCCTCGCAGTATTCAAGCGGCATCTCGGGTGCGGAACGATGCGCCAGCGTCATGACGGCATTTGGTATTTCGAGGTCAATAACCTCAGTTCGATCCTCGATAGCGTGGTTCCCTTCTTCGATCGGTTCGGGTTTCTTTCCGCCAAGAAAAAGCGGGACTTCGCGAAGTTCAAACAGATGGCTCTCATTATTCGTGACGGGCGCCATCTGTCTCGGGAAGGAGTCGAGGAGATCTTGAGGGTGCGCGTCGACATGAACGATGGTGGCAATCGGCGTTACACCGACGAGCAAATCCGTGAAAGGTTTGTGAATCCTCAGAGACCATACGCCGAATCTCGCAATCAGCGGGAATGATATGGTCCGACCTCCGTGGCGACACGGAGAGCCTGGCGGAAACGACCAGGCCGCCTGCGCAGCATGCAGGATGTAACAATGGTGAACGGTCCTAAGGTGACTTTACGTTGCCTGCCCTCGGGGCGACTCGAGGGGCAATACCTGGCTATATGCTGGAACGCCCGTGTATCCTCAGCTACTCGTGATCCGAGTGACAAGGCGTGAGGTGCGGGTAATCAGCAGGGAAGACGGAACGATCTCCGTCCCCTCAGAGACTGTACGCCGGGCATCCCGCCCAGGGTGGGATGAAGATACAGTCCGACCCCCATGGCGACATGGGGACCGCGCCAGAAATGACGCGGCGCCCTCAGCAGAGGGTCAGTAGGAACCAATTTCGTATCGGTTCCGAAAGCAACAGGCGTGAGCGAAATTCCTTGTCGGGTAAGTTCCGACCTGCACGAAAGGCGAAACGATCTGGGCGCTGTCTCCGCGGGGGGCTCAGCGAATCTGTAGTACCGGTGAAGATGCCGGTTACCCGCACCTAGACGGAAAGACCCTGTGCACCTTTACTACAACTTGTCACTGGACCTTGGTGTTGTATGTGCAGGATAGGTGGGAGGCTGTGAAGCCGGGGCGTCAGCCTCGGTGGAGCCGTCGGTGAGATACCACCCTTACTGCTCCGAGGTTCTAACCTAGGGCCGTGAAGCCGGCCCGGGGACAATGGCAGGTGGGTAGTTTGACTGGGGCGGTCGCCTCACAAACTGTAACTGAGGCGCCCAAAGGTTCCCTCAGGCTGATTGGAAACCAGCCGCAGAGCGCAAAGGCACAAGGGAGCTTGACTGCGAGACCTACAAGTCGAGCAGGGACGAAAGTCGGGCTTAGTGATCCGGCGGTCCCGTATGGAAGGGCCGTCGCTCAACGGATAAAAGGTACGCCGGGGATAACAGGCTGATCCTGCCCAAGAGTTCACATCGACGGCGGGGTTTGGCACCTCGATGTCGGCTCATCGCATCCTGGGGCTGAAGCAGGTCCCAAGGGTTCGGCTGTTCGCCGATTAAAGCGGTACGTGAGCTGGGTTTAGAACGTCGCGAGACAGTTCGGTCCCTATCTGGTGTGGGCGTAGGACACTTGAGGAGAGATGTCCTTAGTACGAGAGGACCAGGACGTACGGACCTCCAGTGTATCGGTTGTCGCGCCAGCGGCAGCGCCGAGTAGCTGTGTCCGGAACGGATAACCGCTGAATGCATCTAAGCGGGAAGCCAACTCCGAGATGAGGTGTCCCGGGCGCAAGCCCCTAAAGGCCTCTGGTAGATGACCAGTTTGATAGGCGGGAGGTGGAAGCGCGGTAACGCGTGAAGCTGACCCGTACTAATCGGCCGTGCGGCTTGACCATACTTTACCCGTTCTTCTTGCGTGACCAGTTTTGGATCCCACTTGAGTTGTGAGTTTGCGCCGTTTTTCCGGTGGCCATACCGAGAGGGAAACACCCGTTCCCATTCCGAACACGGAAGTTAAGCCTCTCAGGGCCGATGGTACTTGGCGGGTAACCGTCCGGGAGAGTAGGTCGCCGCCGGGAATTATGAAAGCCCCACGGGCCACCGTGGGGCTTTCGCTTTGCTGGCATCCCCAAGGGCGCGGGGAGGCTCGGGGTCTGGAAACGCGCTCGACCGCCAGGTACGATGCGGGAGCTGTGCGGCGCTCTCTGGAGGACCGATGACGCTTCCCCCACACGATGTGGCCGATCTGAGCCTCGCTCCGGCCGGCGTGAGCCGTATTGCTTGGGCCGACCGCCAGATGCCGGTGCTGGCGTCGATCCGGGCGAGGTTCGAGGCAGAGAGGCCGCTTTCAGGCCAACGGGTGGCGGCGTGCCTCCACGTCACGACAGAAACCGCCAACCTCGTGCGGACGCTCGTGGCAGGCGGCGCCCAGGTGCGACTGTGTGCCTCAAACCCACTCTCAACCCAGGACGACGTGGCAGCGGCGCTGGTTGGCGAGCAAGGCGTGCCGGTGTTCTCGGTCAAGGGCGAGGACAACGCCCGCTACTACCGCCACATCCGCGCCTGCCTCGAGTTCTTGCCGACGATCACGATGGATGACGGCGCCGACCTCGTGTCCTCACTACTCTTCGTCGCCCGCGGCGAGCTCGGCGGTGTGCACGAGGAGGTGCAGACGTTCGCGCGCTCGCTCGGCGAGGGTGGCCGAGAGCGCCTCATCGCGGGCGTACTGGGCTCCACCGAGGAAACCACGACCGGAGTGATCCGCCTCCGCGCGATGGAGCGCGATCGGGTGCTGCGCTTCCCCGTCATCGCGGTCAACGACTCTGACACCAAGCACCTGTTCGACAACCGCTACGGCACCGGCCAGTCCACCGTGGACGGCATCCTGCGCGCCACTAACGTGCTCCTCTCCGGGCTCACCGTGGTGGTGGCCGGTTACGGCTGGTGCGGGCGCGGCGTCGCCACGCGGGCGCATGGGCATGGAGCGCGGGTGGTCGTGACGGAGGTGGACCCGGTGCGGGCGCTGGAGGCGGCGATGGACGGCTTCAGCGTGATGCCGATGGCCAAGGCTGCTGCTGTCGGCGACCTATTCGTCACCGTGACCGGCGACGCCAAGGTGATCACCGCGGAGCACGCCCGGCTCATGAAGGACGGGGCGATCGTATGCAACTCCGGCCACTTCGACGTCGAGATCGATCTGCCCGGTCTACGCCGCGAGGCGGTCAAGGTGTTCGAGGCACGACCGTTCGTCAAGGGCTACCGGATGAACGATGGACGGACGATCTACGTGCTGGCGGACGGGCGTCTCGTCAACCTCTCCGCCGCCGAGGGCCACCCGGCGGCCGTCATGGACATGTCGTTCGCCAACCAGGCGCTCGCGGCGGAGTACCTCGTGCAGTACGGCCGTGGGCTCAAGCCGCAGGTCTACCGCCTCCCGGCCGAGCTCGATCGCAGGATCGCGGAGGTCAAGCTCGCCACCATGGGGCTCGCGATCGACACGCTCACCGCCGAGCAGGTCGCGTACCTCGCGAGTTGGCGCGAGGGCACCTAGTACTAGCAGGGCAGTCGCGCGCCGGGTCGCCGGATGAACCCGGCGATGGCTCCGTTAGCCGGTGGTGCACCGCCGTTGACCGGAGTGAGCGTGACGGCGGCTCGCCGAGTGCGTATGTTCGTCGTGAACGGCGGTCACGGGAGCGTGGCCGGCTTGGGAGGCGCACATGAGTCCGGAGCGCGTGTACCGCAACACCTCGAGGCTGGTCTTCGGCCTGGTCGTGATCCTCCTCGGTGTGCTGTTCACGCTCGACAAGCTCGAGTACATCGACGTCGGCGACTACTGGGCGTACTGGCCGTTGCTCCTCATCGCCGTCGGACTCGGCCGGCTGCTCCAGCCACGCGCGAATCGCCGCGGTGGCGCGGGGCTGGTTTGGCTCGTGGTCGGCACGGTGATCCTGCTCGTCAACCTCGACGTCGTCTCGCACCGAGTCTGGCACTACTGGCCCGTCCTCCTCGTGCTCGTCGGCATCAGCATCGTGTGGCGCGCGATCGGCGCGCCGGGCGGCCACGGGGGTCAGCGCCCGTGGGTGGGCGGCGGGGTCACCGGGGGCGCGGCGTCACAAGCCAGCGTCTCGGCCGCGTCGACCGGACCGAGCAGCGCCGCGACCGGCGACTCGGAGGCCCGGCCGTCTCGCGTGGATCGGAGCGCTGACACCGCCTCGACGGTGAGCGCCTTCGCGGTGCTCGGTGGTGTCAAGCGCCGGTGCGTCTCGCAGGATTTTCGTGGCGGGGACCTCAACGCGATCATGGGCGGGTGCGAGCTGGACCTGACGCAGGCATCGATCGCAAGTGGCGAGGCGGTGATCGACACCTTCGCGATGTGGGGTGGGGTCGATATCCGGGTCCCGGAGGATTGGACCGTGGTGGTCGAGGGGGTGCCGATCCTGGGTGCCTTCGTGGACAAGACCGTGCACGCCAGCGCGTCGAGCAGGAAGGTGCTCGTGATCCGGGGGGCCGCGATCATGGGCGGCGTCGAAGTCAAGAACTAGGGCATGCACCCGATCCTCGCCTACCGCGGGCGGCTCGGCGCCTACCTGACGGCATGGGTCCCGCTGGCAGGTTGGCTCACCGGGGCGCTCCACCAGTCCGCCGGCTACGACTGGGTCGAGGCCGCGGTGCTCGCGCTGCCGCTGGCGGCGGTCTACGCGTTCATCTGCCTGGCGGCGTGGTACCCGTGCCGCGTCGCGTCGCCGCGCCTGGTCGCGCTGCCGCGAGTGGTCGCCACCCAGGCGGTCGCCGCCGCGCTCTCCGCGATGCTGTGGCTGTTCCTGGGCGATACCTGGGCGGTGTTCCTCGAGCAGTTCCCGCGCTTCGCCACCGTGGGCGAGCGCTTCCCGCGCGCGGTGCCGGTCCTGCTGGCCGGCGGTGCGCTCCTGTACGCGTTGGCGGCGGCGCTCCACTACCTTCTCATCGCGCTCGAGGACACGCGCCGGGCCGAGACCCAGGCGCTCGAGCAGGAAGTGCTCGCGCGCGAGGCGGAGCTGCGTGCGCTGCGCGCCCAGATCAATCCCCACTTCCTCTTCAACGCCTTAAACTCCGTCAGCGCGCTGATCGGCAGCGATCCCCGTGCGGCGCGGGACATGTGCCTGAAGCTCGCTGAGTTCCTGCGAGAGAGCCTGCGCGTGGGCGCGGCGCACAGCATCCCGCTCGCCGAAGAGGTCGGACTCGCCGAGCGCTACCTCGCGATCGAGCAGACCCGCTTCGGCGCGCGGCTCCGCACCGAGTGGGCGATCGCGCCGGAGGTCCAGGCGTGTCCCGTGCCGCCGTTGCTGCTCCAGCCGCTCGTCGAGAACGCAGTCGTGCACGGCATCGCGCCCTCGATGGGGGGCGGCTGCGTGCGCGTGGCCGCACGCCGCTCCGGAGAGATGGTGCACATCGAGGTGGAGAACCCCGCCGAGGCCGAGGGGCGCCGGGCGGCCGGCCCCGGCCTCGGCCTCGCCAACGTGCGCTCGCGCTTGGCGGCGACGTTCGGCCCCGCCGCCGCGCTCGAGGTGCGAGAGGAAGCCGGCGTGTTTCGGGTCGCGCTCGCGTTTCCCTCCCCCACCGGAGGCCGCATGTGACGCGAGGCCTGCGGTAAGCTCGGTTGGAGGCGACGATGGCGAATGCGGGCGCGCACCCATTGCGGGTGGCGATCGTCGACGACGAGGCGCTCGCGCGGTCGCTGCTGCGCGAATACCTCGTCGCCGTCCCCGACGTGGAGGTGGTCGCCGAGTGCGCCAACGGCTTCGAGGCGGTGAGGGCGGTGGCGGAAGCGGCGCCTGACCTGCTCCTTCTCGACATCCAGATGCCGAAGCTGGACGGCTTCGAGGTGCTCGAGCTGGTCGAGGAGGACGTCGCGGTGATCTTCGTGACCGCTTACGACGAGCACGCCATCCGGGCGTTCGAGGTGCATGCAGTGGACTACCTCCTTAAGCCGTTTGCACCCGAGCGGCTGGTGAAAGCACTCGACCGTGCCCGCGCGCGGCTCGGCCAGCGGCAGCAGCCGTCCGCCGCCGACCTCGCGGCGGTCGCCCGTCCCCCTGGCGCGAAGCTCGAACGCGTCCTCGTGCGGGAGGGCGCGAAGGTGCACGTGATCCCGGTCGCCCAGCTCGACGTCGTGGAGGCGCACGACGACTACGTCTGCCTGCGCGTTCAGGGCAAGGAGTACCGCAAGCAGGAAACCCTCGCGGCGCTCGCCGCGCGGCTCGACCCCATGCGGTTCGTGCGCGTGCACCGCTCGTTCGTCGTCAACGTGGAGCGGCTGGGACGGATCGAGCTGTACGCCAAGGACAGCCGGATCGCGATCCTCACGGACGGGAGCCGCCTCCCCCTCTCGCGCGCCGGCTACGCGCGCCTGCGCGAGCTGCTCTAGTCCGTTCCCGGTTGGTTGCGAGGCCCGTTGCCTACACTCGCATCATCCAGCCGTAATTGTCGGGAGCGGTACCGAACTGGATCGCGTTGAGCGCCTCGCGCAACTTGCGCGCCACCGGCCCCTCGTCGCCGTCGCCGACCGGGAAGATCGTGTCGGCGTCGAGGATCTCGGAGACCGGTGACACCACCGCCGCGGTGCCGCACCCGAAGATCTCGGTGCAGTCCCCGTTCCTGAGGCCGTTGAGCACCTCCTCGATGTGGATGGCACGCTCGACGAAGGGGAGGCGCAGCTCCTTGCACAGAATCGCGAGGCTCTCGCGGGTGATGCCGGCGAGGATCGTGCCCGAGGTGGGTGGGGTGGTCACGACGCCGTCGAACACGAACATCAGATTCATCGCGCCCACCTCTTCGACGTGGCGGCGCTCGACCGCGTCGAGCCACAGTACCTGGTCGCACCCCTTCTCCTTGGCCACCGCGCTGGCGAGCAGCGACGCCGCGTAGTTCCCGCCGGTCTTGGCCAAGCCGGTGCCACCAGGAGCGGCGCGCACCCAGTCGCGCGCCACCATGATGCGAACGGTGCTCTTGCCGGCGCCGAAGTAGGAGCCGGTCGGACCGGTGATGATGAAGTAGAGGAACTGCTTCGAGGAATGGACGCCGAGCCCCGGCTCGGTCGCGATCATGGTCGGGCGAATGTAGAGCGTGCCGGGCGGCTTCGGCACCCAGGCCTTGTCCAGCTTGGCGAGGCGCCGCATCGCCTCGAGCTGCAGCTCGACCGGGATCTCCGGCATCGACATGCGCTTCGCCGAGAGGTTGAGGCGGACGGCGTTGCGGTCCGGGCGGAACAGCCCAATGCCGTCGTCCGGGTGACGGAACGCCTTCAGCCCCTCGAAGATCTCCTGCCCGTAGTGGAACACCATCGCGGAAGGAGCGAGGGGGAGCGGGCCGTACGGGACGATGCGGGCGGCGTGCCAGCCCTTGCTCGAATCCCACTCGACCTGAAACATGTTGGGGGAGAAGGTGCGGCCGAACGGCAGGTTGTTGGGGTCCAGCGGGATCTCGGGAGCGCGGGAGACCGACTCGTCCCTGATGTCCATGCGCCGTCCTTCCCCGGTGGTCGACCACCGGAACGGGTCTGGCCGGATGCGGCCCGGCCGCGCAAGAGTAGCGCACCGGTCGGCCGCTTGAAACCACCCATCTGATCGCACGACGAGCGTGCCAATTCTCGCCGTCCTTCGTGGCACGGAGAATGAGACGACCGTCTCCGGCGTTGGGGGTGAGCGTGAGTCCAAGAACCTCGCGTCTGGTCGCAGCGCATCTGCCCGATCTGGTCGTCCGTCGGAGCGAGCTGTCCGGCGTTGACCCGTCGTTGTCCACCGCCGCGTCAATTCCCGGGAGCCGGATGTTCGAGATCCGCGACGCGCTGGCCGCGTACCGGCGCGACGACCCCGGCGGCGAGGTGTTCGACGCCAGCCAGGGCGACGGCGGCGCCAGCCTTCCGGGTGTGCCGATGGACATCCTCGACGCGGCGTCGGAGCTGCAGAAGACGCACGGCAGCGCGTACGACCAGCCCTACGGCACCGAGTTGTTCCGCCGCGCCGTAGTGGATGACTACTGGCACCTCGACGCGGCCACCGGTTGGGGGCCGGCCAACGTGCTCGCGTGCCAGGGCGGCCGCGACGCGCTGCTCAAGGCGTACGAGGCGATGCTTCAGCTCGGGACGGGACGGCGGGGCGACTTCGTGGTGACGACACGCGTGCCGTGGATCTCCTACAACTGGGGGCCCTACGGCGTGGGGGCGAACGTCATGCTCGCTCCCGGTGTCGACACGAACGGCTGGGCGCTCTCTCCGGACGCGGTTGCGGCGTGCGCGGAGGCGGCGGCCAAGCTGGGCGGGCGCCGCGTCGCGGGCCTCATCGTGACCTCGCCCGACAACCCAACCGGCGGCGTCCTCGACGAGGGGAAGCAGATCGAGCTGGCGCGCGCCGCCTTCGCCGCCGGCATCCCGTTCGTCCTGTTCGACTGGATCTACCACTGGGTGACCGACGCGGCGCCGTACGACCTCAACCGGTTCCTCCTCGACCTCGCGCCCGACGAGCGAGCACGCTGCATGTTCCTCGACGGGATCACGAAGTCGCTCGGCGCCAGCAACGTGCGCAATGCGCACCTGCTCGCGGCGGCGCCGGTGGTGAAGTTTCTCCAGAACCGTGCCTCGCACGGCGTCATCCCCTCGTTCTATAGTCAGGCGGTCGCGGTGGTCGCGTACCGGCGCGGGTTCGCCAAGGCGTGCGCCGGAATCGTGGGCCCGACCACCGCGAGCCGCGCCCTGCTGCGAGAGTTCCTCGCCGCGAAAGGAATCCGCGCGATCCTCGACCAGGGGTACTACGCCTTCCTCGACGTCGGCCCCTGGCTCGACCGGGCGGGCATGCCCGACTCCGCGGCGCTCGGCAGCGTGCTCGCCGAGCGATTCGGCCTCGCGGTCGTTCCGGGCGTGCACTTCTCCGGCTACGGCGCGCGCTGGATCCGCTTCTCGTACGCGCTTGCCCCCGAGAAGACCGCCCGGGCGGCCGAGCGGCTGTGGGAAGGGCTCTCGTCGCTGTGAGGAGCGCGACGCACCACCCGTCGGCGGCCGCTCTCCCCGCTGGCGCGGCGCGTCCGCAGGCGGCGCGATGAACGCCGCCGGGTGGGGGAAGTTCGCGGAGAAGTACTGGATGGCGGTGGCGGCCTCGCTCGAGAGCCACTTCGAGTCCGGCACTTCGGGCCTCGAGGTCGAGTGGAACGTCCTCAATCGCAGCCTTGCCCCGGTGCTGCGGGTCGGCTGGGGCGCGGACAGCCGTTCCTTCGCCGACTACCTGCATGGGGAGCGGCTACCGCGCTGGATCGCCGACCGGGCGCGCCTCGAGGTCTTCCACTGGATGACCGAGGTCGCCACCCGGCCGTACTACTCGCCGCTCGGCGCCGCCTACGAGGCCCGGCTGCTCGAGGGCGCCATCGTCAACACGCTCTCCGAGGTCGGGCTCTCGCTCGGCGAGCGGTTCGTCCTCCTCCACGGCAACCTCCCGGTGCCGGTCGAGGTGGGGGAGGACAGCATCCCATCCGGATGGACGCTCGCCAAGAAGCGGTACCTGGCGCGCTGCGTCGAGCTCTTCGGCAGCGCGCTCGCGACCGCCGGCATCCACACCAACCACTCGCTGCCGGAGGCGCTCCTGTCGTGGGACTTCTTCCACCTGCCGCGCCACGAGCGCGAGGGCCAGAGCCTGGTGGACTTCCGCAACCGCGCCGTCATCCGCGCCACTCGCCTGCTGCGCCCGTACTGCCCGCTGTTCGTCGCGATCTCCGCCGCCTCGCCGCTCGCATGGGCGCGGACCGTCGATGGCGTCGCCGTCGTCCTCACCGACCATGACTCCAATCGCCTGCTGACCTTCCCCAACCTCGAGGCGCTCGACGTGCCCCACCTCTACACGAGCCACGCCGACTACCTGCGCATCTCGTACGGTCTGGTGCGCTCCGGCGTGCGCTTCGGCGGCAACAACTGGACGCCGGTGCGCGCCCGCTCCGACGTGGAGCCCGTGAACCGCAACATCTCGGCCACCAGCGAGCAGCTCCATGCGCTCTACTCGAAGGGCGTCTACTCGGCCGGCGAGCACACCACCCTCGAGGCGGCCGAGCGCGCCCTCACGATCGAGAACCTCTGCGCGCGGGTGGACCTGCCGATGAACCGCGTCGAGGTCCGCACCGACGAGGGGGGCGACTCGCTCGATCTCTCCATCGCCAAGGTGGTGCTCAAAGATCTGCTGCTGCTCCGCATCTACGCGGATCCCGAGTTCGGCGCCGACTACGCCTACGACGGTGAGGACGTCGCGCGGGCACGGCGGAACGAGGACGAGGCCGCGCGTCACGGCCTCGACGCAACGATCGAGCACCCGCTCGGCGCGGGCAGCGTCGGGCTGCGGGCGTGGCTGGGCGCCACGCTCGAGGAACTCCAGCCGCTGGCATCGGCGCTCGGCTACCAGGAGTACCTCGAACCGCTGTGCGCGATGGCGGGCGGGGGCCCCAACCCGGCGGGGGCCATGCGCCGCTGGCTCGACGCGCGGCTCGACGGTGGCGGCGTGGCGCACCGGCGGTTGCCTGTGGTGCCGGCGGCCCTCCTGCTGGAGTGGATCGGGGAGCGGGAGAAGGCGGTCGCCGCCGAGGCGGTGACGATCGCCGCGAGCCAGCGCCGGTTGGGCGATGAGGCCGCCAAGCTCGCCGAGATCCTCGTCCCGTTCGAAGCCGCCGGTCGCGCCGACGCTGCGCTGCCGATCCGCATCGCGCCGGCCGAGGCGGCGCCGATATCGAGCGTGGGCGGTGTCGTCGGCGAAGTGATCGCGCTCGCGACAGCGCTCATCCGCATCCCCTCCGTGACCAACTGCGCAGCGGAACGCCCGGAGGAGGTCCTCCGCTGCGTGCGCTGCGCGGGAGGCCACCTGCGCGCCGCCGGTGCCGAGGTGAGGCTGTGGGAGGCGGGACGTTACCCGGCGCTCCTCGCGGGGTTCCCCGGGCGGCTCTTGGCACGGATCACGCTCGCCGGCCACCTCGACGTGGTGGCGCCCGATCCCAACGACTGCCAGTTCGAGCCGATCGTCGAGGGCGACTACCTGTGGGGGCGGGGCGCGGCGGACATGAAGACGGTGGCGGCGACCGACATCGTCTGGATGTGTCACGCGCTGCGACGGGGCCCACCGTACCCCGACGTCAACCTCTTGCTCGTCGGCAACGAGGAGAACGGCGAGACCGAGCCGCACGGCACCCCGCACGTTCTCGCCGAATTGGCGCGGGAGTCCGGGTGGCGCCCGGAGCTGATGCTGGTCGGCGAGCGCACCGGCGAGGCGGGCAGCGAGCTGTTCGGCGAGGTTTGCACCGCGAATCGCGGAGTGGTGCGGCTGCGCCTGATCGCGCGCGGCGAACGCGCCCACACGGGCTTCGCGGCGCTCCCAGAGGACCTCGGCGAGCGGCTCATCGCGGCCCGCGGCCGCGTCCTCGACCTGATCGATCGCCGGCTCACCCTCTCGAGTAGCGACGGCTGGCGCTCGAGCGCGCGCTTCCCGTTCCTCACCATCGGCGAGGCGGGCCTCTACAACATCACGCCGGCCGAGGGCGTCCTCGGGCTCGAGGTTCGACCGGTGCCGGAGGACGACGTGCAGGCCCTCGTCGGTCAGTTGCAGGGCCTCGCGGACGAGATCGGCCTCGAGCTGCACGCCGACGTCGTGGAGGGCGGCGTCTCGTGCCCCGCCGACAACGCACACCTCGCCCGGCTGCTCACCGCCGTGGAGCTCGTCTCCGGGGCGCCGGCGCGGGTCGGCCGCAAGCTCGCCGGAACGTCCGCGCGGTTCGCACCCGGGGGCAACGCGGTCGTGTGGGGGCAGTCGGGGATCGGACCGCACTCGCGCCACGAGCGCCACTTCATCCCCTCGATCGGGCCGTATTTCGAGATTCTCGACGCCTTCGCCCGCTCCGTCCCCTAAGGGCGCCGCCGGCGTCTGTGCGCCGCCGATATCGGACCATCTGCGGCGTTGCACTCGGCGGCTCGCATGCTCATTTAGCCTCCGGCTAAACTCCGCTGCTCCCGTCTCGTGCGCCTAGCATCTGGCCCAATCTCGGCGGCGCGGCGACACGCGCCATGCCCGCGTCCCGCCTGAGTTGGACCGACGGTGCCGGCTCGCTACGCCGGGTTGGGAAGGTCGATGAATCGCACTTCGAGGTCGAAGCGCTTGGCGAGGAACTCGCCGAGGGAGCGCACGCCGAAACGCTCGGTCGCGTAGTGCCCGGCCGCGACGAAGTGCACGCCCTCCTCGGCGGCGCAGTGCATGACCCACTCGCGCGTCTCGCCGGTGATGAAGGCGTCGAGACCGGCGGCGACCGCCTCGTCGAAGGCGGTGGGAGCGCCGCCGGTCACGATGCCAACCGAGGCGACCTGCTCCGGTCCACCCAAGAACACCTGCGGTTGCTGGCCGCACGCGGTACGCACGCGGCGGAACAGCTCCTCGTCGCTGACCGGGTTGGGGAACACACCGGCAAACCCGATCGGCACGCCGCCGAAGCTGCCGAACGGCTCGAGCCCTTCGAGGCCCAGCTCGCGTGCGAGGACCGCCGCGTTGCCGTGCGCCGGGTGGCGGTCGAGCGGCAGGTGGTAGGCGAGCAGGTTGAGGTCTTCCTCGAGCAGCGAGCGGATTCGCTGGCGGTACGCGCCGACGATGCGCTGCGGCTCGTCGCCGCGCCAGAGCAGACCGTGGTGCACGAGCACCGCATCGGCGCCCCACTCGGCGGCCTGCTTGAACAACTCGGCCGAGGCCGACACGCCGGTAGCGAGCCGCTCGATCTCGCCCCGGCCGGCCACCTGTAGCCCGTTGATGCCGACGTCCTGAATGGCCTCCACCTCGAGGAAATCATCGAGGTACGCGACGAGCTGGTCGCGGTCCATGCCGTCATTGGAACCCAGGTCGCGGTTTCGTGCAAGGTCGATGGTGCCGGCAACCCGGGGCGCCAAGGCCGACGGCTCGTTTCCATGCCGTGGCCGGGCGACCTTTGGGGCTAGAATCTCGCCATGGCTCAAGGGCGGGCGGCAGCGTTCCTCGCGGTGGGGTCCGAGCTGCTCCGCACCGAGCGACTCGACACCAACTCGCTGTTCGCCGCACGGGTGCTGGCGAGGTGCGGGTTTGCCCTCGTCGAGAAGCGCATCGTCGAGGACGATGTCGCCGCGATCGCAGCCGCGATCGTGGACCTGCTTCGCCGGGCCGAGTTGGTCGTGGTGAGCGGCGGCCTCGGTCCGACCGCCGACGATGTCACCCGCGAGGGGGCGGCCCGCGCACTGGGGCGTGGCGCGACGCGCAACGACGCGCTCCTCGACCGGCTCGCGGCGCGCTACCGGCGGCTCGCCCGCCAGATGCCCCCGATCGTGGCGCGGATGGCCGAGGTCGTCGACGGTGCCGAGGTGCTGGAGAACCCGCTTGGCACCGCGCCGGGCCAGCTCCTCGAAGCGGACGGCCGCACCGTGGTGCTGCTCCCGGGGGTGCCGCGCGAGTTCGAGGAGATCCTCACCGTGCACCTGCTGCCGCGCTGGGCGGCGCCTGCCGGCGTGCTCGTGCGCTCGCTCAGGCTCGCCGGCGTGTACGAGTCGCCGGTGGAGCAGCGCGTGAGCCCGCTCTACGATCGGTTCGGGCGCGAGCGCATCACCATCCTCGGCGGGCGCGCGCTGGTGACGCTGGTGCTCACGACCTCCGGCACGCGGGCCAGGGAGGAGCTGGCAGAGATGGAGCGTGCCTTCACCGCGGTCGCTGGCGACGACCTGTTCGGCTTCGACGACGACACGCTCCCCGGCGTGGTGGTGGCGAAACTGCGCGAGCGTGGGTGGCACCTCGCGACGGCCGAGTCGTGCACCGGGGGGTTGGTCGGCGCGCAGCTCACGGCGGTGCCGGGTGCGAGCGACGTGTACGTGGGCGGGGTGGTGGCGTATTCGAATGCGCTCAAGGCGAGCCTGACCGGCGTTGACGCTGCGCTTCTCGCCGCACACGGCGCGGTGAGCCGCGAGGTCGCGGAAGCGATGGCGCAAGGCGCCTGTGCGCTCGGCGCGGAGTGCGCTCTGGCGGTCACCGGTGTCGCGGGCCCGGCCGGCGGCAGCGCGGAGAAGCCGGTCGGCACGGTGCACCTGGCGGTCGCCACGCCCGCCGGCCAGGCGCACGCCCGCCATCACTTTCCAGGCGATCGGGCGGCAGTGCGCGAGTTCTCGGCGACCTTCGCCCTGGACCTGCTGCGGCGCCGGCTCGGGGGGGCGCCGTGAGGCTGTTCGTCGCGGTCGAGCTGCCGGACGAGGTCCGCGCGGTGCTCAAGGCCGGACTCGGTACCCTCAAGCGCGACCTTCCCCCCGCGCGCTGGGTCCGCGTCGAGGGGATGCACCTCACCCTGAAGTTCCTCGGCGAACAACCACCCGAGCTGGTCGAGGCGCTCGACTCGACCGCGGCGAAGGCCGTGGCGTGGCTCCCGTCGGTCACGGTTCAGTTGGGCGGTGGCGGGTTCTTCCCGCACGAGCGGCGGCCGCGCGTGGCTTGGCTCGGCGGGCAGGCGCCGGGGCTCGACGGCTGGGCGCGCGTGATCGACGACGGGGCAAGCGCGCTCGGGGTGGAGCGCGAGGCGAGGCCGTTCTCCCTCCACCTCACGCTCGCG
>Ga0187770_10000612_pt1 | contig 17537 bp, 19 predicted proteins | sample 0116_SJ02_MP02_2_FD_133154 | JGI IMG/M metagenome (GOLD analysis project Ga0187770, IMG submission 133154) | Tropical peat soil microbial communities from peatlands in Department of Meta, Colombia - 0116_SJ02_MP02_20_MG | ecosystem: Environmental > Terrestrial > Soil > Wetlands > Peat | place...
AGACAGCAGAAATAGCGCGCCAATAGGGCGGGTGAATAACGGGATTACTGCGGCCGCGCCGGGCGGGCGCCCGCCGAGGGCGCGGCGGCACCCCCTCAGGGACCCGCCCGTCGAGCGGCGACGCCGGCCCGGCCGGCGTTGAACACTCCCTGGTCGTCAGCCGGGGATGGTCCCCTCTGGGAAGGACTGGTCCTCGAGGAGGAGATCCTCGTAGAACGCGCCGAAGGTTCCGTCCGGGTGCGCGATGGCGATCTCGAGCACCCAAAGGTTCGGATTGGGGCGGAAGCCGATCTCGGCCATTGGTCCGTCGTAATGTGCCGAGTGCGGGTAGTCCGAAAGCCGATGACCGGACAGGTCCATATTGAGCTTCCAGCCGCGGTCCTCGGTCACGGTCATGGCATATTTGTAGAGCTGCTGCCCCGTGATCTGCTGCTCCATCCATGTGGCGCGCACGTCGTCCCAGATGGCGCGCACGTCGCGCCTGGCCCGGTGGTGCTCGGGATTGTCGCCGAACACGAAGGTGTCACCGGCGTCGCCCTCGCAGCCGTCGTAGATGGGACCGATGTCGACGAAGAAGATGTCGTCTTCGCCGAGCACCACCCCGGGCTCCGATCGCTCCATGAAGTCCTTGGTCGTGTTCCTGCCGCAGCGGACGATGATGTGGTGCCACCCGCGTCGCATGCCCAGCGACTGGAGGGTGGCCCGGGCGATCTCCTTCGCCTCCTCCTCGGCCATGCCCGGCGCCACCTGGTCGGCGATCATGTGGACGGCACGCCGTGTGCGGGCCCGGACGCTCATGAGCTGGTCGACTGCGAACCGTTCGCCTACGCCCTCGACGGTCCCGACGTCGGTCACCGTGGTCATGGTGTGCCCTCTCTGTCCGAGGCCCGTCAGTGGGCCGACTGCAACGTGCTGCGCTCCTTGGCCGCGACCATGACGATCTCGGCCGGCCGTGCCTGCGCGCCGAGGCGGTGCGGGCGCTCGGCGTCGAAATGGGCGGTCGCGCCGGGACCGAGGTGGTGGACGGCGCCGTCGTACTCGAGGCGCAGGATCCCCTCGAGGACGTAGATCCACTCCTCGCCGCGATGACGGGCGGGCGCACCCGCCGGACGATCGGGCGAAACGGTGATCCGCAGCGCCTCCAGCGCGCTCGAGCCCGGGTAGCCGCTGCAGGATGCGATGGCGAGCCCCTTGGACTCGCGCCGGGGAGCGGCGCCGTCGGGCCGGACCGTCAACGGCGCCCCGCCCGCGTCCTCGCCGAGGATGGCGCTGACCGGGACCCCCAGTGCGTGCGACAGCGACAGCAGGGCGGCGATCGACGGCTGGCGTTCCGACGACTCGAGGCGTGAGAGGTGCGCCTTGGACATGGCGGCGCGCTCGGCCGCCTGATCGAGGGTCAGCCCGGCGCGCTCGCGGGCAGCACGCAGTCGCTCGCCGATCGTGTCGAGCACGGCATCCGCGTCGAGGGCCACGTGGCCACCCTACGGGCGGGGTTGTCCTAGAGGCAACAGAGGTTGTCCAATTTCACACTGCCGAAACCTGGGCGGCGAAGAGCGTCACGACGATTCGGCGAGCGCCGCTCGGGCGCGGCTGGCCACCAGGGCGGCGAAACGATCCAGGACGAGTGACCGGACGTCCTCGAGTGCGGCCAGCGCGGCAGGGGACCCCCCCTCGATCGCCTCGGGCGTCGTCCCCCCCGCGAGCGCGTCCTCCCCGAATGCGTCGAGGAAGGCGGTGACGGCGCCCGCGTCCACCTCGAGGTGGAACTGCAGACCCCACGCCCGCTCGCCGACACGGAAGGCCTGGGCCTCGAACCGGTCGGTGCGGGCCAGATGCACCGCACCCGCCGGGATGTCGAAGGTGTCGCCGTGCCAGTGGAGCACCGAAACCCCCGTCGGCACGCCCGCCAGCAACGGGTCGTCGTCACAGGCGGGCGTGAGGGACACCGCACCCCAACCGATCTCGGGCTCGACCCCGCCGGCGAAGACCCGGGCCCCCGCCGCCAGGGCCAGCAGCTGGGCGCCCAGGCAGACGCCGAGTGTGGGGCGGCCGGACCCGAGCGCGTGGCCCAGCAGGCCGAGCTCGGTGCGGCGCGACGGGAAGTCGTCGTCGCTGTAGGCGGACATCGGGCCGCCCATGACGACCATCCCGTCGTGGTCCTCCAGGTCCGGCGGCAGCTCGTCCCCGTCGAACACCCGGCGCACGTCGCCGTCGACGCCGGCGCGCTCGAGCGCACGAGCGATCCGGTAGGGGCCCTCGGGGGCCACGTGCTGGACGATCAGGCAACGGGGCATGGGCGCCGGCTCCTGGGTCTGCGGATCCTCCATCGTGCGGGGCATGTTCGCACACGCGCGTCCTGGGGCTAATCCATCGACGCGAAGAACGCCTCGTCCTCCTCGGCCCCGCGCCGGATGGCGGCCAGGGATCGCCCCACGCTCAGGCGGCAGAGCGCTCGAGGATGTGGACGCCGCAGGCCGATCCGAGGCCGATGACGTGCGCCAGGCCGACACGGGCCCCCTCGATCTGGCGCTCGCCCGCCTCGTCCCGCAGGTGGTGGCAGATCTCCCAGATGTTGGCGATCCCCGTCGCCGCGATCGGATGCCCCTTGGACTCGAGCCCACCCGACACGTTGACCGGCGTCTTCCCGTCGCGCCAGGTCGCCCCGGAGCGGAAGAGGTCCGCGGCGCCGCCCTCCTCGCAGAGCATCAAGTTGTCGTAGTGGACGAGCTCGGCGGTCGCGAAGCAGTCGTGGAGCTCGACCAGGTCGAGGTCCTCGGGGCCCACCCCCGCCGCCTCGTAGGCCGCCTTGGCCGCGTTGCGGGTCAGGGTGTTCACATTGGGGAGGACCTGGCAGCCCTCCTCCCAAGGGTCGGTGGTGAGGACCGAGGCGCTGATCTTGACGGCCCGCCGGCGCTGCTCGGCCGACAGGGTCCGCAGCCTGGCGTCGCTGACCACGACCGCCGCCGCCGCCCCGTCGCAGTTGGCCGAGCACATCGGCCGCGTGTTGGGGTAGGCGATCATCACGTCGCCCATGATCTCCTCGAGGGTGAAGCGCTTCTGGTAGCTGGCCAGCGGGTTCAGGGTCGAGTGGGCATGGTTCTTCTCCGAGATCCGGGCGAAGAGCTCGAAGTCCACCCCGCCGTAGCGGTGCCCGTACTCCATGCCGATCTGGGCGAACACGCCAGGCATCGTCTCGGTGCCGATGCGCCCGTCGACCGCCGCCACCGCCCCGTAGCGGCCGCGGGGCGTCCAGGTGTCCGCGTCGGCCGAGCGCGCGCCCCCGGCCAGGAGTCCCGCCCCGGCCAGTTTTTCGACTCCCACCGCCAGCCCCATGTCGCACTCGCCGGCCTTCACCGCCATGATCGCGGTGCGCAGCGCGGTGGCACCGGTGGCACAGGCGTTGGAGACGTTGAAGACGGGGACACCGGTCTGCCCGATCTGCTTCTGCAGTATCTGGCCGATGGGGGCGGCACCACCCATCAGGTTGCCGGCGCCGATCACGCCGATGTCGCGCATCGTGACCCCGCCGTCGGCGAGGGCGCCCAAGGCCGCCTCCGCGGCCAGCCCCACCGTGTCCTTGTCGGGGCGCTTCCCGAACTTCGTCATGTGGATCCCGAGGATCCAGACGTCCTCGCTCACTTGGTCGCTCCTTCCAGGGGCTCGAAACCGAATCCGATCGCCTCGGTACCCGCCGAGTCGGCGCCGATCGACTCCGTGGCGAGCCGCACCTTCATACCGAGGGTGACGTGCTCGGGGTCGGGCGGCACGTTGACGATGTTCGCCCGCACGCTGGTCCCGTCGCAGTCGACGAGCGCGGCGACGAAGGGGACCGGGATCCCCGGCGCGGCCATGGACACGATGGTGAAGGCCCGGACCTCGCCGGTGGTGGCGACGTCGACTTCGTCGAACTCGGTGCCGCTGCAGCTGGCGCAGGCATCACGGTGGTCGAAGTACCGGGCACCACAACCGCGACACGAGTGCGCGACGAGGTGCGGCTCGGGCTCGAGCACCAGGTAGTCGACGATGGGGATCTGTGCGGTCATGTGGTCTCCTGGGGTCGCCCTGGAGTCTCGCGGGCGCGGAGGGCGCGATCAAAATCAGACCCCTCGGGGGAGCCCGACCGGCCCGGGCCGTCGACGTGGTTAGATTCCTGCCGGCCGGCCGGCCGGCCGGAGAGGGGTGACGCACGAGATCGTGGACCCGCAGACACTGCGTCAGCTGTTCGACATGACCGACCGGGTCGTCCTGGTCACCGGCGGCACCCGGGGCATCGGCCGCTCGCTGGCCGAGGGCTACGTGTCGGCGGGGGCCAAGGTGGTCGTCGCCAGCCGCAAGGCCGAGGCCTGCAATGAGACGGAGGCGCGGCTGCGCGATCTCGGTGGCGACGCCATCGGGGTGCCGACCCACATGGGGGAGCTCGACGACCTCACCGCCCTCGTGGAGCGCACCGTCGACGCCTTCGGCGCCATCGACGTCCTCGTCAACAACGCCGCCACGGCGATCGCGCAGCCGCTCGGTGGCTTCACGGCCGAAGCGTGGCAGAAGTCGCACGACGTGAACCTGCGCGGTCCCGTCTTCCTCACGCAGGCGGCCCTCCCCCACCTGAGGCGGAGCCGGCACGCCGCCGTGCTCAACGTCGTGTCCGTCGCCGCCTTCATGTACGCGCCCGGGCTCTCGCTCTACGCAGGCGGCAAGGCCGCGTTGGTCGCCCACACCCGCGCCGCCGCCGCGGAGCTCGCGTCGTCTGGCATCCGGGTCAACGCCCTGGCACCCGGGACCGTCGACACCGACATGGTGCGCGCCAACCCGCCCGAGGTCCAGGAGCACATGGCCAATGCGATGCTCGTGAAGCGGATGGCCCGACCCGACGAGCTGGTGGGGCCGGCCCTGCTGCTCACCTCGGACGCGGGCAGCTACATCACCGGCCAGGTGCTGGTGGCCGACGGCGGCATGGTGCCTGCCTGAGGATCGCCGGCGGACCGGAGCTCGAGGAAGCCGAAGGCGGCCTGCAGCAGCGCTCCGAGGTCGCGCGACTCGTCGGCCAGCCACTGCTCGTAGGCGGCGACGGCCGCGCCCAGGGCGACGTGGCCGACCAGCTGCGGCAGCAGCTCCTCGACGTCGAGTCCGAGCCGGCGTGCCGCGTAGCGCGCCACCACGCCCCGCCAGTCGGCGTAGCGCAGCGTGCTGTGCGCCTGCAACGCCGGCACGTGGAGGATCAGGGCCATCCGGCGGCGGTGGGCGGGCACCGCCGCCGGGGGCAGGGCGTTGAACCGCACGACGGCGTCGGCCAGCGTCTCCAGCAGCGGCCGGTTCCCCGGGGCGTGCGACAGCCACCGCTCCATCCGGCGCAGGAGCCCGTCGAAGTCGCCCCAGACCACGTCGTTCTTGGACGCGTAGTAGCGGAAGAAGGTCCGCCGCGAGATCCCGGCGGCCGCCGCGATGTCGGCCACGGTCGTGTGCGCGAACCCGTGGCGGGCGAAGAGGTCGAGGGCGACCAGCTCGAGCTCCTCCCGGCTCGTCACCGGCGGGCGTCCTGCCCGCTCGTGCTCGGCCCTGACACTTCCTGGCGAGGTCGGTGCCATCCGCCTACTATGGCACCCGGTGTCAATATTTCCGGGCCGGCACACCGCCGGCCGGGATCCGGGGAGGAGTGCCGATGGCCGAACGCACGATCGACGCGAACGTCACCGTGAGCGTCGCCGCGGGTGAAGACGCCCGCCGCGAGGAGCAGCCACTGCTCGAAGAGGAGCTCCTCGTCGAGGACGTGTCCATCGACGGCATGTGCGGCGTCTACTGACCGTGACCGCACCGGACCCGGAGCGCCCGTCGGTCCTCGACCGGGCGTGGGAGCTGGACCCGCAGGTCTCGGTCAGGCCCGAAGCCTTCGGGGCGCTGCTCTACCACTTCGGCACCCGACGCCTGTCCTTCCTGAAGGACCGTCGCCTGCTCGCCGTCGTCGAGGCGCTCGGCTCGTCTCCCTCGGCGCGTGCCGCCTGCGCCGGCGCCGGCGTCGACGAGCGCGCCCTGCCGGCCTACGAACGCGCCCTGGCCCGGCTGGCCGGCACGTCGATGCTGCGGGAGCGTGCGGCGTGACGGTCGCCACCCCGCTGGTCGACCACTTCGCCCGCGGGCTCGACGCTCCCATCTGCCTGACCTGGGAGCTCACCTACGCGTGCAACCTCGCATGCCGGCACTGCCTGTCGAGCTCCGGCCGGCGGGACCCACGCGAGCTGACCACCGACGAGGCCAAGGCCGTGATCGACGAGCTCGAGGCCATGCAGGTGTTCTACGTGAACATCGGGGGCGGCGAGCCCACCATCCGCGCCGACTTCTGGGAGCTGGTCGAGTACGCCACTGCGCACCGCGTCGGGGTCAAGTTCTCGACCAACGGGTCGCGCATCACGCCGGCGGTGGCCGCCCGGCTCGCCGACGACGACTACGTCGACGTGCAGGTCTCACTGGACGGCGCGACGGCCGACGTCAACGACGACGTCCGGGGCCCCGGGTCGTTCGACACCGCGGTCGCCGCCCTGGCGAACCTCCGTGCCGCCGGATTCCGGCGGCCCAAGCTGTCGGTGGTCTGCACGCGCCACAACATCGACCAGCTCGACGGCTTCAAGGAACTCGCCGACCACTACGGCGCGCAGCTGCGGCTCACCCGGCTCCGGCCATCCGGCCGCGGCGCGGCGGTGTGGGGCGAGCTGCACCCGACGGCCGCCCAGCAGCGCACGCTCCACCACTGGCTCCTCGAGCAGGGCGAGGAGGTGCTCACCGGCGACTCGTTCTTCCACCTCGCCGGCTTCGGCGAGCCGCTCCCCGGGCTCAACCTGTGCGGGGCGGGCCGGGTGGTCTGCCTCATCGACCCCGTGGGCGACGTCTACGGGTGCCCCTTCGCCGTCCACGAGGAGTTCCGGGCCGGCAACCTGCGCGTGGACGGCGGGTTCGGGTCGATCTGGCGGCACTCGGAGCTGTTCCGCTCCCTCCGTGAGCCCCGGTCGGGCGGCGCCTGTGCCTCGTGCGGCGCGTTCGACGCGTGCCGCGGCGGCTGCATGGCGGCCAAGTTCTTCACCGGCCTCCCGCTCGACGGCCCCGACCCCGAATGCGTCATGGGCCACGGCGAGCAGGTCCTCGTCGCCGTGGACCGCCGCTCGGTGCCCGCCCCCTCGGTCGACCACTCCCGGCCGGCGCGCCCGCCGGGGAGCCGGCCGGTGACGCTGCGGCGCGCACGACCGGCGCGCCCGTGCGACGAGGGCCCCCTGCCCGCCGGCGGGGTCGCGGCCGCCGGCGGAGCCTCGACAGGGCACCACGAGCTCGAGGAGGCAGGTCGATGAACCCGTGGTTCGAGACCGTGGCGGAGGCGCAGCGGCGCGCCGAGCGCCGGCTGCCGAGGTCGGTGCACCTGGCCCTGCGGGCCGGTTCCGAGCGGGGCCAGACCCTCGAGGAGAACCTGGCCGCCTTCCGTGAACTCGGCTTCGCGCCGCATGTGGCCGACCTGGCACCCAAGCGCGAGCTGGGCACGTCCATCATGGGGCAGCAGGTCTCGATGCCCGTCCTCATCTCCCCCACCGGCGTCCAGGCCGTGCACCCCGATGCCGAGGTGGCGGTGGCCCGTGCCGCGGCGGCACGCGGCACCGCGATGGGACTGAGCTCGTTCGCCAGCAAGCCGATCGAGGAGGTCGTGGCCGCCAACCCGCGAACCTTCTTCCAGGTCTACTGGTGCGGCTCCAAGGAGGCGATCGCGGGGCGTCTGCAGCGGGCCCGCGACGCCGGTGCCGCCGGGCTGATCGTCACGCTGGACTGGTCGTTCTCGCACGCGCGGGACTGGGGCAGCCCCGTCATCCCCGAGCGCCTGGACCTCAGGTCCATGTTCCGGTTCGCGCCCGAGGTCGCCCGCCGGCCACGCTGGTTCGCGCGTTGGGCCCGCACGGGCTCGCCGCCCACGCTGGAGGTTCCCAACATGGGCCCGGCGGGCGGTCCGAGCCCGACGTTCTTCCAGGCGTACGGCGAGTGGATGCAGACCCCGCCCCCGTCGTGGGAGGACCTACGCTGGTTGCGCCACGAGTGGGGCGGGCCGTTCATGGTCAAGGGGATCATGCGGGTCGACGACGCCCTCAGGGCCGCGGCGATCGGGGCGAGCGCGATCTCGGTGTCGAACCACGGCGGCAACAACCTCGACGGCACACCGGCGTCGATCCGGGCCCTGCCCGCCGTAGCCCAAGCCGTGGGGTCGTCGGTGGAGGTGGTCCTCGACGGCGGGGTCCGCCGTGGCAGCGACGTCGTCAAGGCACTGGCGCTCGGAGCGAAGGCGGTCATGATCGGGCGCGCCTACCTGTGGGGGCTCGCCGCCAACGGCCAGGCCGGGGTCGAGAACGTGCTGGACATCCTCCGTGACGGGATCGACTCGGCGCTGCTGGGCCTCGGGCGCAGCTCGGTCACCGAGCTCGACGCCGACGACCTCGTGATCCCAGACGGGTTCGCCCGCCGACTGGGCGCGCCGCCGGCATAGGCGGGCAGCCGTGACGGACTCCGACTTCCGGCCGGCGCGCAAGCTGGGGCAGGGATGACCCGCCAGCTCGCGGCCATGACCTGGCCCGAGGTCGACACCATGGCGCAGGCGAGCATCGTCGCCGTCCCCATCGGGTCCACCGAGCAGCACGGCCCTCACCTGCCGCTGGGCACCGACTCCGCCGTCGCCGCCGCCCTCTGCGATCGCCTGGCCCGGCGCTGCCCGGGTGTTGTCGTGGCGCCCGTCATGCCCTACGGCTCCTCGGGGGAGCACGCCGCCTTCGCCGGGACCGTTTCCATCGGGTCGGAGGCCCTGACGCGCGTGGCCGTCGAGCTCGGCCGCAGCCTCGACGCCTTCGCCGGCGTCGTGCTCGTCTCCGCCCACGGTGGCAACGCCGGCCCCCTGGCCGAGGCGGAGCGCCAGCTCCGTTCCGAGGGCCGCGACGTCCTCCTCTGGGAGCCCAGGGTGCCGACGGGCGACGCCCACGCCGGGCGGACCGAGACGTCGCTCATGCTCACCTTGCAGCCCTCGGCCGTCCTCACGGAGGAGGCGGTGGCGGGCGACATCCGGCCGCTCGGGGAGCTGCTGCCGCAGCTGCGCGCCAGCGGCGTGCGGGCCGTCTCCCCCAACGGCGTGCTCGGGGATCCGGCCGGTGCCACCGCCGGCGAGGGCGAGGCGCTCCTCGACGCGCTCGCCGACGACCTGGCCGAGGTGGTGCGGGCACGGTGGCCCCGATGACCGACCGGGTCGCGGTGGTCACCGGCGCGGCACGCGGCATCGGCGCCGCCATCGCGCACGCACTGGCGGCGGACGGCTGGCACCTCGTGCTCCTCGACCGCTGCGAGGACGACCCGGTCCTCGCGTACTCCCTGGCCACCCGCGACGAGCTCGACGCCACCGTCCGGGCCTGCGGCGGGGACGAGGGCAGCGCGATCGGGATCGTGGGCGACGTCCGCGACCAGGCGGCGCTCGACGAGGCGGTGAGCCGGGCCTGCAACGCGTTCGGCGGCGTCGATGCCGCCGTGGCCGCCGCCGGGTGCATCGCCGGCGGGGACCCGGCCTGGCGCACGAGCGAGGAGCAGTGGTCGACGGTGATCGGAGTCAACCTCGAAGGCGCCTGGCGACTGGTCCGCGCCGCGGTGCCGGCGCTGCTGGAGCGCCCGGCGCCGCGCCAGGGCCGGGTGGTGGCGATCTCGTCGACGGGGGGCAGCATCGGCCTGCCCCTGCTCGCCCCCTACGTCGCGGCCAAGCACGGCGTCAACGGCCTCGTCCGCTCCCTGGCGGCCGAGCTCGGGCCCGAAGGCATCACCGTCAACGCGGTGGCCCCGGGCTCGACGACGACGGAGATGCTCACCGCCAGCTCCGCCGTCTACAACCTGCCCGACACGGCGGAGCTGATCCGCCAGCACCTCCTGGAGCGGCCGCTGCACCCGAGGGAGGTGGCCGCGCTCGTGGCGTGGGTGTGCAGCCCGGCGAGCAGCGGCGTCACCGGCGCCGTGCTTCCCGTCGACGCGGGCACCACGTCGCGGTGAGCGGGGCGCTCGCTCCCGGCTGGTCGATCGAGCTCGAGGATGGCGTCCGGCGAACCGACGGCGGGAGCGTCCTCATCGGCGGGAGCCCGCTGCGGATCCTGCGCCTGACGCCGGCGGGGGTCCGCTGGCTCGACGACGTCGCCGGCGGCCGGCCGCCGCCGCCGTCGTTGGCCTCCAGGCGGCTCGCCTTGCGGCTCGTGGACGCCGGGCTGGCCCGCGCCCGCCCGCCCGCGGGTGCCGGCTTCCGCCGCGAGCAGCTCGCGGTGGTCGTCCCCGTCCGCGACGACGCCGACGGCCTGCGGCGGACGCTGGCGGCGATCGGCACGGAACCGGTCGAGCAGGTCGTCGTCGTCGACGACGCCTCGGCGGACGCGACCGCCATCGCCGCCGCCGCGACCACGCCGCCGGGTGCGCCGCCGGGCGCGGTGCGGGGTGGGGCGACCCTCCTGCGCAACCGGCGCCGCACCGGGCCGGCTGGCGCGCGAGAGCGCGGCTGGCGGGCGACGACCGCACCGGTGGTGGCCTTCGTCGACGCCGACATCGAGGCGGACGGGGACTGGCTGGCGCCCCTGTTGGCCCACTTCGACGACCCGGCCGTCGGCGCCGTCGCACCGCGCGTCCGGTGCAGGCCCGGTGGCGGGCCCGCATGGCTGGCCGAGTACGAGCGGGTGTGCTTCCCGCTCGACGTCGGCGCCCGAGCGGGCGCGGTCCGCCCGGGGGGCGCCGTCCCCTACGTGCCCAGCGCCGTGCTGCTCGTGCGCCGCGCCGCGCTCGAAGCCGCCGGCGGCTTCGACCCCGACCTGCAGGTCGGCGAGGACGTCGACCTCGTCTGGCGCCTGCACGGCGCCGGGTGGCGGGTCGACTACGAGCCCGCCGTCGTCGTGCGCCATCCCATGCGGCCGGGTCCCCCGGCGTGGGCCCGCCAGCGGCTCCGCTACGGCACCTCGGCGGCACCGTTGGCGGCCCGCCACGGCTGGCGCGTCGCCCCCATCCGCCTGTCGGGGTGGAGCGCGCTGGCGTTGGCGGCGGTCCTGTCGGGCCGGCCCGCGCTGGGCCTCGGGGTCGGCGCCGGCTCCACCCTCGCCCTGGCGCCCAAGCTGCGCGCCCTGCGCCGCCCGGTGACGGAGGCGCTGCGCATCGCCGGGCTCGGCAACCTCAGGGCCGGCGTGGCGGTGGCCGACGCGCTGTGGCGGCCCTACTGGCCGCTCGCCGCCCTGCTCGCGCTGGTGTCGCGCCGCAGTCGTCCCGCCCTGGTGGCCGCCGCCGTGGTGCCCCCCGTTCTCGAGTGGCGCCGACGACGGCCGCGGCTCGGCCCGCTGCGCTTCCTCCTCCTGCGGCGCGCCGACGACCTCGCCTACGGCACCGGCGTCTGGATCGGCTGCGTCCGGGCACGCTCCGGCGCGGCACTACGCCCGACGTTCACGGGGCCGCTCCCGCCACCCGAGCCGGTGGCGATGGACACGGCGGACGCCGTGCCCGGCCAGCTCACTTGATGTGGACGCCGACCGACCGTCGGCACGTCGATGCGCAACCGATCACCGGCGGCATCACGCGTGATCACGCGGGCCCGGTTCAAACGGGAGCTGTTGAAGACCACGAAGGCGGACGACAGGGCCATCGCACCCCCTGCTATCAACGGGTTCAGCAGCCCCAACGCGGCCAGCGGGATCGCGGCGACGTTGTAGGCGAAAGCCCAGGCGAGGTTGCCACGGATGGTGTGCAGCGTGCGCCGAGACAGGTCGATGGCCTGGGCCACGACGCGCAGGTCGTCGCGCACCACGATGAGGTCAGCTGCGTCGATGGCGACGTCCGTGCCCGATCCGACGGCGAGCCCCAGATCTGCCGTGGCCAGCGCGGGACCGTCGTTGACGCCGTCACCGACCATGGCCACCGAGTGTCCCGCCTCCTGGAGCCGCCCGATGACCTCGACCTTGTCGGCCGGGAGTGCGCCCGCGACCACGTCCGCGATTCCGACGGCCTTCCCGATGGCGAATGCCGTTCCCTCGTTGTCACCTGTCAACAAGATGCAGTGCAGGCCGAGGGCGTGCAGATCGGCGACGGCCGATGCCGCGGTCGGCTTCGGCGCATCCGCCAGGCCGACCGCGCCGATCACGGCGCCGTCGCGGCCGACCAGGACCGTGGTCCATCCGTCCGCCTCCCACCGGGCACATTGCCTGTGGACGACCGGCGGGACATCGGGTCCATCCCCGTGGAGGGCAAGCCGCCCCACGCTGATCGATTCGCCCTCGACGACGCCACGGGTTCCCAGTCCGGCGATGGAGGCGAACGAGTCCACCGGCGGCAGTCCGCCGATTTCGGCGCACGCCGCCGCGGTCAACGCCCGGGACACCGGGTGCTCCGACGCTTGTCCCACGGCACCCGCCCACCGGAGCACCTCCGAGCGCCGCACGCCCGCAGCGGCGACAACGTCGGCGACGGTGAGCCTTCCCTGCGTGACCGTTCCGGTCTTGTCGAGGACCACCGTGTCGATCTGCTGGGAGATCTCGAGCGCCTGGTAGCTCTTGAAGAAGATCCCGATCCGCGCGCCCCGACCGGACGCGACGAGCAGCGCGGCAGGCGTGGCCAGGCCCAGGGCGCACGGGCAGGCGATGATGAGCACCGACAGGGCGGCCGAGAAGGCCACTTGCGACGATGCGCCCGATGCGAGCCATGCGACGAGCGTGACGAGTGCGATCGCCACCACCGCGGGGACGAACACGGAGGAGACCCTGTCGGCCATCCGCTGCACCGCGGCCTTCCGGCTCTGGGCCTCTTCGACGAGGCTCACCATGTGCGCCAACTGCGTATCGCGCCCCACCGACGTCGCCACGACCACGAGTCGTCCGTCGACCGCGATGGTGCCGCCGACGACGCGGTCGCCGGGACCGACCTCGACCGGGAGCGACTCTCCGGTCATCGCGCGTCGGTCGACGGACGAGCGCCCCGATTCCACCCTGCCGTCGGTCGCCACCGTCTGGCCCGGCCTGACGGCGAACCGGTCACCGACCATGAGTTCGGCAACAGGGACCGTGCGCTCGGCACCGCTCGCGTCGACCAGCGCGACGTCCTTGGCGCCGATCGCCGCGAGGGAGCGGAGCGCGTTCCCCGACCGTCTCCGCCACCGGGCCTCGAAGTAACGACCGGCCAGCAGGAACGTGACCACTGCAGCTGCCACGTCGAGGTAGATTGCTCCGCCCGGCAGTAGCCCTCGACGGGTCGCCTCGGCGGAGCCGCTGGCAGTGTCGACCCAGAAGATGGCGTAGACGGACCACGCGGTCGACGCCACGATCCCCATCGACACGAGGGTGTCCATGCTGGTCGTACCGTGCAGGGCGTTTCGTAGCGCGGCGCGATAGAAGGGCCAGGCGACCCATGTGACCATCGGTGCGGCGATGGCGAGGAGCGCCCACTGCCACCCCGGGAACCGGACTTGGGGAAAGAGCCAGAACGCAAACGAGGCGTCGCACAACGGCATGAAGAGCACGATTGCGACGATCAACCGGGTGCCGATCGACCGGACCTCACGGTCGGCGACGGCGACGACGGCGGCGGCGGCGTCTGACGACGCAGCGTCGTCGACGACTCCGGCGGAGAACCCGATCGACCGGATCTGCTCGACGACGGCTCGGGGCTCCACATCCCCGGGCAGCATCACCCGGGCACGCTCCGAGGCATAGCTGACGCGAGCCTCGACACCGGGCAGCCCGTTGAGGCGTCGTTCGATGCGGGCCGCGCAGGCGCCACAGGTCATGCCCCCGATGGCGATCGAGACCGCCGATCGGCCTCCCACCTGGGCATCTGCCGTTTTGACCTGGCTCAACCAACTCTCCTCGCGACGACGGCCGGCCCCTCCGCGATACTACGGACCAGGCCCATCGGCCAGCCTCGGGCCTTGGGCGGTCGCAACGCCGTCATGGCGCGACAGGCCGGCGGCGAGGACGGGAAGGGGTCGGATCGGATGCAGGAAACCACCGCGTCAGAGAGCCTCGGGCAAAGACCCGGTGCACGCGCCCTGCTCGCAGTGGAGGGGATGCACTGCGGGTCGTGCGTCGCGCTGATCGAGGAGACGTTGGTCGAGGACCTCGGCGTCCCCAGCGCTGAGGTCGATCTGGCGGCCGGGCGTGCCGAAGTGACCTATGACCCGTCGACACACACCGTCGACGACCTGTGTGCCGCCGTGGCCGCCGCGGGCTACCGCGCCACGCCGATCGATCCCGCCCCGCCCGGCTAGAGGCCCGGGCGGGTTGACGGCGCCGACTACGGTGTGTAGTACTACTACACCCTGTAGTCGGCGAGAGCGGTCGGGAGGCGTACGCCATGGTCCACCACGACGAGACCGCCGTCGCCCCGGCTGCCGACCGGCGGGCGAGCTCGGCCGACAGGACCCCCTGGCGTCCCCCGGACTGGCGCCGCAACCTCCAGCTCGCGCTGGCCACGGTGTGGCTGCTCGACGGCGTGCTCCAGCTTCAGCCCCTCATGTTCACGGCTGGATCGAAGGGTTTGAGCGGGATGATCGGGGCCAGCGCGCAGGGCAACCCCCGCACCGTCGCCTCCAGCATCACCTGGAACGCCGGGCTCGTGGACCACCACGCCGTCGTCGCGAACTCGGGCTTCGCACTGATCCAGCTCGTACTGGGGCTGGGCATCGCCTGGCGTCCCGCCGTCAAGCCAGCGCTCGCGACGTCGGTGGTGTGGTCGCTCGGCGTGTGGTGGTTCGGCGAAGGGCTGGGCGGGGTGCTCCACGGCGCCGGCACGCCCGTCGCCGGTGGGCCCGGCGCGGTGCTGTTCTACGCTCTGCTCGCGGTCGTCCTGTGGCCGGCCGGTTCCGCCGCAGGCCCGTACCCGTTCGCCGCCGCCGGCGCCGTCGGCGCCGAAGCGGCGAAGGCGGTCTGGGCGGTGGTCTGGGGCGTGCTCGCAGTCTTGTGCCTGCTTGGATCGGGCCGTGCCGCCACAGGCATCCATGACGTGATCACCAGCGTCAATGCAGGGCAGCCAGGCTGGCTCTCGACCCTCGACGATCGCGCCGCGTCCGCGATCGGACATGACGGGCTGGCAGTGGCCCTCGTGCTGGTGGCCGTCTGCCTCCTCGTGGGGGCGGGCGTCTACCTTCCGGCCGGTCTCACCCGGATCACGCTCGTGCTCGGCATGGTCGTGGCCGTCGCCATCTGGGTCGGGACGGAGAACTTCGGGATGATCCTCGCCGGTGGCGCCACCGACCCGAATTCCGGGCCGCTGATCGTGCTCCTGGCTCTGGCCTACTGGCCGGTCGGCGAAGCGGTTGCCTCGCAGCCCGCGACAGCAAGGACGACGGGCGCCGAACTGGCGTTGGAGGTGCGTTGACGATGCCCGACCCCTCGTGGCTCGGTTACTCGTTCGGCGTCGCGCTGATGGTCGTCGGCGCCTACTGCGTCGCCCGCCTCGTGGCGGCGGCGCCGATGGGTCGTCAGAACCACTATGACGTCAACGTCGCCCACGTCCTCATGGCCCTCGCCATGGTGGGCATGCTCGTCCCGGGCTGGAACATCGTGCCGGTGGGACTCGGGGAGACGGTCTTCGCGCTCATGGCCCTGTGGTTCTTGGGCAAGGGGATCCGTTTGGCGCTGGTGCACGGGCGAGGCGTCTTGCGAGGTGGCCACGCCAGTCATCTGCGCCACTACCTGATCCACATGGTGATGGCGTGCTCCATGCTCTACATGTACTGGCTCGGCATGCCCGTCACCCAGGCCACCAGCGGCGCCACGATGAGCGGCAGTGCGATGCCGGGCCCGCCCGCCGACGCCGGGGACCCCGGACTGACGCTGCTGCTGACCCTGACGCTCCTCGCGTCCGCAGTCTGGCAACTCGACTCGATCAGCCGGTTCAGCGGCGCTCGAGCACCGGCGCTCGTCATGAGCGACGGCACCTCGGGCCTCGAGGCCGTCGAGCCCGCCGAGCGGCCCTGGCTGGCCCCACGCCTCGAGGTCGGCTGCCACGTCGCCATGTGCATCGTCATGGCGTACGTGCTCGTTCTCATGGTCTGAGCCCCGATGGCCTGCTGCGCAACCGACCCGGATCCACGAACGAGGGCGCCCCGATGACGACCACCTGCTCCAACCCCAATTGCACCTGTTCCCCATGTCTGTGTGGAGAGGAATGCAAATGCCGCCCCAGCACGGCGCTCGGTGACCTGGAACGTCAGGTGATGGACGTCCTGTGGGGGGGATACGGCAGAGAGCTGACCGGTCGCGACGTGGCCGATGCTCTTCCCGCGTACGCCTTCACGACGGTCGCCACCGTGCTCAACCGGCTTTCTCGCAAGGGCGTCGTCCGGAAGAGGATGGAGGACGGGAAGGCGAGGTTCGCGGCGATCCACACCCAAGCTGATCGGGCGGCCACGACGATGCGAAACGCACTGTCGTCGAGCGACGACCGACGAGAGACGCTCGCCCGTTTCACCGCTTCGATGACCGCCGACGAAGTTGAAGCGCTTCGAGCCTTTCTCGACGCCCGTCGCTGAACCGCATGCGGGCGCACCACCGCCTTGCGGCCCGGTAGCATCGTCGGGATGGTGCTGAGCTCGACCGATCACGTCGCTGTGCTCGTGTCCGGTCTCAGCCACCGCGCGTCACCGGTGCCAGCAGACGATCCCGGGTCGTGATGTCGGCCGCCCTTTCGGCGCAATCATGACGAGCACCACGGAGGACGTCGGGATCGCCACAGCCGAGTTCGCGCTCGGAGGAATGCATTGCAACGCCTGTGCGACGAGAGTCGAGCGGGCCCTGTCGCGGTCGCAGGGTGTGGTCAGCGCCTCGGTGAACCTGGCCATGAGCAAGGCCTATGTCGCCTATCAGCCGGGCCGGACGAGCACCGAGGACCTCTGCGCGGCGGTGACTCGTGTGGGCTACACGGCCGCCCCGATCGACGAAGGGGCGGGACCCGTCAGGGAGAAGGATCCTGATCGTTGGGGGTTCCGGGCCGAATGGTCATGGCCGCTCGCCCTGGCGGCGCTGGCGGTGGCCACGCTCGCTCCCGAGAGCGTTGCGGCCGGCTGGACCGTCCTGTTCCTGGCGGTGGCCGTCGAATTCGTGGGCGGTTGGCCGTTCTTGCGCTCCGCCGCACGCCTGGCGCGCCATGGGACCACCAGCATGGACACCCTCGTCGCCGTCGGGACGCTCGCCGCGCTCTGTGTGAGCGCGGTCGAAGCCGTGGCACTCGGGGGCCGCCACATCCATCTCGGCGGCGGAGGTCAATTCGCCGCACGCTTGCACGGGGTCATGGCCCCGCTCATCGTCGCCATCTTGGTGACGGGACGGGCGATCGAGTCCAAGACACGCGCCAGGGCGGTCGACTCGATGCACGCGCTGGTGAACCTCCGGCCGCCGGCGGCCCGACTCCTCGAGACCGCCGGCGGCGCCGAGGGCCGCCTCGTCGCGCCGGAGACCGTGCCGGTCGGTGCACTCGTGCAGGTCCGTCCCCACGAGCAGATCCCGCTCGATGGTGTCGTGGTCGATGGCTGGTCC
>Ga0187770_10000613_pt1 | contig 17508 bp, 13 predicted proteins | sample 0116_SJ02_MP02_2_FD_133154 | JGI IMG/M metagenome (GOLD analysis project Ga0187770, IMG submission 133154) | Tropical peat soil microbial communities from peatlands in Department of Meta, Colombia - 0116_SJ02_MP02_20_MG | ecosystem: Environmental > Terrestrial > Soil > Wetlands > Peat | place...
CGCATTAGCGCATTAGCGCATTCACGCCTCGCTGCGCTCGGCGGGGCGGACCCTTCGGCTTCGCTCAGGGCAAGCTGCGTCCGCCCCTACATTGCTCGCGCTACCGCCGTCTTTGCGACAGTCCACTAGCCCTGCTTGTCCGTGTTTGCTATTTGCGCTCGAGTGTGATGTCGCCCACGCCGACGTGGGCGCGCAGCTCGTACTTGCCGTCGCCGTGGTACTTCAGGGTCTTGCCGAGCCAGCCGCTGACCTCGCCGCGCTCATTGCCGCGGACGTCGCCGCTCACATCGCCGATGCCGCTGCTGGCCTGAACCAGCCGATAGTCAGCGTTTCCCCGCACGACACGGACGTCGCCGACGCCAAGTTCCAGGTCCTTGTCGCCCTCGATGTCTTCGACCGTCAGGTCGCCAACCTTGGCATGCACATCGAGGTTGGTGTTGGCGGGAATTTCGAGCTCCACGTCGAACGAGGTATTGCTGTGCGATGTTGCATGAAACTCGATGCTGGCATCGTTGCCGTGAACATCGAAATCCACGTGCGCTTCTTTCACATTGCGCTCGTGGCGCGACTTGACCGTGTAATGCAGCGCGATCTTGTTGGAATCGCCGCGCCTGATGTTCAGATCCCCGACGCTCAGACGCACGTGCAGCGTTCCTCCCGGCGCGAAGTCGCGCGAATCGGAATGCGACTCCTGGTAATCCCAGTCATGACTCGAGGCTCGGGCGGCGCAGAAAGGAGCCAGAACAAGACACAGCAGAACTGCTTTGTGCAGGGGATGCAAGGGGACAAGAGACCTTCCAAGCATGGAACACCTCGCGGGCGCGATAGCGCCTGTTTTGTGATACGCGGGGAATGGCAGCGCGGTTCCGGGAAACTGCGCGAGAAACGGGGCACCCGGCACGTCAGAGATCGTCAGATCAGATCTTCAGACCCGTTCTTGAGATCAGCTCTTGAAATCGGCGATGCCATTCCACACCAGTTGGACGGCAATAGCCAGAATCAGGAAGCCGAATATTTTATTAATGGCGCCGACCGCGCCCGGCCCCAGCCGCCGCACGAGAGGACCTCCCATGCAGAAGAACAGGGCGACACTGAGCGCGATGGCGGCAATGCCGATGACCATGCCGATGTAGGCCGACCAATTGTCCACGTGGGCAGCGAGCGCCATCACTACACCGATGGCGCCAGGGCCAGACATGAGCGGCATGGCCAGGGGAGTTAGCGAAATGTCGTCTTTGCTTTCGGCTTCGTGACTCTCGGCAGGCGTGATGCGGGCAGTGGACGTAACCATGCCCCAGGCCGTGTTGGCAACGATCAACCCGCCGGCGATCTTGAGGACGGGCAGCGAGATGCCGAAGAAATAAAGCACAAATCGCCCGAAAAAGAGAAATGCGACCAGAATGACGAAGACCCACAGGCCGGTTTTGTAGGCGGTGCGGCGGCGGTCTTGTGGCGTCCAACCGGAGGTCATGGAGAAGAAGATCGGAATGCCGCCAAAGGGATCGACGATGGGGAACAGGGCGAGGAAGGTCGCCAGCGCTGAGGCCGGTAGCGTGCGCAGGAAGTGACCGAGGGCGTGAGCGGAGGTCATTTTGCTAGCGATATTCCTCCAACGTTTTCGCGGCGCGATCGAGCGCCGCGGCCAGGACCGCCAACTGCTGGCGAACGCGATCGCTGTCACCCTTGTCGAGGGCCTCATTCACGCCCGGAATCACCACGGCCGCGTAGCCGGTATATTCGCCGGGAGCATACACGGTGTGCCGATACCAGGGACGATGGGGCAATCCGTGAGGGTCGAGCAACCCGCGTTCGGCCGCGAGCAGAGCCTGGTTCAGGCGAGCAGGGTCACTCGGAGGCTTTCTCTGCTTGGCCAGAATCTTCGCTCCGGCGGATTGAAAACGTCGCGCCGCTGCATCGACGGCACGAAAGTCGACCGCACCATGGCCAAACTTATCGTCGGCTCGCGTGCGGGCGGCGTCGAGATAGGTGGCAACCTCCTTCCCGTACGTTTCGTAGTCGTAGGGCAGAACGTCGGCATCGGCCATGCGCAAGACTTCCAGGCCAAAGACGCGCGCCATCTCCTGCTCATAAAGGAAATCAGGATCGCCGTACTTCTTGAACCAGGCAAAGTTGTCGAACACGGAGTGGTAGACGCCATAGGGGCCGGTGGAACTGACGTCGCTTGCAGGCACGCCCAGGTGCTGCAGAAAAGCGGTGTAGTCGGAGCCGCTGCCCAGATCGCCGACAGGAACGTCGCCGTTAGCCGATGCCGCAGGCAAGCGACGACCGTCTCCGCCTTCGGGAGATTCATCCTGCGTCGATTTCTGCCAGGCCTCGTATACCGTCCCGCCCTTGGGGCTGGGAACGGACTTGGTCACGTCGCGCACGAATTGTTTGAGGCTGGGGACGGCCGATGCGCCAAATTTCGGCCCGGCGACGGCGACGTCCATGTTGAAATATGCGGGCGATCGCGCGAGTTCCGCCTGATGCTGCTCGACCCATTCGGTCGAGCCCATCAGGCCTTCTTCTTCACCGTCCCAGCTGCAGAAGACGACGGTCCGTTGCGGCCTCCAGCCGGACTTCAGCAACTCGCCGACACCGTGCACCGCTTCGAGCATGGCCGCAGTGCCGCTGTTGGGATCGACTGCGCCATAGACCCAAGCGTCACGGTGATTGCCGGCGACCACCCACTGGTCGGGGAGTTGGCTACCTCGTACGCGGCCGACGACGTCCCATAGTGTGCGGAACTGATAGTCCTGCTTGAGATGCATCTTCACCCGCGCAGGCCCGGGACCAACGTGATAGGTGAACGGCAGCGCGCCCTGCCACTCGCGCGGCGAGTCGGGTCCTTCCAGATGCTGCAGGATAGGCCAAACGTCATGGTAGGAGAGCGGAGTGACGGGGATGGTCGGCATTTGCGCCGATTGCTGCGGCGGAATGCGTTCGGAATCGGGGAGCGACGGGACCGAGGCCGTGCCGGGCGTGGTGGGATCGCCCGCGAATTCGAACATGTAACCGACCGACCCGCGCTGTACGCCAGTGTCAGGACGCCAAGGGCCATCGGGATATTTGTCGCCGCGGGGCCAACCGTCATCGGCGGGATCGGAGTAAATGATGACGCCGGCGGCGCCGTGCTCCTGCGCCACGAAGACCTTGACACCGCGAAAATTGTGCCCGTAACGCACGAGCACGATCTTGCCTCGCACGTCAACTTTCAGTTTATCGAGTCTTTCGAAATCCTCGGGCGTGCCGTAGTTGGCGTAGACGATGTCGGCCTCTGCGTCCCCCGATGGCGACATGCTGTTAAAGGGCACGACCACGCGTGGATCATCCTGGAAGGGATCGTTGTCAACGTGCTCCCGCGTGGGCCCGTGCATCTCGACACCGGCGGGCGCGGTCATGTCCACGCTGATTTCTGCGGGATAGTTAATCCAGACTTTGTATTCGAAGATTTCGGTATCTAGGCCGGCTTCGCGGAATTTCCGGGCAACATAGTCGGCGGTGGCCATGTCTTCGGCGGTTCCCGCCATGTGCGGGGCCTTGGTCAGCGTGCGCAGGTGTTCTTCGGCGAGCTTGGGATCAGGCACGGCGATGAAGCGCGACTCGATGGCGGCTTCCCCAGATGCGTCGCGAAAGCCGAAGATGGCAGACGGCGCGGGTGAAGAGGGGTTCCCGGAAGTAGCCGGGGCTGATGCAAGAAGAACACAGCAGGATAAAACTGCAGCTGAGAGAAGTTTCATCGATTGTTTGCGTCAAAGCTAGTAAAGTAGCACAGGAGCACACCGGAAAGCCGCCCTGAAACATAAGGTTAAATCCCTGAGGATCACACCAGCGAAGCGCGGTAGCGGCAATAGTGATGTGAGCATAAATCACGACCGCTACCTGGCGGATTTTGTCTACATGCGCAAACTCGTGCCCACGAAGGCTAACGCACCTGCCCTGTCCCCACAATCTCGTACTTCGACGAAGTGAGTTCGGCCAGCGCGAAGGGACCGCGGCAGTGGAGTTTCTGCGTGCTGATGCCCATCTCAGCGCCGAAGCCGAACTCCGCACCATCGGTAAAGCGAGTGGAGGCATTCCAGTAAACCGCGGCAGAATCGACGCCGCGCAGGAATTTGTGGGCGTGGGCTTCGTTGCGGGTCACGATGGAATCCGAATGTTTGGTGGAATATTGATTGATGTGCGCGATGGCCTCATCCAGGTCAGCGACCACGGCGACGGCCATGCATAGGCGCAGATATTCTTCGTACCAATCTTGCTCTGACGCGGAGCCCACCGGCAATCCGGCGGCAAGAGTGCGCGCTTTTCCGTCGCCACGCACTTCGACACCAGCGTCGAGCAGCTTCTTCACGATGCGCGGGACGTATTCGGCCGCGATTCGCTCGTGCACCAACAGTTTTTCGGCCGCGTTGCACACCGATGGGCGCTGCGTTTTGGCATTGAGGACGATGCGATCGGCGATGTCAAAGTCGGCGGACTCATCGACATAGATGTGGCAATTGCCGGCTCCGGTTTCGATTACAGGAACAACAGAATTTTCCGCAACGAAGGTGATGAGTCCGGCGCCGCCGCGCGGAATGATCACGTCGACCAGACCGCGCGCTTTGATCAGTTCCTGCACTGACTGTCGCGTGGCGGAATCGAGCAGCTCGATGGCGCCCTCGGGCAGGCCAGGCACGGCGGTCATGATTTCGACCAATTTCTGGTTGCTATGCGCGGCTTCCTTGCCGCCGCGCAGCACGATGGCGTTGCCGGTCTTGAGCGCGAGGACAGCGGTGTCGACCGTAACGTTGGGGCGCGATTCGTAGATGATGCCCACCACCCCAAGCGGCACGCGAATTTTGCGAATGCGCAGACCGTTGGGCCGGGTCCACTCGGCAAGGGCTTCGCCGATGGGATCGGGCAGCGCGGCCACATCGCCCACGCCGCGAGCCATCTCGTGGATACGCGTCGAGGTCAACAGCAGTCGGTCGCGCATGGCGCCTTCGAGGCGGGAACTGGCAACGTCTTCGCGATTGGCCGCAAGAATTTCTTTTTCTTTACTCTCGATCGCGCCGGCGATCGAGAGCAGCAGCGCGTTTTTTTCTCCGGTTGAAAGCTGTGCCAGGCGCGCCGAGGCCCTGCGGGCGCGCAGCAGTCTTTCCTGCGTCGACGCGGCGGTGGTGGGCGGGGCGGCCATTTAGTTATTTCTCTTTCTATTTTTCCTTCTGGGGCGGGAAATACGTCCCGATCTTGCCCTGCAAGCCGAGCGTGATGGCCTGCGAATGGCGCCCGTTGACGATGGCCACGTGAACGCCGCCCTCGCTGGCCAGTTTTGCGGCACGCAGCTTCGAGATCATGCCGCCGCGCCCGAGCGTGCTCTTGCCGTTGCACTGCGCTTCCAGCGCGGGGGTCAGCTTGCGAATCACGCGCTGCAGACGCGGCTTCCTGCGGCCGTTCGGAATCATAAAGCCATCCACATTGGTCAGCAGCAAAAGCCAGTCGGCTTTGACGGCAGTGGCCAGCAGTGAACTGAGCTCGTCGTTGTCGCCGAACGCACCTTCGAGCTCCCGCACCGACACGCTGTCATTCTCGTTGACGATGGGCACGACACCCAGGGTCAGCAATTCGGCCAGCGCGTTCTGCAAATTTCTGTAGCGGAGGGGCGAGGTGAAGTCGTCGCTCGAAAGCAGAAGCTGCGCGACCACTTTCTTGCCGAAGAACAGCCGCTCGTAAGTGTGCATCAGCTTGCTCTGCCCGACGGCGGCGCAGGCCTGCATGCGGGGAACGTCGCTGGGCCGCTTCGCCAGCGCGAGCCCGGACATGCCGGCGGCGATGGCCCCGGAAGTGACGATGAGGTATTCGTTCCGCGAGAGATCGAACTGGTCGACGATGCCGCGCAGCAGATTGACGTCGATGTTGCCGCCGGGGGCAATGAGACTGGTGCCGACTTTGATGACGACGCGCATTGTGTTGGTGCAAGCCGCGATTCGGCGCTCTGCCGCAGCGGCTCAAGCCGATCATGCGCTTGTGCGTGGCCCGGCACGCCTAAAGGCGTGCTCTGATACGAATCCTAATGAACTCGATTCGATGAACCGGCGCCGGCGGGGAGGGACAACACCTCTATCCTGCCGTTAGAATGGCTTTCTGGCAAGTCGAAAAAAGTTATCCAGGTTACGGTTATGCCCGCTTCGAATGCTACCAGCCGCTTCTCGGACCGCGTGGAGAAGTACGTTTTGTACCGGCCGGGATATCCCCCGGAGGCCTTGCTTGCTCTGAAAAACGAATGCGGACTGAGGCTGGAACATGTTGTCGCGGATCTTGCGTCCGGCACCGGCCTGTGGACCCGCATGTTGCTCGAAAACGGCAACCGCGTGTTCGGCGTGGAGCCCAACGCCGAAATGCGGCAGGCTGGCGAACGCTTGCTGGCCGCGTTTCCACGGTTCACGAGCGTGGCCGGAACGGCTGAGCAAACGACGCTTCCGGACGCGAGCGTGGATTTCGTCACCGCTGCCCAGGCCGCACACTGGTTTGATCGGAAGCGGGCACGACGGGAATTCGCGAGGATCTTGAAGCCGGGCGGATGGCTGGTGCTGCTCTGGAATGAGCGCTTGACCGATTCCACACCGTTTCTGCGCGACTATGAGCAAATGCTTTTGACCTACGGCACGGATTATGAACAAGTGCGGCATGAGCGGACGACGGACCAAGTGAATCAGTTCTATGATCCGGCGCCGTATCAGGAGCGCGTGTTTGCCATGCGCCAGGAGTTCGATTATGCCGGCATCGAGGGGCGGCTGCTGTCGTCGTCGTATGTGCCCGGGCCGGGGCACGGTAAACATGTGCCCATGCTCACGGAGTTGCGGCGCATCTACGACCGGAACGCCGTCGGCGACCGGGCGTGCTTTGAGTACAAGACGCGAGTGTACTTTGGAAAAGTGAGCTAGGCTGCTAGCCCCAAGGATGCGAGCCGAGCGCGCGATTCTTTGCCCGCAAAGGACGCGGGCAATTCGCGCGGCTCGCCCAGATTCCTTCGACTTCGCTCAGGACAGGCTCTTTGCTGCGCAAAGAACGCCTGCTCAGGATGACACCACAAATGACCGACGAAAAATCGTTCCACATGACACCTGAGGAGTTCCGCCGCTACGGCCACGCCGTCGTGGACTGGATTGCCGACTATCAGTCGAGAGTCGAGTCGTTTCCTGTGCTCTCGCAAGTGAAGCCGGGAGAGATTCGCGCGTCGCTGCCCGAGAACCCTCCGGCAAAGGGCGAGCCGTTCGAGGCGCTGCTGAAAGATGTGGAGCGGCTGATTCTGCCCGGAGTCACACACTGGCAGTCGCCAAATTTCTTCGCCTATTTTCCCTGCAACGCGTCGGGACCGGGAATTCTTGGCGATCTTCTTTCTTCGGGGCTGGGCGTGCAGGGAATGTTATGGTCGACTTCCCCCGCATGCACTGAGCTGGAGACGCATGTGATGGATTGGTTGGTGGGAATGCTGGGGCTGCCGGAGAAGTTTCTGTCGTCGGGCACGGGCGGCGGAGTGATTCAAGACACGGCTTCGAGTTCAGCCTTATGCGCGCTGCTGGTGGCGCGCGAACGGGTCACGAACTACGCGAGCAACAAGAAGGGATGTGACGGTCGGCTGGTGGCCTACGCTTCAACGCAGACGCATTCATCGCTCGAAAAGGCAGCGATGATAGCGGGAATCGGCCTAGACAATCTGCGGTTGATCGAGGTGGACGAGAAGTTCGCAATGAAGCCGGAGGCGCTCGCCCAACAGATCGAAACGGACAAGTGCGCAGGCTTGACGCCGTGCTTTGTGTGCGCGACTGTCGGGACGACTTCTTCCAACGCGATGGATCCGCTTCGCGCCATCGCCGAGATCTGCCGGCGACATAATCTCTGGCTGCATGTGGATGCGGCCATGTCGGGCACGGCCATGCTTTGCCCTGAATTCCGCCACCTGCAGGATGGAGTCGAGCTGGCCGACAGCTACAACTTCAATCCGCATAAATGGATGTTCACTAACTTCGACTGCAACTGCTTCTGGGTCGCCGATCGCAAGGCGCTGATTCAGACGCTGAGCATTCTTCCCGAGTACCTGCGCAATCAGGCTACAGAATCGGGCGCGGTGATCGATTACCGCGACTGGCACATTCAGCTGGGGCGGCGCTTCCGGTCGCTGAAGCTGTGGTTCGTGATCCGCCACTATGGCGTCGAAGGCCTGCAGCACCACATTCGCGAGCACGTGCGGCTGGCTCAGGAGTTCGCCGGCTGGGTGCGGAACGACGACCGCTTCGAGCTGGCCGCTCCAGCCCCGTTGAATCTGGTGTGCTTCCGGCACAAGGGTGGAGACGCTGCAAATCAGACGATCATGGACCGGCTGAACCGCTGCGGAGATTTATACCTGACGCACACGAAACTGAACGGCAGGCTGACGCTGCGATTCTGCGTGGGGCAGACGAACACCAAGGCGCGGCACGTGGAAAATGCGTGGAAGAGGATTCAGGAGGAGGCGGCAGAGTTGGCGGCCGTCGTTTAGCGGCGCGCCAACCCTGGTTTTAGTGAGTCTGGTTCAAATGGATTACGACTGGACGATTCTTTCCAGCGCCGGGCGACTGCGGATGACCAGCGTTGCCCCCTTGATTTGAACCAGATCTTTCTTACGGAATTCCGAGAACAGGCGGCTCACGGTTTCGCGCGTGGTGCCAATGATTTCGCCGATTTCCTCGTGCGTCAGCGTGAGCTTGACTTGCGTGGACCCGTCCGCCTGGCTGGGCTTGGTTGACCAGGTCAGCAACAACTTAGCGAATTTTTCCGAGGGCGAGGCCGCGAGGCCCAAAGTGCGGACCTCCTCATAGGCGATGAAGTAGTTGCGGCTGAGCTGCTGCGCCACGCGCACGGAGGCGTCGGGAAACTCTTTCAGAAACTGCAGCAGGCTGTCGCGAGGGATAAAGTTGGCTTGCCCCGGCTCCATCATTTCGGCGGTCACTTCGTACGGGCAATTGGAGATGACGGCGTTCAGCCCGAGCAGGTCTCCGGGTTCCGAGATCTTGGTGATGATGGTCTTGCCTTCGCGGGAAGTCGTGGAGAGCTTCACCCGGCCGGTGCAAAGCACGAAAACGCCCCGCGGCAGCTGGCCTTCAATGAACAGCATGGCGCCCTTAGGATAGACGGCAGTGGATTTGATTTCGTTGAGCCGCTGCCCGGCCGGGATCGCAAGATTGCAGAAAAGGTGTTCACCGCGGTGGGGGCAATTCAGGCAGTTATCCAGAATATTCAGACCGTAAGGAGCTCGCATCGCCAACCTCCCCGTGAGGCGTCAGGCCTGGTTGCCTTGCTTGGCGCTGTCTCACGCCGTAGGTAAGGGCAAGCGGCGCACCAATCTGCGCGCTCGGCAGGTCTCCCAGGTAACGCTCACATGTGCATGAAATTAAAGACGGTTAGAGGAAGCTTGGGTTATTGTTGTGCTTTTGCACGCAGCCCATTTCGGGAACGTCTGGGTTATTTCCCGCACGGCAGTGTGTGATCTGAATCACTCTTGTTCGTGATCCGATCCCCGGAAGTGACCGAGTCTGGAGTAGGACGGTGTTCTCAGTCTGCCGGCATGGGCGAGACCCGTGGCGCGCGACGGCGCTCGACGCCGGGAAAGGTTGCCTCCGGAGCCTCGAACCATTTCCTGACGGTTGGGAGCGCGTTGCGCATGGCGATTTCGCCCATGCGGATCAGTTCGTCGGAGCGTTTGAAATCGTCATAGGCGAAGCCGGCAACGTCGGGCTCAAGGACCACGTCGGCGGCATCACGCCACAGGAAAGACATGGCGTCCTGGGCAATAGCGAATGATTGACCGATCACGTCGAACAGATGGCGCGGCGCGCCGCCGCTGGACCAAGTCCCTTTCAAATGAACTCCGATCACCCGGTCGACTCCCATTTCGCGCAGCGGGCGCGAGGGCACCGGGTGCGAGAGCATGCCGTCAACGAGATAGCGCCCACCGAGCTGCACGGGCAGGAACATGCCGGGATAGGCGCAGCTGGCGCGCACGGGATCGATAATCGGGCCGGAACTGAAGAGCACTCCCTGTCCAGTATTGAAGTCGGTTGCGATGACGCCGAGCGGGATGCGCAATTCCTCAAAGGTCTTGGCTTTCAGAGTGCGGGTCAGGAACGCGACCATGCGGTCGTTCGAGGCAAAACCGTAGCGCGACAGCGTCCAGCGGGCGAAGCTGGCGAAGCGGGTGTTGTGGGCAACGTCCTCCATCTCGTCCAGCGTGAGGCCGCTGCAATAGCAGGCTCCGATAAGGGCGCCAACGCTTGTGCCTGCGACGGCGCGGACCGGAATGCCTTCCTCTTCGAGGACCTTAAGCACGCCGATATGGGCGATACCGCGGGCGAAGCCTCCACCCAGGGCGACGCCGATGGCAGGAGCTTGAGGACCAGCGGAAAGCGGTTTGCGGGAGAGTTCCCGCCCGAAGGCTTGAACCGAACGAATGATCTTGCCCAGAGTCTTCACTGCGAACCCCACATCTTTGCCCAAAGGTTTGGGCCCACGGGCTACGAACTGACGAACCCACTTTCTATAAACCCACTTCTTCTAGATAAGATGCCACAATCGACGAAGGGGTATAAGGGCACGTTTGTGCCATTGGGTGTTACTGTTTGCACTTACGTCGGAGTCGGTAACCGGTTACCCTTCGCCAGGCCGGGTGACGAAGATCCTGTATTCCTGCTAACTTGCGGACAGTATGGTGCGCGAGATCTCGGCTGGCGGCGTGGTGGTGCGGAAAAAGGACGGCGAGTGGTGGATGGCTGCTATCGAATTGCCTGGCGAAGACTTGCCGAGCCCTGAATTGGCAAGCGGAGAACTGACCGCTGATCCAGCGCCCGGACCTGGGAAACGAACTCCTCGCTCGAAGGCACAACCTGTCCTCTGCTTGCCCAAAGGACTTGTCGACAAGGGCGAGAAGGCCCTGGACGCAGCTCTGCGGGAGGTGCGCGAGGAAACCGGAATTACTGCCGTCCCTGTCACCAAGCTGGCTGACGTTAAGTATGTGTACCTTCGCACCTGGGGCGACCGGGAACGCGTGTTCAAGATCGTGAGCTTTTACTTGTTGCGCTACGAATCCGGCCGCATTGATGACATTTCCCAGGAGATGCGCGTCGAAGTAGCGAAGGCGAAGTGGGTGCGGCTGGAAGACGCGTCCAAGCTGCTCGCGTATCGCGGCGAAAAGCAGATGGCGCAGAAGGCGCTGGAATATGTAAGCTCGCATGCGAGATTTGAAGCTTCGACGTGATTGCGCAGATCTGACAGCCGGAGTTTGACGTTTCCCACACACCGCTTACACACTCGATCGTTCTTATGCCAAACCATTTCATGCCAATCAAGAAATCTGCCGTGTCCAAGCCAATCGAAAGAGCTGTTCTGGTTGTGTTCCTGCTGGTGATTCTGAACTGCTCACTGCAAGCCCAGTCGAGCCCAGCCGCAGCGTGCGCTCATCCGGGGTTCAATCCTCAGCCGTGGCTTGAGGACCTCTCGCAACTGACGGCTGAAATGTCAGCTCATTACGCCAACCTGGAGTATGCAGTGCAGGAACGGCGTATGGATTTGCCGGGATTACACCGGGAAACTGAGGCCAAGCTCAGCCAGAGTTGCGATGACCAGGAAGCGCGCAAAGTGCTGGAATCATTCCTGAAGGCCTTTGGAGACGGCCACCTTGTGATCGACTGGCCGCGACCAGCGCCGCCGCCGGAGGCCGCAAAGCCGTCGGAACCGCAGTCGCTGTGCGCGCGTCTGGACTACAAGAAGTTCGGATTCAAGCCTGGTATCGACTTTGCTTCCCTTCCGCAGTTCACCACCGTAGGCGGGGCGGAGGCGGACTGGTTCCCGGGGGGAATTCTGCGCCTGACCGATACGGCGAAACTTGGCGTGATTCGCATGTCAATTTTCAGCGAGCACGCCTACCCCGACGCGTGCCAGCAGACAGTGCAGGAACTGCATTTGAGAGAATCCGACAAGTGCGATGAGAAGTGCGAAAACACCATTGAGCGCGAAACGGCGAACCGGCTGACGGCGGCCATGGTGCGCCGTCTGTCACAACTGCAGGCAGCAGGCGCTACGGCCATTCTAGTCGACATCACGCGCAACGGCGGAGGCTCGAACTGGGTGGAACCACTCCCGCGGGTACTGAGCCGGGTTCCGTTGCGGGAAGCGACATCCGGGTTCATCAAGCACCAGCACTGGACCAAGCAATTGAAGGAGCAGTTGGGGAGTGTTGAAACCGATCTGAAAAACGGATCGGAGCCGAAACATGTTCTTGAGGAACTGGCTGCCCGCTTGCGGTCGGGCATTGCCCGCAGCGAGGAACACTGCGACGGGAGCCAGGTCTGGAAGGATGGCAAACTGCCGTGTTCGCTGCTGGTGAACGATGTTTTTTTTGGTGGTAGTAACCTTCTGCCCTACGCTGTGCCGGGATCATTCGCATCGCTCGAATCGAAAACGGAGTTATTCCATCCGCTGGACTACACTTATTCCGAGTCGCCGAACCGGCCGCCGGTGTACGTGGTGGTGGACGCCGGTACCGGGTCCGCCGCTGAATATTTCCCAGCCGTTTTGCAAGACAACGGCGCAGCCACCATATTCGGCGAAGTCACTGGCGGCGCGGGATGCGGTTATACCGACGGCGGAATTCCCGCGGTGCTGAAAAACTCGCAGGCCACCGTGAAGATGCCCGATTGCGTGCGCTATCGCAAGAACGGTATGAACGAAGTGGCCGGCGTTACTCCGGACGTTCTGGTGCCGTGGTCGGCGCACGACAGCCCTTATCTGAAGGCCCAAAAGTTGCTGCGCTCGGTCAGGGAGGCCGTTGAAAAAGAAGCGGGCCAGAGCGCACATTAGTTCTGCGTTTGTTGGGCCGCGCTGGGTAATGGGCTACTTTGGGCCGAACCAGTGAAAGGCTAAGGCAAAATCGGCAAACACACCTACTACTACAAAAATCAGAATGGCCCATTCCAGAAGCTCCATTCGCCACTCGTGCCTGGAGTGGACGTCTGCTCGTTCTGTCAACCACTCCTGAGCGTGCCTACTGTAAAGCGGGTTCGAGTATATGCTCGCTTGTTCGTTCGAATGAGGGTTCACGCCTCCCATTAGCGTGAGTTGCAAACCCGCCTCACCAATCCGCTCAAAAACATCGCGTTCGTCGGGAGGGATATTCGCTTTTCGTAGTTTTGGGTATCCGAACAACGTTCTCCCCACTGTCCGCTGCCCAAGTATGCCACGGCCCACGGGGCTTAGAAACCAAGGTAGCCCACCACCCCAGCGCTGGATTAATTGTCCCCGAAGCGTTTACCATTACCAGTTCGCAGTCTCCGAAGATTCGGGGACTCATTTGCATGCCATCTTGTCGGTTGCCATCCTTTCAGGGGCCAGTTTTTCAGGTATCACCTCTGGCAACGGAATTTCACCCAGCGGAAACCGGCCATTGACGCTGCTCAATGCCCGTTACGTCCGCTGTGGTCAGGACTTCTTCATATCGAGGCGAATTCATGAAACGCATCAACAAAGTCGCCATCCTCGGCGCCGGAACCATGGGCGCACGCATCGCCGCGCATTTCGCCAATGCCGGCGTTCCCAGCTACCTTTTCGATATCGTTCCTCCTGACGCGGATGCACCTGCGCGCAACAAAATCGCGGCTGCCGGCCTGGATGCGGCCAAAAAGTCGAAACCGGCCGCGTTTATGGAACCGTCTCTGGCCCGCCTGGTCACCGTGGGCAATTTTGAAGACGATCTCAACAAACTCGCCGACGTCGATTGGATCATCGAGGCCGTGGTGGAGAATCTCGAGATCAAGCGCTGGCTATTGCGCAAGGTCGAGGCAATTCGCAAGCCGGGTACGATCGTGACCACGAATACCAGCGGATTGCCCGTGAGCAAAATCGCAGAAGGATTCTCGGACGATTTTCGCTGGGCGTGGTTCGGCACGCACTTTTTTAATCCGCCGCGTTATATGCGCTTGCTCGAGATCATTCCGACGCCCGAAACAGACCACGCCGCCATTTTCGCCATTTCTCATTTCTGCGACGTGCGCCTAGGAAAGGGCGTGGTGATCGCCAAAGACACGCCCAACTTCATTGGCAATCGGATCGGAACGTTCTCGGTCTTGAATGTCATCCGGCTGATGCAGGAGATGGGATTCACCATCGAAGAAGTGGACGCCCTCACGGGACAGGCCGTTGGATGGCCGAAGTCGGCGACGTTCCGCACCATCGATCTGGTCGGCCTCGACATCCTGGGCCACGTCGTAGGCAACATGACACAGAACGTGCATGATGAACGCGGCGATCTGCGGCTGCCGGATTTCTTCCATCAGATGCTGCAGAAGAAATGGCTGGGCGATAAAACCAAGGGCGGATTCTACAAGAAGGCGAAGGGCGGCGACGGCAAGGAAGATGAGCGCCTCGCTCTCGACTGGAAGACGCTCGAGTATCATCCGCGGCAGAAACCGAAATTCGCTGCCCTCGACATGGCCAAGAACATTGAAGACACGGGAGCACGACTGCGAACGTTGTTGGGTTTGCCTGATGGCAAGAGTCCCTCGGGTGCAGCAGCGGCCTCGAGCGGTTCTCAAAAAGATAAGGCTGGGGCATTCCTCTGGTCGGCCTTGTCAGATCTGTGGACGTACTCGGCCAATCGCCTGCCGGAGATTGCCGATTCCGTTGTCGAAATCGATCGGGCGATGCGCCTGGGCTTTAACTGGGAGCTTGGCCCGTTTGAACTTTGGGATGCCGCCGGAGTCGAGGCCACAGTCGCGCGCATGAAGAAAGAGGGCAAGCCGGTCGCCGCGAATGTGGAACGATTACTCGCTTCGGGGCAAAAGTCGTGGTACATCGACGATCCGAAATCGCCCGCGGGCCGCAAGTATTGGGACTCAGGGACCGTGAGTTGGGAGCCGGTTCGCGTTCCAGCCGGTGTGTGGTCGGTCACGGTGGCGAAGAAGTCCAACGGAGTGGTGAAGAAAAACTCCGGCGCGTCGCTGGTCGATCTTGGAGATGGAGTCGCGTGCCTCGAGTTCCACTCGAAAATGAACGCGCTAGGGGCGGACATCATCAGCTTGATTGCGCAGACCCTCAAGCCGGGCGGGCCGGGAGACGGCTTCGACGCGTTCGTCATAACCAACGATGCAACAAACTTTTCCGTCGGCGCCAATGTGATGCTGCTGCTGATGAGTGTGCAGGAGGAGGAGTGGGACGACGTCGACCTCGCCATCCGGCAGTTCCAAGGGATGACGCAGGCCATCAAGTTCTCGCCGAAACCGGTGGTGTCGGCGCCATTCGGTCTATGCCTTGGCGGCGGCACCGAGATTTCCCTGCATGCCGCGGCGCGCCAGCCTCATGCCGAGCTTTATACAGGTCTGGTCGAGGTCGGTGTGGGCTTGTTGCCCGGCGGCGGAGGCTGCAAGGAAATGTTGCTCCGCGCAGTAGACGCTGCCTCGGCGTCGCGAGGTGGCGCAGCGGCGTTGAGCGGTTCTCAAAAAGACGCGCTGGCGGGATCGGTCGAAATGCTGGAAGCCATGAAAAAGGCATTTGAGACCATCGCGACAGCGAAAGTGGCGACCTCGGCCCATGAAGCCCGGGGGTTGGGTTTCCTCTCGGATTCGGACCGCATTACTATGAACCGCGAGCGGGTGCTTTCCGATGCGAAGGCGCGGGCGCTGGAACTGGTGCGTGCGGGATATGAGCCGCCAGTGCCGCGCACCGACGTTCCGGCCCCGGGAGAAAGTCTTCTGGCGGCGCTCAAGATGGGCGTTCACCTTATGCGGCAGGGCGACTACATCACTGATTATGAGGTGAAGCTGGGTGGAAAGATCGCCGAGGTAATCTGCGGCGGCCACGTCACTCCGGGAACGCCGCTAAGCGAGCAGTACATCCTTGATCTCGAGCGCGAGACCTTCAAGTCTCTCTGCGGCGAGAAGAAGACACAGGAGAGGATTCAATACACACTGAAGACGGGCAAGACGCTGAGGAACTAGATGGGATCACTGATGCGAGTCTTGAAAAAAAACCTACCGACCGTTGGATTGGCGAAGGCTAGACTGGTGATCGCCGGACTAACGATCCTCCTGTTAGAACCTCTAGCCGCTCACGCGCAGAGCAACGCTCCCACAAAAGAAACTGCTCCTGACGTGCCCGATGCCATCGCCGTTCCCGCGGGCCTGGAGCCGGTGCTGTTTGTGCACGCCAAAGGATCGCAGGTCTACACCTGTCAGGCGGGCGCGGATGGTAAGTTTGCCTGGACTCTGAAAGGCCCGGAGGCCGAACTAAGGGACCGGAGCGACAAAGTCATCGGTGAGCACTCCGCCGGGCCAACCTGGAAGCTAAAAGATGGCAGCGAAGTCACGGGCAGGGCCGCAGCGCACGTGGATTCGCTCGATGCCGACTCCATTCCGTGGCTGCTGGTGAATGTCGTCAGCAATTCGGGAAAAGGACAGCTTGCGAAAGTGACGGCCATCCAACGGGTGCACACGCACGGCGGCAAGCCGGGTGACGCGTGCGATGAAGCCCACAAAGACGCAGAAACCAAGAGCAACTACACCGCTGACTATTTCTTCTTCGCGCCGGCGAAGTGACCGCGCGCTGAAGCGAAAGGGCAGCAAGGGTCATCAAATTAACGGTTCTCTTAGATGGAGAAATTTTATGCGTGAAGTCGTGATTGCTTCGTCGGTTCGCACGCCGGTGGGACGCGCTTACAAAGGAACGTTGCGCGCCACGCGGCCGGATGAACTCGCTGCAGTTGCCATCAAAGGTGCGCTCGAGCGCGTACCCCAGCTCAATCCCAAAGAAATCGAAGACGTAATCCTCGGTTGCGCCATGCCCGAGGCCGAGCAGGGGATGAACGTGGCCCGCATCGCTTCGTTGAGAGCGGGATTGCCGGTTGAGGTCTCGGCGCTCACGATCAATCGCTTTTGTTCTTCGGGATTGCAGGCGATTGCCATGGCGGCCGAGCGCATTATGAGCGGCGGCGCGGATGTCATCGTCGCAGGCGGAACGGAATCGATGACGATGATTCCGATGGGCGGCCACAAAATTTCACCGAACCCGTGGCTGGTCGATCATTATCCCGACGCATACCTCTCGATGGGCCTGACGGCTGAGCGCGTGGCTCAGCGCGTCGGAATCACGCGTCAGGCGGCGGATGAGTTCTCGCTGCGCAGCCATCAGAAAGCGCTGGCGGCGATCCAGGCCGGGAAATTCGATGACGAGATTGTGCCCGTGCCGGTGAGCTTCAGCACGCCCAACGGCTCGAAGCCGAAGAAGCAAGATATTTTGTTCAAGGTGGACGAAGGGCCGCGCGGCGATACTTCGCTGGAAGCGCTGCTTTCTCTGAAACCTGCGTTTCACGTAAAGGGTACAGTGACCGCAGGAAATTCGTCGCAGATGTCGGACGGCGCCGCCGCGGCGGTTGTAGTGTCAGCGGAGCGGGCAAAGGCCCTGGGCCTCAAGCCGCTGGCCCGGTACGTTTCATTCGCCACGGCG
>Ga0187770_10000615_pt1 | contig 17496 bp, 12 predicted proteins | sample 0116_SJ02_MP02_2_FD_133154 | JGI IMG/M metagenome (GOLD analysis project Ga0187770, IMG submission 133154) | Tropical peat soil microbial communities from peatlands in Department of Meta, Colombia - 0116_SJ02_MP02_20_MG | ecosystem: Environmental > Terrestrial > Soil > Wetlands > Peat | place...
GAATATCGTCGAGAAAGAAGACAAAAGCTTGTTCATGAAGCGTACGGAGGTCAGAAGCCGGTACGGCGATTCCCATCTGGGCCATGTGTTTAGCGATGGACCGCCACCCACGGGTCTCCGGTATTGCATGAATTCCGCGGCGCTGAGATTTATTCCCAAGGAGGGTTTGGAAAAGGAGGGTTACGGGAAATACTTAAAGCTTTTTACTTCGATGTAGACGAGCGGGCGCCGTTTGGGATTTTGACCAGACGGTTAAGACGTGAGACGTGAAGCGAAAGGAGTAAAGCGAAAGCCTCACTTCTTCAGTCTGTTATTTCGAACCTTCCCCTTCTTTTTCTGGGCCGTGACGAGAGGTGCTATCTCTTCATCTTTTGAAAGAGGAATAAAAAGGGTCGTCCCTTTTGAGATCGGGCTCGTCTTGCTCAGATGGTTGATTTCAAGCAAGGGTTCCAGATCCACCCGGTATAACCTGGCAATGCCCTTCAGGGTCTCTCCTTTCTTGACGAGATGGGACTTGAATTGAAACTTCTCAAGAGGCTGCAGGGCTTCGAAGTTTTCCAAAAAGAGATCCTTTTTCCCGAAGGGGATTTTGATTTCATATTCGGTTTCATTGGGGGGTGTCACCCGCCTTCGAAGTTCGGGGTTGAGATCCTTGATTTCCTCAAGGGAGGTTTCGCAGGCGCTGGCGATAAGGGAGAGGTCCGTCAACTCGGGAACCTTCACCGTTTCATATCGAAGAGGCTCTCGGTATTCGACGTCAGTGAATCCATATCTTTCCGGGTCTTTAGCAATCAGGGCTGCTGCAATCATCTGCGGAACATAATCCTTGGTTTCCCGTTTTAGATACCGATGTTTCGTCAGCATCCAGAAGTCCTCTGTCCGATAGCGTTTGATCGCATTGATGATCTTGTATTCCCCGGCATTGTAACTGGCCGCGGCAAGATACCAGGATGCGAACATCTCATAGAGGTCCTTCAGGTATTTGGCCGCGGCAACAGTGGACTTTTCAGGATCCCTCCTTTCATCGACCCACCAGTTCATCCTTAAACCATATCTCTTCCCTGTCAGGTAGATAAATTGCCACAGACCTGATGCCTTGCTCCTGGAATAAGCATAAGGGTTGAATCCGCTCTCGATGAGCGCTATGTAGACCAAATCTTGGGGGAGGCCGTATCCCCTCAGGAGATTTCTCATAGAAGGAACATATTTCTCAGACAGGCCGAGCCACGAAACAAATTTATACCGAATGGTCGTCTGAAAATATTGGATGAACTGTTGGACTTTCTCATTGATGACGATGGGGATATCGAAACCCGATTCCTTTTTATCCCGATCTCCGGTGAGCATCTCCTGGTTGAGATTCTCGTTGGATTGATTGCTGACAGGCAGCTCTATGGCCTTCTCACGAGGTCCTTCCTTCATCTCCAATTCCTGCCGATCGGAAACCTGTTCTTCCACCGTTAAAGAGGAACTAAAACTTTCTTGGGCAGCAACGTTGGGCAGGTATGTCGCAGAGACAAAAAAGATGATTCCTATCCATAGGATTTCTTGGAGGATTTTCTGGAAAATTTTCTGGATCAACACAAACCTCCTCGAAGGGCAGAATGTAATAAGCTGCATTTTTTGTGCCACCATCTTCTTGCGCCTTTCACCTCACGCCTTGCGCTATCCGCTTTGCTCTATGCAGTAGCTTAGCGCCGTTCAAGGCGAATGAATCATAGCATAAGTTGCTATTTTTTAAAAATAAAAATTTATGTGAATGTTGGTTTCGGTGCCGCAGAAGCAAATCAAGAATCACCTTTTTAAAAAGGTCCTTTCTTTCAGAATCAGCAAACATGTTTCAAAATTGACCGAATTCCCCAGGAATTGACAATTTTCACCATTCCTTAGACCCCAATCGGTTCGGAACTTGATAATACGAATGGGCATCACTTCACATCTCTTCCCCACCTGCGCCGAATCCAATAGAACAATGCTTTGGCTCTAGTGGTGTACCCCATAAATGGAACTATGTTTGGAAATGATTATCCCCAGCAAAATAAGCTATCCAAGTGCTCTTTGAAATATAGCGTTATTTCTGTGGTGCACCACTCGGGGTTTGCCAAGGGCATGCCTTCGGCCGCAAGGTTAAGATGAGCGCGCAAACTGTAAACTGATGTCAAAAAATGTTAGTTTGCGGATCCTTAGAGTATCCCTTTTATAAAATATCATTTAATTTTCGGCACTTGCAATCATGACGGATCGTTGGCACTAAAGTTGCTTTCTTATCTGATTGAGGTTTGAGGTATCAATATGGAGAGCGGTGAATATTATAAAGATGTGGAGACAAAGGCTTACCGTGGCCGTCCCAGATTGATACTCGGGTTCGTATTGGATGGGATGAGGGTAGAGATCTATAAGAGCCAAGGAACGTACAGCGTCTTCAATATGAAGACGGAAAAGCACCTCATATGCCTGGGTGCGGAGCATGCTCATTACATCTTTGAGCAGTGCGTCAGAACGCTCGCAACCGAAGCGAGCGCATAGTGCAATACAAATTACCTCACTTTATCGGGTTAGTATAGGATCAATTCCCCAAGCCGTCGCTTTCAGATTTTTTTCCATCCCATTCGCCGTCATCCTTGAAAGCCATTTTTTGTCCTTGCCAAACACCCTTCTTCCTTCTATCTTAGAGAAATAGGTGGATCCCCCATTCGCTCAACGTATTAAGAAGAGCATAACATTGTTTGTATTCACCGCGGAGTCGGAGAGGACGCAGAGAAAAGTTATTTGTTTGTCGGGAGATGCCGACAAACAAAAACCTCCCGGCTCCTCCGGAGAGATTTTTTGCCGAAGGCCAGAGGCTTATAGAGAATCGGCATTCCCCCGTAAACTTCACGGGACCTTCGGCCGATTGTCTATAAAGAATATCTCGCTCAGTGACCTCTGCGCCTCTAATGAGTCCTGCTTCTGCAGGACGGATGGGCGGTGAAAATCCAATTCTAAGATGTAAACTATTTCACGCTCCCGGTAATAAGTCGGAAAATGGGATGAAGATCGCGTTGCGAGAAGACTTCGATCCGGACAGTGATTTTTATTACGATCGCCAATTCGAGATCTATCACGAGCCCTATTTAATCTGGGACAGAGAGACCTGGGAGGCCGTACTCAACACATGCCGCGTCTACCGCATCGAAGTCAATGGGAGATACGCCGGAGATGTCATATTGGAGGACAGAGGAAAAGGTGCAAAATATGTTGTTGACTTCAGTGTCTTACCAGAGTACCAACGGAGAGGAATTGGAAAAGCAGTTCTTGAAAAGATCAAGAGGATATCCGGAAAACTGAAGGCCGTCACTCGAAAAGAGACGCTTGATTTTTTCCTGAAATCGGGATTTGTTTTAAAGAAGACGATAAGAAATTATTACGACCCCGGAGTGGATGGATATTACCTTATTTTCTCCAGATAGAAAAGGAGAGATCTTTATGGCTCACATTGAACTGTTGAGGGAATTTGTCTGTAGGCGCTGATGCACCGGCGATCCATATGAGTGGTAATGGGATCCTGACTGGGATCATCTTGGTCATGTAAGCCTTTGCGGGTGGATATGGGTAAGAAGAGTGCCGGATTACTGATGTACCGACGCCGTCAGGGGATTCTCGAGGTCCTCCTTGTTCACCCTGGCGGACCTTTTTGGGCAAAGAAGAATCTGGGATCATGGTCCATTCCCAAAGGGGAATATACGTCCGATGAGGATCCGCTCGAAGTGGCAAAGAGGGAGTTCGAGGAAGAAACAAGTTTCAAGGCCTCTGGAAAATTTATACCCCTAACGCCACTGAAGCAACCAAGTGGCAAGATCATAACAGCCTGGGCTTTTGAGGGAGACTGCGATGCCTCGGCGATTAAGAGCAATACCTTCGCGATGGAATGGCCTCCCCGTTCTGGCAGGCAGCAGGAATTTCCTGAAGTGGACCGGGCCGCATGGTTTCCCCTCCCGATTGCCAAGGGAAAAATAACTAAAGGGCAGGTAGACTTCTTGGAAGAATTGACTCAAGTTCCAACCAAGAATATCTGAAAATTTCTCCAAATATCCCTCCCCCATCTCCAGTCGCAAAATTAGACGTCTTTGCTGATTCGCTGATACTCGGAGATCATACGAACAATTCGACCTGGTCAATAACGTTCTGCTCCCTCGCCCGACCATGTACAAGAGTGAATAGGTCTGAAGAACTGATGCCTCATGAAATACTTTAAATAACTTATGTACCCAATTTTCCCTTATGCAATCTGATATCGACAAAGAGGAGCTGACTTTTATCCTCATAAATCACCTTCTCTCAGGACCTTCAGAATGAAGATCTCTGGTGTGAGAGGGAGTGTATCCTTGCTCGTTGTGAGGCTGTTGGTATCGAGAAACCAGCTCTTGTAAGGGCCGTCCGTAAACCTATCCAGGACATTCATGTTATACCAGTAGTGCATGGGGATCACCATCTTCGGTTTCAACTGCTCGATGATCTTCTTCCCCCCCTCCGGTCCAATGGTGTAGACTCCTCCTATGGTTTGAAGAAGGATATCCACATGTCCGATCAGCTGGAGTTGGTCTTCGTTGAAAGGATCGCTGATATCGCCGGAGTGAAGGATGCATAGGCCGTCCATCTCAAATACAAAAGCAGAGCCTTTGAGGCCGCCGTAATACTCTGGCACCCCTCTCTGATAGACAGGGACATTATAGATCAGGACGTCGCGGAAGGTGAGATTGACCTGATTCCATTCATCTTTCCCTTCCTTCAACCCTCGAAGGACGACTGGATTTCCTTTGACCAGACCCACGTTATTATGGTTCCCGTGCTCCCTTCCCACTGTGACCACATTCCCCCATACCTCTGGCATGGGAAAGCCCATGGCACCGAAGGGATCGGTGATGATCTTTGTGCCCTCGCTGGAGGTGAGCTGGAAGAAGGAATGGCCGAACCATTTAATCTCGATCCGTCCGGAGGCTGCGGCGGGTCTTAAAAAAGGACCGCTCTGAACGACATTGGGATTGCGACAGGCAGCCTGGACCTGCCATGCAAATAGACAAGGGATGATAAGAATCAAGAGCAGGGCACCTGCCTTGAGTCCTTTGAAGCTTGGACTTTGAACTTTGAGCTCCATTTCTCTCCTCCTATCATATCATTCCCCATCTCCTCCTGAGATACCATTCCATTGCGAGGAGGAATAAGATGATCGTTAGTGCGTACCACCTGCTCCAAATGGGGAGGGTTCTCTCCTCAATGAAACGATTCCTATTCCCACCGACGTAAGACTCCATCTCTTTTAACAGGTCATCGCCTCTCGTCAGGAATTTGCCTCCAGTGGATGCCGCGATCATTTTCAGCCGCTCAGGGTGAGGGGCACCGTCCAGGCCCTCCCCGTGCTTGGCAATGGTCAAAGCCTCTTCCAGAAGACCAAACTCCGTATCAACTTTTATCTTGTACGTTCCCTCCTTCTCGGGGAAAAAAGAGCCGACATACTCGTCCGAGTGCCCCGTCGTTTTGAGCTGCGACATTTGTTTTAGGCCATCCGGATTAAAGACCGATAAGGAGATCGTTCCCTTGGGATGGGAAGATCGATCATTCTCCCTCAATTTGATCCGGACCCCTATTTCCTGGCCGACCGCTCCCGCTCTCTCTGGCATGGTGATCTGAACCGGATCGAGGCTCGGGTCTCTCGTGAGCCAGCGGACCATCCTCTCCATCAATCTGAGATAAGCCCAATTGCCTTTGCCTTTGGCCACCATCCCCATATACCATTTCCAGGAGTAATCCGTGGCCAAGACCAGAACCCGGCCTTTGCCGAAGCTCCCCACGCTGAGGATGGGCCGGGAAGTTCTCTCATTGCTTTCCAGGAGAACCGTCCCTGAATTTTTCGGCTCCAGAGAGTTCACCCCATCTAAAGGCGGCATCTCTTGCCAGAGCCTGGCATTCTCTTTTTCTTCCGGGGATAGACGGGTGATGGGATGGGTCGTTCCCGCATGCGAGAGCCTGACCTCTAAGGGAGAATCCCGGTGATAATCCCTTTTTCCGGTCAATCTGATTGGGAGGAGATCTTCAATTGGAGTGCCTGCATAAGAGTCAAAAAGATTAGGTCCGCCGATCATCGAGAAGCTACCACCTTCTCTTACAAAGTCTCTCACAGCCTTGAGGTAGTCCGGCTTGAAGTACAATTCGTATGAAAAGTTATCAAAGATCACCAGATCAAAGCTGTTGAGCTCCTTGGAGAAAATGGTCTCCACGGGAAAGGGGATCAGACTCTGTTCCTGAATAGGGACGTTCAAGATACCAGAGGGAGTCCTCAAGATGACAAAGGAGAGAAGATCGATGGAGGGATCGTTCTTGAAGGCCATCCTCATGAAGCGGTAGTTCATACTGGGATTTCCCGAAACCATCAGTATCCTGATCTTGTCCTTGACGACTTTGATAGAAAGGTTAGCACTGTTATTCGAAGCGAGGCTCTCCCCAAATTGAGGGGGAATGGAAACCGATAGGTGATGAGAACCTAGCTCCTCAGGGATAAAGGAGAGGGGGAGGGTGATTTCGTCAGAGGTCTTATTTATTGTGACGTTCTTGGCAGTCAGCAGCCTGTTTCCCTCTTTCAGGAGAACCGGGATTGTGAGTCCGGTATAACCATAACTCTTTATCGTCACATGGATCAGTACCTCCCTTCCCCTGAAGGCGAGGCCTGGGGCCTTTATGTCTTTGATTAAAATATCCTTATAGTCACCTGTGTCCCCAACCGGAACAGCGATGAGGGGAAGAGTGGATGAACCATTCTCCTCCCAATTGAGGTTCCCATCGCTCAGGAGGATGGCGAGAGACTTTTCTCGACCGAGGCTCTTCAGGGCTTCACCGAGATCGACCTGCCTCTCACTCGCCTTCAAGCTTGAAAGCTCTCTTCCATCAAGAGCCTTCATGGAATCGCCGACGGCATAGAGTCTGACTTCGTACCTTTCGGCCAGAGACTTTAAGAGGGATTTCTCGCCATGGAGCAATAGAGCCTTTGCCTCCTCCAGCCTGCTGCCCTTTCTCGTGCCTGCAGGGAGGCCCATGCTTTGAGAGGAGTCGAGAAGAACGGCGATAGGCGACGAGACCTTATATTCCTTCCTTCTGATCGCAGAGGGATTGAGGGCAAAAAGGATGAGAAGAAGAATGACCCCGAGACGAAGAAGAGAGATCATCACCGCCCTGGAAGAGCCCAGCCTTCTCCGTACCAACCCATACTGAACGACGACGGCCGCCAATCCCAGGCAGAGGAGGATGACGATCAACCACAAGGGGAATACGGGTGTCCAGTTCATAAGTTCTGCCGTCTCTTGATGAATGGATGATGGATCAGATCCTTCTTGTAATCCGAGGTGAAGGAGTAAACAATGATGTTGATTCCGGCCTTAAAGGCGGAAGACCTCTGAGGCTCACCTCCTGGCATACATTCGTTCACCCACTTTCCAAACCGATCTTTCGACCAAGCCCCGGAGAGGTCGTTCTGGGAGTAGATGACAGGAGTCCAGTTGTCGATGGTGATGCCTTCGAGGTAGGGGTTCACCTTTTGCCGTCCTCCAATGCTTTCGATCAGATAAAAACTCCGATAGACGGAATGATCTGGCAGAAGTCTTTTTAACTCATGGTTCGGCAGGATCTTTTTCATTTCATTTCTGAAGGACTGGTCAAATCCAAACCCTTTCGCACCCATGGTATCCTCGGCAAAGAGGAATCCCCCGAAGGTTAGAAACTGTTTCAAAATCTCTCTTTCCTGTTGGGTGAAGGGCTCAAACTCGTACTTTCCCGCCATGTAGAGAAAAGGGTAGAAAAAGAGATCCGGGTCCGAGAGAGTCGTGATCCGCCTCTCCTTTGACCCATCGATGCTCGTCCTCAACTCCAATTCTTCGATGATGGCCTCCACAAACTGAGGGTTGGGATCCCATTCGCCGCCTCGGTACTTGATCTGGCTAAAGAAAAATTGGGGGAAAGGGGCAGACAGAAGGGTCTCTGGCCTTCTGAAAAGCAAGCTGGCAGCCAGTCCTAATCCCAAAGAGATGAAACCTCTTCTTGAGATCATATCAGGTCTTTTTTCTCCTCAGCCGTTGGCACCAATGATTTTATTCGCGGCATTCCATTGGCCACTCCCATCTCGATCCCCAAAACGACCATGACAAAAGCAAGGAGAAAGGGCCAAATCTCCACCCTGGCCCCATGGCCGCTGCTCAAAACCCCCTCCTTATACTCCGTGGCTTTCACATCCATTCCTTCGAACTTCTTATTCATCTCCTCATCTGTCATCTTGCTGAGGTTTGATTCCTCAAAGGGTGGATTGACACCCAACCTTAACTCGCCAGAAGGGGTGATGAATTTATAAATACCAGGGCCCCCTTCAGGGCCTTCGATTTGAACAGGCCGCACCTTCTCCTCAAAGGGTTCGCCCAATCGAATACTTGCCGGGAGGGAATCCTTAGGAAGTTCCACCGCAGCTTTGATGAGTCCCTGAATGAGGGGGAGAAAGGCGGCCTTGAGGGGAAGATCATTCCAATCCAGGTCAGCACTGGAGGCAAAGAGAAAAAGCTTTCCTCTTCCCAGACTACCCTCCACGAGAAGGGGATCCTTGTTTCTCAATGTAAGGAGGTTCTTTGTACTCCCCTCTATTTTATAGTAACGCCGAAAGGAGGCGCTCCTGAGACTCTCTCCTCCCATTCCAGAGAAGGGAATAAGAGCAGGATGGTTTTCATCCATCTCTGCGATCCTCTCCGGTCTCCCCTCCTCTGTCTCTTTCAGTCCACCTATTCTCCAGGGAAAGAGGGAAGAGTTGTTATACTCTTCAAGGAGTATTCGGCCTCCCAGAAAGATAAAGACCGACCCGCCCGAATCCAATGCCTGATTCAGCTTGGATGGATGAGGCCAGGCCAGATTCAGGAAAAAGACTGTATCATATCGCCTCGGGTCAACGCGAGAAAGTTCCTCCTCTGTCATCACCGTGGTGAGAAAAGCCGATCCTTCTTGCCCTCCAGGGTTAAGGGCATTGACGAAGTAGTAGCTTTCGCTCGCCTTCAGAGATGCTCTTGGGTCTCCCTCGACAATGAGGACTTTCACCTTATCTTTGACCTTAAGGGAAAAATAGAAGATATTATCTGAGGAGAGACGGTCTTCGGACAACCTCACCTCACCATTGACCCAGCCTGGCCTATCTAGGAAAAGCTCAAAATAGGCTCTCCCTTCTTCTCCTGGTTTGAGGTCGATCGATTTCTGATCCACTTTGATGCCTGAAAGATAGAGGTCCACAAGGGTGCTTTCAGATTGATCGGAGAGATTGGATATCGTGACCTCGAATTGACAGGGGACGCCCACCACAGCCATCCCACTGGAAAGCCTCACCCCTTTGACTGTAAAATTGGCATCCCTTTTCGGACCGCCGATTCTGATCAAGGCGAGGCCCACATCCGCAGGGACAATGCTCAATTTGCTCAGGTTGAACCCCTCCCAATCTGCCCGGGCCATATCGCTTAAGATCAGAATCTCCTTGTTCACCTTTAAATCTTTCAATTTTCGATATGCAAGCATCAAGGCAGAAGCCGGGTCGCCCTGACCGAAGGAAAGGGGAATTTCTGCCACCGCTCTCAATGCCTCTTCCGATCCCATCCAGCGAGCCTCTCTGGCCGGATTGGAAGAAGTGGGGAGTATCACGACCTGCCCCTTAAATCCTTGAAGGGCCTCCTTCAGGGCCCTCTTTGCAATGGCGTAACGTTCTCCCCGATCCTCCCTGTACCCCATGCTGAGGGAGTTATCTAAAATCACAACTTTCGCCCCCTCGTTCTGAGCGGGCAGGAGGCCTTGGCGTGACAGAACGGGTCGGGCCATCATGAAGGCCAAGCCCAACACTGCCAGTATCCTCAGGGCCAAAAGGAGGAGATGCTTCAGACGCTGGGGCCGTGTCAAAATTTGCTGGGATTTGAGGAGGAGGCGCACAGCGGAAAATTTTCTCTCGATCGCTTTCCTCTTCGTCAGGCGATGAATGAGGATGGGCAAAATCCCGGCAGCCAGACCAAATAGGAATAGAGGATTAAGGAATGTAAGGTTCATATTGGAATTTCAATGTCAATTGTCAAAATCCAAATGGCAAATGAATGTCAAAAATGATTCAATGTCAAAACTTTTTCCTTTTTATTAATTTTTGTCATTTGAGCTTTGGATTTCATTTGAACTTTGAGTTTTGACATTCGACATTGTTTTTTTTATTCATAGTGGTTTAAACTTTTCTCTCCAGTTCAGGTAGCGGACGAGGGCTCGATCCAGACCGATGGATGTATTGAAAAGGGAATAATCGATCAAGTTGGAGGCGCAGGATTTCCGATAGTCCTCGATCAGAGACTTCATCGTCTTCAAATAAGCAGCCCTCACGGTATGAGGATCTGTGTGGAGCCTTATCTCCTCTTCCAGGTCCTGAAAGAGAGTAGGTTCCTCGAAGGGGAACTCCAGCTCGTCCCTATCGAGCAGTTGAAACACCATGACGTCATTTCCCCTTGAGCGAAACTGTTTCAATCCCCGGAGCACCTGTTGAGGCTCATCGATGAGGTCGGAGATGAGGATGATCAGTCCCCGCCTGTTGATCGAACCTGCGATTTCTTGAAGGACAGAGCCTGCCGAAGTCTTCCCCATCGGCCTCCGATCCTCCAGCTCTTTCAAAATGGCGAAGAGGTGGCCGTGGATGGCTTTCGGAGGAATTATTCTTTCGATCTTATCGGAGAAGGTGATGAGGCCAACGGCATCCTGCTGCTTCAACATGAGAAAGGCTAAGGACGCAGCCAACGTGGAGCCGTAATCGAACTTGCTCCACCCGTTGGAGGCATAGGCCATGGAGGCACTCGCATCCAGCAGGATGAAGGCCCTTAGGTTCGTGACCTCCCGGTACTCCTTGATGAAATAACGGTCGAACTTGCCAAAGGTCTTCCAATTGATATGGCGCAGGTCATCGCCCTGGGAATACTCTCGATGGTCCTCAAACTCGGAGCTCAGCCCCTTGGCCCTTGAAGGATGGATTCCCACCATGACCCCATCGACAACGAAACGGGCTCGAAGAGAAAGGTTCTTTAACTTGGCAAGAACCTTTGGATCGAAGTGGTTCAAGGTTTGACCTCCCCGAGGAGATGGTCCACAATAGCGAGGGAGGTAATCCCCTCGGCCTGGGCCTTGAAGTTGGTGATGATCCTGTGTCTCAAGATCGAAGGAACGACGGCCTTGACATCTTCCACCGATGCAACATATCGACCGTGCATGATGGCCCTCGCCTTGGCGGCCAGGATCACGTGCTGGGATGCCCTGGGCCCAGCACCCCACTCCACCCATTCCTTGATAAAGGGGAGTGCCTCCTCCTCATGGGGCCTTGAGGAGCGAAGCAACTTCACTGCATACCCGATGACGTGAGAGGAGGCAGGAACCCTTCTCACCAGCTCTTGCATCTGGATGATCTTCTCGCCATGAATCACTTTATTAAGAATGGGTTGGTAGGAGGTGGTGGTCGTGGCCACAATCTCCACCTCTTGATCGAAAGGAGGATAGTCAATGCCGATGTTGAACATGAACCGGTCCAATTGCGCCTCGGGCAGAGGATAGGTCCCCTCCTGCTCGATGGGATTCTGTGTGGCCAAGACAAAGAAAGGGAGGTCGAGGGAGTAGGTCACGCCCCCTGCCGTCACCTTATACTCCTGCATGGCTTGGAGAAGCGCGGCCTGAGTCTTGGGAGGCGTCCGGTTGATCTCGTCGGCGAGGAGGATGTTGCTGAAGATGGGGCCTTTGAGAAACCGAAACGACCGACGTTTACTTCCTACTTCCTCCTCCAAGATATCTGTTCCGGTGATGTCGGAGGGCATCAGATCCGGAGTGAACTGGATCCGGTTAAACCTCAGTTCCATGATCCCGGCCAAGGTCGAGATCAGCAAGGTCTTCGCAAGCCCTGGAACTCCTACTAAGAGACAGTGGCCCCTGCAAAATAAGGCGATCAATATTTCCTCGATCACCTTGTCCTGGCCCACGATCACTTTTTTTATCTCAGAGATGATCTCGGCCTTCTTCCTGCCCATCTCCTCAACCTGAACCAGATCCTGATCCGACATATTGTATTCTTTTGCCGCTTCCATCTACCTCCTCATCTCTCAAGTCTCTTCGTCATCTCCGTCTCCTTGAGGGCATTGGCCTTATCTCCCAGGGCTTCATAAGCGCTGGCCAGGCCTCGATGCACCTCAGGGTTAAAGGGGTTGATCTGAATCGACTCTTGGAACGCCTCTCTTGCCTGATTAAAATCTTTGAGCTTCAAATGGATCTCGCCAAGAGTGGTGTAGGTCGTGGGGTGATCGGGAGAGATCTCCTTCGCCCGCTTCAATAGACCCAAGGCTTCTTCATTTCTGCCCAGAAGGAGGAGCACATCCGAAAGCCTGTTCATGATCGGTACCGAATCACGGGCATCGGCGAGGGCCCGGCGATATTCCAAGATCGCGGCCTCCATCCTGCCTCGCTCTTTGAGGAGGTCTCCAAGATGGGCACGGTTTCTGGCGATAAGGGATTTAATCTCTCCCATGTCGAGACGTTCCTCGTCAGCCTTCCCCTCCTTTATCTTATAGCGTCGCACATTCACACCCTCTGCCTCTTTGAAGCCCTTCGATCCTAAGAATTCCTTCCAACTCGACTCGAACTGATCGAATTCCAAGCCCATGACATCCTTTATCGATTGACTTGCGCCTTTTTGATTCGAAAGGGCCATCCGCCTCATGATCTCCTTAAGCCCATCATGGCCTGCCTTGGCAATGATGAACTCGATGGCAGAGGCGGCCTGAGCATAGGCCAGTTGAACGTCATCAGGCGTCTCAAGGGTGACGAGGGAAGGTTCCATCCGTTCAAAACCGATCAGTCTCTTCTCTTCCAAGGCACGGGCCAAAAGGGTCTGATAAAGGGGTGAGAGGTAGGAGGGACCGTTTCTCCAGTGAGTCTCCTCATATTTTGCCAGGCCTTCATGAAACCAGATAGGAGCCTTGTTGTTTGTAAGCTTAATGATAACATAGTGCATATATTCGTGGCTGATGGCATCCAGCCAGCGGTATCCGTGGACGAGAGCCCTTGGTGAGAGCAGCATCAGCTTGTTGAACTTCGTCAGCCCCACTGCCCCGGTGACTTCAATATCCCGGGCGGACAAAGTGGAAGCGTAATAGAAGGCTTTTGCGTCTGGAAAAACTTCGATCCTGATCTTCTCTTTCGGCTGGAAACCATACTGCTGCGCCATGAGCTGATAGGTCTTCTCCATGGCGTCTAACATATAGTCGATGAGGACCCCGTCCTGCTTCTCGTCAAGGCTGACGACGAAATGGGGACTCTCATACCTCCTAAAAGGGGAGACCACCCCAATCGTTTCCTCCAAGAAGAGGGCAAAACTCTTGTTCTTATCTTCTTCCCCTCCCAGTTCCCCCAGTTCCCCCAGTTCCCCCAATTCCATGACGGACTTTATCAAACGTAGGGCCTCTTGGTAGTCACCCCTGTGGAATGCGATATGCGATGCCAGCTCCAGAAGCTGAGGGTCCTTGGGTTCTTTGAGGAGAAGCTCCTTCACCTCCATCCATGCATTCTCAATATCCCAGCTGTCAAGCTTCGACATCAAGGAATCCATGGCCTCTGGTGGAGCGGCTTGGGCCATGGAGATCATGATGGAGAGGATGGCAAAGAGGAGGAAGATGGCTCGTCGTCTCATTCCGTCAAACTCCTGAAGTATTTCTCAACCTCTTTTTTATATTGAGGGGGGATCCCTTCCTTTAAGGATTCCAAAATCTTCTCCCTGAAGATCTTGGGTGCCTTATAAGCGTCTTTCGAAGGAAGCTCAAACTCTTCTCTATCAATGCCAGTATAACCTCTTTCCCTGGGCCGGTTCAGCTCTGGCTGAGGAAGAGTCGGCATGGGGACCCAGGGACCGTAGTACCACCCAGGCCTCGGATCATAAGCGAATGGGTAGGCCCATCTCATCGCCTGCATGCGCATGGCCATCTGCTGCGCCATCTGCTGCATGGCCTGTTGGGATCTGGTCAACCTTCTGATGGCCTCCTGCTCCGGCGGTATGGCACCCGAGGCGTTCTCCTGCCGAAGGCTCCTCGAGGCATCTCCCATCGACCCTGTCGCCTCCTTTAGATCGTTCAGGATCTCCGTATCCATTCCGGGAAAGAGCTGGGCCAGCATCTCCAGCTTCTCCCTCAATCCCATCGTCCTCTCCCTGAGATTGCCCTGGCGGCCAGAGAGGCCGGGGAACTTCTCCCTTTTGTTTGGGGTCATGATCTCCTTTGCGCCTGGGGTCATGCCTTCGACCATCTTCCTCAACTTTTGGATCAGCTTGCCCATCTCGGGTCTCATCACCATTTCCTTTTCTAACTCTTTCATCAGCTCGGAGAATCTTTCCATGTTTCGTTCTTTGAGAAGCATCTGCAGATCTTCGGTCAAATCCTTCTGCTCGGGCACGAGAAAGCGGCTGAGCTCATCCAGGGCTTCTTGAAATTGAGGGAGGGTGAGATTGAGCCGTTTGTCGATCTCCTCCTCTATCTGCGCCCTCACATCCCTGTCTATTTTCTCCGTCTCGCTGAGGATCTCTTTTTGCTCCTCCAATATCTTGGCCAATTCTCCAGACTGATGGGACATCTCTTGCTGGAGACTGTCGAAAGGAGCCATGCCGGCTTGGGCTCCTGCCCTTCCCAAGGCTGCCATCATCTCAGAAAGGGCTTGAAGGAGCCTCTGCGCCGCCTCCAATGCTCCTTGTAGGTCGCCTGCCATCAGCCTCTTTTGAATTTCCTGGAGGTCTTTGAATAGATCCTGGAAGTCCAACCCCTTCAGTTCATCACTGTTGATGAACTCATCGGGCAGTTTTGTCGCCAGTTTGCTGAGAGCATCCATCACGGAATAGAGAAGTTCCTCCAGTTTCCTCAACTCCTTCATGACGGCTTCCAGACCCTCCCGGTTGAGATGCTCCTGTAAGTTACTTAGGGAATCAATCAGGCGTCTCTGCCGGTTTCTGATCTCTCGGGCCATGGCCTCCACTTCATTCATCCTGGCCCTCTTCGCTATCTCTTCGGACAGGAGGGCAAGCCTTTCCATCTCCTGTGTCACGGTCTCCTTCGGTGACTCAAACATTCTCTGTTTCAGGGAAGACAAGTTCTGTCTCAGCGCCTCCATGTCGAAGCGTTCCACTCTCTCTCCCATCCGCTCCAGATTCCTGTCCACCCGATTGATGATCTCTTCCATCCTCTTGGTCGCCGCCTCTTTATCTCCGGCATCCTCCAGCTGGTCAGCGAGAAGATCCAGGAGGGCATCGGCGATGCGCTGAGCTTCCTCTCCTTCCTTCGCGACACGAGCCCTCTCGTCCCTGACCGATAGGTTGAAGGAGCGGGAGACCCCCATTTTGGGCCCGGAGATGGAATCATTATCCCAGACTTCAAGGCGATAGGTCACCTTGTCTCCGCCAATCAAACCGAGACTGCCAAGATCCCATTGGAAACGTTCAGGGCCTAATTTGCGTCCGACGTTTCCGCTCTTCAGATCAATGAATCGCTCCATCCCTCCCATCTGGTAACTCAATCTCACTTTCGAAACCCCGAAGTCATCCTTTGCTGCGTAAACGATAGGAAGGATCTCGCTGCCGGAGATCTCGAGATCCTCGGCAGGACTCAGAATCTCAGCTTCGGGATACTGATCGGGTATCAGGCGGATCTGATAGGGAACCGGATTCGGGTTCTCAAAACCGAGTTCGTCTTTCAATTTTACAGAGTAAGTGCCCGGATAAAAAATGAGGAAATTTCCCTTCAGGAGATCTCCATCAATCTTAAGGGGCAGCTGGTTCCCCTGATTCATAATGATCTTTCCTTCTTTAACGGCCTTCGTCGCTCTGGCCTCCAGGTTGATCGCCGTTCCTTTCAGGACTTCGACATGCCCCTCCTCCCTCACTTCCTTGGGAAGGCCGGTGTAATCAGGCGGGATGAGGGTAAGCCTCATCTTCTTCAATTCAGGAGGGTCAACGACACGGACCCCATAAACTGGAGAAGCGGCACGGCCACCCTGAGCTTGATAAAGAAAGGAGAACTGGGCTGAGGCCACCTTGTAAGAGAACCTGCCCTCTCCCTCCGACTCCATAGGGAAACGCATCGTATCACTCCGATCGCTTCCATCGCTGCTATTGGACCACATCGCCAGCAAGAGCTTCCCCGGTACATTTCCTGTGACATTGGCCTTGATCACCACCGGAGTACCACGAAGCACCATCGATCCCTTTGGCTCAAGGGAGATGAGGGTCTCCATAGCGGGCAGGCTTGAAAGGGGATGGAGAATTAAGGCAAGAGAGCGACCCAAAAAATGGGGATCAAGTATAAGAACCAGGGAAAGAGCGACAACGAGGGGGAGAAGAAGTCTGAGATGTCGCAGGATCCCGCGAAAGCTCACCACCTGCTCGGGCCTCATCGCACAAACCTCATCCGCCGTCTTCCTCATCTGGGCTGAGATCAACCCTTCAGAAATCTGGCCCGGGTATGAGCCTTCTTTGGTTTGTTTAAAAAGGAGGAGAGAATTGGTCACATCGTCTCTCAGATTTGGAAACTTTCCCTCTAATCCTCTTGCCACACGCTCCATGGACGACCTGGAGACAGCTCGCCATAATCCCAGAAGAAGGAGGAGTAAGAGAGAGAGGATAGACCCGAGGGAATAGAAAAAAGGAAGGTATGGAAATATCTTCCCCAGCTCAAAGGCGAAAAGGCTTCCGAGGAGAACCAGGATAAAACCGGAGCATAATAAAAGGAGAAAATGGAGGGTCGCCAGGATTTGAAGGCGAAAAGATATGCTCCGGAGAAACCCGGCCAGACGGCCATACTCGCGGTGCAATGTTTCTTTAGGCGTCACCACCGCCTCCAAATAAATCCATCATAACCCACATCGCACTTCTCATCAATAGGAGAATCTTTTCCCGGACGGTGGGTTTATGAGCCGTCGATATTTTGTAAGTAAAAAAATGGGAGCAGAAAGAATGAAGAAAGGGTTTCTTTCTGGCTCCCAAGGATTATTGAAGGATTGTCAGTTCAGCTATTCTTACCCTATCGTTTGCCTGAAATAATCTTCCTTGTCAGAAACCTCTAAGCGGTAGACCATTGGCTTGTCCCTCCTGGAATAGATGCATTCACTCGCCAGGGATAGGCGGTGCCACTGGACAGATTGTTCACGGCCCACGATATTCCTGTAATTCCATTCTAATCAGCAACCACTCCTTTGAAATCTTCATCCGTTGAAACTTGAAGGCGATACAAGCCCGCGCCACTTGAAGCATTCCAGCTTAATGTTGGATTGGTTGGCGCGCCCATTATTCCCTCCACGGCGACTCCCCACTACTCAAAACTCATAAAGCCGCGCTGGATTCTCTACAAGAATCTTCTTGCGCACCCCCGGATCAGGCGCCCACACCGCCAACTGGTTCAACAGACGGCCATC
>Ga0187770_10000616_pt1 | contig 17491 bp, 15 predicted proteins | sample 0116_SJ02_MP02_2_FD_133154 | JGI IMG/M metagenome (GOLD analysis project Ga0187770, IMG submission 133154) | Tropical peat soil microbial communities from peatlands in Department of Meta, Colombia - 0116_SJ02_MP02_20_MG | ecosystem: Environmental > Terrestrial > Soil > Wetlands > Peat | place...
ATGCCCAGTTTAATTTTCTCCATTGATCTCTCATTTTTAATATATATTTAATGATGACTAAATTAACCTAAACCATAATATCTTCTGATTTAAGTAACATATAGAGTCATGGGATCACCTTTTGACTGGCTGACACTCAATTCTTGCTACAATTTCTTTCCGGTCAAGATCTTTTCTGCAGCGATCACCATGTTTCTATATTTTTCGTGGATCAGACTTCTGTCGAACTCCCATTCTTCTTTCAACATCGCTTCTTTTTCCGCTTCCGTGAAATAATCCATGCAGGGGATGAAGAAATGCCTGTCCTCTTTTTCGATGTGCTTGGGATAGAATTCTATCAAAGTTTTGATGGAATCCGCGATGGCTGATAGGACCTCCTGATTGCCCTGAACATACCTCGCATTTGCCTCCACCAGTCTTCCTGTCACCTTTCTTGCCCACCGGTGTTCCTCAACCAGCTCTTCCATCCTATGCCTGTGTTCCTCCCTGAGTTTCTTCCCTCCCAGGTCCCGGAAAAGAATATCTTCTTCTTTCCCATGATGACATCGATCAGCATAGGTACGGATAAAATCAACAGCCATCCCGATGAATTCAGGATCGACTTTCTTCTCCTTCTCAATGAGGAAAAGTTCTTCCTTCATCACATCGATCATTCGTTCGATGAGTCTGTGTTCAATCATCAAGGGGGCAATCGGCATCATCTGATAAAGTCCTCCTTTCCTCATTCAAGGGTCATCTTTCGCTGACACCTGCGAAGGCTTTTTGGGGTCCGGCGGAGGAACCTCCGGAAAAGACCGAGGGCTTAGAGGCTCCACGGGAAAAGCCTTTTCAACCCAAGCATCAAGACCTCCGGCAAGAGGCCGGACCTGTTTAATCCCTCGCTGCTTCAATAGAAGTGCCGCACGGGCGCTTGATGCTTCATTGGGTCACGTGCAAAACAGGATGATCTCGCGGTCACGGGGTATCTTGTGATGTTGCTTCTCCAGGTCTTCGATGGAGAGGTGAAAAGAACCAGGAATGGTACGGGGCTCTATCTCAAATTCAAGGGCATCGCGCAGATCTAAGATCAAAATGTCTTCACCCCCATCCAGTTTCTGCTTCACTTCTTCGGGACTGATCCGCGCGATAGAGAGCTGGCGGAGAAACCGCTTGCGCTGGATATACTTCCATAAGATATAAACTCCTAACCCGACCGGGACAATCAACCCTATCCAAGGCCCCACACCACGGGTGTTGATCACATGCTCTTCGATCTCATGGCCAAACTGGTAGCCCAATAAAGTAAAAACACTCACCCAGATAAAGGCACCGAGACCATCAAAGAAAAGGAAGCGAAGAAAACGCATGCGAAGGATTCCTGCCAGAGGGGGACCCATCGCGTTCATCCCAGGAATGAACTTAGCGACAAGGAGCGAGGGAGCTCCGTAGCGGGAAAAGATCACTTTTGTGCGATGAACACAGGAATCGGGATCGAGAGAAATGCGGCAGAGCAAGGTCAGGACTTTACTGCCACGAAAGCGCCCCATGTGAAACCAGAAAAAGTCACTGAGCAGAGCACCCGCAACTCCGACACCGAAGACCATGATAAAATTTAACCGTCCAACTCCAGCAAGGGCACCAGTTGCTATCAACATCGGAGCAGCCGGAATCGGCAAACCCAGTTGTTCAAAAAGAATCCAAAAAAAGAGCACCGCATATCCGTTTTGGATCAGGAACTGAATCGTCTCATGCATGGTTCATCCGAAAAGGAAGGGATTCTTTAAATTATAATAGACACTTATCAGCATGGGCAACCAGAATACTCCATTTCTCACTCCTTCTTAAAAATCGTCCCCAGTCCCGCCGGGGGCGAGCTCTGCAGAGTCTTGAGCGTCCGCACCAGAGCCCGGCGCGGGTTGTTTGGCAGGTGGCCGAGCGCCCTGTTTACCCATTCGGCGTTGCCCACGGTCACCAATAGCAAGGTCAGGATCATCAACGGAAACGGGAGGGTAGGGAAGAGTTGCGTCGGCACATAGGGCATAATGCTCTGTAAGGTGTTGGCCAAGGTCTGCAGGGCGACGAAGAGGTAGGCACCCACCGCAGCCCGCATGGGTCTCCAGCCGCCGAAAATAACGATGGCCAAGACGATCCAGCCCGTGCCTTCGATACCGTAAGGTCGAGCCCAACCAGGCTTAACCATCAATGAGAAGGATGCCCCGCCCAATCCTATCAGTGCGCCCCCTACGACAGTGTAAATGTATCGCATCCTCGTGACATCGACGCCCCGGGCGAACGCCGCTTCCGGCCGTTCGCCCAGTCCCTGCAATTTGAGCCCCGGGTGCATCTTGAACATATATGCCCAGATGAGTACCACCGCCAAAAGGCTCAAGTACACAAGAAAATCCTGGTCGAATAGGATGGGTCCAACCACGGGTAGTTTGACTAGGCCGGGCACCGGGGTATGCGACACTTGAGGCCCTGGCACATGGGCATAGGGATTGCCAAACACATAAGCCATATCCCGGCACAGCAGGGTCAGCACGAAACCCACTGCTACCTGCGGTTGATGCAATGTCAGGCTGACAAAAGCGATGATCAGGGCAACGAGTGCGCCGGCAATCATGCCCACTGCGAAACCGACCAAAGTACTTCCTGTCTTGAGGGCAGCCACGAAGGCGACCATTGCCGTGAGCAGGATGGACCCGTCTATCGACAGGTTGATGATGCCGGCTTTCTCGGTGATTGTCTCTCCCATGACGGCAAAGATGATCGGTGGTGAAGCAGCCAATACCGAGGAAATTAAAACGACGGTGTCCACGTCTACCTCCCCCGCCCGAACCGTGTGGATCGCAGACCTTCAGTGACAAGGATGGAAATGACCAACATGCCCTGGATCACGCCACCCAGTGATGAGTCCAGTTGCCGTTGCAGCGCCAATTGCAGGCTACCCATCGTGATGGAGGCAAAGAAAAAAGAGATCGGCGTGCTCCATACCGGGCTGAGGTTTGCCAGCAGCACTACGAGAATAGCCAAGAAACCATAACCACTCGAGACGAGCGGGAAAAGATTGTGTCGCGCACTCGTTCCCACCACAAGCACCCAACCTGCCAGCCCAGCAAGTGCGCCGCATAGCCCAAAAGCCAGTAAAATGGACCGATGGGTTGAAATTCCCATCAGGAACGCCGAGCGCAAATTCTTACCGATGGCTTTCAATCGCAGGCCGAAATGGGTGCCGCGAAGCCCCGCAAACACGAATGCAATGGCGATCAAGCCCAGCAGTACTTCGATGGGGCTCACATTGAAGCCTTTGAAGGCCGGCAACCAGAGCGGGGGAGGAAACGGCTGTGTGCCGCTGGTGGAGGCGATCCCCGGCCGCTTCCACGGGCCGAGCACGAGGTAGACCGTCAGGCTGCTCGCAATAAAGTTGAGCCCTAACCCGCCAAAAATCTCATTGACCCGGCCATAGAGCTTGAGGACACCGACAAGGAGGGCCCACAGCGCACCCCCAGAGATGGCAGCCAGCGCGGCCAAAACCAAGACGGCAGCCGGTGGCAGCGTGTTTTGCAACGCCAACATCACGCCCGTGGCAGAGACGGCACCCATGACCACCTGGCCTTCGATCCCGATGTTCCACAGTCCGGCCTCGAATGTCAGTAATAGTCCGGCCGAGCACAACAGCACAGGTATCCAAGCCGTCATCACATAGGCCAGCTTAGCCGACGAGCCGAAGGCCCCCTCTAAAATGAGGGCGAAGGCATCGAGCGGCATTGCACCACTGGCCAGCAGTACCAGTCCGCAGAGAGTGAGCGCTATCACAATGCCCACCGCCCTCAGAAGCCACTCTGATGTGCCAGTGTCCGGTTTGATCGCCATTTGACTAGAAACCTTTCCCTCCGATCAGTTCGCCCAGCTGCTCCACACTGACCTTGCGGGCATCGAAAGGAGGAGCCACTCGACCGGAAAAAAATACCAAGATGCGGTCGCATCGGTCGAGCAGTTCATCCAGGTCAGACGAAATGAAGATAATCGCTGTGCCAAGCCGTGTCCGCTCCAACAATAAACCCCAGATAGACTCAACCGATTCGACATCCAACCCGCGCGTCGGATGCTCCAACAAAAGCAGCTTGAGATGGCGTGGAAGCAGAGCCAGCAGTGTCCGCTGCTGGTTGCCACCAGAAAGTTCTTCGACACGCATCGCCGGGTCCCCCTTGATGTTGAACTCGCCGATGAGCCCAACCGTTTTCCTCAATGTGCTATTCCAGTCTATTAGAAAGGAGCGACTGCGCTCGGCCAAAGCCACGTGTTCGGTCAGTGTCAGGCCTGCGATGAGCCCTTCTTCCAGACGGCCAGCGGCCATATAGGCCACGCCGGCTTCCAAGAAACTTCTGTACGGCTTTCCCTTCATATCATTGCCGCCGATGCACACCCGTCCAGCCAAAGGTCGCTCCAGGCCTCCACACGCCTGCAACATTAAACGCTGACCGCTCCCTTCAAGCCCTGCAAGGCCGATGACCTCACCGGCCCTGACCTCCAGACACAGGCCTTTCATCTCCATCCGCCAATCCCTCACCATCACGCCATCCATTTGGAGAACTGGCTCCCCGAGTGGCGCAGGCTGTCGCTTGGTCAGTGCCACTGTCTTGCCGAACATCATCTGTACCAGCCTGTTGGTGGGGCAGGGCATGACGACCACTCCGGTAACCTTGCCGGCCGCCAATACCGTTACCTGGCTGGACAACTCCTCGACTTCGTCCAGTTTGTGCGAGACGAAGATGATCGTCTTACCCTGCTCGGCCATCATTCGCAGGGCACCGAATAGTTTGGCCTTCTGTTGGGCCGAGATGGCAGTGGTGGGTTCGTCCAGGATCAGGACGCGCACGCCAAGCCAAAGCAGGCGAATGATTTCGAGCTGCTGCCGCTCGCTAATACTCAGATCGGAAACACGAACATCCGGGTCGAGATGAAAGTCAAATTGGTCGGCCAATTGCCTCAGTTCACGCCGGGCGCGACCGACGTCTGGCACCAAACCAGAATGACTGCCCAGCAAGAAATTGCTCAGAACACTCAATGCCGGGAAGTCGAGCGGGTCCTGGTGCAGCATGCCCACGCCCAGGTCTATCGCCCTCGCTGGCGAAATCATCTGCACCACATTATCGTCCAGTATGATCTCGCCTCTGTCTGCAGAGATGAAGCCGCTCAGCACTTTCATCAGGGTGCTCTTTCCAGCGCCATTCTCGCCCAGCAGCCCGTGGACGGTGCCCGGTTCCACGCACAAGCTGACGTCATCGTTGGCACAAATCGATCCGAAATGCTTGGTGATGTTCTTGAGTTCGACTCTCATTAGAAAAAGAAGGCCGGGGTCCGAAAAAAATTCTTGGGCTCCTGGCCCTTTTCAGGTGTTTGAAGAACGGATTCACCAGGTAAGGTAATACTTTTACTACTTGCTTGGACCTTCCATTCCTTCTATGAGTTGCGGGAAGTACCAAACCTCGAGATCGGTGGCCAGCTGGCCTTCCTTGAGAAAAACCGTGCCGTCCTGAAACCTCAGTGGGCCCTTAAAGAGCTTGACGGAACCATTGCCCAGACCTTTGATGAAGGCATCCACTTTCTCGGCGTTCTCCTTGCCCAGCGCTCTTCCCTTGATGAAGCCCACCGCGCTGGTCTGAGGGTTGTTAATATCCTTCCAATCCGGGCCGTTCCAGTCCCAGTATTGGGTCCACTTGCCTTCCATGACCATCTTGATGGCTTTCAAATAAGCCGGGCCCCAGTTGAAATAAGGCACGCCTAAGCAGACTACGGGCGCTTCCTTGCAACCCTCCTTGTAGTCATACTGGATCGCTTTGACCTTCTTCCCGGCCTTTGCCATTTTGCCGGCCTCAACCAGCGCCTCGGTGGTGTCAATGCCGGAGATCACGACGTCGTAGCCGTTGTTGTAAAAGTCGTCGGCCACCTTCGTCGGGTCGAGTGTCTGGCCAGGGATGTTGAACCAAAAACCGATCCATGTGACTTTAAACTTGAGCTCTTTAGCATCCTTCTTAAGCACATTGGTCCAACAATATTTCGCACCGAGGTAGGCGGATGCGGCCAGGCGCCGCGTCTCGTCGTTGATGAGGGGGCCAAGATAGCCGATCTTAGTGGTCTCCGTGGTCAGCGCCCCGGCAAAGCCGGCGATCATTTTGCCGTACTCCATGCGACCCATGAAGTTGCTCTCGTTCTTGGGAGCTTTGTAATCCTTCCCTCCCTTCCAGGCGTGGTCGCCGGAGACATTAACGATCGGTAGGTTGGGATGTTTGATGGCAGCTTCGAGCGTCCCGTCTTTGAAATCGTCCGAAGTCGTCAGGACGATCTCGGCACCTTTTGAGATAAGATCTTCCACGACCTGTGGTACGGTCACACCGGGCTTGGCGCCCGGATTGACGTTATCCACATAAATCATTTTGGCATTGGGAAGCTTTGACTCCACGTATCTTCCGGCCATGTAGTGAGCTTCGCTCCAGCCGTGATCGTTATAGGGGCCGACCAGGACAACGCCGAATACAAAGGGTTGGCCCGTCGCACCTTTTGCAGGCTTTGTGGTCTTAGTTGTTTCAACCTTTGAGGGTGGATTGGCATCGGCTCCGTAGGCGCGGATCCCAATCGAAAAGACGAGCAGCAGAACAAAAATGTTCAAAAACCGTGTGCGAGACATGGCCTGTTCCTCCTCTTGTGCTGATAAAGCCAACCCTTCTCCATAATCATCGGAGCAATTAAACCACAGAGAAAAAGATGATGTCAATCTTTTTTCAGGAATTGAAATTAAGTTTGTTTTCATTTTCACCAGAAGGGAATAGGGCACTTACCTTGAGCTTAATCCAAGGTGATTGAATTCTGTTAAGCAAAATAGAATGCCCTACGCTTTTCATAATCCGCACTTCCCAAACTCTTTTCCAAGGTCTACATAGGTGCGGCTTGCGTTGACTATCCGCTCCAATTCTTGATCACTGAGTGCCCTTACGACTTTCGCTGGAATCCCTACCGCCAGGGATCCTGAAGGAACTCTAAAATGATCCTTCACCATCGAATAGGCACCGATCATACAGAAATCCTCAATTTCCGATTGATTGTTCAGTATGGCATGCATTCCAATCAATACGTTGTTCCCGATCCTGGCACAGTGGATCATCGAGCCATGAGCGATCGTCACATTGTCTCCTATGTCTAAGTTCGAGAACCCGGCATGAACAACGGAATTGTCTTGGATGTTACTGTTCGATCCGATTCGGATTCGGAATCGATCCCCTCTCAAGACGGCTCCGGGCCAGATGCTTGAGTTCTCCCCGATCTCAACATCTCCAACCACATAAGCCGCCTCACTCACGAAAGCCGAAATAGCGATTTTCGGCTTTTTCTCTCCCAATTCTCTAATCATGATAGGGAACCCTCCATTCCATATGGCAAGAAGAAAAAAAAGAAATAATTGCACCAACCTTCTCCATTAACCATTTTTTGTATCATACACAAAAAGTTCTATTAATCAAAGGGAGGGTAAGAAACTGGATGAGTCTTAGAATGCCATGAGCAGAAAGCCCAAAACCAAAAATACTCACCCTTTTGACCTAAGTCAAACACAAATTGATCTTTTGATACTATCCTACTTATAATGAGATCGCCGACGAACGATATTTTTGAATGTATTTCAAGGCTGGCGATCAAAAAAGATCCCATTCAAAAGGAGGAGCGACGATGTTTTGTTATCAGTGTGAACAGACGGCAAAAGGGGAGGGATGTACAAAAATTGGGGTTTGCGGCAAGGAATCGGACGTTGCAAGCCTTCAGGACCTTCTGATCTATAGCCTCAAAGGGCTGGCTATTTATGCGGTGGAGGGCCGAAGGGTTGGAGTGGTCGACCCGGAGATCAATGATTTTACCTGTAAGGCCACTTTCTCTACGCTTACAAATGTCAATTTTGATCCGGACCGATTTGTTCAATCGATCCACCGCTGCGTGGCCTTAAGGGAAAACCTTAAAGAAAAGGTGAAGGCTGCCAAGGGAAAAGTCGATTTCCAAGAGGGCCCTGCCACCTTCAAACCAGGGGCCAGCTTGGACGGGCTCGTCAAACAGGGAGAGGCAGTTGGACTCAAATCGGATCCAAACATCGATCCCGATATCCTTTCCCTACAGCACATCCTGGTTTTTGGAATAAAAGGAGTCGCTGCCTATGCGCATCACGCTCAAATCCTCGGCCAGAAGGATGATAAGGTTTATGCCTTTATCCATGAGGGATTGGCTGCAACCCTGAGGAAAGACCTGACCCTGAATGACTGGGTGGGATTGGTTCTTAAGTGCGGAGAGATCAATCTGAGGGCCATGGAACTTCTTGATGCAGGGAATACGAGTACCTATGGCCATCCTGTTCCTACAAAGGTTCCCCTGGGAGCCAAGAAAGGAAAGGCCATCCTGGTCTCCGGGCATGATCTCAAGGATCTGGAGGGGCTTCTCAAACAGACCGAGGGCAGAGGCATTTACGTTTATACCCATGGAGAGATGCTTCCGGCCCACGGCTATCCGGGTTTAAAAAAATATCCCCATTTCTATGGACATTACGGAACGGCCTGGCAGAATCAGATCCGAGAATTCACCGATTTTCCTGGGGCCATCTTGATGACCACGAACTGTCTCCAGAAGCCGAGGGATTCCTACAAGGCCAGTATCTTCACCAGCGGCACTGTAGGATGGCATGGCGTCACCCACATCTCGGATGGAAACTTCAAACCCCTGATCGACAAGGCCCTGGCCATGCCGGGCTTTCAAGAAGACAAGAATGGTCGGTCTGTCATGGTCGGCTTTGCAAGGAACACCTTGATGAGCGTTGCGGGTAAGGTGATCGAGGGAGTCAAAAGGGAGGCCATCCGCCACTTCTTCCTCGTGGGAGGATGCGATGGCGCCAAGGCTGGCCGAAACTATTACACCGAGTTTGTGGAAAAAGTCCCTAAGGACTGCGTTGTTCTTACCCTGGCATGCGGTAAGTTTCGTTTCTTCGATAAAGATCTGGGTGATATCGGAGGCATCCCAAGGCTCTTGGACATAGGCCAGTGCAACGACGCCTACTCCGCTGTCCAGATCGCCTTAGCCTTGTCCAAGGCTTTCAACGTGGGGGTGAACAAACTGCCTCTCTCTCTGATCCTCTCCTGGTACGAACAGAAGGCAGTGGCCATTCTCCTCACCTTGCTCTCCTTGGGTATTAAGAATATTAAGCTCGGACCATCCCTCCCTGCTTTTGTCTCGCCGAATGTATTAAAGGTGCTGGTTGACAATTTCAATATCCAACCGATTTCCACACCGGATCAGGATCTCAAAGCGGCATTGGGAAATTAACCCCAACCTTTCGAATCCCCTCCCGCCTTTTGCCAAAGCAGGAGGGGATTTAGTTCTTACCGTCTTTACTTCATCACCACTCCCAACCACTGCTGCTCCAGCTTCTGAATCTGCCCTTCAAGAAACATCTGTTCCAGCCAGAGATTGAGCCAGTTGAGAAAAATCTGATCCCCCTGCCGGATCATGTAGCCCTTCGTGCCAACGGTAAAAGTCTTTTGGGGGTTCACGGCCACCAACTCCGGAAATTGCTGTGCCCAGAAAAGAGCCTCCACATTGTCAGTGATCCAAACGTCGGCCGTTCCCTCTTTGACTTTCAGGCCAATCTCTTCGTTCTTATTGTGGCGCAGGATTGTTGCCTGCTTCAGAAGGGCGCTGAAATACCTGTCATTGAGACCGCCTTGGTTGAGGATGACCTTCACTTCAGGCTTGTCAATAGATGCGAGATCAGGATACCTTCCCTCATCCCCTTTGCGCACAAGCGGGCATGTACCAAAGGTCAGATAGGAATGGGTATAGGCCAATACCGTGCCGCGGGCCAAGTTGCGGCCGATGCCACCCATAGCGATATCGAACTTATCTGCCAGAAGGTCGTTCGTGAGATCAGGCCATTTGAAAGGGACAAAGGTCACCTTTACGCCCAGGGCCTCGCCCAGTTTTTGAGCAAGAGCGATGTCCATTCCTTCATACTGGTTGGTCTTGGGATTGAAGTACGAGAAGGGCTGGTAATCTCCTGAGGTGCCAACCCTAATTTCCTTTTTCTGGATGATTTGCGGCAAACGCGATTCCTCAGCCCTCGCGGGCACGATGATAGACAGAAACAGAAGCAGAATCAATGCCAAGACGTGGATCCTGCCTGCCTTGAGCCCAAAAGACTGAAGGCCTGTCTTTCTCATTGTTCTCCTCCTCTCCATTCTTATTGATTCCTATTAATTCCTGTTGACGGGGCCAACTCTTTATGGATCACATAGCAGCAAATATTGAAGGATAAAGATTCAGCCCCGAGGCTGTCCTACCTGTCTCTTCTACTCCCATTTAATTTTGCTTGTCTCGATCATATCACGAAGAGACTGGAACCTCTTTCTTATCTATGCGTTTTGATATGTCGACAGGAAGAGCCTCGAACATCCCTTTTTCGGGAGGCCTGAAAAAGGATGTGCCTCTGTTTTTGATTAACCTTCTCCTCACTTTTTCTGTTCCTTCAACCTCTTCTCATAATTTGCACGGACTGCTTTGAGTTCCTCAGGGGTTCTGCAGATCTCTTCGGCCTGGATGGATTGCATGTCCTTCAAAATTGCAAACCCGTACTTTTCACTATAAGAGGTTTCTCCCCAGACAACATCCTCAACCGCCTGGTGGTCCTCTTTCCTCATGATCTTCCACCCCTCTGGGGTTTCCCATGCGAGCGGTTCTTTTTCCACTGCCTCGATCACCTTCTCCGTGTCCGTTGTTCCAGCCCGCTCTATTGCAGCCTTCAGGAAATAAACGCCCGCATAGGTCTCCTCAGCCATATAGTCAGGATATTCTTTAAATTTCTCCTGATAAACCTTCACAAATTGCCGGTTCATCGAAGAGTCCGGGGTGAGGAAAAAGTAACGGGCTGACGCAAACAGACCATCCGGCATGCTCTTTTCCAGTGGAATGAGCGTCTCGAGGGCCGCTCCATCGGGAAAAGCAAACTTGATCTTATCAAAAATGCCGAGGGGCAGTGCCTGCTTGATGAAGTTCACTGCGTCCATGCCCCACAAAGGTGACCAGACCGCATCCGGTTTGGCTTCTATAATCTTCGGGATGAAAGGAGCAAAGTCAGATTCCATTAACTTTGGCCATAACTCCCCGACAATCTCGATATCCGGTCGCAGTTCCTTCAGCTTATCTTTGAACGAATTCCAGGATTCATAACCGTAACTGTAGCCAGGTCCGATGCACAGCCAACGTTTGTAAGACTTGCTCGCCATGAAATAGGCACCGGCCCGGGAGTGCATCATGGCATTGCTTAAAGTGCTGAACATGTACCGGTTGAACTTGGTATCGGTCAGCGAGTTTGTTGCTGACTGCGTCAAGACCAGGATTTTCTTTTCCTGCTCAACAATGTCAGCCATGGCCAAGGCCACGCCACTCGAAGTGGGACCGATTATGAAATCCACCTTATCTTCATTGATGAACCTTTTAGTAATCTGCACCCCCTTATCGATCTTCATCTCGTCATCTTCAAAAATGGCCTCAACCTTTCTCCCTAAAATGCCGCCCTTCCCGTTGATTTCATCAATCGCCAACCGGATTGCCTGCATTCCGTGCTTGCCGTATCCCCCCATCTTTCCAGACATGATGAAGACGACGCCAAGCTTGATCGGCTTCTCCTCAGCCCAGACTTTTCCGAAGACCAAAACAACAGCAATAAAAAAAACGCCTATTCCCAAAATCCATTTCCCTCTCATGATTCCCTCCTTCTCTTGTTTCCTTGGGCCGGTGGTGTCAATCAGGGCAAGATTCTCGATCCTTTTACCATCTGGAGATTCCAATGCCCATTCTCTCGCCGATGACGAGCCTCTTTAAATCAGAAAGCCCTTTTCCGACAATCCCACTCCCAGCCAATTGTTTAAGTTTCCCCAGAAGCCTTGATCGGATCAGTTTACCCCATTGGATTCCATTATCTTCGAACCGATACCGCCCAAACAAAGCAGATATATAGTCAAATTACAAAAATTGTACAAAAATATAGAATTGAGGTCAACGAAATCCTTAAGACTCGTCTCCCCCGCCCCTGAACCACATAAGATTTTGGGCGTTCCACTGCTGCCTATCTGGTGCAGGATCACACTCTCTCATCGGAAACTGCTTTGAATCCGGATGAAGGGATCGGGGGTCTATCTATCCCTAACCCGCCTGGGATACAGTCAAAAAGGGGAAGGGATCAAAAGGGCCTCTCTCCTCTGGAGACTCTGCCGCAATCGGAGGGAAGAGACAGACAGCTTCGGGAGTTTTAGAGTTTTAATGGGTGCGGTCTCTTAATATGGTTTGCCGACACTAATACTAAGTTCACGTAACTATTTTAACAAACGCTGCGGTTTCTCCGAAAAAGCTTGCGCTCTAAAGTTCTCCAAGCGGTCCACCCTCCTTGGGCCGGCGTCCATTTCTTGTCTGTCTCAATTCTTTCACAGTTTCTGAGGCATTACGTACACTCTTTTCCAGAGGTTGACATCTCCTGAGAATTTGTGGTATTAAGAAAGAAATTGATCCGTATTTAGGTGGCGGAAGACTTAAAGGGGAACCCCGTGAAAGTCGGGGACGGCCACGCCGCTGTAATCGGGGACGAAACTTGCCGGAGCCACTGTCCTGAGTCGTGAGTGTGTGGGAAGGTTGAAGGACGGGAAGGGGCAAGGAGGCCTGGAGGGCAGCAATGATCCAGGCCACAGTAGGATGATCCGTAAGTCAGAAAACCCGCCTGGATGCGCTTCACAATAGGTCTTCGGTGGAGGGCTGTGAAGGGTGGCGCATGAAAAAACCCAGTCTTTCTTCTGAAGGCTGGGTTTTTTTATTCTTGAGGCGATGAAGAGACTCATTTCAAATGTCATGGAAAACTGGAGGCTGAGGATCTCTGTTTCCATCTCATTAGGACTCCATCTTCTTTTCATTTTCACTGCTACCTCCTTATTCTCAGGTGCTGAGATCCGCCGAACTTCGCTCTATCGTATCAAAGTCATCCTCTATCCATCGGAGGAGGGAAAGAAGTCCATTGCTAAATTTGTTTCTCCTCCTTCCGTGAGGAGGCCGATACAGAGATCGGAAAAGAGGGAGTCGCTCCAGGAGGAAAGGCAGAGGGAGCCTGTTCTCAGAAGAGAGATTGATCAGCCCATTCCTTTTCCTGTCCAGGCTGTCGTGAGAGATATTCCTGTCGAAGAGCCGAAACGGGTTTTTCCTCCTCGAGAGGAAGAAAAAAAAATAGAAGAACCTGCTCCTGCTCACGTAGGCGCGGATATCATATTGGATAAAGCTTCCCTTCTTAAGAAAGAAGAGCCTCTATCAATCTCCTCCCTTCCTGGAGCGTTGCAAGGGAACGACCTTTCTGATACCACCTCAGGGGAGGGGCCAGAGATTGGGCAAGGAGGTCCTCCCGGAGGAAACCCTGGAAGTGGGACGGGGGCCGGAAGGGGAGGGATCCACTTAAGAGTCTTTGGTGAAGGTCCAGGATTTGGGCAAGGAGGTTCCGGAGGAGGAGGTTCGGGAAATGGATGGGGGTCGGGAACAGATTCGGGGGAGGGAGATTCCCGAGGAGGTTCTCGAAAAGGCGGAGGAATTTTTGGCAAACTCTTCTCCTCATCTGGGGGAGCCGGCGCAGGTCATGCGAGATATGGTGAAAATCCTAAGCCTCCTTATCCTGAAGAAGCTCGAAAGAAAGGAATGGAGGGTGAAGTCCTCTTAAGAGTGGAAGTCCTTGCCAATGGCCGGGTGGGACAGATCGAGGTGAAGCGCTCCTGTGGCCATGAGATGCTCGATCAATCAGCCCTCTCGACGGTGAGACAATGGAAATTTATCCCTGCCAGCAGAGGGAATGGGCCGATTCCGTGTTGGGTCAACATTCCCATCAAATTTCAACTTCGATGAAGATAAAACTCGCGAGATCTCTTTTGATCCTGTCGTTGCTTGTCTCCCTGTGGCCGTCGCTGTCCCAGAGTGCTCCCCTAAAGTTTGTAGATGAGGTAGGAAGGAAAGTGGCTGTCCCTTTTCCTCCGAGAAAGATTGTCTCCTTAGCCCCCAATATTACGGAGATCCTCTTTAAGCTGGGCCTCGATAGAGAGATCGCGGGCGTCTCCATCCACTGCAACTTCCCTGAAAAGGCCCGGAGGAAGATCCAGGTTGGAAGTTATATTAACCTCGATTTTGAGAAGATCACGTTTCTCAAACCTGACCTGATCATTGCCACCGGGGCCGGAAATACGCGGGATATGGTGGGACGTCTGGAGAAGTTGGGGTTTCCGACCTATGTCATCTTTCCAAAGGATTTTGATGGCATCCTGCAGAGCATTGATCACCTCGGTAAGGTGGTCGATCGAGAAAAAGAGGCTGCGGCGATCATTCAGGAAATCAAGAGGCGGAGAGAGAGGGTGATCGAACGGACCCAGGGTCTTCCTCGTCCAAAGGTATTTCTCCAGATCGGAGAAGCCCCCATTGTCACCGTGGGGAAAGGAAGCTTCGCAGACAGCCTCATCGATCTGGCCGGAGGCGAAAATATAGCGCGAGATGAAAAGAAGATGTACCCTCGGTTGGGAATGGAGGAGATTGTGAAAAGATCCCCAGAGGTGATCCTTATCAGCTCGATGAATCCCAAGGGAGATTATCGGAGGTTGCTTCAGGAATGGTCTCGTTGGAAAGTGATCCCTGCGGTGAGAAATGATCGGATCCACCTGATTGACTCAGACTTGATCGATCGGCCGGCGCCGAGAATCATCGATGGGTTGGAGGAGATGGCGAAGATCCTTCATCCGGAACAGTTTAAGAAATAATGTAAAATTAGCAGAGCAAAATTAGCATTTAACAATGACGAACGGAAAATGAAATTTTGAAGTGCTAATTGCTAATTTTTCAATTTGCAATGAGAATTAGATGAAGATCGTCACGCTGAAAAGGGTCACTCTCATTTCAATTTTCCTGAGCCTCCTTTTGGTTGCCGTCATCCTTCTCTCCATCACTGTGGGAAGTGTGAAGGTTGGACCCGCTCGTTCGATCACCATTCTCCTCCAATCCATTCTGGGTTTGAAGGGAGAGGGGACAGAAACCGAGCGGGCGATCATTCTCTCCCTCCGATTTCCAAGGGCTATATTAGCAGGGTTGGTGGGAGCGGGCCTTTCCGTGTCAGGAGTGATCTTTCAGGCCCTCCTGAAGAATCCTCTGGCCGACCCTTATATCCTTGGGGTCTCCAGCGGGGCAGCGGTGGGAGCGATCGTCGCCATATTGATGGGGTTAAGCACCCTTTCGTTTGGCCTCCCCCTGGCTTCCTTCATCGGGTCCCTCTTAACGATCGCCGTTGTCTTTTATTTCGGAAGGCAAGATGGCAAGATCCATCCCAATACCCTGCTGTTGGCAGGGGTCATCACCGGGTCCTTTCTCTCTGCGCTCATCATGTTTTTCCTCTCCGTCTCTCAAAAGGAGGAACTTCACACGATCATCTTCTGGTTGATGGGAGACTTCAGTTTTTCCAATTATCAGGCCATCCGCGTCATCTTTCCTTATATCTTATTGAGCTTCCTCTTCCTTTACTCCCGCGCTCGCCAGCTCAATCTCATTCTTTCCGGAGAAGAAAATGCGCTGCAATTAGGAGTGGATGTGGAGAATCTGAGACTGATCTCCTATCTCTTCGCTTCGATGATCACGGCCGCCTCTGTTTCGGTCTGCGGTCTCATCGGTTTCGTGGGACTGATCGTCCCCCATTCTGTTCGGCTTATCTTCGGGCCCGATCACCGTCTCCTTATTCCTTGTTCAGCACTGGTAGGCGCCTCTTTTCTCATCGCCTCTGACACCTTCGCGAGGACCCTTCTTGCACCGATTGAATTGCCGGTCGGTGTCATCACCGCCGCCTTTGGAGGTCCTTTCTTCATCTATCTCTTGAGGACGAGAAAGGTGGTGAAGACCCTATGATCGAAGTCGAATCGATCTCCTTCCGTTATCACAAAGAATGGGTGCTTCAGGGCGTTTCTTTTCAGGTCGGGAGAGGGGAGTTTGTTGGACTGATCGGCCCCAATGGCTCTGGAAAGACCACGCTCCTGAAGACTCTTTATCGCCTTCTTTCTCCCCAGCAGGGAGAGATCCTTTTCGAAGATGTCCCTTTGAAAAGAATGAGTCGAACGGATATCGCCAAAAAGATTGCTGTGGTGGCTCAAGAGGCCTATCCCCTTTTTCCGTTCCGCGTGATCGAAATCGTCCTGATGGGAAGGTCTCCTTACCTCGGGCACCTCGTGTTCGAGAGGGAGAGAGATCTGGAGATTGCGAGAAAGGCGATGGAGTGGACGGAGATCCTTCCGATTTTTGAAAGACCCATTGATGAACTCTCCGGCGGGGAGAGGAAGAGGGTCTTCATCGCCAGGGCGTTGGCTCAAGAGCCGGAGGTGGTTCTTCTCGACGAGCCCACGGCCAACTTGGACATCCATCACCAAAGCGAGTTCTTGGATCTCATCCTTTCCCTCAATCGAGAAAGGGGTCTCACGATCGTCATGGCCTCCCATGATCTCAACATCGCCTCCGAATTTTGTGATCGGCTCATACTCCTGCATGAAGGAGGGATTTATAAGGCGGGGATTCCTGAAGAGGTCGTCACCGAAGAGAATATAAAGACCGTTTATGGATGCGGGGTATGGGTGGACAAGAATCCCATCTCAGGAATGCCGCGGATTAATCTACTGAAGAAGGGAGTTCGTAAAAGTGGAACTCTGGAAAGAGATTGAGTTGGCACGAGATAGGATCCGAAGAGCAATCCGTCTGACCCCGACGGTCTATTCGGATACCTTCTCAAAACTGACCGGCAAAGAGGTCTACCTCAAGCTGGAAAACCTTCAGAAGGCGGGTTCCTTTAAGATCAGGGGGGCCTACTATAAACTGTCACGATTGAGTCCTTCGATGAGAAAGGAAGGCGTGGTCGCTGCATCGGCCGGAAATCATGCCCAGGGAGTGGCATTTGCCTCCTCCCTCTTAGGGATCCCATCAACCATCGTCATGCCTGAAGGGGCCTCTCTTGCGAAACAGATGGCGACTCGATCCTATGGTGGAGAGGTCATCCTCTTCGGTCAGGATACGGATGAGGCGCTCGGTCATGCAAAAAAATTGGCAGAGCGCAGTGGAACGACCCTCATCCACCCTTTCGATGACGAACGCGTGATCGCCGGACAGGGCACGATCGGCCTGGAGATTTTGGAACAGGTTCCAGGGGCAGAGGCAATCGTCGTCCCCATTGGCGGGGGAGGTTTGATCTCGGGAATCTCCACGATTGTAAAAAAGAGAAGGCCGAAGATAAAAGTGATTGGGGTTCAGTCGGCTCAAGCGCCATCCGCCTATCTCTCTCTGAAGGAGAAGAAGATCGTGGAGACGAAGGTGGCACCCACGTTGGCCGATGGGATTGCCATACGGAGGGTGGGCGAGATCACGTTTCCCATCATCCAGAAGGGGGTCG
>Ga0187770_10000617_pt1 | contig 17489 bp, 16 predicted proteins | sample 0116_SJ02_MP02_2_FD_133154 | JGI IMG/M metagenome (GOLD analysis project Ga0187770, IMG submission 133154) | Tropical peat soil microbial communities from peatlands in Department of Meta, Colombia - 0116_SJ02_MP02_20_MG | ecosystem: Environmental > Terrestrial > Soil > Wetlands > Peat | place...
CGCCCTCATGAAAATGGATTCCGTAGTAATCGCGGGTCAACATCCCGCGGTGAATGTGCCCCTGCTCTTTGCACACACCGCCCGTCAAGTCATCCGAGTTGGGTCGGAGTGAGGGTGACTCATCTGGGTCGCTCGAACTTCGGTTCAGCAAGGGGGACTAAGTCGTAACAAGGTATCTGTAGGGGAACCTGCAGATGGATCACCTCCTAAGAACGCCGGCCGTCGGTCGGCGCCTCGAGGTCGTGTCCGACGATCGAAACGTTCCGCGTCTCTCCTCTCCTTTCGGGCTATCAACCCTTTTTTGAGTAGTTACGCTTTCCTTATACTCTCGCCTCCGCTCCTTCGAGCGATGCTCGCGAGAGCGTCGCCGACCGGGCTTCCGGAGGGCCTTTCACCGGCGGCCCGGTCGCTCGCGATCGGGGAACCGATCCTGATCTACGACGCCGCCGACCGTGAGGGGGAGACCGACCTGGTCTTCCTTTCCGAGAAGGCGACCCCCGAGCTGATCCGGCTCGCGCGGAAGGACGCGGGCGGCCTCATCTGCACGGCCATCCCGGACGAGCTGCGCCGGCGCCTCGACCTTCCGTTCTACTCGGAGCTCCTCGGCCTCGGCGCCCGCGCCTTCGCCGGGGCGGCCGGTCTCCTGGAGCGCCCCCGGTACGACCGGCGCAGCTCCTTCGGGATCACCATCAACCACCGCGACAACTTCACCGGCGTCCCCGACAACGACCGCGCGCTCACGATCCGCACGGTCGGGGAGATCGCCGTCGCCGCCCCGACCCTCGGCGACCCCGAGCTGGCCGAGCGGTTCCGCGCCGCCTTCGTCTCGCCCGGCCACGTCCCGCTCCTCTACGCCGCCCCCGGGCTCGTCACCGAGCGAAAGGGCCATACGGAACTCGCCATCTCGCTCGCCCGCATGGCCCGGCTCTCGGAATCGGCGACGGTCTGCGAGATGCTGGGAGACTCGGGCGGCGCCCGCGAGCCCGCCGCGGCCCGGCGGTACGCGGAGGACCACGGCTGGGCGTTCGTGGAAGGCCGGACGATCGTTGAGGCGTGGAAGGCATGGTCGTCCGCGTGATGGCCACGGGGGTCTTCGACCTCCTGCACCCGGGGCACGTCTACTTCCTCCTCGAAGCGAAGAAGCTCGGGGACGAGCTGGTGGTCGTGGTCGCGCGGGACCAGACGGCGCGCCGCCTCAAGCGGGAGCCGTACGTCCCCGAGGCGATGCGGCGGGAGATGGTCGAGGCGCTGAAGCCGGTCGACCGGGCCGTCCTCGGGAGCGCGACCGACATCTACGCCACCGTGGTCCAGGAGCGTCCGAACATCATCGCGCTCGGCTACGACCAGGTCTGGAACGAGAAGGAGGTCGAGCGGGAGTGCGAGCGCCGCGGGGTCCCGGTCCGGGTCGTCCGGATCGGCCCGCTCAAGCACGACGAGCTGGCGACGCGCCGGGTGGTCGAACGAATCCTCGAACGGGCGGCGCAGCTGAAGGGGGAGGGCGGGCCGTGAAACGCATCGGGATCGCGGACACGACCTTTGCCCGGGTCGACATGGCCCGGTACGCGCTCGCGGCGCTCAAAGCCCGCGGCACCGGCTTCAAGGTCGCCCGCCGCACCGTCCCCGGGATCAAGGACCTCCCGGTCGCCTGTCGCCAGCTGTTCCTCGAGGAGAAGGTCGACCTCTGCCTCGCTCTCGGGATGCCCGGGAAGGCCGAGTACGACAAGACGTGCGCGCACGAGGCGTCGCTCGGCCTCCTGTTCACCGGCGTCCTCGAAGCGAAGCCGATCGTCGAGTGCTTCGTGTTCGAAGGGGAGGCCGACGGCCCCACCGAGCTCCACGCGCTCGCGCGACGTCGCGCCGAGGAGCACGCCGAGAACGCCTACTCGTTGCTGTTCCGCCCCGGAGACCTCGCCCGTCGCGCGGGCGAGGGACTTCGCCAGGGGTTTGCCGATGCGGGTCCGGTGCGCCGGACCCGGTGAAGTTCCGGAGAAGAACGATGCCGAAGGGAAAGGACGGAGAGAAGGGGATCCGAGTGGCGATTGTCGCGAGCGAGTACAACTATGACGTGACGCTCCTGATGCTCGAGCGCGCGAAGGAAGAGGTCGCGTTCCTCGGCGCGACGCTGGGGCCGGTGGTGAAGACGCCGGGCGTCTACGACCTCCCGCTCGCGGTGAAGGCGCTGTTCAACCGACCTGACATCGACGCCGTGGTCGCGCTCGGCGCGGTCATCGAAGGGGAGACGCAGCACGACGAGGTCGTGATGAACCAGGCCGCGCGAAAGTTGACCGACCTCGCGGTCGAGTACTCGAAGCCGCTCGGCCTCGGGATCTCGGGCCCGGGCGAGACCCGCCTGCAGGCCCAGGACCGGATCGAGAACGCGGCGAACGCCGTTCGGGCCGTCGTGAAGATGGTCCGGAGGATGCGGGAGCTCGGCGCGTAGCCTCCCGCCCGCGTCTCGGCCGAGCGACCTCAGAGGCCGAAGCGCTCCCGCAGGAGGTCGAACGCCGCCCGCCCCTTCGCGGTGTGGGTCGTCACCTTGAAGTTCCCGGTGGGCCGGGTGCCTTTCCCGCGCTGCTCAAGGGCCGCCTTCAGGCGGTCGTGGCCGACCTCCACCGTGACGTCCGGCGATTCGGCCGCCCCCGGGATCGCCGTCGCGGCTCCGCTGGGGTCAACCCGGAGGGAGGCGGTACCGTCCTCCGTACGGAACACCCACGTCTGGGGGAGATAGGCACGCACGAACCCTCCGAGGAACCCTTGGAGGCGCTGCTTCACCTCCGGCTCGACTTCGCGCGCCGCCTTCTCGATCAAGCCCTCGACGCAGCTCATCGTGTCGGCAACGGACCCTCAGGTTTAGCCCATTCGCTGACCGCCCGCAGTCAACTCCTTAAGCCGCCGGGTCGCTCGGCGACCCCGGGGACCCTCGTGACCCGACGCGAGTACCACGAGGAGCTCCCGTCCACCCAGCAACGGGCACTGGTGCTGGCGCGGGCCGGTGCCCCCGCCGGGACGGTGGTGGTCGCCGGACGTCAGAGCGCCGGACTCGGCCGGTCGGGCCACACCTGGTGGTCGCCCCCCGGGGGGCTCTATCTATCGATGGTCGTTCCGTTTCCGCCCCGCCGGGCGGCCCTGCTTCCGCTCGCGCTGGGTGCCCGGCTCTCGGAAGCGTTCGCGGTCCGGTTCCGTATCGAGATACGGGTGAAGTGGCCCAACGACCTCATCGTTCTCGATTCTCGCGGAACCCCGCGTAAGCTCGGCGGGGTGCTGGTCGACGCGGTTCCCTCTCCCACGCTCGGAACGGCGGCCGTCATCGGGGTCGGGCTCAACGTGGCGCCTATCGGCGACGCCCCGTCCCAGGTTCGGGCGCGGCCGGTCGCCCTCTCCGAGCTCGTGAGCGAGCCCCCGAGCCTTTACGAGGTCGAAGGGCTGACGGTGAGCGAGGTAGGCCGCGTGGCGGAAGCGATCCAGGATCCCGTCGAAGCAGAGGAGTTGCTGACGCTGTGCCGCGCCCGCCTCTACGGGGTCGGCCGGAGGGCGTCGGTCGACGGCCGGCCGGTGGGGACGATCGAGGGGCTCGGCGAGGAAGGCGAGCTCTGGTGCATGTCGACCGAAGGGCCGGTTGCCGTTCGGGCGGGCGACCTCACGGTGGAGGAGAGTCCGTGACCACCGCCTTTGACCGCTGGTCGGTCCTGAAGCGCAAGTCCCGCGAAGGCGGCGGCGCCGACCGCGTCGAGCGTCACAAGGCCGCCGGGAAGCTTACCGCGCGGGAACGGCTGGAGGCGTTCTTCGACGCAGGGACCTTCACCGAGCTCGACCCGTTCGTTACCCACCGTATCGATACGTTCGGTCTGGACGAACGCAGGATCCCCGGGGACGGCGTCGTGACCGGCTGGGGGGACGTCGACGGGCGCCCGGTCTGTGCCTTCGCTCAGGACGCCACCGTGTTCGGCGGAGCGCTCGGGGAGGCGCACGCGGCGAAGATCGTGAAGGTGATGGAGACCGCCCGCAAAGCGGGGGTCCCCATCGTCGGCCTCGACGACTCGGGCGGGGCCCGGATCCAGGAGGGGGTGCAGAGCCTCGCGGGGTACGGCGATGTGTTCTATCGGAACGTCCTCCTCTCCGGGGTCGTTCCCCAGCTTTCGCTCATTCTCGGACCGTGCGCGGGCGGTGCGGTCTACTCTCCCGCGCTCACCGACTTCGTGATCATGGCGTCCGGCACCGGCCAGATGTTCATCACCGGGCCGGACGTCGTACGGGCCGTCACCGGGGAAGAGGTCACGATGGAGGCGCTCGGAGGAGCCGCCGCCCACGCAGAGCTGAGCGGGGTCTCCCATCTCACGGCGCCGAACGACGTCGAGGCGATCCGGCTGGCCCGTCGCCTCCTTTCGTATCTTCCCCTCAACAACCTCGAGGACCCGCCGGCGGCCCCGGCCGCGGCTCCGTCCGAGTCCGCCCGGGCCGAGCTGGCCCGCATCGTTCCCGAGGACGCCAACGCTCCCTACGACGTGCACGAGGTCCTGGACCGGGTGCTGGATGTCGATTCGTTCCTCGAGATCCAGCCCGCGTGGGCGTCGAACCTCGTCGTCGGGTTCGCGCGTCTCGGGGGCGGTGCGGTCGGCGTGGTCGCGAACAACCCCACCGTCCTCGCGGGGACCCTCGACATCAACGCCGCCACGAAGGGCGCACGGTTCGTCCGATTCTTGGACGCCTTCAACCTCCCCATCCTCACCTTCGTGGACGTCCCCGGGTTCCTCCCCGGGATCGCTCAGGAGCACGGAGGGATCATCCGCCACGGGGCGAAGCTCCTGTTCGCCTACGCCGAGGCGAGCGTGCCGATGCTGACGGTGATCGTTCGCAAGGCCTACGGCGGGGCGTATGACGTCATGTGTTCGAAGCACCTCGGAGGCGACCTCAACGTCGCGTGGCCGACCGCCGAGATCGCCGTGATGGGCGCGGAGGGCGCGGTCAACATCCTCTTCCGTCGCGAGCTCGAGGAGGCCGCTCCCGCCGAGCGGGAGGCGACCCGCGCGCGGCTCACGGACCGGTACCGCGAGGAGTTCCTCAACCCGTACCTCGCCGCCGAGCGGGGGTACATCGACGACGTCATCGACCCCGCCGAGACGCGCGATCGTTTCCTGCGGGCGCTCAAGGTGCTCTCGACGAAGCGGGACGACCGTCCGCCCCGCAAGCACGGGAACATCCCGCTGTAGGAGGCTTAAGCCCCGGATGGTCGAGATCACCGAGACGGTACTTCGGGACGGCCACCAGTCGCTGATCGCGACCCGGATGCGGACCCGGGACATGCTGCCCGCCGCCGAGCGCTTGGACGCCGTCGGCTACCGTTCGCTCGAGGTCTGGGGTGGGGCAACGTTTGACGTCTGCCTACGGTTCCTGCGCGAAGACCCCTGGGAGCGGCTGCGGGCGCTCAAGCGGGCGATGCCGAGGACGCCGCTCCAGATGCTCCTCCGCGGACAGAACCTGGTGGGGTATCGGCACTACGCGGACGACGTCGTCCGCTCCTTTGTGGGCGAGGCGGCCCGGCAGGGAGTCGACATCTTCCGAGTCTTCGACGCCCTCAACGACCCGAGGAACATGGAGGCCGCCCTCGCGGCGGTGAAGAAGGCCGGGGCCCGTGCGCAGGCGACCATCTGCTACACGACCTCGCCCGTTCACACGCTCGGGTCGTTCGTCGCGCTCGGCCACCGGCTCGCCGAGATGGGGGCGGACGAACTCTGCGTCAAGGACATGGGCGGCTTCATGCCGCCCACGGAGGGCGCCGCCCTCGTCCGTGCCCTCGTCCACGAGGTGGGGCTCCCGGTCGTCGTGCACACTCACTCCTCGAGCGGGATGTCGACCATGACCTGTCTCGCCGTCGCCGACGCCGGGGCGACCGCCGTCGACAGCGCGATCAGCCCGTTCGCCGGCGGAGCGAGCCAGCCCCCGACGGAGACCCTGGTGGGGGCGATGCGGGGCACGGCGACGGACCCGCGACTCGACCTCACCCTGCTCGCCGACCTCGCCGAGTACTTCCGCAAGGTGCTCGACCACTACCGCCCGCTCCTCAACCTGCGCGCCCTGCAGACCGACCCGGGCATCCTCACGCACCAGATCCCCGGCGGGATGCTCTCGAACCTCCTCTCCCAGCTCGCGGAGCAGGAGGCGACCCAGCGGCTCACCGAGGTGCTCTCGGAGATCCCCCGAGTCCGCGCGGACCTGGGGTATCCTCCGCTCGTCACCCCGACCAGCCAGATCGTCGGCTCCCAGGCTGTCATCAACGTCCTCACGGGGGCTCGCTACCGCCCGATGACCCAGGAGGTCCGCGACTACCTCCGCGGTCTCTACGGGACGCCGCCGGGTCCCCTCGACCCGGAGCTCCGGGCCGAGGCGACCGCGAAGGAGCCCGCCATCACCGGTCGGCCGGCGGACCTCCTCTCGCCCGAGCTCGAGCACGCCGTCCAGGAGGTCCGGGCGCTCGTACCGGCGGCCGACACGGCCGAAGCGCTCTCGTTCGTCATGTTCCCGCCGGTGTACAAAAGCTACCGGCAGGCGACCCAGCGGGGACTGACGTCCGACGTGCTCACGTCCGCCGCCCTCGGCGTCGTGGCCGCCCTTCGTGCTCCGCCCCCTCCCCCGGTGGCCGCCCCTTCTGCGACAGCGACCGGAACCGGGTCGGGCGGCGTGAGCCCGTGGGCCTACGCGGGCCGGAGCCAGCTCCAGTCCCAACGGAGGTGGGTCGATGCGCGTCACGATCGACCGGGCCGGTAATCGCGCCGTCGTCGAGGTCGAGGCCGACCTCTCGGCCGTCACGATCGACGGGCAGCGGTTCCCGGTGAAGGTGATCGACCGGACGGCGACGCGGGTCGAGGTCGAGGTCGCCGGAGAGCGGGCGGTCGTCGAGGGATGGTACGACCGGTTCGAACGTCCTCCGGGACCGGTGGACGTGAACGGGGAGCGGTGGACGGTCGTGGTCGACACCTCCGGGAACGTTCGCCCCGTGGCCGCAGCCACGGTGGCCAAGGCGGCTCCTCCGGGGCCCCAAGCCCCGGCCACGGCGGTGGCATCGGCTCCGCCCCCACCGGGGACCGGGACCCCGGTGGTCCCGCCGATGCCGGGCCGAGTGATCGAGGTCCGGGTCCAGGAAGGGGCTCGGGTCGCGAAGGGCGACGTCCTTCTCGTACTTGAGGCGATGAAGATGCGGAACGAAGTGGTGGCCCCCATCGACGGCGTCGTCCGCGCCCTTCGGGTCGAGCCGGGCTCGAACGTTCGGGCCAAGGAGCCGATGCTCCTACTGGAGCCGGCCTGAAGGCGAGTCCTCCGGGCGGCCCTGTGGGGCGCCGGATGGAGTTCTGCCGCGCTATGTCAACTCGAACCCACCCTGCGCGCTAATACTTCCGGCCGGCTATTCGGTCCGGTCGCCCATGTTGTCGGAGTCCTCCCTGGAGGAATCCCGGTCCCACGCTCACCACCCTCCTCCGGGCCGAGCACGTCGGACGCGGCGGCCCGGGGCCCGACGCCCGGCCCCCCGCGGACGTGCGGGCCCTGACCTCTTCGAGGCACTGCGCCCGCTCTACGACGCCGAGAGCGAGCCGTCGTTGGTGGAGGTCCCGACGATGCACTTCCTGATGATCGACGGCCACGGGGACCCGTCGAGCGGCGGCGAGTTCCGCGAGGCGATGGAGGCCCTCTTCCCGGTCGCGTTCACGCTGAAGTTCGCCGAGCGGGCGAAGGGCGTGGAGTACGGCCTCCTGCCGATCGAGGCCCTCTGGTGGACGGACGAGGGCGGGCGGTTCGACGTGAGCCGGTCCCGGGAGACCTGGCGATGGACCGCGATGCTCGCGATCCCGCGGGTCATCTCGTGGGACGACGTCGATGAGGCGCGAATGGGGGCCCGCCACCGCCACCCGTTCCCGGCGATCGACCGCATCCATCTCGGGAGCCTGACGGAGGGGTCGGCCGCCCAGGTGCTCCACCGGGGCCCGTACTCGACCGAGGGTCCCACCATCGCCTGGCTGCGCCGGTTCATCGAGCGGAGCGGACTGCGCCCGATAGGGAAGCACCACGAGATCTACCTGAGCGACCCCCGTCGCGCGGCGCCGGACCGGGTCCGGACGATCCTGCGCCAACCGGTCCACGCGCTTTGATCCGGCGGCGATCAGAGCCCGACGACCGGGTGCCCGCAGGCCGGGCAGCGGTTCGCCCCTGCCGGTAGGGTCGTGCCACAGAACACGCAGAAGTCGATGGCCGGGGTCGAAGCCGGTGTCGGGGGAGCGGACGGCAAAGGAGCGGATGCCGGCAAGGCGCCGAAGGAAGCCGTGCTGGGGGCGGCCGCTCCGTTCGAGGAAGAGGAGACCGGCCGGTTCCCCCACGGCGAGTACATCACGATGAACGTGAGCAGCATCCAGCCGAGGAGGCCGTAGACGGCCACCCCCGCGTACTGCGGGAACGCGAGCCAGATCGCGACCGCGGCGGCGATGACGCCGAGGTTGATGAGCGACAGGAGCGTCCGCACCATCATGGCCGGTTCCGTGGCCTTGTCAGCGGTCGGCCCCTACTTGTCGGTTTGTCCTGACCCCCGGTCCCTCGCGGGGCCGACCGGCCATCCCTCTAATACGGAAGGAAGGTAGGCGGAGGTCGTGACGAAGATTCCTCCGCTCGTCCAGCTGGACGAGTTCACCTACCAGATCGCCCCCGACCCCGAGGTCGGCATGCGAGTCCCCGGGGTGCTGTTCGCGGACGCGGCGCTCCTGCACGGCGTCGAAGGGGACCCCTCCGTGGGCCAGCTGGCGAACGTGGCGACCCTCCCGGGGATCGAGAGCCACGCGCTCGCGATGCCCGACATCCACTTCGGCTACGGCTTTCCCGTCGGCGGGGTCGCCGCTTTCGGCCTCTCGGAGGGCGTCGTCTCACCCGGGGGCATCGGCTACGACATCAACTGCGGCGTGCGCCTCCTTCGGACGTCCCTCACCGCCGAGGAGGTCCGGCCGCGCCTGCTCGCGCTGATGGACCGGCTCTACCGCGAGGTCCCGAGCGGGGTCGGGTCGCACGGCGGGCGGTCGCTATCGCCGGGGGACTTCGAGGGGGTCCTCTCGGACGGCGCCCGCTGGGCGGTGGAGGCCGGCTACGGCCGCTCCGAGGACCTCGCGTTCCAGGAGGAGGAGGGGCGCCTCGCGACCGCTCAGCCTTCCGAGGTCTCGGACGCCGCGCGGAAGCGCGGCACACGGCAGCTCGGGACGCTCGGCTCGGGGAACCACTTCCTCGAGGTGCAGTCGGTCGACCAGGTCTTCGACCCGGAGTTCGCGAACGCCCTCGGGCTCACCACCGGGCAGGTGGTCGTGATGCTCCACACCGGCTCGAGGGGCCTCGGTCACCAGGTCGCGACCGACTTCATCCAGCGGATGGACCGGCGCCTCGCGCGCGAGGGCGTGACGTTGGTGGACCGTCAGCTCTCCTGCGCGCCGATCGCCTCGGACGACGGGCAGCGGTACCTGGGCGCCATGGGGGCCGCGGCGAACTTCGCCTGGGCGAACCGCCAGATGATCACCGACGGGATCCGTCGCGCCTTCTCGTCCGTCTTCGAACGGCCGGCCGAGGCGCTCGACCTCGCGGTCCTCTACGACATCGCGCACAACATCGCGAAGGTCGAAGAGCACCGGGTGGAGGAGGGCTCGAAGAAGGTGCTCGTCCACCGCAAGGGGGCCACCCGGGCGTTCCCCGCTGGCCGCGAAGAGGTCCCCGCCCCCTACCGCCCGTTCGGCCAGCCGGTGCTCATCCCGGGCGACATGGGAACGGCGAGCTACCTGCTCGCGGGCCTCCCGACCTCGATGGAGCGGTCGTTCGGCTCCTCCTGCCACGGCGCGGGGCGGCGCTTGAGCCGTCACGCGGCGGTCCGGGCGTTCCGGTACGACGAGGTCACCCACCGCCTCTCGGAGCAGGGAATCGTCGTGCGTTCCGCTTCCCGTGAGGGGGTCACCGAGGAGGCGCCGGGCGCCTACAAGGACGTCGAAGAGGTCGTCCGAGTGGCCGAGGGCGCGGGCCTCACGCGTCGCGTCGCCCGGCTGGTCCCGCTGGGCGTGGTGAAGGGCTGAGCGGTCGACGTCCCCCACCGCCGGCTAGGACGACCACGGCGGCCAGGAGGCCCCCTATCAGCACGCCGACCCCCAGGATCTCGGGAGAGGTGAGGACCCCCGGGGCTTCGACCGTCACCCAAAAGGTCCGGTTGGTGGCATGTCCCGCCCGGTCGGTCACGCTGACGGTCGCCGAGTACCGGCCGAATTCGGTGAACGTCACGTTGAACTGGGTTCCGTTGAGGCGGGTGCCGTTCGGCAGGGTCCACTCGTAGGTGTACGGGGGACCCGCGCCCTCCTGCGCCGACACGGAGAAGTGGACGGCGAGCGGCGGCGGGCCGGAAGCGGGCGATGGCCCTCCGAAGACCGTGACGGTGCTGTTCACCACCACGCCAAGGTCGACCCAACCCGTGTCGCCGAACGGGTCGGTCACGGTCGGTTGGACGGTGTAAGACCCCGGGACAGCGTAGACGTGCGAGACGTGGGTGCCCGGCTCGGATCCGCCATCGCCGAACCGCCAGGTGAGCGTGCTGCCGCCGGGACCGGACGCGCCACCGGTCGCAGTGACCGGCAGCGGCACGATCCCCATCGTGGGCGAAACGGTGCCGCCCACGAAGATGGCGGAGGCGCGGTCGAGGAATCCGCCCGGCTCGATCGCGTAGAATGAGGGCAAGGAGAAGTTCACTTGAGCGAGCCGCTCGGCATCGAAGAGGGTCACGGCGACCGAGGCGCGGTAGGTGTCGGACGAGGCGGGGGGGAGGGGACCGAGGAATGTTTGGTTCACCGACGGCCCCCATGCGCTCTCGCCGTTCTCGAACGACCACCGGAGGGAGACGTTTGGTCCCGAGGTCCCGGGACCGACCGGGCTACCGGTGAACTGGACGACCGAACCGGAAGAGATGTTCACCGCGGGTTCGATCGCACCGCTGACACCGACCGGCTCCGGGCCCTGGGCCGGGAGCACGTCGATGAGGAACCCTTCGCTCGTATTGCCGTGGGCTTGGTCGGAGATCTGGCCGGTCACGAGGTACTCTCCCGGCGAAGAGTAGGTGATGTCGAGCGAGGCGCCGGTCTCGACCTGGTCCTCCCCGAGATTCCAGCGGGTCAGGCTGGCGTTGGCGCGATAGCCGCCCGCCACCCGCGCGGCAAGCTGGACCTTGAGCGGGGCGACGCCCGACATCGGTGAAGCGGTGAAGAAACCCTCGAGCGGAGAGGTCACTTCGACCGTTGTGTTGCCGGTCGCACCCTGGTCCAGGCTGTCGTTCACCCAGCCTTCGATGGTGTAGTTCCCGGGCTCTCGCAGGATGGCGCATCCGCAGGCGTGGAGGTAGGGGTCACTCGACGTGAACTGGAGGCTCGGGGCCACGGTCCCCGTCCCCGAAGCCCCGCCGCTCCAGTTGAACAGGCTCGGGAAGTCGGCCGGAGCGTCCCTCGGTCCGACGTTCGGAACGGGGGTCACCACGACCGGCACGGAATCATTGCCGCAGGTCGGCTTCGGGGCACCGCCCACGCCGATCGCGAGGCGAAGGCTCTGCGCGCCGTTCGGGGGAGCCGCCGAATCCTCGACCGTCGCCGCCGCGCAGAAACTACCGGCGGCGCCGTAGACGTGCGAGACCGACGTTTCGGAGGTGTTGAGGAGGTAGGTCTCGTCCCCGAAGCTGAGCGTGTAGGAGTAGGGCGGCGTGCCTCCGGCCGCGGTCAGTGAGAACGTGACCGGCGCGCCCAGCGAGGGGGTCGTGTTGGATGCGGAGAGCGTCAGCGAGAGCTGGTGTCCGCCGCCCACCACGATTGCGATCGGGGCGGACACCGAGATGTTGGCCCCCGAGTCGACGGCGTAGGCGAACGCCGAGTAGACGCCCGCGCGCGGGTAGTAATGCGAGAACGAATCGTTCCCCGAGGAGGTGGACGCGTTCCCGTCGCCGAACGTCACTCCGACCAACGGGTAATGCCCGGTCCCTCCCGAGGCCACCACGTGGAAGTCGACGAGGAGCGGCGACGGGCCGAACCGCGGGGAAGCATAGAGGAAGACCGACGGCCACGACGTGGTGCGTGGAGCCCCTACGCTCAGGTCCGGAACGAGCCGGACGAGGTTGGGAGAGCCGAGCCCAGTGACCGGGTCCCAACCGGGCCCTGCGGAATAGCCGTTCCATCCGGAGGTGATGTCGTGGAAATCGGTCGAGTAGTCGTGCGCCGCGGCGAAATAGAGGCCGGGGTCGAGGAAGCCGAGAGGGGCCCCATGATACTGGTCCGCGAGCGCCGCGATAGCCGCCCAGAAGGGTGTCCCGATCGACGTCCCGAAGACGAGGACCGTCGAGCCGCCGAGGACGACCCCGACCGCGGAGCCCGCGTCCAGCGAGACGTCCGGTACCCCCCGCAATTCGGGAGTCGAAGGTAATCCGGTCTGCCACCAGGGGCGGGAATAGGGGGAATATCCGCCCCCCGAGCCTCCCTGGTTCAGGCAACCCGGCTGCACCGCCCCCGACGAGTTTCCGCTCCAGGCGACCTCCCCGGCCCACTTCGCCCCGGTCCCCACCGTGAGGACCGTTCCGCCCACCCCGGTGACGTAGGGGTCGGACGCCGGGAAGTTGGTCGCGAGCCCGGAGGTTCCGTCGGACGCGCCACAGTCCCCGCTGGCCGCAAAGAGGCTGATCCCCTCGGCGGCAGCGAACTCGAGGACGGGGTCGAGGAGTCCGTAGGAGCCATCGCTCGAAGCGTTGCAGGCGTACGAGCAGGGGGTCGAGTAGGCGTTGAAGATCCCGACGTCCGGTTCGCCCCAGCTCATCGAGATCACGTTCGCCGCCTGGTGGCCCACGAGCCAGTCGACCGCGGCGTAGATTCCCTCGCTCGCGTCCGGGGAGAACGTCATCTCGACGGTCGCGCCGGGCGCGGTGGCGTGGGACCACTCGAGGTCGAGGGCATCCTCGAGGGACCAGGCGGTGTTCGTCCCGCTCTTGTTCAGGTTAAGCGAGGTCGGGTCGGGGTAGACGAACTCGGTCGGCCCGAGCGTGAGATTGTTATCGGACGCGAACGTTGCGAGGTCGCTCGAGAGCGTCGGCTGAGGTTCGCCGCTCGAGTAGGCGTCCACCACGGCGATCCGTTCGCCCGCGCCCGTCGTGCCGTTCGCGAGGAGCGGCGTCATGTTGTAGGCTCCCTGGAGGTCGCAGGGGGCGAAGGTGGACCCACCGGAACAGTTCGACACCGAGCCGGAGACGGGGGCCAGCCTCGCGAGGCCCGCCGCGGGGTGCAGCTCCGTCACGTCGCCGAGCCCGAGCACTCCCGAAACCGCGAGATCCGTCGGCAGGACTGCGGCGGTCGGATGGCTGAAGACCATCTCTCCCGACGGCTCGCGGTACGCATCAAACGTGGTACCGAACGCCTTCGCGACCGCTGCGCTCGGGCCGGCGACGGAAAGGAGAAGGTGGTCCGGGCTGACGGTGGCCGACAACCCGAGAGACCCGAAGTACGCCTCGGCGGCCGCTACGGTCTCGGCCGAGGGGCCGTACTGGGCGGCAAGCTCGGTCGAAGAAAGGAACTTCCCCGAGAGCGGGTTCCCCGGGATGTACTCGGCTGTGAGTCGCCCCGTAAGGCCCGAGGGGTCGCGAATCGGTAGGCCGACCACGACCGAGATCGATTGTCCCGGCGGGAGAGCTCCGAGCATCGCGGTCCCGGTCGGTGGGTCGAATGCCGGGGCGACTTCGACCGCTCGCGCCGCGATAGCGGTCATCGGGAGCTGGGCCAGAGGAGACGGGGCTGGAGGGGACCCGAGGGTCACGACGGTGGATGCGGACGTAGGGACAGCGGAGGCGACTGCCGGAAGAGCGACCGCGACAACGACCATCCAGACGATCGTTCCACCCGGCCATCGACCCGTCATGGATTGTCTGTGCCAGAGAGAGTCGGCGTGCCCCATATCCCTCTTTGCAGGGAGGAGCGGTCCCCCTCGCAAGAGTTCTTAACCCGGAGCCGGACTGGTCGGAGGGGACGACGGTGAACCCGTACTTCGGTTACGAGATCGCCGGGCTCGTCGTCGCGGCCTACATCGTCATCGTCTACGCTCTCTACCTCGGAGGCTACATCGGCCCCGACCGGACCTTCTCGTTCTTCGGCCCGGCCCTCATGATCAAGACGACGCGGGGCCGGTCCGCGCTCGACCGGTGGGGCCGTTTCCGCCGGTTCTGGGCGGTGGCGGCGGACGTCGGCATTTTCCTCTCGATCATCGCGATGGCCGCGATCGTCGTGCTCCTGCTCCTGGGCGCGGTCGTCTCGCTGCGGATCTCCCCCTCGCAGGCGCCGAGCCCGCAGGAGGCGCTCGGCCTTCCCGGCATCAATCCGATCATCCCGATCGGCTACGGCATCGTGGCGCTGGTGGTCGGCATCGTCGTCCACGAGCTCTGGCACGGCATCGTCGCGCGGTCGCAGAAGATCGGGGTGAAGAGCCTCGGAATCCTCTGGTGCGTCGTCCCGGTCGGCGCCTTCGTCGAGCAGAACGAGGAGGAGATGATGGCGGCGCCACGGCGACGCCGCGACCGCGTCGCGGCGGCGGGTGTCCTCGCCAACTTCGTCCTGACTGTCATCTTCTTCGCGGTCCTCTCGCTCATCATCGCGGGGTCGATCGCGCCCAACGCGAACGGTGTCGGAGTCGCCTATGTCCAGTCGAACTCGCCGGCGGCGAACGCCAGCATCGCTTCCGGCGACATCATCACGGTCATCAACGGGACCGAGATCACCTCCGCCTCCACCTTCGAGTCGGTGATGTCGAAGACCGTCCCGAACGAGACGGTGAACGTGAGCTTCTACGTCGCATCCACCGGGACAACGGTCACGGTGCCCGTGAAACTCGCCCCCAGCCCGACGGTGGCGGGCCGCGGTTTCCTCGGGGTCGCCCCCGCCGCGCTCACGCCGGCGGAGCTCAAGCAGACCCTCGTCTGGCCACTCGGCAGCAGCTTTGGGCCCGCGACCGGGGCGGTCGACTGGATCGTCCTCCCGCTCGCCGGCCTGGAACCGGTGAGCGGGTCGACCGCGGGCTACTTCCACCTCACCGGCCCGTTCGCTCACGCCGACCCGACGTGGTTCTGGATCGGAGTGAACCTGCTCTACTGGCTCGCCTGGATGAACCTCCTGCTCGGCATCTCGAACGCACTCCCCCTCTTCCCGCTGGACGGGGGCCTCCTCTTCCGCGACTACGCCGCGACCCTCGCCTCCCGGGTGAAGCGGGGCTGGTCGGAGGCCCGGGTCGAAGCCTTCGCCGGGCGCGCGGTCGCCGTCTCCTCGGTCCTGGTCCTCATCCTACTCGCATGGCAGTTCGTCGTACCTCGGCTCCTCTAGACGCCCGTTCGCTCTTCGCGGAGTACCCGTTCCTCCCGGGGGCGGAGGCGCTCCTGGGGGGCGAGCCCGTCTCCGTTCGGTCCCTCCTCGAGGAGACGGCGTACGCGACGGCCCGGTCGATCGGACGCGCCCGCGCGCTCGCGGCCGCGGACGACCCGCGCGCGACCCAGGAGGTCCGCGAGCTCGCGGTCGCCGACCCGGCCGTCCGTTTCCTGTCGTTCCTGTTCGCACGCATCGTCCTGGCCGCGGGTCCGACGCCCGCGGCCCTCCGTCGCTGGGCCGTCGCGGAGGCGAAGCGGAGCTACGGGCGTCTTGAGGGGGTGGCGGTCGAGGAGCTGTCCGAGGTCGCGAGCCGTCTCGGCTACTCGCTCGAGACGCGGGACGGGGCGGTGGCGCTCCCGCTCACCGACTTCGTCCGCCTCTCGGTCCCGATCCGGGAAGCACAGTTCCGGCTCTCCCAGCAGGCCGTCCGGCGCGGCTGGGTCGAGCTCGCTCCGGGCCGGGCCGCCCGCCTCCTCCAGGAGGCGGTACGGCTTCGGCTCGCCCAGCCGGTGCCGCTCGCCGAGGACGTGGTCAAGCTCGTTCGCTCCCGCGAAGCGGATCTGTTCGCGGAGCTCGAGCGCCGGACTCCGGCCCCCGTCGCCCGCGTCGGCGTGGGTGCCGGAACGCTCCGGCCCGAGCTCTTCCCTCCCTGCATCCGCAAGATGACCCGGACCCTCGAGAAGGGGGAGAACCTCTCCCACGCCGGACGATTCTGCCTCGCGGCGTTCCTCCACCGCGTCGGCGCCGACGCGGAGACGATCGTGGACGCCTACCGCGGCGCTCCCGACTTTGACGAGTCGATTACTCGCTACCAGGTCGAGCACATCACGCTGCGGGACGGGGGCCGGGGCTACGAGCCGCCCGAGTGCGATACCCTGCGGAGCCACGGTCTCTGCGCCCGGGACGGTGACCCGGAGGCCCCCGACCTCCTGTCCCGGGGCCGTGACCCGCGCTGCTTTGACGAGGCGCTCCGGCACCCGCTCCAGTACTACCGGTGGCGAGGGGGGAACGTGGTCGAGCGAGAAGGGGAGGGCGGGGGCGCGTCTACCCCGGCGGGAGCGCCCGGTAGACCCGCAGCGCCCGAGCGACCGCGGTCCACTGCCCCGCGATGACGAAGTAGAGGAGCGCCACGTCGATCACGGTGAAGCCGACGCCGCCGAGCGCAAACCGCTGCCACGGCATCGAGGGCGCCCAGGGCCACGGGAGCGACCAGTCGAACTCGAGGAACGTCGCGAGGGCGAGCACCACCAGCCGGTCGGCCCGAGAGAGGAGCCCGGAGTAGAGCCGGCCTTGCCCCAGGGCCTGGGCCTGCGTCCCCATGTAGCTCGTGAGGAGGAGGCTCACGAGCGCGAGCAACGCCAGGATGGGGTTCGCGAACCCTGAAACGGCGATCCCGAGGACCAGGAAGACGTCGGCGTACCGGTCGAAGACGTGGTCGAGGAAGTCCCCCCGCCGGCTCGTCCGACCCGTCGACCGGGCCACCTCGCCGTCGATGACATCGAACATTCCGGAGAAGAAGATCAGTACCGCGACGGGGAGGAACAGGAGCGGGGTCGTCCAGCGGACGAGGGCCGCGAGGACCGCACCGGCTCCGGCGAGCGAAAGGGCAAGCACGCTCAGGGAGTTCGGAGACCAGGAAAGGAACGGTCGCGAGACCCGGGCCACGTACGGTGCCACCCGGGCCCGGTAGCCTTCGAGAACCATCGCGGGCGTTACCGCTCGCGGTCCAAAAGATGCTCGGTGACCCTCCGGTCCCTCAACCAATCGACCCGGCCGTATCGGGAGCGGCCCCGGTGGCGGACGCGGGCCACCACCTCGCGCGCGATGTCCGCGATGGACCGCCCGGTCGTATCGATTTCCCAAACACGGCCGCCCCGGAGAACCGCTTCGAAGAGGACCACGTCGGTCGCCTCCGCGATCACGTTCTCCTGCCGTTCGAGCCGCGTACCGCGACGGCGCTTCGCGAGCCTCCGGGCGAGCTCATCGGGCCGGCATCGGAGGACGATGACGTCTCGGAGGGGAAGGAGATGAGAGAGGTGGCCGACCACGAGGTCCACCCCG